>ENA-UOOE01000258-UOOE01000258.1-fermentation-metagenome-genome-assembly--contig:-NODE-258-length-56229-cov-5.519368_pt1 | contig 56229 bp, 56 predicted proteins | sample MGYA00245776_ERZ724021 | MGnify/ENA primary metagenome ERZ724021 (study PRJEB28704, sample SAMN03018321) | fermentation metagenome | biome: anthropogenic terrestrial biome; feature: soil; material... | reverse complement strand
ATTATTCATCTCCGAAACCGTGAGTGTGTATTTTTATCATTTTTCGATTTTATACAATTTAAAGTACTGTGAATAGTAACATATTCTTACTTTCCAAAGTAAATTATAGCTATTTTACTTGTATAGATTTAGTTTTTAATATATAATTTAGAGATGAATTGATTACATAAATTAGTTATTAATATAGATTATGGAGGCTTAACATGAAGAAAGATGTTTTTTCTATTGCTGTAGATGGACCTGCAGGGGCTGGTAAAAGCACTATAGCAAAAAAAATTGCTAAAGCACTTGATATTGAATATATTGATACCGGTGCTATGTACAGAGCTTTGACATTAAAAGCTATTGAGAATAATCTAAATCCACAAAACCCTGAGGAAGTAATCAACATACTAAGTGATACCGATATCGATTTTATAGATAATCATATTTTTATAGATGGGAAGCAGGTCGATGAAAAAATCCGAGAAAATATTATTAATAAAAATGTATCCTATGTAGCAACCATTAAAGAAGTGCGGGATTATATGGTGAAGCTCCAAAAGGGAATGGCAAAAAAGAAATCTTTAATCATGGATGGAAGGGATATCACTTCTGTAGTACTACCTAATGCAGATTATAAGTTTTTTATTACTGCTTCTGTAAAGGAAAGAGGCAAAAGAAGGTATAAAGAATTAATTGAAAATGGAGAAAAGAATATTAGCCTAGAACAAATTATAATGGAAATCAAACGCAGGGATGATATAGATAGCAATAGAAAAATTGCTCCTTTGATAAAGACTCAAGATGCCTATCTTTTAGATACAACAAATAAGACTATAGATGAATGTATAAATGAAATTGTATCTATTGTTATGGGAGGGAAATAATTGTTTTATAGTATCGTAAAACCATTGGTTGGCATATTCTTAAAGTTATTTTATAGGGTACGAGTGACAGGTTTAGAAAATGTTCCCCAAAGTGGTAAGTTGGTAATTTGTTCTAATCACGCAAGTAATTGGGATCCATTGCTTATATCGATCGTATTTCCTAGACAAATATCTTGGATGGCAAAAAAAGAATTATTTGAAAATAAAATCCTTTCATTTATATTATGTCATTTAGGTGCATTTCCAGTGGACAGAGGAGCATCTGATATTTCAGCCATTAAAAATGCTCTTAAGGTATTAAAAAATGATAAGGTACTTGGAATATTTCCTGAAGGAAAAAGAGTAGAGGGATTGGACTTAAATAATGCAAAACCTGGAGTTGCACTACTTACGGTTAGGTCAAATTCAGTGGTACTACCATTAAATATATCAAGTGATTATAAATTATTTAATACCGTAAATATTGTCATTGGCAAACCTATTGATTTTTCAGAAGAACATGTACAAGCTAAGGACTATACAAAGCTTAGTCATCAAATATTGTACTCAATATATGAATTAAGACAGGAGGAATAAGTTGAATATTATTATAGCTGATAATTCAGGATTTTGTTTTGGAGTTAAAAGAGCAGTAGATAAATCAATTGATGTATTGAAAAACTCTAGAAAAAGAGTTTATTCCTATGGACCTTTAGTGCACAATGAACAGGTTGTTTCTCGATTGGAAAATATGGGGTTAAATTCTTTAGAAGACTTAAATAATATAAAAGAGGGAACTATAATTATTAGATCCCATGGTGCTTCTAAAGAAATTAAGGAATATATTGAGAAATTAGGACTGGATTTAGTTGATTGTACATGTCCTTATGTAATGTCTATTCATAATAAGGTTGAAGAATTTTTAAATAAAGATTATGATATAGTCATTGTAGGAGATAGAAATCATCCTGAAGTAATAGGAATAAATGGTCATTGTGACAATAAAGCCTATATTATTAATTCGGAAGAAGAAGCAAATGACCTACCATTGTTTGATAGGGTTTGTATAGTATCTCAAACTACAAATAGAATTGAAAAATTTGAGCTATTATCTGAAATTGTAAAAAATAAAGCCAAGGAAGTGCAATTATTTAATACCATCTGCAATGCAACAAAGGTAAGACAAAAATCTACGGAAGAAGTAGCTAAAAAGGTAGATGCTATGTTAGTTATAGGTGGCAAAAATAGCTCTAATACTAAAAAGTTGGTTGAAATAAGTAATAAACATTGTAAAAATGTATTTCATATAGAAACCATTAAAGATTTATCTTTACAAGATATACAAATATTTAATACAATAGGAATAACGGCAGGTGCATCTACACCTGATTGGATAATTAAGGAGGCTGTTGAAGTAATGGATAATCTGAATAAAGACGAGATGATGGAAGCAATTGATAGTTCTTTCACTAAAATTCATAGAGGGGATGTAGTTAAGGGCACTGTTTTATATGTAACTGACAATGAAGTAATGGTTAATATAAACTATAAAAGTGATGGTATAATAACTAGAGATGAATTATCTAAAGACCCAGAAGTGAAGCCAAAAGATACTATAAATGTAGGTGATGAAATCAATGTTTATGTATTGAAATTAGATGATGGTGAAGGTAATGTAGTGTTGTCTAGTAAAAGAGTTGATGCTTTAAAAGCTTGGGATACATTAGAAGAAATATTTAATAATAAGGAAGATGTTGACTGTAAGGTTATATCTGTTGTAAAAGGTGGATTAACTGTATTGGTTAATAATATTAACGGTTTCATGCCAGCTTCACATGTATCCACAAATTATGTTTCTAACCTTGATCAATATAAAGGTAAAACACTGAAATCTAGAATTATAGATTTTGACAAGGATAAGAAAAAAGTCATTGTTTCTAGAAAAGAAGTGGAAAAAGAAGAACTTGAAATCAAAAGAGAAAAACTTTGGGATGGTCTAGAGGTTGGTGCTACAATAGAAGGTATAGTTCAAAGGCTTACAGATTTTGGTGCTTTTATTGACTTAGGCGGAGTAGATGGTTTAATTCATATTTCTGATCTGTCATGGAATAGAGTTAAACATCCTTCAGACGTACTTGAAATAGGTGATAGAGTTGAAGTTAGGGTGCTATCATTAGATAAAGAAAAAAACAGAATATCTCTTGGCCTAAAGCAAACTATTGAAGAACCATGGAAAGTGTTTATTAATAATGTAAAAGAGGGAGATATCGTTGAAGGTAAAGTAGTCAATTTATTAGACTTTGGTGCCTTTATAAGACTTAATGAAGGAGTAGATGGATTACTTCATGTTTCACAGATATCTAAGGAACATGTTAACAAACCTTCTGATGTATTAAAAACAGGAGATATCATTACTGTAAAGGTAATCGAAATCAATGAAGATGAAAGAAGAATTAGCTTAAGTTCTAAAGATGTAGATGAAACCCCTACAGATGAAGAAGATAGTGAAGAATAAATAAACAAAAAAATTACCATTTCTACCTTTTTCAACATTTTATAAATTTTTTAAAGGAATTTGTCTGAAAAAAGTTATTAATAATTGAAGGATTTTTAATAATATTTAAAGAATTATAATACTGTTGACTAAAAAGGGGGCGAGAATATGGAATTTGGCGTTGAATATACAATTTCTGAGGTATCTGAAATGACAGGCTATGCCCCTCATGTTCTCAGATATTACGAAAAGGAATTTGAAATTGAAATACCTAGAACGGACTCGAATCATCGATATTATACAACAAAGGAAATTGAACTAATACAATATATCAAGATGCTTCAGGATAAGGGTTTTAGTAATAAACAAATAAAGCTAATCATTTCATCACCTGAACTAGTTATTTCAAATTCAAATGATACTTCACTTGAGGTAATTGGTAATAATGATATAGATGCATCAAGCATAGCCATTGAAGTAAGCAGGTCTTTAGAGGATGTTTTCTTTTCAAGATTGAATGAAATTATAACAAAAGGCAATCAGGATAATATGGGTTTGATTCAAGAACTAAAGGATGAAATAATATCCTTAAAGCAAGAGATTAGCTCTAAGGAAAGGGATGTTTTAATTTGCGAAAATGCAAAATTAAAAATGAGACTAAAGGAAAAAACCTATGAAATCCTAGAGCTAAAGGACAAATTAAAGAAACACGAGGAATCACAAATAGGATTTTTTAAAAGACTATTTGGACTTACTAATATTAAATAAATTATTTAGAGTGGTTATCCACTCTTTTTTCATGACCTAACCCATGACCTAACCCAATTTACAATGATTTTTCGTAAATTGATGGTAAATCAGATGTGGCGGAGTCTAAATTTTATTTGGCTAACGTAGCCAACTCGTGGTATAATGAAGTTTAAGATAATTAAAGGAGAGATTTTCTATAATATGAAGAAGTATCTTATAAGCACATTTGGATGTCAGATGAATGAGCACGACTCAGAAAAAATTGCATGGATTCTTGATGGTATGGGCTATGAATTGACTAATAATAGAGAAGAAGCTGATTTGATAATATTTAATACCTGTGCTGTAAGAAAAAGCGCTGAAGAAAGAGTATTTGGTCAGTTAGGAGAACTAAAGGCTTTAAAGAGAAAGAATCCAGATTTAATTTTGTCTGTATGTGGCTGCATGATGCAAAGAGAAGATATAAGAGAAGTAGTAACAAGCAAATACAGACATGTAGATATAATCTTTGGTACAAATAATATTCACAAACTACCTCAGCTTATTAGCAGACATTATGAAACAGGAAAGACTATTATAGATATTGATGAGGAAAATAGAGAAATAGAAGAGAGTATAGATGCCAATAGAAAATATTCATATAAGGCGTTTGTAAATATAACATATGGCTGTAACAATTTTTGTACTTATTGTATAGTTCCGTATACTCGTGGAAGAGAAAGAAGTCGTAATCCCGAAAGTATAATTGCTGAAATAGAAGACCTTGCAAAGAATGGCTGCAAAGAAGTTACTTTATTAGGTCAAAATGTTAATTCATATGGTAAAACTTTGGATAGCAATTATTCTTTTGCGGATTTATTAAAGGATGTAAATAACATTGAAGGAATTGAGAGAATTAGATTTATGACCTCACATCCTAAGGATATATCAGATGATGTAATTAGTTGTTATGCCACTCTTGATAAGCTTTGTGAGCATTTGCATTTACCTATACAATCCGGAAGCAATAAAATATTAAAGGCTATGAACAGAAAGTATTCTAGAGAAGATTATTTGACAATAATCAAAAAAGTAAAAAATGTATTACCGGATATTGCTATTACAACTGATATAATCGTAGGTTTCCCGGGAGAAACAGAAGAAGATTTTGAGGAAACACTAGATATAGTAAAAAAGGTTCAATATGATTCAGCCTTTACATTTCTTTATTCAATAAGAGAAGGTACTAAAGCAGCCACAATGGAAAATCAAGTACCTGATGATGTAAAACATGAAAGATTTCAAAGACTATTAGATACTTTGTATCCAATTGGTCTAGAAAAAAATGAAAAATTAATAGGTGAAATAGTAGAAGTATTAGTTGAAGACGTAAGTAAAAATAATGATAAAATATTGAATGGACGTACAAGAAGTAGTAAATTAGTTCATTTTCCAGGTGATAAAGAATTAATTGGTAAGTTGATAAATGTTAGAATTGATGAAGTCAAAACCTTTACTCTGGAAGGAACTATTGTTTAAACGGAGGAACGCATGGAAAATCTTACACCAATGATGAAGCAATATATGGATATTAAAAATAAAAACAAGGACTCAATACTTTTCTTCAGATTAGGTGATTTTTATGAAATGTTTTTCGAAGATGCTAAAATTGCATCCCGTGAGCTGGAAATAACCTTAACCCAAAGAGATTGTGGGCAAAATGAAAAAGCACCTATGTGCGGAGTTCCACATCATGTGGTGGATACTTATATATCAAAGCTCGTAGATAAAGGATATAAGGTTGCCCTATGTGACCAGTTAGAAGACCCTGCACTTGCTAAAGGTATTGTGAAAAGGGATGTAATCAAGATAATCACCCCAGGGACTATTACAGATTTAATTGATGACAGATCTAATAATTTTCTCGTATCAATTTACTTGGATAATTTTGGGACAGGCATTACTTATGTTGATAATTCGACTGGAGAGATGTATACGACTGAATTATTAAGTGATGAGGACAATTGTTATCGATTTATTATTGATGAATTGGGTAAAACAAACCCTGCAGAAATTTTATGTAATAAAAAATTTACCCTAAATAAGAAATATATGAAAATAATTAAAAATAATATCAATCCTTATATAAATACTTATGATGACTTGAAGGAATTAGATGAGTCTCTTAAATCAAATATATATAAGTTGTTTAAAGTATCTGAACTCAATGAATTAGGTATTAACGAAAAGCTTTATTCAATTATTTCAACCTCCAAGTTAATAGAATATTTATATACTACCCAAATGAATAACTTAGACCATATAAATACTATTTCTTTCTATGAACCTTCAAATTACATGGTTATGGACATTAATACAAGAGCTAATTTGGAGATAAATGAAACAATTAGATCTAAAGAAAAGAAAGGTGCACTTATTAGTATTCTCGATAAAACTCATACTGCTATGGGTGGAAGACTTTTAAAGAAATGGCTTGAACAACCATTGCTAGATACTAAATTAATTGAAAATAGACTTAGTATCGTAGAGTATTTTACTGAGAATTTAATGGTTTTAGATGATATTAGAAGCCTTTTAGATGAAATATACGACATAGAAAGATTGTCCAGTAAAATAACTAATGGCAATTGTAATGGCAGAGATTTTATTTCTTTAAAGAGTTCAATAAAAGTACTTCCTGAACTAAAGCAGATTCTAAAAAGTACCAGCTCTAATCATTTGATAAAATTAGAATCGAAGATAGAAAGCTTAGATGATTTATACAATCTAATAGAAGATTCCATAGATGAAAACCCTCCTATTACCGTAAAAGAGGGAGGATTAATTAAGAACAACTTTAACAAGGAATTAGATGAGCTAAGAGAAAGCAATTTAAAAGGCAAAGAGTGGTTAGCTGTTTTAGAGCAGGAAGAAAGAAACAAAACCGGTATCAAGAATTTAAAGGTTGGATACAACCGAATCACAGGCTATTATTTTGAGGTAACAAAGTCCAATTTATCTTCTGTTCCCGATTATTTTATAAGAAAACAGACCTTAGCAAATTCAGAAAGATACTATACTGTAGAATTAAAGAATATGGAATCTAAGATTTTAGGTGCTGAAGAAAAGTCTCTTGATTTAGAATATGAAATATTTCAAGATATAAGAAACCATATAAAATCTCAAATAGAAAGATTACAGGCAGTATCAAAATATATCGCAGTTATTGATGTATTGTCTACCTTTGCAGTAGTAGCAAATAACAATAATTTTGTGAAGCCATCCCTAAATAAAAAAGGTACGATTGAAATAGTTGAAGGAAGACATCCAGTAGTAGAAGCTACAATTGATAACAACCTGTTTATTCCTAATGATACTTATCTAGATACTGATAAAAACATGATTCAAATCATTACCGGTCCAAATATGGCAGGTAAATCTACCTATATGAGACAGGTCGCTATAATAACTCTGCTTACCCAAATAGGGTCGTTTGTTCCAGCGAAGAAAGCAAATATTGGTATTGTTGATAGGATATTTACAAGAATTGGTGCCTCAGACAACCTCTCTCAAGGGGAAAGCACTTTTATGGTAGAGATGAATGAGGTATCAAATATAATAAAGGCTGCTACTTCAAATAGTTTAATCATACTTGATGAGGTGGGAAGAGGTACCAGCACCTATGACGGTCTAAGTATTGCTTGGGCAGTTATAGAGTACATAGCCACTAAGATTAAAGCCAAAACAATGTTTGCAACACATTATCATGAATTAACACAGCTTCAGGAAAATTTAAAGGGTATAATCAATCTTACAATATTAGCTGAAGAAAAGGGCGATGATATAGTATTTTTAAGAAAAATAGTAGAAGGTAGTACTAACAGGAGTTACGGAATTCAAGTTGCAAAGCTTGCAGGAATAAAAAAGGAAATCATTGATAGAGCAAATGAGATTTTGTTACAAATCGAAAGTAATCATGAAATCAACTTAAATAAAACCTCTAAAGATCAATCAAAACAGCTTAATCTATTGGACTATAAAAAAGATTACTTTTTGGATAGAATTAAAAATATTGATATTCAAAGCATAACTCCGATAGAAGCTTTGAATGTACTAAATAATTTAGTAAATGATGCTAGGGACTTAAGGAGAGATCCTAATGGGAAAAATTAAAGTATTGGATAACTTAACAATACAAAAAATAGCAGCAGGTGAAGTTATAGAAAGGCCTGCTTCTATAGTTAAGGAGCTTGTAGAAAATTCTATTGATGCAAATGCTAAAAACATTGTAGTTGAGATTAATAACGGTGGTAAATCCTATATTAGAGTTACAGATGATGGTGATGGCATAGAGGAAGAAGATATTCCATTAGCATTTGAAAAACATTCAACTTCTAAGCTCAAAGAAATCAATGATTTGTATAGCCTATTAACCTTGGGTTTTAGGGGAGAGGCATTATCCAGTATATCTGCTGTAGCAAAGGTTGAGATACTAACAAAAACAAGTGGAAATACAGCTGGCGTTAATGCAATTATTGAAAATGGGAAGATTATATCAAAAGATAAGGTTGGAACCCCAAAAGGTACTACTATTATAGTAAAGGATCTTTTTTATAATCTACCTGTTAGGAAGAAATTTTTAAAAAGCGATATTTCAGAGAGTAATAATATCAGCGATATAGTATATAAATTAGCATTAGGTAATTATAATATATCTTTCAAATTTATTAAGGATAATAAGGTAATTCTTAATTCCAGCAATAAATACGATATAAAAGAAAATATCTATTCAATATTAGGTAAAGATATCACAAAAGGACTTGTTCCTATAAATTTTGAATCTAATGATATTAAAATTAATGGGTTTATTTCAAATAATAATATTTATAGAAGCAATAGAGGTCATCAGTATATTTATATTAATGGAAGATATATAGTAAACAGTGATATTTCAACTACAATAGAGAAACATTATAGATCATTGATTCCATTAAATAGATTTCCTGTTTTTATAATATATATAGATATGGATCCTGGAGAATTGGATGTAAATATACATCCTACGAAGCAAGAGGTTAAATTCACTAGTAATAGCGATATACTCGGACTAATTAGCAATATTATACATGAAAGGCTTTTTCCATCCTTAAATATTCCTAAATTTGAAGAGAAGGAGACCATAAAAGAAGATATCCCCGTTTTATACGAAAAAAGCAATAGCGCTGGGGTAATTATCCGTGATTATACAGGTGTCAGCCTAGTTGATGATGCTACTGATACTGATGAAATTAAAAAGGTTGAATTACCCTCCAAAAAAATAACAGAAAATAACCATAATGATTATAAAAAGACTATTACAGATAATGTCCTGGATGATAATAATTTTTTAAGAGAAATAAATGAGGATGTTTTATATGAAGATGACGATACTAATAATATCAAAGAGATTCTTCCGGAGATTCGTCCAATAGGAATTGTATTTGGGACATATATAATAGGTGAAAACAATATACTTAATAAATTATTTTTTATAGATCAGCATGCGGCTCATGAAAGAATTTTATATGAAAAATTTAGAGCCGAATATAATAGGGAGGCTATAAATATTCAACAGCTTATAACTCCTGAAATTCTTGATTTAACAATGAAGGAATTTAGTTTATTTACCGAAAATATAGAATTCTTTAGAAAGCTGGGATTTGAAGTTGAAGAATTTGGTACGACTAGCATAGCTATAAGAGGTGTTCCTTTTCTTTTCGGAAAACCAAACATAAAGAATTTATTTATGGATTTATTAGATAATGTAGATAAGGATTTAAAAAGTAGTTATGATACAAGATTAGATAAATTGATGAAATTGGCATGTACAAGTGCAATTAAAAGTGGGGATAAGATTTCAGATATAGAAATAAAATCTTTATTATCAGATTTATCTAAATGTGAAAATCCATATAGCTGCCCGCATGGCAGACCAACTATAATTGAAATCCCTAAGAATTATATAGAAAAAAAATTCCTAAGAATTATATAGGTGATTTAATGAAACAAAAATTAATTATATTAACTGGACCTACAGCAGTAGGTAAAACTTCAGTTTCAATCGAACTTGCAAAAAGAATCAACGGCGAAATTATTTCTGCTGATTCAATGCAAATATATAAATATATGGACATTGGGACTGCCAAGATTCTTAAGGAAGAAATGCAGAATATTCCACATCATATGATTGATATTGTTTACCCTGATGATAGTTTCTCAGTATCGAATTATAAACAGCATGCTATGCAGCTTATAGATGAAATTAGTGGTAAAGGAAAGCTTCCAATAGTTGTTGGAGGAACTGGACTATATATTAATTCACTTACTTATAAATTAAATTTTGCTTCAGTCCCACCTAATGAAGAAATAAGAAGAGATCTGGAAGCTTTAGGAGATAAATACGGAAATGAGTATCTTCATAACATGTTAAGAAGGGTTGATAATGAAAGCACAAAAAGAATAAGCATAAGGGATAGAAAGAGAATTATCCGAGCTTTAGAGATTTATAAGTTAACTGGAAAGACTATGTCAGAATATAATGAAAACTTTAGAATTAAAAATGAAGATTTTGATTTGTCTATGATATGTTTAAATATGGACAGAAAGAAGCTCTATGATAGAATCAATAAAAGAGTAGATATTATGATTGAACAAGGTTTGATAGATGAAGTTAAAGCCATATTAAATATGGGCTATAATAAAAATCTTACTTCACTTCAAGGTATAGGTTATAAAGAAATAATTATGTATCTGGATAATTTATGTACCAAAGATGAAGCCATAGAAAAAATTAAACAAGGAAGTAGAAATTATGCAAAAAGACAATTGACATGGTTTAGAAGAGATAATAGAATAAAGTGGATAGATGTAGATGACTTTCATGATTTGAACGAACTAAGTGATTATATAGAAGATTATGTATCCGTATAGATTAATTAGGGAGGGGTTTAAAATGAAGCAAGGAACTAATTTACAGGATGTATTTTTGAATAAGGCAAGGAAAGAGAATATTATTATAACTGTTTTCTTAATAAATGGTTATCAAATTAAGGGGATAGTAAAGGGTTTTGACAATTATACCATAGTTCTTGATAGCGAGGACAAACAGCAGTTAATTTATAAACATGCTATTTCTACAATTATCCCAAATAAGCAAATAAGTTTTGATATATAAATAATAGTAAAAGTCTCTGCTAGTCCAGAGACTTTTACTTGTGAAAGGAAAGGTTAATATGAATGAGTATACAGTAAATATATTATGTAAACAATTCAATTTAGAAAGAAAAATTATTGAATATGTTAATGCAAAAGAAAAATATATTGTAGAAAAATTTAAATCAATTGATAATATCAGAGAATACAATCAATATAAAGTAATTGAGTCCATGCAGAAAAATAGGCTTAGCTCAACAGATTTTTATTGGACTACTGGATATGGATATGGTGATGTTGGAAGAGACAAGGTAGAGAGTATTTACGCCACTGTATTTAACACAGAAGATGCTCTAGTAAGACCTACTATCGCTTCAGGTACCCATGCGCTTACTATAACATTATCTGGATTGTTAAGACCTGGTGATGAGCTTTTAGCCATATCTGGCGCGCCATACGATACACTTCAAAAGGTTATAGGTGTTAAGGGAAATGCTCCAGGTACATTAACAGATTTTGGAGTAGTATATAAAGAAATACCGCTAATTAACAATAAAATAGATTTAGAGGCTGTAAAGAATAGTATAAATCCAAAAACTAAAATAGTCATGATACAAAGATCCACAGGCTATAGTGATAGAAGAGCTTTAACTATTGATGAAATAGAGGAAGCAATTGAATCTATAAGAGAATATAATCAAAATGTCATAATTATGGTTGATAATTGCTATGGGGAATTTATGGAATTAAAAGAACCAACAGATGTAGGTGCTGACATTATGGCAGGGTCTCTTATAAAGAACCCAGGCGGCGGTTTAGCATTATCAGGAGGGTATATAGTTGGAAAGAAAAATCTTGTGGAACAAGTAGCAAACAGACTCACTGCACCAGGCTTAGGAAAGGACTGTGGACTTACTTTTGGCACAAGCAGGACAACTATGCAAGGTCTTTTCTTAGCCCCTCATATAGTGTCAGAGGCTGTCAAGGGGGCGCTTTTAGCTGCAAAATCCTATAAGGATTTAGGCTTTAAGGTTGTACCAGATGTAGAGGATAAGCGCAGTGATATCATACAAGGAATTGAACTATTATCACCTGAAAGAGTTAGCGAATTTTGTAAAGGAATACAAGCAGCTTCTACTGTTGATTCATATGTTGTACCTGAAGCCTGGGATATGCCTGGATACGAAAACCAAGTCATAATGGCCGCAGGTGGATTTATAGAAGGTTCTTCCATAGAATTAAGTGCTGATGGACCTATGAGAGAGCCATATTATGTATATTATCAGGGCGGACTAACTTATGAACATTGTAAATTGGGTCTATTAAAATCATTAAATAATCTGTACGTCAAGAAACTTATAACATTGTAATATATAGCTAAAAGCACTTAATACCTATGTACTAAGTGCTTTTAGCTATATTCTTCTATATAATCCAATAACCTTTCCTAATATACTTACATCTCTAGCATAGATTGGCTCCATAAATTGATTTTCAGGCTGTAGCCTTATCCTATCCTTTTCCTTGTAAAATGTTTTTATAGTAGCTTCATCTCCTAATAATGCTACAACAATCTCCCCATTGTGGGCATCGTTTTGTTCCTTGACCAATACTAAATCTCCATCTAAAATCCCCGCGTCTATCATACTTTCTCCCTGAATCTTGAGCATAAATACATCATGACCCTCAACTAGTTCTAAAGGAACAGGGTAGGTGTCCTCAATATTTTCAACGGCTAATATCGGTTCTCCTGCAGTAACTTTACCTACTATAGGTATATCGACAGTTTTTTTATGAGTAAATAGAAAATCATCATCCTTGTCCAATATTTCAATGGCTCTAGGTTTAGTGGGATCTTTTCTTATGTAGCCTTTAGCTTCTAACTTTTCCAAATGTCCATGTACAGTGGAGGTGGATTTTAAATTAACACCTTTGCAAATCTCTCTTACAGCAGGAGGATAGCCTTTTATTTGTAATTGACTTTTTATATAAAGCAATATTTCAATTTGTTTTTGTGATAAATCTTCATACACGGTAAACACCTCACATTTTTCTTTCCAAATCTTTAGTAGATTATACCATATCAAGTGAAAAAAATCAAACAAGAGTTCTAATTTTTTCAAAAAAGGTATTGACACGGAACGAATGTTTGAGTAGAATATAGATAGAACAATTGTTTAGAACTTATGTGCGAGGTGCGATATGAAAAGTAGAAAATATATAATAGTTGATAGTAAAAGGTTTTTCATTTTTATCACATTTATATTTGTGTTATTATCATTGGTGATATCTCTAATATTTACATTACCGAGGGCACATAGCAGCATACAGAAACAGAATTTCGAAGAGTACCGTGTATTGAACGGAGATAACCTATGGAACATTTCCTTAAAATATATACCCAAAGACTATGACGTAAGGAAGATGATATTCGATATCAAAGAATTAAACAATATGGAAACAAGTTGTATATATGAAGGGGACATAATAAAAATACCATTACACAATAAATAAAACCAAAGAGATCATTCTTCGGTTTTATTTATTTTTCTATTGGCAAGAGGATTGCTCTTAACGGCATTTCTTAGTCTTTCATCATCTATATGGGTATATATCTGGGTAGTAGAAACCGATTCATGACCAAGTATTTCCTGCAGAGCTCTAATATCTACATTGCCATATTTATACATTAGGGTAGCAGCTGTATGTCTAAGCTTATGAGTAGAATATATATTGGTATCTAATCCTGATTTCTGCAAATATCTTTCTATCATATGCTGTATTGCTCGATTACTCATTCTTTGTTTTCTTTTGCTTATAAAAAGTGCCTTACTATCACCATTAATAGGAGTAGGTCTTATACTTAGATAGTCTTTAATTGCTTCTATACAGGATTCATTTAGGAATATAGTTCTTTCTTTATTACCTTTACCAATAACGGTTAAAGTGTCATTATCTCTTATACTATCTATATTCATTCCAGAAAGCTCTGAAAGTCGAAGACCACAATTTAAAAATAGCATGATAATTGCATAATCTCTTTTCCTGTATTCATCATTCTTGTTCTCCAAAACGACGTTGAGCAGGTGTTCGGCTTCATCTAAAGTTAAATAAACAGGATTTCTTTCATCGGTTTTAGGAAACTCCAAGGCTTCAGCAGGGTTGTGGTCGATTAAGTTGACTCTTAAATAAAGATATTCAAAAAAAGACCTGATAGAGGCAACTTTACGAGATTTAGCGAAATTGCCATTATCACGATTTTTATCAACATAGGATATATAGGCATGCAAATCCTGGATAGATATTTTTTTTATAAAATCAATATCAATATCCGATATATCAATTTCTTTAAATTCAATATTATTATCAACTAATTTATATCTTAATTTCATAAACCTAAAAAAAGTTCTTAGATCAAAATAATATTCCTTAACGGTATTTGGAGAAGTACCTTTAATTGTTTCCATGTAATTCAGGTAATCTTCCATAATTAACGGTATTTCTTTCATAATACACCCCTTTTTTACAACATTAGTCACAAAATAGTTATTTTGTGACTAATGTTGTAGTTCTTTAAAATTTGATTTACAACAATAAATTTTCTTGTATCACATTAATATTAATTATTAAATCAGAATCATAAAATATCCTTTGAATATTTTATGATTCTTTAAACTATTTCATTATTCATTTTATATATCTTTATATAATAATATAATATCTTGTACAAAATCAATTATTTTAGCTCAATATCATACATTATTATACATTTAACTAAAATTAGCTAATAATATATATTTCTTATAGATATTTTCCATAAAGATATATTGTAAGGCTGCTATTCAGTCGTTAAAGAGGTTTTGTTGTATAAGACATAAAGTTATATCTCTATCATATTAAAAACTCCTTATAAACGATTTTAAAAGGCCGCTTTTTTCAGTTATCCTTCAATTACATCTTTTATTCTATTTAAACCTTCTTTTATATTATCCAGCGAATTTGCATAAGATAATCTTACATAATCATCATCACCAAAAGCTATTCCAGGTACAATAGCAACATTTCCCTTTTCAAGAATTAAATTTGTAAAATCTATTGAATCCTTTACTTCGAAACCTTTTATAGTTTTTCCTTTGATGCCGGAAATATTGACCATTACATAAAAAGCACCTTTAGGAGTTCTACAGCTTAATCCTTTAATAGAGTTAATTGTTTCAACGATGTATTTTCTTCTTATATCAAATTGTTCCTTCATTTTTTCAACACTGGATTGGTCTCCCTTAAGGCCCTCAACACTTGCATATTGTGAAATTGAAGAAGGATTTGAAGTAGTATGACTTTGAATATTGCCCATGATTTTTACAATATCTTCATTAGCTGCAGCATAACCAATTCTCCATCCTGTCATTGCATAAGCTTTAGACATTCCATTAATCAATATAGTTAATCTTTTTATTTCATCATTAAATGATGCAATACTTATATGTTTATTTCCTTCATAAATTAGTTTTTCATAAAGTTCATCAGATACAACAAATACATTGTTTTTAACAGCCCAATCAGCAATGCCCCTTAGTTCTTCCTCAGAATAAATTGCTCCAGTCGGATTACTAGGAGAGTTCAAGATTATGGCTTTTGTCTTTTTTGTTTTTATAGCTTCTAATTCGTCAACACCATATTTAAAATCATTTTCTTCTTTTGTTTTAATAAATACGGGCACTCCCCCTGCAATATTTACAAGTTCAGGGTAGCTAACCCAATATGGTATACCTATTATCACCTCATCTCCTGGATTTAATATTGCTAATAGGGCATTATAGATTGAATGTTTACCACCATTTGAAATGATAATATTGCTTGGCTTATAGTCAAGATTATTATCGTTTTTGAATTTTTCACATATTGCCTTCTTTAGCTCAATAATTCCAGATGAAGGAGTATACTTGGTAAGACCAGATTTTATAGCTCTTATTCCTTCATTTTGTATGTTTTCGGGAGTATTAAAATCAGGTTCACCTACACTGAAACTAATGATATCTACACCTTTTGCTTTCATAGCATTAGCCTTTGCGGTAATCTCCAATGTAACCGAAGGTTCAATCGCCATACCCACTTTTGATAATTCCATCCTCATTATGCACCCTCCTCTAAATTTATTCATTAATATTAACTTTATATATATCTTTTAACACATTTTTTATAATAAGTAAAGAATCATCTAAAGACTCCTTATTTCGAGACTTTATTACTTTATAATGTTCCAAACCTAAATCTGTAATTTTATACCTACGTATCGACCTTTTACTTGGTTCATCCCACCATCCCTCTATATATCCTTCCTCTTCCAATTGCCTGAGCATTGGATATATCATTCCATATGAAGGAGACCATTTCCCACACAGCCTTCTAGATATCTCGTCTCTAATTCTATTTCCATAATAACTTTTCTCTGTTAATAAATGCAATATATACAATTTTACAAAGGACGTAGTACTTAAAGTTGTAGGAAATTGTCTCTGTCTTTCCCCTTTATACATTTTTAAGCCTCCTTCTCATTTCTGGTACATCATTTAAATCTACAAAGAATTTACCAATTCCAGTTCTATCTGCATCACCATGAAAATCTGAACCACCTGTTATTATCAAATCATTTTTATTAGCAATCTTTGTAAACTGTTCTATCTCTTCCTTTGAATGTTTAGGATGAATACATTCTATACCATCGATACCCCAAACTACGCAATAATCAATAATCTCCCTATCCTTTAATAATCCTGGATGAGCTAAAACTGATATTCCATTTATCGTTCGAATTAATTTGATAGTTTCATCTATTGATAAATAGAGTCTTTCAACATATGCCGGCTTGCCTCTATCCAGATATTTATCAAATGCCTCTGAGATAGTTTCCACATAATTTTTATCAATCATCGCTCTAGCTATATGTGGCCTACCTATGTTTTTCTTGTTGGTATGCTCTTTTACATCTTCCAATGTTATACGAACTCCAAGTTCATTAAGTTTTTCTATTATTTTCTTTGCTCTATTTATTCTTGAATTCACTAATTTATCTATTGTCTCTATTAATTCTTCATTTTTATAATCAATGAAATAACCTAATATATGAACATCTTCACCATTATAAATACTTCCAAACTCTATACCGGGTATGATATAGAAATCATCATAAGATTTACCTCGATTTATAGCTTCATCTATACCAAAGATAGTATCATGATCAGTAATTGCTATTCCATCTAGATTGTTATGTTTTGCTAAATCAACCACTTCATGTGGCATCAATATTCCATCTGAAAAATTCGTATGTATATGTAAATCAAATTTCATAAGTCATAACCTCCTTATCAAAAAAACCTGCCCAAAGGCAGGTTTCTCTATTTAGGTTCAACGATTAATTTAATCGTAGCTCTTTTCTTCACCGTCAATTAAAATATCTGTAAAAGCCGGTATACAGACTAAGTCTAATCCACCAACAGAGTTTGGTTGTGATTTATCGGATAATTATTTCGCATATTCTATAGCACGAGTTTCTCTGATAACATTTACTTTTATTTGACCAGGATAATCTAGCTCTGATTCAATTTTCTTTACAATATCTCTTGCAGTATGAACAATTTGACTTTCACTAACTTCTTCTGGTTTAACTAATATTCTAACCTCTCGACCTGCTTGAATAGCAAAGGATCTTTCAACTCCCTCAAAGGAATTTGCTATTTCTTCAAGCTTCTCAAGTCTCCTTATATATGATTCAAGGCTTTCTCTTCTTGCACCTGGTCTAGCAGCGGAAATAGCATCTGCCGCTTGTACTAGTACAGCCTCAACTGTTTGAGGTTCTATGTCTCCATGATGGGCTAAAATACAGTGTATTACTTCTTTAGATTCCTTGTATCTTCTTGCCAAATCTGCTCCTATATCAACATGTGGTCCTTCAACTTCATGATCTACTGCTTTTCCAAGATCGTGAAGCAATCCTGCTCTTTTTGCTAGCTTTACATCTGCGCCTAATTCAGATGCCATTATTCCAGCTAAATGTGAAACTTCTATTGAATGCTTTAAAACATTTTGTCCATAACTTGTTCTATATTTTAATCTGCCTAATAATTTTATAATTTCCGGATGTAGATTATGAACTCCAGTATCAAAAGCCGCTTGTTCTCCCTCTTCTCTGATTGTGTTTTCTACTTCTTTTTTAGCCTTTTCAACCATTTCTTCGATTCTAGCAGGATGTATTCTGCCATCAACTATTAGTTTTTCTAATGCTATTCTGGCAACTTCCCTTCTAATAGGATCAAATCCAGATAATACAACAGCTTCAGGGGTATCATCAATAATCAAGTCTATTCCAGTTAAGGTCTCTAATGTTCTTATATTTCTGCCTTCACGTCCAATAATACGACCTTTCATCTCATCATTTGGTAAAGCTACCACAGTAACAGTTGTTTCAGCAACATGATCTGCAGCACATCTTTGTATTGCTGTAGTTATGATTTCTCTAGCTCTTTTATCAGCTTCTTCTTTAGCTTTAGATTCCATATCCTTAATCATAATTGCGGATTCATGAACAATCTCCTTCTTAATATCATTAAGCAATAATTCCTTAGCTTCATCTGATGTTAAGCCAGACAATCTTTCTAGCTCTTTAGTCTGTTTCTCATATAAATCGTTTATCGCTTCTTCTTTTTCCTCTAAATACTTATTCTTTTTAGATAGTTGTTCTTCTTTTTTTTCAAAAGATTCAGCTTTTCTGTCTAATGTTTCTTCTTTATGAAGAACTCTTCTTTCTAACTTTTGTAATTCATTTCTGCGTTCTCTTAAATCTTTTTCTGATTCATTTCTTGACTTATGAATTTCCTCTTTGGCTTCTAGTAGAAGCTCCTTTTTACGAGCTTCACCATCTCTTTCAGCATCTTCGGAAATTTTCTTAGCTAACTCTTCAGCGTTTTTTATCTTCCCTTCGCCAATATATCTTCTAATTAAATAACCAGCGATTATTCCAATAAGCAAGCCTAGAATTGCAAAAATTAATTTTTCAATAACTAAACACCTCCATCTTATTAAATTTTCAAGTTCCATAGTGCATTCATTCTAATAAAAGTATAAGCCAAGTATACTCCTCAGCTTACGGGGATTTTACATAATATTGTATGGTTACACACTTTTTATTTTATTACTTTTATCATATTATGTCAAGCAGTAAGGTTTATTACTCAATCTGCGTACATTTGCTTATAGACCCGATTAACTCTATCTTATAGGATTTATTTGATAAAGCAGACAGGTGTTGATTATGTGTTATCATGATAATCTGCCTGTTAAACATTTCAGAAGTTTTCTTTAGAAAATCACCAACATTGTATATATAATCTTCACTTACATGTTTTGCAGGCTCATCCAATATCAGTGGTCCTTCTATTGTTGGTTTATGAATCTGTAAAAACGCTATTCTTAAAGCAAGAGAAACTATATCAACAACTCCCCCACCTCTTGATAGTTCAGGCTTTGTTTTTATGATTACACCATCAATTTCATTTTCTACAAAGAATTCAGCATTTGCCTTATTTCTAAGTTCATCTAGCTCTATTTTAAATACTACATTGTTTTCAAAAACATATTGAAGACACTTAGTTACCAAGGTTTCTATTTGTCTTGTAGCTTGATTTCTTGCAAATTCTGAAGTTTTTTGGAACAAGATAGTTACCTTATCCAACAATTCTATTTCTTGTATTGTCTTGTCCAATTTTATTTCATTTTGATGCAACTGTTCAATTAATTTATCTCTTTTCCCTTCTTCTTTTGAAATAAACTCCTTCAATTTATTTATATCGTTATCTAATTGAATTAAATTTAAATCCATATTATTAACCCTTCTTTTCAAGTAAGTCTTTAGGCAACAACTCATTGGCTTCCTTAAACAACCTCTCAATATCAGTTGTTAATTTCTTAATCTCCTCATCTAGATCCTCAGGTTTGACTCCCAATTCCTTAAGTTCATTAATCAGTTCGTCCTCTTGAGTTTTCAATTGCTCTAACCTTGCCTCTGCTCTGTATTTTAAAGATTTTGCTTTATCTAGATTTTCCTTTATCTGAGCTAATTCTCTCTCGTAATCCATTTTATCCTCCTATATAATTATTTATTATATGGTCAATTTTTCCTTCATCTATATCACTTAAACAAAAAGGACATATCTCTATCTCTTCTAATAAAATTTTATATCTACCTAATTCACCTTTAAAAGAATCATCTATTTTTGAAATATTTTTAATATTATAAGCTTTTTCATCTTTATTCTTTAAAATTTTTTCATATAATTTCTTACATTTTATTAACATTTGAAGTCCTAAATCAATATTTCTTACAACATCATCTAATTTAGAAACCTTAGACAATTTCTCCATATATATTTTTCCTGTATCTATACTGTTTTTAACTTTTAAATAAGCTTGTATTTTTTCGACCAATTTATTATATTGATAGATCTTACTTGTTACTTCATCAATACAATTATCCACCTTATTTATCGAGATAAGATTAGATAATGTAATATTCAAGCTTTCTTTCTCTGAACATATCTTTTCATATTTATTTGTTAGATTCAAAATCCTCTTATAGTACAGATTATGATTTTCAATCTGCTGAGCTTTTTGATTTACAGTTTGAATATTTTTCAATCTATCTAAAATTAAATTATCCTCTTCTTTTTCCCTTCTAATTCTATCTAAAGTATTTCTATAGTTATTAAGATACTTATTTTTTAATACTGTATTTTCTATATTAATAATTAAACTATTTAAATCGTCTATCTTGTTGAGTTTATTTAACACATCTGATGTATTGATTAAATCAGTATGAATTTCTGTTAATTTATTTTTTATATAAGTTAATTTCTGAAGCTTAACATTTTGTTTTTCAATTTTTGATTTCATATCGGAAATTTTGTTAACCTTAAGCTTCAATTCATCTAAATAGTCATAGGTACTTATTTCTTTCGATAGCTTTGAAAAACTTTCTTCAAGACTTTTCTTAATGGAATTGAGTCCTCTTGTATCTTTCAATACTTCTCTTAAAGCATCATCAATGACATTTACTCCTACTAATCTTCCAATAGCACTAGCCCTTGTACTATTCTTCTCCGAAAGAAGAAAAGCTCCTTCAAGTTGTTCACCAAGATTAATCGAATTAGACAATTCACTATCGAGATATATTTTCTTTATACCTATTTCTTCTATTATCTCTTCTGGAACACCTGTACCAAACCCCTCATATTTAATTTCCTCTCCATTATCTTTAGTTATAATATACATATTTTTAGATTTACTTCTATATCTTTTAAGGACAGTATTGTCATTAAACTCCAAAGTTACAGAACATTCCTTTTCACCCTCACGAATAAAATAGTCACCTTGAGGTTCATTATAAAGTACCCATTTCAATCCTCTTATTATAGCTGACTTGCCAGAATCTGATGGCCCCACAATTACATTGAGTCTACTATCAAATTCAATAACTGAATACTTATGAGATTGAAAGTTTTCTAATATTATTTTTTTTATATATTTCATCAATAATCACCTGCACTGCTTTTCATTTGAATTTGAACAATTCTTCTTATAGCTTCAGATTTTACATCTTCCGATACTCCTTCTGAGGTAGAAACTTCAATTAATATATCATTTATATCCATTTTGTCAAAATCTAATGCTGAATCAATGCTTTGCTTAAACTCATACAATCGCTCACTTCTGAATACACCCTTTTCAACTTCACTTCTATCTAATACCAATTCACCATCAAGTGCAGAGGATAATGGAATATATTCAACATTGATTTTATCAGATAAATTCAATACTACTACTTGTGGTTTTCTTTCCATTTCAGCAAGGCTATTTGTTATTCTAACCATACTACCTGGATTGATAAAATATTTATTATCAATTTTAATCGTTTTAAAACCTGCATGATAATGACCACATAAGGTAATATCAGCTTTAGTTTCCTTTATATCATCAACAAGAGTATATGGTATCCCCTTGATGAATGCTTTATCCAAAAGCATCCCATGTACTACATGAATAGAATAGTTAACATTATCATCAATATCATTTAAAATATAATTTTTTCTATTGTCCACATCATCGATGTCATATACATAAGGTTGTCCTGTTAATTGAACCTTGATTCCGTCATTATTTAAAATTATTTTCTTATCCTTTTCAATAACTGTTAAGAAATCTAATTCATTTAATAACCCTAATATAGTACGATTCATAGTTAAAGGATTGTGCCCAAATATATCATGGTTTCCACTAACTATATAAAAAGGTACTTCTATACATTTTAAAATTTTAGCAAATCTATTTACTATAGAAAGAGAGATATCAGGTCTGTCAAACAAATCTCCCCCATGTATTACATAATCTATATTTTTATATTTAATAATATCCAATATTTCAAGTAGTTTGTTCTCTAAAGTTTGAACAAAATCATCTTTTCTATTTTTGGGATTTGTACCTCTTAAATGAGTATCTGTAAAATATAAAATCCTCAAATAATCACTCCTAATAGAAAACCTCCTGATTTAGGAGGTTTTATTTATTTTGGCTAACGTAGCCTAATTATTTACTCCTTCGTTTCATCGGAGTTAGTTTTTTCAACCAATCCAAATTTAACTCTAACTTTATCTTCTATCTCTTTAGCTAATTCTGGATTATCTCTTAAAAAGTCTTTTGAATTTTCACGGCCTTGACCAAGTTTCTGGTCTTTGTAGCTATACCAGGAACCTGCTTTATTTACTATTTCAGCAGTGACTGCTGCATCTAAAATACTACCAGTTTTTGAAATTCCTTCACCATACATAATATCAAATTCTGCTTGTTTGAATGGGGGTGCTACTTTATTTTTAACTATTTTAACCCTTGTCCTATTTCCAAGTATTGCATCACCTTGTTTAATCGTATCTATTTTTCTTATTTCCATCCTTATACTGGCATAAAATTTTAATGCCCTACCACCTGTTGTAGTCTCAGGATTGCCAAACATAACCCCAATTTTCTCTCTTAATTGATTTATAAATATTATGGTAGTGTTTGATTTATTAACTGCACCTGCTAATTTTCTAAGAGCTTGGGACATAAGTCTAGCTTGAAGACCCATGTGACTATCTCCCATTTCACCATCTATTTCAGCCTTGGGCACTAAAGCGGCTACGGAGTCAACAACTACAACATCAACAGCTCCACTTCTTACTAAAGCCTCTGTTATCTCTAAAGCTTGCTCTCCAGTATCTGGTTGTGAAATAACTAAATTTTCAATATCAACTCCAAGCTTCTCAGCATAGCCTGGATCCAACGCATGCTCCGCATCAATAAAGGCAGCACATCCTCCAAGCTTTTGAGCTTCAGCTATAGCATGTAGTGCCACTGTTGTTTTCCCTGATGATTCAGGACCGTATATTTCAATTATTCTTCCTCTTGGTAATCCACCTATTCCAAGTGCAATGTCAAGATCTAAACAGCCTGTAGATATATAATCAAGATTTAATTTCGCGCCTTCTCCCAATCGCATTATAGATCCTTTACCAAATTGTTTTTCAATTTGCACAAATGCTAAATCCAATGCTTTTTTCTTATCGTTTATATCAGCCATAATACTCCAGTTTTACTGGATCCACCCCTTTCAATTTTCGAACGCTAGTTCTTAATATATAATACTATAGACATTTATATAAGTCAATTATATTTTCATCAAATTATATGCTTCATAGAGTGCCCTTACTACTGCTCTTTGTTGTATACTAGCCCTGTCTCCAGTGAATATATAATCAAGTACTTTGTAATTGTTCTTATTCATAATACACATATATACTAAGCCTACCGGCTTTTCCTTTGATCCTCCATCTGGACCTGCTATACCTGTTGTTGAAACAACTATGTCAGATTTAGTTTTTTCAAGAAGACCCTTTGCCATCTCATATGCAGTTTCTTTGCTTACCGCTCCAAATTTGTCTATTGTTTCAGGATTAACGCCTAACTCATCTATCTTTGCGCTATTGCTATAGGTAACTATACCTCTATCAAAAACCATTGATGCCCCAGGTATTGAAGTTATTTGACTGGATATTTTCCCTCCGGTACAGGACTCACATACAGATATTGTATAGTTTTTTTCTTTTAAAATATTGATTAAGACTTCAGCTATAGAAATATTATCATAACCATAGATATATTTACCGACCTTTTCCTTGATTTTAGATATTTTTTCATTAAGCTTTTTTTCAACTTCCTTATAGTCCATACCTCTGCCTATTATCTTGATTTCAACAGTACCATCTTTAGCAAATGTCGCTATATCAAAATTCTCCTCGTAGATATCTAAATCTTTAAGTTCTACCTCTAGATTTGATTCTCCAATTCCTATGGTGTTGATCGATTTAATTAATATTGAAAAATCTTCCTTGATAATGTCAATTACATAGGTTTCAAACATATGCATTAATTCCTTTGGAGGACCTGGAAGCATTATTATTTTCTTATTATTGTTATTAACAAATATTCCCGGAGCTGTTCCATTATCATTTTTTATAAATTCTGATCCTTCGGGTTTATTAGCTTGTTTTCTATTATTATCAGTCATTGGTCTATTAAGTCTTTCAAATCTATTAACAAGTGCAGTTTCAATCTCTACATCCTTTATCAACTTCAACCCTAAAGCATTTGCAACAACTTCCTTTGTCAAATCATCCTGAGTAGGTCCTAGTCCACCTGATGTAATTATAATATCAGCTCTATTCAAGGCTATATTTATGACTTCCTTTAATCTGTCTTCATTGTCGTCAACTGAAGTGTGGTATAAAGTCTCAATACCGATTTCAGTAAGTTTTTTAGATAAATACCTGGAATTTGTATTTAAAATACTTCCTACCATTATTTCAGTTCCAACAGTTATAATCTCAGCCTTCATTATTTCATCTCCTATTAAATGTCTTTAAGTTTAAGAGTATCCTTATTTCTATACAAGTAATCAACACCAGATACTACAGTAAAAAACAATGATATATATAGCATGATAATATCCATAGGTATATTTAGTACCCTAAAAGGAAAATTATTGATGAGCAAAAGAATTATTGCTGTTAATTGGGAAATTGTCTTAAGTTTTCCCAAAGGGCTTGCAGCTATAGTTACCCCCTCAGAAGCAGCTATTACCCTAAAGCCAGTTATGGTAAATTCTCTAGCGATTATCACTACAACAACCCACGCAGGTATTCTGTTCATACCCACTAGTGAGATTAGAGCTGCAGCTACTAAAATTTTATCTGCCAGAGGATCAGCAAACTTTCCGAAATTAGTAACTAGATTTCTACTTCTAGCCAGATATCCATCAAGTGTATCTGTAAGGGATGCAATAGTAAATATTATGGCAGCAATATAGGTGCTATATTCTAAATTTGAATATAAAACAACCATAAATACTGGAACTAAAAAAACTCTAAAAATAGTAATTTTATTTGCTATATTCATACAACAATTCTCCTATTAAATCATATTCTAAGTATTCAGTGATTCTAACTCTAACAAAGTCACCTATTTCAAGCTCCTCATCAGTAGTTATATAAACAACACCATCTATTTCAGGACTATCCATATAGGTTCTCCCCACGTATGTATCTTCACCTGAATATTCCTCAATGATTACATCGTATTCTTTACCCAGTTTAGACATCATAATCTCTTCAGAGATAATTCTTTGAACCTCCATTAACTTATCTCTTCTTTCTTCCTTAATCTCTTCTGGTATTTGATTAGGCATTTTATAAGCTGGAGTGTCTTCTTCCATAGAATAAGCAAATACTCCTAGCCTATCAAATTTGATTTCTTTGATGAATTCATATAGTTCATTAAATTCTTCATCCGTTTCACCAGGAAAGCCTACAATAAAGGTTGTTCTTATTATAAGTCCTGGAATTTCTCTTCGTAGCTTATTAATTAAATTTACTATAGAATCCTTAGTAGTTCTTCTGTTCATTCTCTTTAGCACTGCATCATTAATATGCTGAAGAGGTATATCAACATATTTTACTACTTTATCATTTTCTTTTATCGCTTTTATAAGATTGTCATTGAAATTATCAGGATATAAATAGTGAAGTCTTATCCATCTGATTCCTTCTATTTCATTTAACCTATCAAGCAGTTTATATAAAGAATATTCACCATAAAGGTCAATGCCATAATCGGATGTATTTTGTGCAATTAATATAATTTCAGAAACACCGTTATCAACTAAGTATTCTACTTCCTTGATGATATCTTCCATCTTTCTGCTTCTATGCTTTCCTCTAAGCTTAGGGATAATACAATATGTACAGAAATTATCACAGCCTTCAGAAATTCTTACATAAGCTGAAGCAGAAAAGTTTATCCTCTCAACGCTTTCTATATATGAATCATCAATATTATCCACTTTAACAATTTTGTTTTTCTCCTTTATTCCCTCAAGGATATTATTCAACTCCTTGATATTACCTGTTCCGATTATTGCATCAACATCATCAATTTCTTCTAATAGTTCCTTAGAGTACCTTTGGGCCAAGCAACCAGCTAAAAGTAAAAATTCACAAGCTCCTTCATGCTTATACTTAGTCATTTCCCAAATCGTATCAATAGATTCCTCTTTTGCAGCTTCAATAAATCCACATGTGTTTACTATAATAATATTTGCATATTGTAATTCTTCTGCTATATAATATTTATCCTTATCCAATATGCCTAACATAATTTCAGAGTCAACTTCATTTTTAGAACACCCTAAGGTTACAACAAATACACTTTTTTTATCCATAAATTTCTCCTTAAAAATCTTCATCTAGTTCTTCTAGTTCATCTTTAGTCATAAGTACCTTTCTTGGCTTGCTACCCTCATATCCTCCTATTATTCCTCGTGCCTCCATTTCATCGACAATCCTAGCAGCTCTGGCATAGCCAACTTTTAATCTTCTTTGTAATAAGGAAATTGATGCTTGTCCTTCATCTACTACTAAACTGATGGCATCTGGTAATAACTCATCGCTGTCTAAATTATTTAATTCCTTTGTATTTTGAACTACCTCTATTATATCCTCATCATAATTAGTTATATTTTGATCCTTCAGATGATTGACTACCTTATCTACCTCTTCTTCTCCGATAAAAGCTCCCTGTAGTCTTACAGGCTTGGAATAGAAAGAAGGATAGAATAGCATATCACCTTTTCCTAACAACTTTTCAGCACCAGACATATCTAAAATTGTTCTAGAATCCACTTGAGATGATACGGCAAATGAAATTCTTGAAGGTATATTTGCTTTGATTGTTCCCGTAATAACATCAACTGATGGTCTTTGGGTTGCTACTATAAGATACATACCTGCTGCTCTGGCCATTTGAGCTAATCTACAGATATAGTCCTCTATTTCCTGAGCTGCTACCATCATCAAATCAGCTAATTCATCAATGATAATAACAATCTTTGACATCTTCTCTTCTGTATTATTGTGCTTTGAATTATATGAGGTTATATCTCTGACACCTGACCCAGCAAATAGTTTATATCGTTTCTCCATTTCTGTTACAGCCCAATTTAATGCAAATGCAGCTTTCTTGGCGTCAGTGACCACTGGAATTAGCAAATGTGGTATACCATTATAAACACTTAATTCTACTACCTTTGGATCTATTAATAACAACTTTACATCATCTGGCGATGATTTAAACAAAATGCTCATTATGATAGTGTTTATACAAACACTCTTCCCTGAACCCGTTGCACCAGCTATCAACAAATGGGGCATCTTATCTATTGAAGATACAATTGGCTTGCCAGAAACGTCCTTACCAAGTGCTAAAGGTATATCAGTAGATATATTTGTATATTCTTCTGATTTTAATATTTCCTTAAGCAATACATTATCCTTGACCTTATTAGGTACTTCTATCCCAACTGCAGCCTTTCCCGGTATAGGAGCCTCTATTCTTATATCGGAAGATGCAAGGCTTAGTGCGATATTGTCTGATAGAGACACTATCCTGCTCAGCTTGATTCCAGGAGCAGGAGACAATTCGTAGCAGGTAATAGTAGGTCCCTTATTTATATTGGATATGGTAGCATCAATTCCAAAATTCTTCATTGTTTCCTCTATAATTTTTGCATTATTTAAAATCTCTTTTTTATCATTACCATCGTATTTTCTATTTTGAGAATTAAGTAAACTTAATGATGGAATGTTGTAAGGAGCATTATGTATCTTTATATTTTTTTCCTTAATTTCAGTATCTATACTATGTGTTCCTGTTTTTATACTGCTTTTAGCAAGTTTTTCTTTTTTAGGTTCTATATTTTGATCCTTTACATTTTCCTTTGTATAATCATTGATCACAATATTTTCAATTGGTTCTTCTTCATCTAATTCTCTATGATCAATTTCCAACAACTCATCAGGAGAAATATTAATTTTACGAGATGATAGTTTAACTTTATCATTTAGAATTTTTTCTGGTTTAATTTCATGAACCTTTTTAACTACATCCTTGACCTTCGAATTTGTAATTATAAGAATACTAATGGATATAAAAACTGAAAGTATAATATATGTACCAATAGAACCAAATAATTTATAAAAGAAATATCCAAGGAAGCTGCCGACTAAACCTCCGCCCTGATTCGTTTTAGATAAAACAATTCCATTTTGAATTCGTGCTAACATACCTGTCGTATTTGTATTTATGCTATCTAGTACTACCAAAAGACTGCATAAGATAATCCACAACGCTATATTTGCTTTTAATTCTTTTTTATCGAATCTTTCCATTAAAAAGATAAGGCCTGTCCCAATTAGAAAAAATGGGGAAAAATATCCTCCAAAACCCATAAGAGAAAAAGTCGTACCATTAATAATTTGACCAACCAATCCCATTTTAGTGCTAAATAAACTTATTAAAGTAATTATACCTATAGTAATAAAAACAATGCCGATGATATCGCTATTGAATTTCTGTTGAACTTTTTTATTTGTTGTTCTTTTTTTCTTCCCTTTTGCATTACTCAAATAAAACACCTCAATACTAAATTTTATCTGTAATAGGAATCCCCCTTTTATTGATTACATCTGTAATTATAGCATATTTAGCTATCTTTTTCATTATTTCTTTTCATTAACTCATCAAGCTTTGATAATGCAAAAGAAAAATCGCCAACAGCATCAATTAAACCAACATTTACTGCTTCGGATCCTACTAAAATAGTACCTGTGTCATTAGCCATTTGATCTGATGCATACATTAAGTCAGTAAGAGTTTTCTCGCTTATATTTGATGTACGTACTATAAAATTGTTTATTCTCTGCTGCATCTTTTGAAAATATCTAAATGTCTGAGGTCCGCTAATCACTAGACCAGTAGTTCTTATGGGATGTATAGTCATTGTTGCAGACGGAACTATAACAGAAAAATCCGTAGAAGTAGCTAATGGTACTCCAATACTATGGCCTCCTCCTAACACTAAAGAAACTTTTGGCTTCTTTATTCCATGTATAAGCTCAGATAAGGCTAATCCCGCCTCTACATCTCCACCCATTGTATTGAGTATGATGAATATACCTTCTATATTAGGATCCTGATGACTACTAATTAGTATCGGTATAATATGTTCATATTTTGTTGCTTTTTTATCGTTAGAAGATATATAATGTCCTTCAATCTCACCTATTAGAGATATAAATTGAATATTTTTCTTATAACCAGTGTTTTCAGGTATTCCATATTCTTTTATATTTTCATTATTGGCCTGATCTTGATTTTCATTATTTTCATCTTTATTGTTTGTATCGTTTATATCAGTCATAATTTCCTCCTAAAAAGTTATCATACTTATCATTTACTGTATTTTTTTATTTATGCTAAAAAAAACATAATCAAAAGATTATGTTTTTTTTAATATTTTTAGTAATCTAATTCTACAATAATCATATCATAGCCTATTTTTCTTATTGCATCCCAAGAAATTTCCATTGCGTTTTTCTCTACACCAAATAACTTAAACGAAAGTCTGTGATCTGGTACCAAAAGACTTATAATCTTTCCTGAACCTTCATCAATAACCAAATCTGAATCGGCCAAAACTCCTAGTCTTCCACCATTATTTAGGTTAACAACTTCTTTTTCGCCAAGTTCGCTAAGTCTCATATTATCACCCCATAATTTATTTTATAGCTTGTCAGAATTTTAGTAAACAAACCTCTACTTTATGATATGTACTCTTGCTATAAATATATGAAATAAAAAATAAATTATGTATATCATTTATGATAATATTTATTTAGATATTTATCTGCCAGTACTCCCAAAGCCACCTCGTGAATCGTTTCCTAGGTCATCTACTTCTTTAAAATCAACTGTAGGCTGATGTTCAACAATCCTAAACTGGCATATTCTATCGTTAGTCTTTATCTCAGTATCACGAATTGCTAATGCAGGGAATTTCCATATATCTTCATTCGCTGAATAGCTCTCATCTATAATTCCACAATGATTGGTCTGTATAATTCCATAATTGATAAATGTACTACTTCTTGGTACTATATGAGCTTCATATCCCTTAGGCAATTCCATAGCTACCCCAAGAGAAATTAGTTTAAATTCACCTTTCTTCATAACAACATTTTCTGCTGCTCTCAAATCTATCCAATCACTCTTCCCGTCAATATATCTTAATTTTTCTATTTTATCATTTGCATACCTTATTTTTATCTCTACCATTTTCTTCTCTCCTCTTCATCTTAAATATATTTCTCAATCTTTCTTCTGTAGCTGATGGATTAGATAGTTTACCTACATATGATATATTAAGCTTCTCTTCGTTGAACACTTTGCCTATTACTCTCTCGATGTCTTGCATATTTACTTTATCAATCTTATTTAATACCTCTACAGGAGTTTCAATTCGATTTAATAAGGACATGGATTTCCCAATTTCAAACATTCTATTAAAGGTACCCTCCATTCCCAAAATATAATTTCCTTTGAGTTGTTCCTTAGATTTAGAAAGCTCGTGCTCCGTAATTAAATTTTTCTTCAAATTATCAATTTCCTCATTTATTAACTCAGCTACTTCTACCAGACAATCTGGATTTAATCCGGCATATATAGAAAAAACTCCTGTTTCATTGTAGGTAGATAGATGAGAGTCAATTTCATATACTAATCCCCTATCTTCCCTTATTTTTTGAAACAACCTTGAGCTCATACTACCACCAAATATATTATTTAGCACTAATATAGGATGTATATCTTCGGAGATATTATTTACTCCCTCTAAACCAATGCATAGGTTCAACTGCTCAATATCTTTTTTTATACCCTTGATCTTATTTCCAGATATATGGATCTGATCCATACTATTTACAGGTTTATATATCTTTTTATCATTAAAATTTCCAAAGTAAACATTTAATTTTTCTATTGTGTCCTTAATGTCAAATTTTCCTGCTATTGAAATAATTATATCGCTAGGATTGTAGCTGATATAAAAATAATCTAATATATTTTCTCTGTTTAGCTTTGAAATACTTTCCTCAGATCCTAAAATAGGAAGTTGCAGGCTTGTACCTTCATACATAATATCGTTTAATGCTTCAAATACCAAGTCATCTGGGGAGTCTTCATACATATTTATTTCTTCCAGTATAACGGACTTTTCTTTTTCTATATCCTCATGCCTAAATACCGAATTGTTCAACATATCTCCAAGAACATCTATAGCGATTGGTAAATGTTGATCCAAAACCTTAGCAAAATAACATGTTTGTTCTTTTCCAGTGAAAGCATTTAGCTGTCCCCCAATATCATCGATAGATTCAGCAATTTGTTTTGGGGTTCTTTTTTTAGTACCTTTAAATAGCATATGCTCAATAAAATGGGATACACCGTTGTTTTCCACGTTTTCCCTTACAGATCCATTTTCTACAATTACACCAATAGTAACAGAATTCACATATTCTATTTTTTCCATCACTACTTTAATACCATTATCAAGTTTATCTATAATGTACATTATTTCCTCCAATATTTAGTTAATTATATCACCTATTGTACCAATTTTATAATCATTTTTAAATAGGTAATTTATTATATCTGGAAGAGCTTTAACAGTATTGGCTGTAGGGTGCATAAGTACTATAGCTGATTCATCTATTTTACCTACTACCCTATTAACTATTAATTCTTTTGTACTATCTTCTCTCCAATCGATTGTATCTATACTCCACATAATTATCTTATAATCTAAATCCTTTGCAGCTTTTACCGTATTGTCATTAAAAGCTCCGGAAGGGGGAGCAAAAAATTTTAATTTTTCTCCGATTATATCCTCTATAACCTTTCCTGCTCTTGATATTTCCTCATAATTTTTATCATAACTTAATTTGCTATAATCTAAATGATTATAACCATGATTGCCTATTTCATGGTTATAGCTTCTAATTGTTTTTACTAGTTCAGGATTTTTTTCTGCCCAACGTCCTGTTGGAAAAAAGGATATTCTAATATCATTTTTCTTAAATATATCTAGCATTTCTTGAATATACTCATTTCCCCAATCAATATTGCAAACAAATGCAATTATTTTTTCATTTTTTGTACCTTTGTAATAAATATCCTCATAGAAAACTTCCTTGCTTTTATTAGAAATTGTTAAAAATATTGAAGCAACGATAAGTAATGCTAACAATATAGATATTATTGCTACCATCCTTTTACTTATGATTAAAAATCTCATATATAATTACCTCCCTCTTTCTTTGTTAATATATATTCATTGAAAGTAATTATATACAAAAAATAAAACATGAACCTTTTGGTCCATGCATTTAATCTTATTATTCTTCTGTTTTTATTTCTTCTTTCTTATGCTCTTCTTTTTTTGGTTCCTCAGGTAATAAAACCTTTCTTGATAAATTGATTCTACCCTGATTGTCTATTTCAAGAACCTTTACCAGAATCTCATCTCCGACAGATACAACATCCTCTACCTTAGCTACTCTTTCCCTGGCTAATTGAGATATATGAACTAGACCTTCCTTACCATTTAATACTTCAACAAAAGCTCCAAAGTTTGTAATCCTTGTAACCTTACCAAGGTATATATCTCCAGCTTCAACTTCTTTTACGATATTTGTAATCATCTCTATTGCTTTTGCTCCACCTTCAGAATCAACTGCGGCAATTGATACCTTACCATCATCGTCAATATCTATTTTTACACCTGTTTCATCAATAATTTTATTGATTATCTTTCCTCCAGGTCCTATGATATCTCTAATTTTATCTGGATTTACCTGCATTGTATATATACGAGGAGCATATGGTGATAATTCTTTCTTTGGCTCTGTTATGGTTTCGGACATTTTACCAAGTATAAATAGCCTGCCGATTCTTGCTCTTTCCAAAGCTTCCTCTAATATAGGTCTGTTGATACCAGCTATCTTGATATCCATTTGAATAGCTGTAATACCATCCTCAGTACCTGCTACCTTAAAGTCCATATCGCCTAAATGATCCTCCATACCTTGAATATCAGAAAGGATAGCAACCTTGTCATCTGTTTTTATTAAACCCATTGCTATACCTGCTACAGGCGCTTTAATAGGTACACCAGCATCTAATAATGCTAAAGTACTTCCACAAACACTTGCTTGAGATGTAGAACCATTAGAACTTAAAACCTCTGATACCAATCTAATAGTATAAGGAAATACATCTGTAGATGGTATAACAGGCTCCAATGCTCTCTCAGCCAACGCACCATGACCTATCTCTCTTCTTCCAGGCCCCCTCATTGGCCTAGCTTCACCTACCGAATAAGGTGGGAAATTGTAGTGATGCATATATCTCTTTGACTCATCTTCACCAAGACCATCTATTATTTGAACATCACTTGAAGCTCCTAATGTAGCAATAGTAAGAACTTGAGTTTGACCCCTTTTAAATAATCCAGAACCATGTGTCCTTGGAAGTAAACCAACCTCTGAGGTAATTGTCCTTATCTCATCAAGCTTTCTATTATCAGGTCTAATTCCCTCTTCTAGAATTAATCTTCTAACTTCTTCCCTAATAATACTCTCTATAACTTCTGTTATATCTTTACCACCTTCAGGATACTCTTCTACGAAAGCTTCCATAATCTCATTGGATACAAGATCAATCTTATCTTCTCTTTCTTGTTTTTCAACGGTATTTATTGCTGAAATTAATTTTTGGGTACCATATTCTCTAACTTTAGCTTCTATTTCCGGATCTGCTTTAAAAAGAACTAGTTCATCCTTTTCCTTACCGCAATCACTTACTATACCATCAATAAAAGCACAAATTTTTTGGATTTCTTCATGAGCTTTAAGAATTGCCTCTAGCATAGTTTGTTCAGACACTTCATTTGCTCCTGCTTCTACCATCATAATTGCATCTTTAGTCCCTGAAACTGTTAAATTTATTTCTGATTTTTCCCTTTCATCAGATCTTGGGTTTACTATAAATTTACCATTGATTAAACCCATATGAACTGAACCAGTAGGTCCCTTGAAAGGTATATTCGATATTGATAATGCAATTGATGAACCTATCATAGCTGTGATTTCAGGACTATTATCCTGATCTACAGATAAAACAGTTGTTATGACTTGTACATCGTTTCTATAGCCATCTGGGAATAATGGTCTAATAGGTCTGTCAATCAATCTAGATGTTAAAATTGCCTTTTCACTTGGTCTGCCCTCTCTTTTTATAAAACCCCCAGGTATTTTCCCAACTGAATATAGTTTTTCTTCATAATCTACACTTAAAGGGAAAAAATCTATACCTTCTCTTGGTTCTTTAGAAGCTGTAGCAGTAGCCAGGACAACTGTATCACCATACTGAATCAGACAAGCTCCATTAGCTTGTTCTGCGACTTTTCCTATAGTAACTGTTAAATCTCTTCCGGCTAATTTGTATTGAAACTTCTTTTCCATATAATACCTCCTTCTTTGAATATATATATATTATATCCTTATTTATAAAAAACACCATATTAACTAGGTCAAACGAATCTATATATATATTTTTTCACACGCTTGAATAAACTAATGGAGCGGGTAAACCCGCTCCTATTAACCTCTGATGCCTAATTTTTCAATTAAAGCACGATATCTTTCGATATCCTTTTTTGCTAAATATTTCATAAGTCCTCTTCTTTGACCAACCATTTTTAAAAGTCCTCTTCTTGAATGGTGATCTTTTTTATTAGCCTTTAAGTGTTCATTTACAGAATTGATCCTGTAAGTTAAAAGTGCTATTTGAACCTCTGGTGAACCTGTATCACCTTCATGCACCTTATAATCATTGATAATTTGATTCTTTACATCCTTTGTTAACATTTGTAAAACACCTCCAAATTTATATATCCACCTATAGCAAAGTAATCGCCGAGGAACGTAAAACCTAGCATTAGGTAATCTTTAACATCAATATGATATCATATACATCATGAATTGTAAACATTTTTTCTCTTTGCCTTTATAGAATCTATATCAGCAAATACTTGCTCTTTCAATAAATCAACGCTATCAAACTTAATCTCATCTCTTAGATATTCTATAAATAACAATTCAATATTTCTATTGTATATATTTTTATTAAAATCTATTATATGACTTTCTATCTTTATAGAATTTTCCGCAAAAGTAGGATTATATCCTACACTGGTAGCACTTAAATAAATTTTGTTGTCCACTATTGTTTCTGTACTATATACTCCATATTTAGGTATTACATAATTAATTTCCGGGACAATATTTGCCGTAGGAAATCCCAATTTGCTTCCTAGCTCTTTCCCCTTAACTACCTTTCCAATTATGGAGTAGTCTCTCCCTAGCATTTGGTTTGCCTTATTCATATCACCATTTAATATGGATTGTCTAATTCTTGAACTACTTACGATATTTCCTTCAAAATAAATTGGATTAAATATGATTACCTCTACTCCATATTTTTCTCCAAGTTTAAGTAATGTATTAGTATCTCCAGATGCCTTATAGCCAAATCTATAATCAATTCCCACGACAATGGTTTTGACATTTAGCCTATTTATGAGTATCTCTACAAAAAATTCATCAGGAGATAATTTCCTGATATCATCATTAAAAGGCATATTATAAACAATATCAATTCCTAGATTTTCTATAAATCTACTTTTCTGCTCAAATGTACTTAACAACAACGGGCCTACCGAATCAACTAGTGTGCGTGTATGATTTTTAAATAATAAAACAGAACTTTTCAGTCCTCTTAATTTTGAAATGTTTATTAGCTTTTTTATTAATTGCTGATGACCTATATGAACACCATCAAAATTACCCAATGCAATAGCTGTACTAAATCTTGTCTCTTCATAATTTTCTATATTTATTAATTCCATTATCTCACCTATATAAAAACTTTACTCATTTTTAAATAAAGATTATTTCCTTTTTCAATAATTGTACCTATGCCTATAAATTGATTTAAACAATATATTCTATAAAGCTTATCCAAGGATATAACTTGTTTTTGATTAATTCTAATTTGCACTCCATTAACTATTTTTTTATACATTTCTCCCGGAACTTCAATTTTATTTAAATGTTCTACAGCCTTGTCTATAGGCGTTATAATATCGATTAATTCCCTCTTTGGTAAAGTCTTTAAATATTCCATGCTATATGCACTTTCTATTTTAAAACTGCCTACACCAACTCTTATTAGAAATGACATATAACCATAGGTGCCAAGGTCCTTTCCGATATCATCACATAAAGTCCTGATATATGTGCCTCTTGAGCATTTTGTATAAAATATAATCTTTTTGTTATCATAATTATCTAATATTCTAATATCTTTAATATTTACTTTTCGTGGTTCTCTTTCAATTTCTTTACCTTCTCGGGCTAATTCATAAAGCTTTTTGCCATTTACCTTTAAGGCTGAATACATAGGAGGAACCTGATATATAATACCCTTGAACTTGTTAAATGAATTTGTAATTTCATCCTCACTCACACTTTTAATCGACGAATTAAGAATTTTTCCTTCTTCATCCTGTGTATCGGTTGCAAAACCAAGAGTTAGTTCACCTATATATTCCTTGTCAACCTCCAGTAAATATTCAGAAATTCTTGTTGCCTTTCCAATACATATAGGTAGGACACCAGTAGCATTAGGATCAAGCGTACCAGTATGACCTACCTTTTTAGTATTTAGTAGTTTTCGAAAAAAATATACTGCATCATGAGAAGTCATGCCACTTGGTTTGAAAAAATTAATTACTCCATCCATACAATCACCATAAACTCATAATTTTTTCAATTATAAGCCTTTCAGCATCATCAATATTTTTATTAATTGTACATCCAGCTGCTCTAATATGTCCTCCTCCATTAAATGCAGCACAAATTTCAGATACATTAACAATTTCTTTACTTCTCAGACTAACCTTTATTTCATTTTTATTGTATTCTTTTAATAAACAGGCAACTTCTACGCCTTTTATATCTCTTATAAAGGATATAATCCCTTCCGTATCCTCCATTTTTGCATTAACTTTTGATAGCATATCCTGGGTCACCTTTATAGAGGTTATTTTATTATCGTTATAATATTTTATAGTATTTATGGAATTGATAAATAAATTTGTTCTCTCAACACTTCTACTTTGATATAAATTAATATTAATTTTGCCTACTTCTACCCCAGATTCTATAAGCTTTGATATTATTTCATGGGTTTTATATGTTACGCTTGAATACATAAAACTTCCTGTATCAGTACTAATTGCAGTATATAGACAATCTGCTATTTCTTTATCTATATCTATTCCCAATCTAACAATCAACTCATAGACTAATTCACCAGTTGCAGCAGACTTATCATCTACTAAATTACAATCTCCAAAAAATGTATTGCTAATATGATGATCAATATTTATTACATATTTGGATTTATCCAGCAGACATTTATATTTACCTAATCTATCAATGTCACTGCAATCTAATACCAAAAACAATTCAATATCTTCTACATCATATTCCTTAATTGTATTAACTTCAGGTAAAAAAAGATAGTCTGAAGGTATATCATCCGTTTTAAATATATGCACATCTTTATTTATCTTTCTTAATGCAAGTCCTAAAGCAAGAATGGAACCAATATTATCGCCATCAGGGTTTATATGAGAAGCAATATATATATCATTTGAACTATTGATAATATCCACTATTTTTTTTATACTATTGTTTTTCATCTTGACTTCCTTTATTATCCTTGTTGACTTCATCTATCAATTTAGAAAGGCTAATTGCTTTTTCAATGGATTCATCCAGATGAAAGATAGGCTCAGGAGCATATCTTAAATCCATTCTATTGCCAATTTCCTTACGTATAAATCCCTTAGCACTATTTAATCCTTCTATTGTATCTTTTTTTTCTATTTCATCCCCTAATACCGATATATATATTCTGGCATAACTTAAATCTCTGGTTACCTCAACTCTTGTAACACTTGCCATAGGACTAATTCTCGGATCCTTTAATCCATTAATTATTAAATCCGATACTATTTTTCTTACTTCCTCAGAGATTCTATTGATTCTCTTAATGTTCATATTTACACCTCTATTTACTTTCTACTTCCTTTAAAATGTAGGCTTCTAATGTATCTCCTTCTTTTACATCATTATAATTGTCTAATCCAAGGCCTGCTTCAAAGCCAGATTGTACCTCCCTAGCATCATCCTTGAATCTCTTTAATGATGAAACAGAACCATCATATATAACCACATCATTTCTTAAAAGACGTATCTTGGAATTTCTTGTGATTTTACCATTTACTACATATATACCAGCTATTGTACTTCCATTTGGTATTCTAAATGTAGCTCTTACCTGAGCTCTTCCTTGTACTTCCTCAACAATCTTTGGAGCATGCATTCCCTTTACAGCTGCCTGAATATCCTCTATGGCTTCATATATTACCCTATAAGTTCTGATATCAACTTCTTCTTTTTTGGCTACATCTATGGCATTTAGATTTGGACGTACATTAAATCCAATGACTAAAGCATTTGACGCAGATGCTAGCATGATGTCACTTTCTGTTATACCGCCTACTCCTCCATGAATAACATTTATTCTGACTTCATCGGTATCAAGCTTTTCTAAGGATTGAGTAAGTGCTTCTATAGAGCCCCTTACATCAGCCTTTATTATCAAATTTAAATCTTTGATTTCACCTTGTTTGATTTTTTCAAATAAATCATCTAATGATACCTTCGTTGTTGATTTCATTTGTTCTCTAATCTGATCCTTTTTAGCTTCTGCAATTTGCCTTGCTTTTTTCTCATCTTCTACAGCATAAAGCAAATCTCCTGAATTAGGAACTTCAGATAAACCTAAAATCAAAACCGGAATGGAAGGAGCAGCTTTTTTGACCTTCTTTCCCTTATCATCGAACATTGCCCTAATTCGACCACTGGCTGTGCCAGATACTACCATATCTCCAACTTTTAGCGTGCCCTTTTGAACAAGTACAGTGGCTACTGGACCTCTACCTTTATCAAGTTGTGCTTCAACTATTGTACCTACAGCATTTCTATTAGGATTTGCCTTGAGCTCCTGCATTTCCGCTACCAATAGAATCATTTCAAGTATATCTTCAATTCCAGTTCTTTGTTTAGCAGATACTGGTACTGTAATAGTATCCCCACCCCAATCTTCTGGAATTAATCCATTTTCAACCAATTCCTGCTTAATTCTTTCAATATTCGAATCTGGTTTGTCAATTTTATTTATTGCTACTATTATTGGAACCTTTGCAGCTTTAGCATGGGCAATTGCTTCAATTGTCTGTGGCATTACACCGTCATCTGCGGCTACAACCAATACTGCGATATCCGTAACTTGCGCGCCTCTTGCTCTCATTGCAGTAAAAGCCTCATGACCAGGTGTATCTAGAAATACAACCTTCTTACCATTTACATTAACTGTATAGGCTCCTATATGCTGAGTGATTCCACCGGCTTCACCCTTGGTTACACTAGTATGTCTTATTGCATCCAATAGAGATGTCTTTCCGTGGTCAACATGACCCATGACAGTCACTACAGGTGGTCTATATTTTAAATCCTCCGGCTTATCTTCAAAATCTAAATCAAAATCATCTATATCATTCTCAGTTTTTATAATATTTACCTTTACACCAAATTCATCGGCTACTAAAGCTGCTACCTCTGCATCTATAGACTGATTTTGTGTGGCCATAACACCTAATCCGATTAGTTTGGAAATTATTTGTGATGAGTTTACTCCCAACTTTTCTGCTAAATCTCTAACTACAATGCTTTCTTGAATATCTATAAAACCATCTCCCTTATTATCATTTATATCCTTCTCATTTGTAGTCAAATGCTTATTTGACTTGTTCTTATTCTTTTTGTTTTTGTTTTTTCTTCGATTATTATTTACTTCATCATTTTCCTTATCTACTGGTGGTTCAACTATTTCTGTCTTAATTTCTTCTTCTTTAGGTGTTTCACTTAAAAGCTCTCTTATTAACTCAGCATTTTCAGCTTCAATCGTACTCATATGACTATTAACTGTTAAATCTAAACCTTCGATTTTCTCAATTAACTCTTTACTTGACATATTTAGCTCTTTTGCTAACTCATATACTCTAACTTTTGTCATACTTTACACCTCCTATTTTTTTAAGGTGAAATCATTATTTTCTATGACCTCTTTCAACTTATTATATACATCTTCGGTTATTTCAGTTTCAAGGCTCCTTGCAAATTTCTTTGTCTTATAAGCTGCCTCAAAGCATTCTACTGTAGGGCATATATAAGCACCACGTCCATTTAATTTGCCCGTTAGATCTACACTCACTTCATTTTGATTGTTTTTAACTATTCTTATTAGCTCTTTTTTTGGTTTGCTCTCACCGCATCCAATACATTTTCTTAGAGGAATCTTTTTAACCTTCAAAACTCTCACCCCTCCCTATAAGGCTTCGTACTGACTCTCAGATTTAATATCAATTTTCCAATTTGTCAATTTAGCAGCTAACCTTGCATTTTGACCTTCTTTACCTATGGCCAATGAAAGCTGATAATCAGGGACAATAACCATAGCAGATTTTTCTTTTTCATTTACTATAGTTTTCACTACTTTTGAAGGACTTAAGCTATTTGTAATAAATTCCTCCATGTTTTTACTCCATATTACTATATCAATTTTTTCTCCATTTAGTTCATCAACAATCGCCTTTACTCTACTGCCCTTGAATCCAACACATGCCCCCAATGCATCTACATCGGGATCCTTAGAGAAAACAGCAATCTTTGTACGGGAACCAGCCTCTCTTGATATTGAATAAATTTCTACGATACCTTCATTTATCTCAGGTACCTCTAGTTCAAATAGTCTTTTTACAAGACTAGTATGTGCTCTTGATAGTACTATTTGTGGTCCCTTAGTAGTTTTCTTTACTTCCAGAATTATTAATTTTAATCTGTCACCCTGCTTATATTCTTCCCCTTCAATCTGTTCTGAAGGTGTTAATACACCTTCTATTTTGCCAAGGTCAATATAAACATTGTTTTTAGCAATTCTCTGAATTTGGCCTGTTATTATTTCATTTTCTCTATTTATAAATTCATCATATATCACATCTCGTTCAGCATCCTTTATTCTCTGTATTACTACTTGTTTAGCTGTCTGAGCTGCAATTCTTCCAAAGTCCCTAGGAGTGATTTCAATTTTTACTAAATCACCAAGTTCATTTTTAGCATCAATAGCCTTCGCATCTTCAAGTGATATTTGAAGTAACTCATCTTCTACAGTTTCAACTACATCTTTGGTTGCAAACACTCTAACCTTACCTGTTTCCCTGTCCATTTCAACTAATACATTCTGTGCAGAACCAAAATTTTTCTTATAACTTGATATTAAAGCCGATTCCAATGCATCAAATATTATATCTTTAGAGATACCCTTCTCTTTTTCAATTTCATGAAGGGCTTCTATAAAATCTCCATTCATTATTTTTCCTCCTTAAAATTTTAATGCTAACTTAATATTTGAAACTGATTGACGAGGTATTTCAATTAAAGCATTAACTTCATCCTTAATAATTATTAAATCCTCATTATAATTTTCTAATCTACCCTCATACATCTTTTTGTTATTTATAGGAGTATATAAACTTATTTCAATATCCTTACCTAAATTTCTTTTAAGGTCCTTATCTGTTTTTAAAGGTCTATCCAACCCCGGAGATGATACCTCTAAGTAATAAGCAGTGCTGATTGGATCTTTCTTATCTAATTTATCGCTTAGAATCTCACTCATATTCTGACAATCATCTAAGGTTATTCCACCAGGTTTATCAATATACACTCTTAAATAGTAACTTCCAAATTCCTTTAAATATTCTACATCCACAAGCTCATAATCTAAACTCAATGCAATCGGATTACAGATATCAATTACTTCTCTTAATATTTCCTTCTTATTCATATTACACCTCCGTTACTAAATAAATCTACATCTGACCTACCATCGATTTGTAGAAAAACACTACAAATCGGGTTAGGTCATAAGTCGGCTACGTTAGCTAAATCCGAGATTTAGACTTCGCGACATCTGACCTACCATCGATTTGCAGAAAAACACTGCAAATCGGGTTAGGTCAATCGAGTAGGGAAAAATAAATTTTCCCTCTCACACCACACGTACGTACCGTTCGGTATACGGCGGTTCAATTAAATCTAACATTACGCCTATGTTCGTAGTAGTCTAATGGACTTACTAACCCTCTTTGGGCTAAGATTTCCTTTGAGATTGCTTTTGATACACAGGTTTTTGTTGCTACAAAATAGTACCTATCTCCACAGTATGAGGTCAATCTTGCTAAGTCCTTGTTAATTCCTAGTTTCTGTAGCCCCCATTGTCTTTTTGATGGTACTTTCCACATTTTCCAAATTATCATTCTAAGTCTTGTTCTTAGTCTTGAATCTATTTCTGTTAAGGCAGATTTCATTGAACCTATCAGAAAATAATTTATCCATCCCCTTATGACTTGATTTAATTTCTCTAGTCGCTCGGTAAAGCTTATTGACCATTTTCTCTGTGTTAGACTTTTCAGCTTTTCTTTAAACCTTTTTATGGAATCCTGGTGTGGTCGTGCTTTCCACTTTTTTGCCTTTCCATCCCTCCAGAACCCAAAGCCTAAATATTTTAGGTTAGTTGGTCTTGTAATTTTGCTTTTACTTACATTTACCTTTAGTCCTAACTTCCTCTCAATCCAGTTTGTTATTGATTCCATAACTCTCTTTGCTGCTGCTTGACTTTTTACTGTTATAATACAGTCATCGGCATATCGAACAAAATTAAGACCACGACTTTCTAGTTCTTTATCAAGTTCATTTAACATTATGTTACTAAGGAGTGGGGATAAGTTTCCGCCTTGTGGAGTTCCAGTTTCTGATGGCTGATATTCACCTTTATCCATTATTCCAGCTTGGAGAAACCTTCTGATTAGTGACTCAGTATTTGGGTCGTCTATGATATTGTGTACTAGGCTCATTAGTTTATCTTGTGGAACTGTATCAAAGAACTTTTCCAAATCAATATCTACAACCCAGAGGTACCCATCATTAAAATATTCCAATAGTTTTATTACAGCCATTTCACAATTTTTGCCTGGTCTAAATCCATAGCTGAATTCTGAGAATTCCTTATCTACAATAGGACTTAATACTTGTATTATTGCCTGTTGTATTATTCTATCCATGACTGTAGGTATTCCTAGATTTCTAATACCACCATTAGGTTTTGGAATTTCTACTCTTAGTACTGGTTGTGGTTTGTAACGTCTTTCTTCTATCTCGACTTTAATTCTTGGCCAATTTTTCCTAATGTATCCATCAATTTCATCGATGGTTATACCGTCGACTCCACTTGCTCCCTTGTTTGAACATACACTTTTAAGTGCTTGATACATATTTTTTCGGTCTAGAATTTTGTCTAATAAATTTGTCATAATGTGCATTCTACTCCTTTTCGCTTGCTTGGAAATATCTTAATTTAGTGACCTTTGGTTCCTTTTACGTTTTCACCTGTATCAATCAGATTATCCAAGCTACATCCATTTTGTATTGTGCTCTTTAATTGTTCAGTCCTTCACCAAAAACTTAGCTACTATGACCTCTGCTGACTTCTCATGATTAGTTGTTACTACTGTATCGCTCATGAGACCTCACGGGTTAAGTCATATGTCTTTCCTCGTTTACTTGCAGAATTTACGCATTAGGGTTACGGTTACCTTTTGGACTTTGTTGCCTTTAGCCAACTTATCCGCCTAACTCGCCTTGTATCCTATTTCTGTTCGTCAAGCCACGATTTCGCTATTGCTTCCTCTCTCCCACACCTCACGATGTGAAACTTGCAAGTTGCTATCGGGTTCGTCGGTAACTACGCCCCTTAGGACTTTCACCTTAGATATATGACATGCCCGTCAAACTAAAAAAAATCACTTAGTTTTAAAACCTAAGTGACTTTTAACTACATATCCTTCTTTTTATATATACTATAGGATATATTATACGATATAAGTAATGCTCCTAACACAACCAGAGGAGATAACTTAAGTATATTATAGAAAACTTCTTCGCTAGGCAGTTTGATTCCTATCTTATATAGTATATAAGTAACAGCAACTGGTACTGCAAAAACTCCCATCATCATCAAGCGACTCTTCTCTACACCAAATTTAAATATCAATGGTAGTATAATGCACCCAAATATTAATGATACTGCAAATATTGAATACGATATTATTAAAAGATAATTAACATCAGAACCCTTTAATTTCGTTATTATAAAAGTTATAACAATTGAGATTGCAATACCTATCATATCTAGCATTATCAATAGTATATACTTACTTAAGATTATATCTTTTCTACTGATAGGCATTGCAAGGGCATATTTATCCCACTTTGCCAAATCATCATAGGCAATGGAAGTTATAGTCATCATAGTAAGCATCATAGTTATCATACCAATTAGCACACTAGAATCTTCACTTGTATATGCAATAAAAGCATAAAATATAACTAAAGTCAATATTGCACTAAAGTTCTTCTTTAAATTTAAAAGATCTTTGATTATCAAACCTTTCATTGGTTTTCCCTCCTTATATAAAACAACATTACATCCTCTAAATTTACTGAATCAACTATATAGTCTTCATAAGCCTTTATATTTTGTATATTATCTACTAATACCTCAATCCCAAAGCTGTTTTTTCTATAGCTTATAATATGTGACTTATCTATTCTTTCAAATTGCTCTTCATCACATTTTACGATTGCATATTTATTTAATATATCATCCTTAGGTTCCGAAAGTACTAAACTTCCCTCGTGAATAAAAGTAATATAATCAGCAATTTTGTCCAAATCGCTAGTTACATGAGTTGAGAATAAGATTGACCTTTCTTCGTCCTGAATAAAATCTAAAAATATATCCAGTATCTCATTGCGAACAATAGGATCCAGTCCTGATGTTGGTTCGTCTAGAATAAGTAATTTAGCATTATGGGAAAGAGCTGTGGCAATTGATAGCTTCATCTTCATTCCTTTTGAGTAATCCTTAACAATTTTATCCTCATTCAATTTAAATTGTTTTAGGTAACTCCTAAATTTAGCATCGTCCCAAGACTTGTAAATATTCCTCATTATTATCGAAATATCCTTAGGACTTAAATTATCGTGAAAATAGCTTTCATCCAATACTACACCTATATCTTGCTTTATCTTCTGTTCATTTTCAATATTGTCTAAATCAAATATTTTTATTGTACCACTATTTCTTTTTACTAGATTTAATATAAGCTTTACTATAGTCGTTTTACCGGCACCATTCTCACCTATAAGTCCCATGATGCAACCCTTAGGCAAATTAAAACTAATATCATTTAATCTAAAATCCTTATAATCTTTAGATATATTATCTATTTTTAAAATATCCATATTACTCCTCCTTATATAAGGTACTTAAAACTTCAGTTAATTCTTCTAGTGATATTCCACTGCTTCTTGCAATCTCAACACTCTTTGTAAGGTATTCTTCTACTTTTCTAAACTGTTCCTCTTTTATAAATTCAACGTTTCTACTTGCTACAAAACTCCCTCTACCTGTTGCTGTATCTATAAAACCTTCTCTCTCCAATTCTTCATAAGCACGTTTTGTAGTAATGACACTTATTCTAAGCTCCTTAGCAAGTAATCTCATAGAAGGAAGAGCATCTCCTTCTTTCAATTTCCCGGAAATAATCTGATTTTTAATTTGAGAGGATATTTGCTCATATATAGGTTTTTTGTTTGAATTGCTTACTACAATATTCATATTTTCACCCTTATTGTTATTTTGATTATATTGTATATATACTATATATACAATATAGCGCTAAAATCTATTATAGTCAATATATTTTTGTTAATTATCGAAAATATTATAGTCTGTACTTGATGATTTATGATGAATTAGATAAACTATATTATACGGGGAGGTATGAAAATGGAAAATGAATTAAATTTGAATAAGAATATCATTTATGATGTTTTAATAATTGGTGGAGGACCAGCAGGCTTAAATGCTGCTTTATACGCTAAAAGAAAAGGTTTAATCGTTGGGATAATTGCAAAGAGTCTTGGAGGTCAAGTAGTCGATACCTCATCAGTTGAAAATTACTTAGGTATAACAGATGTTAGTGGTATCGGTCTGGCTGAAAAATTTAAGGAGCACATCAACACTTTAAATGTTCCCTTTGAGGAGTTTATGACAATTGAAACTATAAAAGCTACAAATAATTCATCTATAAAAGAGATTATATTGACTAATGGAACTATCTACAAATCAAAAACTATTATCATCGCTACTGGTAGCAGCCCCAGAAAGCTTGGTGTCCCAGGTGAAAAAGAATATGCCGGTAAAGGTGTTGCATATTGTGCAATCTGCGACGGACCATTTTATACAGATGAAGAGGTTATAGTCGCTGGTGGTGGTAACTCCGCAGTCGAAGCTGCTATTGATTTATCAAAGATAGCAAGTAAAGTTACCTTGGTACATCGTAGTGAGTTTAGAGCTGATAGGATTCTTATTGATCAATTAGAAAAGTTAGAAAATGTAGAAATTAAATTAAATACACAGATTAAGGAAGTGGTTGGAGAAAAATTCATGACAGGTATTAATGTACTGGATAAAAATAATAATACTGAGTATAATATTTCAGCTGCTGGCATATTTGTTGAAATTGGCTATATACCAAATAGCATCCCATTTAAAGACGTATTAGAGTTAAATGATAAAGGTGAAATAATAGTAAATAAATATGGAGAAACAAGCATAAAGGGTGTTTATGCTGCTGGAGATGTAACGGATACTCCATTTAAGCAAATAGTAATCTCAGCTGGTGAAGGTGCAAAATGTGCATTGTCAGCAAATGAATACCTAAAGAAAATATAGGGGCTGCAAAATGCAGCCTTTTAATTTTATATAATTTATCAGGAGGTGAGTAATATGCCCATATTAAGTATAAACAACTTAGTATATGAAGCTCAGTGTAATAGAATTATCGACAATATAAGTTTTGATGTATATGAAGGAGAATTTTTATCGATAGTTGGTCCTTCAGGGAGCGGTAAAAGCACTATTTTAAAAATCTTATCTACACTTATTTCTAAAACTAGTGGGAATATTTCTTATAATAAAAAAGCCCTAGAGGAATACAATCCATCTGACTTAAGGAAAGAAATATCCTATTGTCTGCAATCACCAGTGCTATTTGGTAAAACCGTAATGGATAATCTTTCATTTCCATATGAAATAAGGAATGAAAAATTTGATACGGAAAAGGCAGTAAAATTCCTAGAAAATGTGGGATTATCTGAAGATTATTTATATAAATCAATAAATACCTTATCAGGTGGAGAAAAGCAAAGAGTTGCAGTTATTAGAAATATTTTATTTCAGCCAAAAGTTCTTTTATTAGACGAGATTACAAGTGGTTTAGATACAGGAAACCGTGATATTATCTGGAATTGGCTTAAAGAAATTAAGAACAATACGAATATGACAATCATTATGATAAGCCATAATGAAAAAGAGTTAGAATTAGCAGATAGAATTATAAAAATAAAAGACGGAAAAATTGTTGATTAGGAGGTGGAAAAATGGACTTACAGGTATCACCATTTACCCTTATTTTATCCTTTAGCTTAGTCTTAGTCGGGATGTTTATCTCTTATAAGGAAAATTTGGGAACTTGGCAGGAAATTATATATAGTATTTTTAGAGCAGTTATACAGCTAATTATTATAGGATATGTACTAACTTATTTGTTTAAAGCAAACAATGCAATCGTAACTATTGCAATGGTTTTAGTTATTGCCTTCAATGCATCCTGGAATGCTCATAAAAGAAGCAAAAATATACCGCATTCATTAAGGATATCATTAATATCAATATTTGTATCCGCATTACTTACATTGTTTATACTTGTCCTAACTGGATCTGTTAAATTTATCCCATCTCAGGTTGTTCCTATTACGGGGATGATTTGTGGCAATGCAATGAATACCATAGGACTGTGCTATAGAAACTTAAATTCACTATTTAGAGATCAGAGACAGCAAATACTTGAAAAGTTATCCCTAGGGGCAACCCCTAAGCAGGCTTCTATAACCATTTTAAGGGAAGCAATAAGAGCTGGTATGCAGCCGTCTTTGGATTCAGCCAAGACCCTTGGTATTGTCTCCCTTCCAGGAATGATGTCAGGATTGATGTTTGCGGGTACAATGCCAATGACTGCTATAATGTATCAAATCATGGTTACATTTATGCTTGTAGCAACTACAAGTATTTCATCATATATAGCATCTTTCTTATCATACAGAGAATTCTTCAGTGAAAAACAACAATTGATTTTATAAAAACTTATAATAATTTAACTCATAATGGTAATAATACCAATATAATATAATCAGGAGGTTTAACATGAAATCAATTGAAAGTGCTATTGATAGAATAAGAACCCTTGAATGTCCAACAGGAGAGGTAGAAATACATGTAGCTGATATACTGGAAGACTACCAGGTTGCCAACAGAAACCAACTATATATTTACAGAAATAAACAATTTGATAAAGATGGAGCAGAAGCTTATCGCGCTACAATCTCCAATAATACTGATCAATCAATAATAATTTTAGCTCAACATGGTCTTGATGATTATGTGGCTAAAGTGGTTGATGCTTATATTTTACAGTGATTACAAAAAATACTTAAGGGAAGTCTATATGACCTCCCTCTTATTTTTAATCTATATTAACATTTTTCAGTCCATGCTGCAGCATCTTTAATTCACTTAAAACATTTCTGCTTATAATTAAAGACACCATGAATGCACATAAATCCGATATAGGTTGACTAAGCTGTACACCTAAAAGTCCAAACATTCTTGGAAGAATTAGAACTGCAGGAATAAAGAATAATCCCTGACGTGAAATAGCTACTATGGATGCTTCCTTTGACTTTCCTATGGTCTGAACCAACATATTAGTCATTATGATCCAGGCTATTAATGGTAATGTTAAACTTTGAAATCTTAGCGCTAAGGAGCCAATTTTAATTACCTCTAAATCTTCTTTTCTAAATGCTGTTATTACCAATGGTGAAGTAATCAATCCTATAACAGAAAGTATAGACAATGCTATAATTGAAAGCTTAGCAGTAAAATAGAATGCTTTCAAGACTCTGTCATATAATTTAGCTCCATAGTTAAAGCCACAAACAGGCTGAAATCCTTGACCCAAACCTAACATAACTGAAACAGCAAATTGAATAACCCTTCCTACGATGGACATAGCAGCTATTGCAGCATCTCCATAAATTCCAGCACTGAAATTTAATGCAATTAAGGCTACGCTGCCGAGTGCCTGTCTATAAAATGAAGGTAATCCTCCCCTTAGTATCTCCTGATACATTTCCCACTTAGGAGTAAATTCCTTTATTCTTATTTTAATATTTCCGCCTATACTTGAATTATAAAATAATATGCAAAAGCTTATAAACTGACTTATGATTGTAGCAAGTGCAGCTCCGCCAGTTCCCATATTTAATGTAAATATAAAAATTGGGTCTAGTAATATATTTAATATCCCTCCTGTTGCTATACCAATCATTGAATAAAATGCACTGCCCTGGAACCTAAGAGTACCATTAAGTACAAATGAGGCTGTCATAAAAGGCATCCCGATTAATATATAACGAATATACGCCTTAGCATGTGGAGCGATAGTCTCGGTAGCCCCTAAGGCATAAACTAAAGGATTTAAAAATATTATTCCGATTATTGCAAGTGCAGCTCCAACTATCAACGCAGTAAAAAAACCCGTAGCTAAAACCTTAGATGAATATTCTCTGTCCTTTTGACCAAGGAGTCTTGATATATAGTTTCCAGATCCCATGCCCAAAGTAAAGCCTATAGCCTGAATAATCATCATCAACGGAAAGGCTATCCCTACAGACCCAGAGGCACTGGTGCTTATCTTACTAACAAAAAATGTATCCGCCATATTATATATAGAAGTTGTTAGCATGCTTATAATAGTAGGAACGGCTAATTTCAAGACTAGTTTCTCAATGGGTCCTTCTGTCATCTGTTTAAATTTTTGATCCGCTGTCATTTCATTTCTCATATAAACACCACTTTCTGTCATAATTAATTCGGCACTAGAAATATCCGTATGTATTACATTATCTATCAAATTAGAAATAACTTCAATAGTATATTAAAATTTTTATCCTATGATTCTTACTATACAACAAGTTCTTCAAATATCCATGTTTTACCCTTATCCTCTATTTATATTTGGCTTTATGCATAGGATTACCATCAGATGGTTTTTCTTCTTAAAATTATTCCTTTTGTCATTTGACATGTAAATGCTCCTTAAAGTTACTTATGGATTTTCTTCTTGAAAATTATATATAAAACCCCTATTATTAAGATAGAAATTAATATTAAGGTAATAACAATTGAAGTTGAATTACCCGTTATAAATATAGCTGTAGGACCATCTGCGCCTCCAATGATTCCTATTGAATTAGAATTATTTGTTTTCAATTTAATTATCCTTTCTAATTTATTCATAAATAGAGATAAACTTTATATATGCATTTCCATCCTTCTTCTATTCATATAATTATATAAGATATGTGGATATATTGAAAAATTATTTTGAGCCTAAGGAATCACCTAAAGGCTCTTTGGAAGAATTATATAGAGATGTCTTTATGACTTTATTAGATCCTTATATACATGAAGCAGTAGATAATTATTATGAAATGAACACAGGATATTCTCCAAATGTAGACCCTTGGGATCCTAAAATTATTATATCGTGAGACCTGATGGATATAGAAGATTTGGATTTGAAATAATGCTCCAAGTATCTCCATACTTAGGTGCACATAATTCAATTGGAACTGACCTTATTACATTCAGAATATCTTCGGGGGAAGTAACCGTTGAAAAATTTGAGCATATAAAGAGTTATCCAATTCCCCCGTGGTTGCAAAAGACTGAATGATTATTTCCTATATTAAACATCAAATTCTCTATGGATAATCTACCTTTCGAAATCTTGCTTAACATTAGAGAAATGCCTTTTTATTTACTTTTAGATCTACGAGTAAAATAGATTATTCCTGACCCCATTAATGATAGTATAGTGTAGATGAATACCCCAAAACACTTAGATTACTTCTGTAGATGCGTAATCAAAAACAACTTTCTTGCATTGCTTACAAATGTATGCTTCAAGTGCTACTCCGGTTAAATAATTTTTTGCAATTAGAACTTCACCATCCCTAGGAAGCAAGGATATCTTATGCTTTTTCTTTGCCCACAGCATAATCTGTCCAGCCTGTAAATATCCCTTCTCCATTTCTGTATTGCAATATGGACATATCATATATTAAATCCCCCTCTAAATCACTGCTTATCTATATTTTAAGAAATAATGTACAAGTAATATCAATATTACTATTACAATACCATTCATGAATACTATGAGTCAAATAAACATTCATTAATTAGTTTCAATATATATATTAAAACATAAGAATCATATGTATATTAACAAAGATGCTTTGTAAACCATTCAGTAGTTAATTTTACTACTATATGAAAATTCTCAAGGAAACTATGATCTGCTAACATAAGACATTTCTACTTCAAGTATTCCTATTACTCATAAGTACATAATCCATCCGGTTGCACCCAACAGCTGAGGCAACGGATTTACATTTTGCTCTCATAAGATAGAATATCGTCTTATCTTTGATATCACTTAATGTTTCAAAATTAGCTTGTCCTTTACTTATAATAAGATCTGCTTTACTAAACTCTCTCTTAAATGAGCTTGAGCAATCTTTTAATATTGTTCCCTGGGCAGAATGTCCATTGTCAATAACTTTTACTATGTCAGTAACTCCAGTACTTATTGCATCGTACATAGTTGCATCATTAACTATCGGACCTCCCTTCACTACATAAGTAACTCTATTTACTGGGAGATTCTCTAATAGAAATTTATCAAATATGATTTCTCCAGAATTGTCTGCGAGATACATAATATTCTTTGATTTTTCTACAGCTTCTCGTAGAGCAGCTGTCCCTATTCCAAAAATATCATGCTTAATACTGTCCTCGACTGATTTAACAACATCTAGGTGCCCTAGCTTTAGTCCAGCGGAAAAATCTATAATATTTCCTGCAATAGCCAGTCTACAAGCCATATCGAAACGATCTTTTGCATTATCTAACCATTTTCCCTCAATAATTCTCTCGCAAATCTCTTTAGCAATCTCATTATACTGTTCCTTCAATCTAAAATATGGGTCAATAATACCAGTAATATTCTTTGCATGTTGGTGCATTTTGAAAGCTATTTCAGGTGCTGTTTCATTGAAATCCATTTCTCCTAATTCTTTCAGTGACCTTTTTATTATTTTATTTTGCATTGCTACATTGCATGTTGCTTCTTCAGCTATTTCTACTGCTTGTCTAGCAAGGCATAGAATGCATTCATGTGATATTTTCATATTTTTGTATTTCCTTTCCCTATAACTACCTAACTAGCGATACTTGTTATTGTTTCTAATCATCAATATTTCCTGGAGCAAAATGAGGTTTAAGTTTTTTTACCATTCCAACATACTAATTGAAATCAATGAACATATCATTAGAATCATTAGAAAAAAATTTCTTACTTATGCTATTTTTACCTTCTTCAAAAGGATTAGGTAATCCACTTGTCTGAAATAATAAATCAGATATTGTTAGTTCATATGAATAATCTTTACCATTATAAACATGGAGACCACTCACTACTTCTTTACTTAAATAATATGAAATTTTATCATTAAGTGAGAGTTTATATTTCTCATATAAAATCAATATACAAGTAGTAGTAAACAACTTAGTTATACTAGCCATAAGAAAAGGAGAATTTATATCTTTACCACCATAACTATTTTTATATGAAAGTTTCCCATTTGAATCTTCAATATATAATATACATTCATGTACTTGTTTTGAATCAGTAGTCTTCATAAAGAGATTATCTATAGATTTAATTCCCCCCATTTTATTTCCTCCTGTTTTATGTTTTCATATATAACATCACATTAATTATACCCTATCAATAATATGCAATCGTATCTAGTTCATAAAACTTTACCTTTATAAGCATCTATCTGTCCTAAGAAGCTATACTTTTGATACTCTACTGAATCTATCTAGGGTCATTAAAGCCTTCAAGGTTAAAACCCCTATCCATTCATCATATGCTTCCTAAGTCCATTCAATTCTATCACCAGTCCATTTTTCCGCAGCCGGAATATATTTTCTACCTCCTATTAAAGAAATGTGAATAATACTAGCCGCAGGATTAAGACAAAATTTACATATAATGTAATTAAAATATCATTGACAAATACCGCAACTATGTAAAACTCAATATATTCATATTTATTTTAATATGATATACTTAATTTTACGAGGTGAAATTCTTGATAAAGACTTATTGGCGATTCTTTGACAAAGTATCAAAAAACTTATATTTAAATATGGATTTTAAGAATAGCTTGGAATTTGAAAAAAAGTATATATCAATAAGTATACAGCGAGCTAAATTACTTAAGTTGGTACTTTTTGCCTTAAGTTTTTTTAACTTTTATCTTGACCTGAGTTTATATAAAGATGATAATACCGATATAGTTTACCGACAAAACCTTATGAAGGTACATATTATTATCCTGATATTATCAATTACTTATTTTATTATATATAAATTACTTGAGAAAGCAGGACTAGATAGATTTTATTATATAGCTAAGCCTGTGTTACTTTCAAATATTTTTTTGACAGTTTTAATAGGAGCTCTTCTTTCTATAAATAGTCAAAGATTCACCGTAAATATTGATGCATATATTTTAGCAACTTTAACAATAGCATTGATAGTTCCAATATATCCAAAATGGGTGATAGGGATATATTGCTTAAATCATATTTTCTTTTTAGCAAGTATTTCGTGTTCTTGTAAAAACAATACTGCAATTATTAAACAAGGTAATTCAACTACTACTGTTCTAACTGCAATTGTTTTGTACTTGATAATTTACAGTTATAATGTAAAGAACTTTATAAACGAACAAATACTGAAAGAGGATAAATTAACCTTTATCAAATTGTTTGAAATTAATCCTTTTCCTTTATTGATATCTAGATTTGAAGATGGTAAAATTCAATACACTAATAATAAAGCCATGCTATTCTATGATATTAAAAAAGAGGAGCTTGATACTATTAACCACAGAGATGTATATAAAAATACCTCTGATTTAGATACAATTTGTGAAATATTAAACAAGAATGGTAAATTGAATGATTATGTTGTAGAACAAAAAACTTTATTAGGACATTCTAAATATGCTATAGTTAATTACGAATTAATCGATTATTTTGGAGAGAAATCTATTCTAAGTGGTGTTGCAGATATAACTGAGATAAAGAGAATGGAGAATGAATTAAAGATACATGCATCAACCGATGCATTAACTGGAGTTTTAAATAGAAGAGTAGGAATGGATCTCATAATGGAGAAATTTGATAAAGCTAAAAATAATGGAGAGGAATTTAATCTTTGTTTTTTTGATATAGACAATCTTAAGATAGTAAATGATAAATATGGACATTTAGAAGGAGACTCTTTAATTACTGCTGTATGTAAAGTAATTAGGGAGGAAATGAAGCCAAATGATATTATTTTCCGCTACGGCGGAGATGAATTTATTATATTATTCGATAGTAATTCTGAATCTGAAATAGATAAGACTTGCCTCAGAATTAGTAAAAGATTCGATGATATGAACAAAGATGGATATAAGCCTTACAGTATCAATGCAAGCATTGGGATATTCTCTCATAAACCAGAAATAGGTCTAACATTAGAGGAAATTATTGAAATAGTAGATAAAAACATGTATAACAATAAATTAAGAAGAAAGGAAACCATATAATGTACTTACCTATCTAGTCAAAGTCACTACCGGATGAGGTAGTACATTTTGTTGATACTCATAGTATAAAACATAAAAAAACCCTATTTCATATGAAATAAGGTTTTTTTATGTACTCTATGTAGCCTGGCAACTTCCTACTCTCCCAGGTCGTTTCCAACCAAGTACCATCGGCGTTAAGAGGCTTAACTTCTGTGTTCGGTAT
>ENA-UOOE01000257-UOOE01000257.1-fermentation-metagenome-genome-assembly--contig:-NODE-257-length-56714-cov-15.596710_pt1 | contig 56714 bp, 53 predicted proteins | sample MGYA00245776_ERZ724021 | MGnify/ENA primary metagenome ERZ724021 (study PRJEB28704, sample SAMN03018321) | fermentation metagenome | biome: anthropogenic terrestrial biome; feature: soil; material... | reverse complement strand
GAATCAACTAAAAATGTCGCTTAACTTTATGTCTCAAATAAGTTTGCAAGTCCACACCCAAGGAAAATAAAGTCACCATAGTGAGCAAAATTCCTTTTTTTAAAATCATCATTTTTCTTTTCATTTCATCTCTCATTTGTTTAGATTAATAATTATTTGGGCATTGATTAGATATGATAAATATATGCAGTCGTCTATTTTTGGGAGTAAAGGTTTTTTTGTTTGTATCTCTTTAACGTAAGCAGTGATTTTAAGAGTTGTTTGTTCTGTCAGTCTTTTATAGTGTTAAATTTAATGAATATTGCACTTTAAGGCATAACAAAGGTAAAGGTTGGTTGCAATCAAGCACTGTGAAAAATGATTTGATAACTGTGAAAAATGATATAATGTGGGAATGCATCAGAAATGGTTTTTTTTTGTTAATTTTGCAGTCATGAATATCGTCACCTCTCCTTCTTCCACGCCATCGTTTAACCTGGCTGCAGAAGAATTTTTATTCTCGAAAAAGGGAGAAAACTTTTTATGGCTCTATGCGAATGAGCCGAGTGTGATTATCGGATCCAATCAGGCGGTACTCAACGAGGTGGATCCCGACTATTGCATCGAGCACAGTATCCGGATCATTCGTCGCCTGTCGGGTGGTGGAGCGGTCTATCACGATACAGGAAATCTGAATTTTGCCTTTATCCGGGACAGCGTAGGTGCACCATTGAGTGCCGTTTTTCTGGAGCCTGTTGTGGAAGTGCTTCATGAATTGGGTATTCCTGTGGAGATAGGAAAAAGAAAAGATCTGTGGCTGGAGGGGTACAAAATATCGGGTACGGCCTCTCATATCTCCAGGGGGAGGGAATTGCATCACGGTACCCTGCTTTATGATACAGAGCTGCAGAGGTTGCAGAAGTCCCTCTCGCCGGAAGAGATCAACCGTATTAAAAAAGCCACTCCTTCGGTGCCCAGTCCGGTGCGGAATATCCGCTCATTTCTGGCTGAAAAAAAGAAAAGCGCACCGGAGGCAGCCGTTTTTTTTGACATGTTTACCCGAAAGCTGCTGGCCTACTACGGACTGGATAAGATCACTACACTACGGGATGAAGAGATCTCCGAAATAGAGGAACTCCAAATGAGCAAATATACACAGCGCAACTGGAACTACCGAATGTAAAGTCTCCCTTGCCATGTCTCCTTTTCACAAAACCGTTTTAAAACCTTTTCCCTTACTTCGTAGTTTTTAAAACCCCAGTCGGGGGCGATAAGCAGCTTCGAAGGCGATTGGGAAGTAAACCGTTCAATGTAGATATCGGGATGGAGTAGCTCGGCAAAACGAACACAGAGGTCTATGTATTCCTCCAGCGTAAACAGGTTAAATGATTCGGGAAGGAGCTTGTACTCTCTTGCCATGGCGGTACTCCTGATGATTTGCAACTGGTGTAGTTTGAGGGTCGTGAGGGGTAATTCGGAGAGCTTGCCGGCATGGTGCAGGATATCTTCTTCGGTCTCGCCGGGAAGTCCCAGAATCATGTGTGCGCCTACCGGAATATTTCTTTCTGCTGTTTTGCGGATCATTTCAGCCGACTCTTCGTAGGTATGCTGGCGATTTACCCGTTCCAGGGTTTTGTTTAAAGTGGATTCCACTCCATACTCCACCAAGACAAACGTCTTTTTGCTGAGCTCTTCAAAATAATCGAGCAGCTCGGCGGGCATACAGTCGGGGCGGGTGCCCACGATCAACCCGACCACGCCGGGGTAGGCCAGCGCCTCCTCATATTTGCCGGTCAGCGATGCTAGGCTGTCGTAAGTGCTGGTATAGGATTGAAAATAGGCCAGGTATTTCATCTCCGGATATTTGTGCGAGAAGAAATGGATGCCGTCGGCCAGTTGTTCCGTAATGGTTTTGGTGGGCTTGCCATAGCCGGGACTGAAGCTTTGGTTGTTGCAATAGGTGCATCCACCGCGTCCCTTGTTGCCATCACGGTTGGGACAGGTAAATCCGGCATTGATGGATATCTTCTGTACCTTGTAGGGAAATCGTGCCGAGAGATAATCGGAAAAATCACGATAGGGTTTGTCGTTTAAAAACACTTGCTCTGATTTTTATTGTGCAAAGATAACATAATGAATGTCATTACATCTTTTTATCGGGAGTTTCTTTTATCTGTTGCCATAGAATATCCGAGCCTTTTTTACACAGGCGATGTTTTTACACAAAAAAGAGGACCGGCTAAAATAGTCAGTCCTCTTTATAATATACCGGAGTAACAGAATTCTCCGAGGAATTTGGATTAAGCCTTTGCCTCGTCGGTTCCTTCTTCCTGTTCGGTTTCAGGTGCATCTGCGGATTCAGCCTGCTCTGCTTCTACAGCCTTTGCTGCTTCCGCTTTGGCTTCTGCCTTGGCAGCCTCTTTTTTGAAAGCTTCAACCTTCTGATTGTCGAGTTTCTCTTTCAGTGCAGCCAATTCTTCGATGTCGCCCAAGGTGGTCTTTTCCATTACAGGAACAGCTGCTGAAACTTCGCTTCCTCCTTCTCTCTTGCCACTGCGTTTTCCTCTTCTTCTGGAGTCTTCGCCGGAGATATCTTCGTGGATGCGGCTGTGAGAAACAATGATGCGTTTGGCATCTTTGTTGAACTCGATCACCTTAAATTCGAGCTTTTCTTCCACCTGAGCCTGTGAGTTGTCTTCCTTAACCAGGTGTTTGGGAGTTGCAAATCCTTCCACGCCATAGGGTAGAGAGATAACTGCTCCCTTGTCGAGCATTTCCACGATCGTTCCTTCGTGAATGGAACCCACGGTAAAGATTGTTTCAAACACATCCCATGGATTTTCTTCCAGCTGCTTGTGACCAAGGCTTAAGCGGCGATTTTCCTTGTCGATGTCCAGTACCTGAACTTCAATGGGAGCACCAATTTCAGTTACTTCACTCGGATGTTTGATCTTCTTTGTCCACGAAAGGTCGGAAATATGGATCAGACCCTCTACGCCTTCTTCAATCTCCACAAAGGCACCAAAGTTGGTGAAGTTGCGTACGGTAGCCGTATGGGTGCTGCCCACCGGATATTTGATTTCAATGCTTTCCCATGGATCTGGCTTGAGCTGTTTTACGCCGAGCGACATCTTGCGCTCGTCGCGGTCGAGCGTGAGAATCACTGCCTCTACCTCTTCGCCAACGGTCATGAAGTCCTGTGCACTGTGAAGGTGTTGCGTCCAGCTCATTTCCGATACGTGGATCAGTCCTTCCACACCGGGGGCAATCTCTACAAATGCACCGTAATCGGCAATCACCACTACTTTTCCTTTCACAATATCGCCGACCTTCAGTGTTTCGCTCAATGCATCCCACGGATGTGGTGTCAGTTGCTTCAGGCCGAGTGCGATACGTTTTTTCTCGTTGTCGAAATCGAGGATTACCACGTTGATCTTGTCGTCCAGCTGTACCACCTCTTCGGGGTGTTGAATACGTCCCCAGGAAAGGTCGGTAATATGTACCAGGCCGTCCACACCTCCCAAATCGACAAACACACCGTAAGAGGTGATATTTTTTACCACACCTTCGAGTACCTGTCCTTTTTCGAGTTTCGAGATAATCTCTTTTTTCTGTTGTTCCAGTTCTTCCTCAATGAGTGCTTTGTGTGAAACAACCACGTTTTTGTATTCAGGGTTGATTTTCACTACCTTGAATTCCATTGTTTTGTCTACAAACAAATCGTAATCACGAATCGGTTTAACGTCGATCTGTGAACCGGGCAGGAATGCTTCGATACCGAACACATCCACGATCATACCGCCTTTGGTACGGCATTTGATATAACCCTTGATGATTTCGTTGTTTTCCAGCGCAGCATTGACACGATCCCAGGAGCGTGACGCGCGGGCTTTCTTGTGGGAAAGGATCAACTGTCCTTTTTTGTCTTCCTGGCTCTCGATGTATACTTCTACTTCGTCGCCAATTTTCAGGTCGGGGTTGTAACGGAATTCGTTCATCGATACCACGCCATCGGATTTATAGCCGATGTTTACAACCACTTCGCGTTTGTTCATGGAGGTTACGATACCTGTCACCACCTCTTTGTCGCTGATTTTGCTCAACGTGTTGTCGTAGCTCTCGGTAAGTTTTTCTCTGTTTTCTTTGCTGTAAGGATCACCTTCAGCATACGCAGCCCAATCGAAATCTTCTACCGGAGCCACATTTTTCAGGTTTTCAGTCATTTTGAAATAAAATAATTTACTTTAAATAGTGAGACATTATGTTGCTTATAAAAAAAGTGGTGCAAAGATAATCGGTTTTTTATTAATAACCAACTCTTTGCACCCTCAATTTCGAAAAAATATCATGGGATGATTGCCGCATATTATAAAAGCAATCCTTGCTGTACCTCCCGTCGTGTTGGCATGCCTGCAATCTGTTCTACCAGCCTTAGTGCAAAGTCAAATACCAAACCAGGACCTTTTCCCGTGATCATGTTTCCGTCCACCACCACATTTTCTCCGGTAACCTGTGCGCCGATCAGTTCCGGCTCGAATCCAGGATAGCAGGTAGCCCGTTTCTCCTCCAGCAAACGAAGGCCACCCAGTACCATGGGAGCCGCACAGATGGAGGCGATCATCTTTTGCTGCTTGTTGAATTCCAAAAGCAGTTTTTTCACTCCTTCGTGTTCATTTAGATGCTTCGCACCAGGCATTCCTCCCGGCAACACCAACACTTCCACTTCAGAGAAATCTGCTTCATTGAAGGTGGTGTCGGCAATGACAGCAATATTATGTGCACCGGTCACCGTTTTGTCGCCAGAGATGGAGATGGTTTTTACCGGTATTTGCGCTCTTCTCAAAATATCCAGTGTGCCGAGCGCTTCAATTTCTTCAAATCCGTTTGCTAAAAATAGGGCTACTCGTTTCATACATTTATTTTTTGTGGGTTATTCGGGTAGATAAAATCTATTCGGGTAGATAAAATCAATAATCTGATGCGCGTGCACGCACCGTTCAACACTGTAGATGTATCAGTTCAGATTGAACCGGTATGTGATAGTCCCCTGCTGGTTGTTGGGCGAGGTTATCGCGTTGAATTTGGTGTTTTTGGCAGCACGCAATGCTTCGTTACGAAGGGCGGCATTGGGCGTATTTGTCCCTCGTCCAATTTCAGCGTTGATTACATTTCCTCCAGGGTCTACGGTAATATTAACAACGACAGTGCCATAATCGTTCACAGAGTAACGTGGTTGAACCAGTCCTCCGCTGCCAAGGCTGCGTCCGCCCAAGTCGTACGAGCCGATTCCCCCTGTGCCGGTGGGGGATCCCTGTGTGGCATTTCCGGTGGAAACACCCTGAGTGCCGCTGCCTTCGGTATTGCCCCGGCTGTCGGCGCTTTCGCCAAAGAGGCCCGACATCTGTTGGTTGATTTCTCTTCGACGTGCTTCTTCCGCTCTTCGTATCCGTTCCGCTTCTTCCCTTTTTCTACGCTCTTCGGCCAGTTGTGCCCGGCGGCGTTCTTCTTTCCGTTGCGCTTCCACGTCGATGGTTGGCTCAGAGGTTTGCGTAATCATTGGCTCATTGGGCCTGTATTCCGGGACTGACGGGGTGGGGGCGGGAGCAGGTGTCGCTTCGGCAATCGGTGCCTCCGTGATGCCGAAAGCATTTTCGGTAGCACCAAACATGACTGGAATACCTTCCAGCTCCTGGGGAGGGGTTGCCAGGGTGAAGTAGGAAAAAATAAGCACAAGAAGGAGCAACACCGCAAAGATGATTGTTCCCACTAGTCCACCTATTTTTTCTTTTGTTAGCTGCATCTGGATTTCTCCGTTTAATTCGGCCTTGTCATCAGCACCATTTTGAATTTATTCTGATTGGCGATATCCAGGATTCGCACAATCTCCCTGTAGGGAACGCTCTCGTCGGCATAAAGTGCCACAAAAATATCGGGATCGGCCGTGTATGCCGATTGCAGAAACGGAGTGATTGCTTCGAAGGCAACCTGACGTTCTGTTTCGTTGGCATTGGCCACATAGTAATTCAAATCCTTGTCGATGGTCACCCGGGTAATAGGCTTTGCCTGCGCCTGTTGTTGTGCTCGGGGCAACAATACTTGAATAGCATTCGGCACGACAATTGTAGAAGTGATCATGAAGAAAATAAGCAATAAAAAGATCACATCCGTCATGGATGCCATGCTGAAATTTGATTCTAATTTAAATCGTTGTTTTAATGCCATAGCTTCCGATCTTCTTTAAACAGCCGGTTCATTCAGAATGTCCATGAACTCCATGATTCTCATTTCGAGCCTGTTCACGATGCCTTTGATGCGCGTTGCAAGATAGTTATAAGCAAAAAGGGCAATGATCCCCACAATAAGCCCCCCTACAGTCGTGACCAGCGCTTCATAAATACCGGTCGAGAGAATATTTACGTCCACATTGGCTCCCGCACTTGCCATATCCATAAAAGCTTTCACCATACCGGTTACGGTTCCCAAAAAACCAACCATGGGAGCACCCGATGCGGATGTTGCCAGCACGGGAAGTCCCTTTTCCAGTTTTGATATTTCTATATTTCCCTGGTTTTCAATGGCGGACATCACATCGACTGTGGGCCTGCCCAGGCGTGAGATCCCTTTCTCCACCATGCGGGCCGATGGCGTATCGGTGTGGCGGCAGAGAGCCAGGGCAGCGTCGATTTTCCCGTCGTGGATATAATCCTTGATGCGGTTCATAAAAGAACTGTCTTCTTTGCCGGCTTTGTTGATGACCAGAGTCCTTTCTATCAGGACATATATCGTCATTAACAGCAGAATGAGCAGTACAATCATCAACCATCCGCCTTTCAAAGCGAGCTCGAATGCATTCATTGTTACGGCCTCCGTTTCTGCGGTTGTTGCCTGCTGCATTGCGTTGTATATTGCCTGTGCAGTATCTGCCGGCATGGGGATTTGCAAAAGATTCATACGATGTGTATTTATTTGATACGTCTGAAGTTAGTTATGCTCGATGCCTATTTGGAATAAAGATAGCAGTTTTTGTCATGTCAAACCTCTGTTGAAGGCTCTTTTAAACAATTTTTATACGCTTTTATTGTTTTTTCCAAACCAAGATAAAGCGCATCGCAAATGAGGGAATGCCCGATGGACACTTCTTTGATCCACGGTATATGTACGTAAAGCCACTGAAGGTTATCCAGATTAAGGTCGTGACCCGCATTTACACCTAATCCCAGGTTTTTGGCCAGGGTGGCAGCTTCCAGATAGGGGGCAACAGCTTTCTCCCGGTCGGATGGATAGAGTTCGGCGTAGGGACCGGTGTAGAGTTCTATGCGGTCGGTGCCGATCTGTGAAGCCATGCGGATCATATCGGGATTAGCGTCCACAAAGATGGAGGTGCGTACGCCCATCGATTGAAATTCATTCACTATGTCGGTCAGAAAATCTTTATGAGTGATGGTATCCCATCCTGCGTTGGAGGTGATAGCGTCGTGGGCATCCGGCACGAGGGTTACCTGCGTAGGCCTTATTCGTTGAATGAGCGAAATAAACTCGGGAGTTGGATTTCCCTCAATATTGAATTCCGTATGCACTTTTGCCTGCAAATCAAATACATCGGAATAACGGATGTGTCGCTGATCGGGGCGGGGATGCACGGTGATGCCATCGGCTCCGAAGAGCTGACAGTCTACAGCTACCTGCACCACATCGGGAATATTTCCACCGCGGGCATTCCGCAGGGTCGCAATTTTGTTTACGTTTACGCTTAGTTTCGTCATATTTTTTTTAAAAACAATCCGTCACAAAGAGACGGATTCGCAAATTTTTGCCATCTTTGTAAAACAGTTACAAAAGTAATACGAAATAACCGTTTTACGCAATGTCGGTCAAAGAATTTATCAATAATCAGGTCGAAAAGTTTGCTTCACCACTTACACCAGAACAGTTTACGGAGTTGACGGAAACGGAAAATTCACTTCTTATTCTGGAGATTCCGTTTAAAGATTACACGCTCACGGAGATAGCCAGGATTGTGGAAAGCAACAATGCCCATGTGACGTCTCTTTCCGTGATGCCGTTCTCGGGCGGAGCCGATTTGTTGGTGTCACTGAAGCTGGATGTGGACGACCTCTCCGCTGTATTGCGGAGTTTCGAACGGTTCAACTACCATGTAGTATACTATTTTATGCGTGAAGGTGAGGTGACCGACACCCAGAAAGAACGGCTGGATGAGTTATTGTATTACCTGGAAATGTAGCCGGTATATTTCAGGATTGTTGTTTGCCGAAATAAGTTTGACGACGGATAAATGAAGTTTGCATTATTTGGTAGTATGTTCCCCGACAGGACCGCAAAAGCGGAAGAGCAGATATTCGGGGTTTGCGATGCCATCAGGCGGAACGGAGGGGAGTTGTACTTACCCGAGAATTTTTACCTCTCTCTGCCGGGTTATATTCAGCAGAAAGTGGGCCCGATCTCGGAACTTGTCGAGACGTTGCCTCAAGTGGACATGGTAGTGAGCGTGGGAGGCGATGGTACTTTCCTACGTACGGCCGCCACGGTGGGGGATTCCGGCATCCCCGTGCTGGGCATAAACACCGGTCGTCTGGGTTTTCTTGCCGCCATTAATTATGCCGATGTAGAAGAAACACTGCAGGAGGTGATGAACAGTGCCTACAAAGTGCAGGAACGCACTTTAATAAAAATGACGACCGACGAGACCTTCCCCCCCGAGTACTTCAACACGCACGCACTGAATGAAGTAGCTATCCTGAAACAGGACACAGCCTCAATGCTCTCCATCCATGCCTACATCAACAACGATTATCTGACTTCCTATCAGGCAGACGGACTGGTGATTGCTACCCCAACCGGATCCACGGCATACTCGTTAAGCATCGGAGGAGCTATTCTCTCGCCCACCACACCCAGTATTATCCTTTCTGCCATTGCGCCTCACAACCTTACTTCGCGCTCGTTGGTGGTGGATGACAGCAGCATCATCTCTCTGAAAGTGGAAAGTCGTAGTCATATGTTTCTGGTTTCAGTCGATGGCCAGTCGCGCGTGCTGGATGAGACGGTGAATATCCAGGTCAGAAAAGGAGACTATACGCTGCGCGTGGTAAAGAGGCTGGGCCACACGTTCTACGAGACTCTACGCGATAAACTGATGTGGGGAGCCGATGTGCGGAAACAATGATGATTCCGCCACATATAACCGGCAACTGCAGTTATTCTTCTTCCATTTTCTCCTCGTGGGGCAGGTATTTATCCAACGCAAGAATAAGCAGGTAAAAGACCGCCATGAAGACAAATATCCCTGCCATTCCAATTCCTGCAATAAACAAAGCTACTTCTATGGTCGATGTCATGATTTTTTTGTTTTAAGCAAATAAAGGAACCAATGTTAATATAATACCTCCGGCCACTACCGAACCGATCTGTCCTCCAACATTGGCACTGATAGCCGGCATAAGCAGGTAGTTGTATGGATCTTCTTTTTGACCCATCTGATGGATCACGCGTGCCGACATCGGGAAGGCAGAAATGCCGCAGGCTCCCACCATCGGGTTGATCTTGTTGCCCTCCTTGCGGAACAGATTCAACAACTTGGCAAAGATCACGCCGCCAAACGTGTCGAAGACAAAAGCAAACAATCCCAACGCAATGATGATGAGCGTATCCAGGCGAATGAAACGCTCGGCCGTCATCGTGCTGGCAATCGTGATTCCGAGGAGCAATGTTACCAGGCTTGCCAGTTCGTTTTGCGCTGAAAGAGATAGCTTGTTTAAGACACCACATTCGCGTACCAGATTTCCAAACATCAGGAATCCGATCAATGCCAGTGATGATGGTGCAATGATTCCGGCGACGATGGTAACCACGATTGGAAAGGCAATCAATGCCTTCTTTGATATCTTCTTGTTATTGTTGCCTGTCATGCGGATCAACCTCTCTTTGCGGGATGTCAGCAACCGGATTACGGGCGGTTGAATGATCGGAACCAATGCCATATAGGAGTAGGCTGCCACAGAAATGGGACCCAGCAAGTTGGGTGCAAAACGAGATGCCACCACAATGGAGGTGGGACCGTCTGCAGCGCCGATAATGCCGATGGAGGCTGCTTCCCTTAAGTCGTACCCCAGGATGGATGCAAGCACCATCGTGAGAAAAATACCGAACTGTGCTGCAGCTCCAAATAACAACAGCGACGGATTTCGAAACAAGGGCGAGAAATCGATCATTGCCCCGATCGCAATAAAGATGAGTAAGGGGAAAATCTCTGTGGCGATACCGGCTTCGAAAAAGACGTTCAGCACTCCTTCCACAGCCTGACCCGTTGCCGGGTCGATCTGGGTCAGAGCCGAAGAAAGGGGAATGTTAACCAGAATGGCACCAAAACCCATAGGTAATAGCAGAGTTGGCTCGTAGTTCTTAGCAATGGCAAGATAGATTAGTATGCCTCCGATAGCAATCATAATCAGATGCTGCCAGGTCATACCGGCAATGGCAGGCATCAATTGTTCTAAACCCATAAAATTTTATTTTTGTTGATTTTTTGTTTAATACAAAAATCCGAGCATCAACCCTGCAGCCACAGCAGATGCAATAACACCTGCCACATTGGGGCCCATGGCGTGCATCAGCAGGTGATTGGTAGAGTCGTACTCCAACCCAACAACCTGCGACATACGTGCCGAGCCGGGTACTGCCGATACACCCGCATTGCCAATCAGCGGATTGATTTTGTTCCCTTCTTTCAAAAACAGATTGAGGAACTTTACAAACAGAACGCCTGCGCAAGTGGCAATGATAAATGCCAACGCACCCAAAAAGAATATTTTCACCGATGCGGGTGTCAGAAAGGTGGTTGCCTGAGTGGAGACACCAACCATTAATCCAAGAAGAATGGTGACAATATCAATCATAGGTCCGCGGGCAGTCTCTGCCAGTCGCCGGGTTACCCCTGACTCTTTCAGCAGATTCCCAAAGAAGAGCATACCCAATAGGGGCAATCCGGAAGGAACCAGGAATGCTGTCAACAATAAACCAACAACCGGGAAGATGATCTTCTCATTTTGAGATACCACCCGTGCCGATTTCATGCGTATAAGCCGCTCTTTTTTTGTCGTGAGCAGCCTCATGCAGGGGGGTTGCAAAATTGGAATCAGTGCCATGTACGAGTAGGCCGATATGGCTACCGCTCCCAACAGGTGTGGGGCTAACTTTGAGGTAAGAAATATGGCCGTGGGCCCGTCTGCTCCTCCAATGATTCCGATCGATGCGGCCTCTGTCGGCTCAAATCCGAGCTGCAAAGCAATAATGTAAGCTCCGAAGATGCCAAACTGGCAGGCAGCACCGACGAGGACCAGCTTGGGATTTGAAATCAGGGAAGAAAAATCGGTCATGGCACCAATGCCAAGAAAGATCAACGGCGGATACCATCCTTTCTGTACGCCCTGATAGAGGATATTCAAGACCGATCCCTCTTCGTATATGCCAATTTCCATATTGGCAGAGAGATCAAACGGGATGTTGCCGATCAATATACCAAAACCAATGGGTACCAGTAGCAAAGGTTCGAATTCATAGCGGATAGCCAGGAATATAAACAGTACTCCAAACAGGATCATTATGATATGACCTGACTCTACGTTCGCAAATCCGGTGTAACTAATAAAGGTGTTTAGATTCTCAATTAAAAAGTCAAAAAAGTTTCCCATATTCTATCCTACTATAACAATCAGTTCAGATCCTTCCAAGACCGAATCTCCTTTTCTTACCTTAATCTCCTTGATGGTGCCGTCTCTATCCGCAATAATATTGTTTTCCATTTTCATGGCTTCCAGTATCAACAGTTTTTGTCCTTTTTTTACGGTATCGCCCACATTGCAGTTGATGTCGAGGATGATACCCGGAAGCGGAGATTTCAATGAATTGGCACTTGCATTTGCCGTATGTTTGATCACGGGGGTGCTTGATTCGGGTTGTGGCGAACCTGCCTGCGCCGGTTTTTTAAATGGCGATGATACCATTTTCTTTATCTTTTTCTCAATCTCAACCGTGTAGGGAATGCCATTTACTTCCACTTCTGCTGTCTCATCGGTCGTATTGTTAATGACCACGTTATAGAGACTGCCATTGATTCTGTATTTATATTGTTTCATTATGTGAAATTTATGTTTTTGTTGATTGAAACGTTTGCCTGTTTATCTTCGCGGAAGTTCTCTCAAACCGTAAATTTTAGAACTCCAGGGAGAATAGTTTTTGTTAATTTTGTTGATTGTGAGAATGGTATGTTCGAAATCATGCACGTCATTTTGTTCTTCATGCAGAGCCATAAATATGGCGCTAAGCACTTCTCCCGGTATACCTTGGGGATCCGGTTTGCCTGCTGTGGTTTCGACAGTTGTACTTTTCCCTCTTCTCTTTTCACTTATTCTAGTCGATGATTTTCCGACTATCTTGAAGACGATATACAGAACAAGGAGAGCACAAAATACTACTAACATTGATGTAATTGTCATAGATGCTCCAAATTTATCTTGTTGTTTAAATCTCTCGACCTTTTCATTCTTGTCGAGGGTGTAATTATTGGTGCTGGGAGTTACCTTTTTCAATCTGGTCAGCTGGAGGGTGCCGTCCTTGTCGTATTTGACCCCGTCCATTTCATAACCCCATGAAACATCTGCCAACTGTCCCTTGGGTATGATTATTTCGTCAATCAGCTTCGTACCACTTTCATCGAACAGAGCAATGTAATTGTCCTCCTCGGGGTCCAGTTCAAAACTAATGTGAAATGTTCCCTGATAGGGCTTGTTATTTGCCCAAAATAAGACATGTTGATGCGGTGCAATTCTGGTAAGTACATCGCCTCTGGGAATGGGATATTTTCTGGGGTTTGACTTGTCGTTGGTAAGAAAATATCCGCCGATATCCTGCGTTTTTGCAGTGTTGTTGAATATTTCAATCCATCCGCTTCTTTGCCCGTAATCATCCACATAATTTTCCTCATTGTTCACCAGTACCTCGTTAATTACCATGCGTGGGTTTTCAACGCGTTCGGAACAAGAAGTGAAAGGTAGAAGAAGTAGGAAAAGAAACAAAACAGAAGATGCCGGTAGTTTATTCATAATCCTTTCTTTTACAAGGGGAGGTTATCGTGTTTCTTTGCCGGATTCTGTAGCTTTTTCGTCTGTGTCTGCTGCAGGGCGCGAATCACGCGGAAACGGGTATTACGCGGTTCAATCACATCGTCGATATATCCATAGCGGGCAGCTTCATATGGGTTGGCAAACAGATCGTTGTACTCCTGTTTTTTTGATTCAATCACGGCGTTCTTTTTCTCTGCGTCCGTTTCTGTGGCTATCTCTTTGCTGTAGAGAACCTCCACCGCTCCATCGGCGCCCATGACGGCAATTTCGGCGCTGGGCCATGCATAATTGATGTCACCGCGGAGCTGCTTGCAACTCATCACGATGTGTGCTCCCCCGTATGATTTTCGCAGGGTAACGGTGATTTTGGGAACAGTGGCCTCGCCATACGCATAGAGCAACTTTGCACCGTGTGTGATTACACCGCCATATTCCTGTCCTGTTCCGGGAAGGAATCCGGGAACATCTACCAACGTGACAAGAGGGATGTTAAATGCATCGCAGAAGCGGACAAAACGAGCAGCCTTTCTTGAAGCATTGATATCCAATACACCAGCAAGGAATTTAGGCTGATTGGCAACAATTCCAACCGACTGTCCGTTGAAACGGGCGAATCCTACAATGATATTTTTTGCATAATCGGCATGGACTTCCAAAAATTCCCCTTTGTCGATGATGGCGCCAATTACCTCGTACATGTCGTATGGTTTGGAAGGACTGTCCGGGATGATGTCATTCAGACCATCTTCCAGCCTGTCGATGGGATCGTCGTTTTCATAGACGGGTGCTTCTTCCAGATTGTTTTGGGGAATGAAACTCAACAGCTGACGGATAACCTTTAGACCGTTTTCTTCCGAATCAACAGCGAACTGTGCAACTCCTGACTTGGAGGCATGTACGGAAGCACCCCCCAGGTTCTCCTGAGTGACATCTTCTCCTGTAACGGTTTTTACTACCTTGGGCCCCGTTAGAAACATATAGGATGTACCCTGTGTCATGACAATGAAATCGGTAAGAGCAGGCGAGTAAACTGCACCTCCTGCACAAGGACCGAAGATACCGGATATCTGGGGAATTACGCCCGAAGCGAGGATGTTACGCTGAAATATTTCAGCGTAGCCTGCCAAAGCATTGATACCTTCCTGAATACGGGCGCCACCCGAGTCGTTGATTCCGATCAGCGGAGCTCCCATCTTCATGGCCTGGTCCATAACCTTGCATATTTTTTTAGCCTGCATTTCGGACAGAGATCCGCCAAAAATGGTGAAATCCTGAGCGAAAACATAGACAAGACGTCCTTCGATTGTACCATAGCCTGTGACAACACCATCACCGAGAAACTTGCTGTTTTCCATTCCGAAGTTATGCGAACGATGCTCCACGAACATATCGAATTCTTCAAAACTTCCTTCGTCAAGAAGCATGAAAATGCGTTCACGCGCAGTGTACTTTCCCTTTTGGTGTTGTGATTGAATCCTTTTCTCACCTCCGCCTAAACGGGCCTTTTCCCTTAGCTGGATTAGTTCTTTTACTTTTTCGAGTTGATTGCTCATATGATTAATTCTTTAGATTAACGAGATAGTTTTTGTCGATGTCTGCTTGTTTTTCTGTGGCAGGCCCGTTTCGGTGCTGCTCAACCTGTTATTCGGGATGTTCGCACAATTCGGTGAGAACACTTCCCGTAGATTTAGGATGTAGGAAAGCAATCTTTAGCCCTTCCGCACCCTGTCGTGCCTGCTGATCGATCAGACGTACCCCTTTTGATTCGGCGTCTTTCAATGCTTCGTTCACATTTTTTGTCGCATAGGCAATGTGATGTACACCTTCGCCCCTTTTTTCGATGAACTTGGCAATGGTGCTCTCCTCGCTTGTGGGTTCCAGTAGTTCTATTTTAGTGGAGCCGACCATGAAGAAAGCTGTTTTAACTTTTTGATCTTCCACGGTTTCAATGTTGTAGCACTTGAGCCCCAAAACACCTTCATAATATGGAAGATGTTCTTCGATACTTTTTACCGCAATGCCAATGTGTTCAATGTGTGTAATTTCCATATATTTTTTGTTACCAGTTTAAATGTATGCTGCAAATTTGAGTGTACACTCTAGTCGTGTTTTTATTCAATCTTACAATAAATCGGAAGATCTCTCTTTTTCCCATCGATCCGACGTCTCCAAGGCCGGTTATATGGACGAAATACGCAATACCTCCAGCAGCTCTTCGCTGATCTCCCGCTCCTTACGGATGGCTCGCTTGAATGGTATGTAATCAATTTCGTTTTCGTGGATGCCAATCATCACGTTGCGTTGATTTTCCAATAATGCCTGAATGGCTGCAATACCCATCCGGCTTGCCAGGATGCGATCCTGTGCCGATGGTGAACCACCACGCTGAAGATGGCCGAGAATGGAAACGCGGACATCGTATTGAGGGTACTCCGTTTTTACACGTTCGGCCAGTTTGATGGCTCCGCCCGTCACCTCACTCTCGGTGACAAGCACCATGCTGCTGTTCTTAGACTTGCGAAAGCCCTGCTCAATGAGTTCACCCAACTGGTCTTTCTCGATGCTGATCTCCGGGATGATGGCTGCTTCCGCACCCGAGGCAATAGCGCTGTTCAATGCAAGAAATCCGCAATTGCGCCCCATCACCTCCACAAAAAAAAGGCGTTCGTGGGAAGTGGCCGTGTCGCGTATCTTGTCCATCGATTGCATAATGGTGTTCAGGGCCGTGTCGTAGCCGATGGTGGTATCGGTGCCGTTCAGGTCGTTGTCGATTGTTCCGGGGAGGCCCACTATGGGGATATTATACTCATTGGCAAAGATGCCTGCGCCTGTGAGAGAGCCATCGCCCCCAATCACAACCAATGCATCTATGCCATGCTTCTGCATGTTTTCGTAAGCAATCCTGCGCCCTTCTACTGTCATAAATTCCTGCGAACGGGCTGTCTTCAGGATGGTTCCGCCCTGTTGAATGATGTTGCTGACGCTGTTGGTCTTGAATTCTACGATTTCATCCGAAATAAGACCTTTGTATCCCCTGTAAATGCCGTAGACACGCATGCCATTAGAAATACCTGCACGCGTTACCGCACGAATGGCAGCATTCATGCCCGGCGCATCGCCTCCGGAAGTGAGGACACCTACGCTTTGTATATTTGAGTCCATGTTTGAGTTCTTTGTCTTTGAGACTTTGTTGGTTGTATACTTTGTTTCACTTGAAAACAATAAGATGCAAAGATATGTTTTTTTAACGATGCCACAAAAAAAACTGACTAAAAAGCAACTTTCTCCATTTGCAGACGAGGACACAGTTTTGCAATGTTGGCGGCTACGGCTTCCATTTGCCACTTGGGCGTGGAAGTAGCTCCACAGATGCCAATGCTGATGTCCTCCCTAAGCAGCACAGGATCTATCTCTTCCGGTGAATGGATGAGGTGTGAATTCGGATTTCTCTTTTTGCATTCAGCAAACAATACCTTGCCATTGGAGCTTTTTTCGCCGGCAATGAAAAAAATCAAGTCGTGTCTCGCTGCAAACTCCTGGATATTGGGCACGCGGTTCGACACTTGCCGGCAAATGGTGTCGTAAAATTCAAACTTTGCCCCCTCTTTCATGCGGGATCTAATCAGCTCGCCTATCTCATGAAATCCATCCAAAGGTTTTGTTGTTTGGGAAAAAAGGCTGATGTCGCGAGAAAAATCGAGCTTGTCGATCTCTTCCTTGCTTTCGATGATGATGGCCGACTCATCGGTTTGACCGAGTAAACCATTCACTTCGGCGTGTCCTTTTTTTCCGAAGATCACAATTTGAGCATCGTTGTGTGCGCGATGGGTGTATTTCTTGTTGATTCTCTTCTGCAACCCCAACACGACGGGACAGGAAGCATCAATAATTTCGATGTTGTTCTGTTTAGCTATCTCGTATGTACTGGGCGGTTCTCCATGAGCACGGAGTAAAACGCGTACGTTTTTAAGTTGTTTAAACTGTTCGTGGTTAATGGTGATCAACCCCATCTTTTCGAGACGTTCCACTTCAATGTTGTTGTGTACGATGTCACCCAAACAATAAAGTGTACCTCCCTTTTGCAGCTCTTCCTCGGCTTTGGATATCGCTTTCGCAACGCCAAAACAGCACCCGGACAGCTTGTCTATTTCAATTTTGTTCATTTTTAGCTGTGATTTTATAAAACATATCTAATGCCCATTGTAACTGCTCTTCGATGCCGACATGGGTATTGTCCAACTCGAGGGCATCCTTTGCCTTGCGCAACGGGCTTTCGGTACGGGTAGTGTCGCGCAGGTCGCGCTCCTTTACATTGGCCAGTACGGCTTCGTATTCCGGTTGTTCGCCCTTGGCTTTCATTTCGTCGAATCGTCGCCGTGCACGTATTTCGGGTGACGTGGTAAGAAAAAGTTTCATTTCGGCATCGGGAAAGACCACCGTGCCGATATCACGCCCATCCATGACTACTCCCTTGCTTTTACCCATCTCCCGTTGTTGGTGAACCATTTCCCTTCGAACAAAGCCGAGGGTGCTCACACGGCTTGCGCCATTGGCCACCTCCAGGGTACGAATCTCTTTTTCCACATTCTCGCCGTTCAAGAAGGTTTCCTGCAACCCTTCTGCATTCGTTTCAAAAGAAATCCTGATATCTCCTATGTGCTCGTGCAGTGATGTCTCGTCAATTTCACTTTCCGTGATCCATCCTTTTCTAAGGGCATAAAGTGCCACTGCGCGATACATTGCCCCGCTATCGATATAAATGTATCCTAGCTTTTTGGCCAATCCCTTGGCTATCGTGCTTTTGCCACACGACGAATACCCATCTACGGCAATGTTAATTCTTTTATTGTGCATACTACATCACTTAACGACATAAACAAACACAAAGATAGAATGTTTTTGCGAAATCCTTATTCAAAAATTTTTCTCCTCCAGATATTCTGCCTCGTTATTTTTCTCTTCATTTCCTTTCAAGGGCTCTAGAATTTTCTTTGGAGGAATTATTTTTGACAATAAGATGGATATAAGCAATGTGCCCAGGATAACCACGAGAGAGAACCATGACTTGGACGTGAAGAAACTGGCAACTGGCGGAATGGTGCCCGATAACATCTTTAGACCGATGAAGAAAAGAATGAAGCTGATACCATATTTAAGAAACCGGAACATGGTGATGATATTCCGCAGGGCAAAGAACAGTGAAATAAGCCCCATTACAGCAAAAACATTGGAAGTGATTGCCAGAAACTGCTCTTCCTGTCCAGTGAGCAAGCTTTCCGCCCCTTCCAGGATCACCCCAATGATGGCAGGGATTGAATCCAGCGCAAAAATAATATCGGTGGTGCCGATAATCAAAAATGTAAGAAACATATGGGTAATATGTCTTCTTCCGTTTATTTTTGTGAAAAAATGCGGTGTATGCATGTCAGGATCAACCTGAAATAATTTTATTGCCCCTTTATACAAAACGTTGTTTTTGGGATCAACGGTTTGGTTGTCCTTGCTGAGAAGCATTTTTAATCCGGTGTAGATCAGTACAATTCCGAGCAAATACAACACCCAGTGAAAACGAAGCACCAGTTCCATCCCCACCAGAATAAACAGAATCCGCAAAATGATTGCCACCAGTATTCCCAATTTAAGTAATTTAGGCTGGTTCTCCTGTTTGATGTCCATGACGGAAAAAATTAAAAGAAAGACAAAAAGATTGTCTACAGACAGAGAGTATTCCGTCAAATAACCCGAAATGAATTTTGCCGCCATCACAGAGGCTGTTCTCACGGGACTGTCGGGATTCTGAGGGAAAAATAGGAAAACAGCCAGACCGAATAACAGAGCTATAAGGATCCATAACCCGGTCCACATCAATGATTCCTTCACGTTGATGTTACTCCTTCGGTGGTTCGTCACATAAAAATCGATCGCATAAACAATAAGAAAGGTTACAACAAATGCAACCCAAAAGATGGTGATTGTGCTCATATATTATTTTAATAGTCAATAATTCAAGTTCCGACCGCTTGTGAAATTCATCCCAAAAAGCATCTTCAATACGGTGTGTTGTCGTGTAAGAATATGATGTGGAGTTTTTTTAAAGGCGATGGAAATTGTTTTTAGGTATAAAAATTAAGCAATTATAAGATCTCTTGTTGCTGCTGATGTGATGCAAAGGTAATTGAAATATTTATGCGGTGAGTTTTTTTGCTGAATTTATTTTCCGAATAAAAAAACAGCCCGAAAGCTGTTTTCCTGAATTGTGATTTTTTATCCAATTAATCCTGCAAAAAGTTGGGGTACATATAATCCGTTGCAGGAATAAATGTTTCTTTTATACACTGTGGCGATACCCAACGCAGCAGGTTAAAGACAGAACCAGCCTTATCGTTGGTACCGGATCCGCGTCCACCACCAAACGGTTGCTGATCGACCACGGCACCGGTGGGCTTGTCGTTGATATAGAAGTTGCCGGCCGTGTGTGTCAGCCGGGTCGTCATCTTTTCAATGTGTGACCTGTCTGCAGAGAAGATGGCTCCGGTCAACGCATAATCGGTCGCACCGTCCAGAATGTCCATGGTTTCGTTCAATTTCCCGGGGGGGTAAACATATACTGTGAGAATAGGGCCGAATAGTTCCTCCCTCATGGTGATGTAATCGGCATTTTTGGCCAGAATAACGGTCGGGTGGATGAAGTAACCGACAGATTTGTCGTAAGTTCCACCATAAACAATCTCTGCATCGGGTGATACTTTGGCGTCATCGATGACTTTTGCCAGTTTGTTGAACGACTCCTCGTCGATGACGGCATTCACAAAATTACTAAAATCTTCTACCACACCCGTTTTTATCTGCGATAGGTCTCCAGTCACTTGTCTTTTTACCTCTTCCCAAATGTTTTCCGGGATAAAGGCACGTGATGCTGCTGAACACTTCTGGCCCTGGTATTCGAAAGCGCCTCTTGTGATCGCAGTGGCTACCTGCTTTGGGTCGGCTGTTTCGTCGGCAAGGATGTAGTCCTTTCCACCGGTTTCCCCTACAATGCGGGGGTACGACTTGTACTTTGATATGTTCCGGGCAATGGTGCCCCACATACCATTGAATACAGCTGTGGATCCGGTGAAATGCAGTCCGGAAAAGTCACGGTGGTTGAAGATCACCTCTGCCGCTTCTCTTCCTCCGGTGTAGACAAGGTTGATGACTCCGTCGGGTAATCCCGCCTCTTTCCATATCTTCATGATGAGATGGGCTGAGAAGGTAGCCGTTTTTGATGGTTTCCAGACCACCGTATTTCCCATGAGGGCCGGGGCTGCGCCCAGGTTGCCGGCAATTGACGTGAAGTTGAACGGAGTAAGAGCAAAAACAAATCCCTCAAGCGGACGCCATACCATCCGGTTCCAGACTCCCGGCGAAGAGTTGGGCTGCATGGCATAGATTTCCTGCATATTTTTCACATTGTAACGATAAAAATCGACCAGTTCACAGACAGCATCAATCTCCGATTGATAGGCATTCTTCGATTGACCGATCATGGTGGTTGCGTTGAATTCCGTCCGGTAGGGCCCGGCAATCAGTTCTGCCGCTTTCAGAAAAATCGCGGCACGGCTTTCCCAGTGCATGGCCTCCCACGATGGTTTGGCCTTGAGGGCTGCATCGATGGCCATCTGCACATGGCTTTGGTCACCCTGGTGGTAGTGTCCCAGCAGGAGGCGATGGTTATGAGGGGGGCGTATTTCCATCAGGTTTCCGGTTCGTACTTCCTTGCCACCAATCACCATCGGCAGATCAAGTCCGCCCTTGTTGATTGCTTCCAATTTTTGTTTCAGTGCTTCTCTTTCGGGTGATCCCGGAGCGTAGCCCCTGGCAGGTTCATTCTTTACCGGAGGTAATTTGTAGATTCCTTTAGGCATAATCAATTCATTTTTTGTGTTTATCTTGAATGAGACAAATTTATCAAAAAAAAATAACTTAGGGATGCTCCGAACCAATTAAAAAAATAAGGAAATAGAATGGCCGGAATGTTATTTTTTTTTATTTTTGCAGGCAAACCTGGATCCTTTTACATTAAACACATGCAACCTGAAAAAAACCACCCCGTCAACTTTGAGAACACAGAAACAGCTTTTCGTGATCAATCGAATGCAAGCCTCAGGCAGTCTTATCAGCTTTTTAACGTGATGAACAACAGGACGCTGGTTCAAACCTGTAAACAGCTGGTCGGCCTGGCTCTCGCGATTCACTTTCCGGTGAATGGAATCCTGCGGAAAACCATCTACCGTCATTTTGTAGGAGGTGTATCCATTACAGACTGCAGCAATGCCATTGCTCGCCTGGCAAAGCGCAATGTGCTTTCAATTCTCGATTATGCACAGGAAGGGGAGGAGTCGGATGCCGCTTTTGATGCCACCTGCAATGAAATTATCCGCACCATTGAGTTTGCACATGATAATCCCCGCGTACCCTTCAGTGTCTTTAAAATTACCGGAATCGCCCGTTTCGACTTGTTGGCAAAGGTGAGCGAAGAAAGCAGTCTTACCAGCGAAGAGGAGGCTGAATACCGACGCGTGGAAACACGGATAAATGCGATTTTCCGGAGAGGATATGAGCTTGATGTGCCGGTGATGATCGATGCCGAAGAGACATGGATTCAACCCGTGCTCGATAATCTGGTGCTACGCATGATGGCGCAGTATAACGGAAAAAAGGCCATCGTGCAAAATACTTACCAGATGTATCGGCACGATAGCATTGCACGCATAATGCAGCATCACCGTAAGGCACTGGAGGGCGGGTTTCGCTTTGGGTTGAAGATTGTTCGTGGCGCCTATATGGAAAAAGAGCGCGCACGCGCCGCCGAAAAAGGGTATTCATCGCCAATACAGCCGGATAAACAATCTACAGATCGTGATTTTAATGATATCATCCGCTACTTTATGGACAATCTGGACAGCATCGATTTTATGGTTGCCACCCACAATGAAACCAGTTCCCTTTTGTTGGCCTCCCTGATCGATGCCTACAATGTGCCGAGGAACCATCCCGGGATTTATTTTTCCCAACTCTATGGAATGAGCGATCATATTACCTACAATCTTGCTGAACAAGGTTATAATGTAGCAAAATATGTTCCTTATGGCGAAGTGAAGACCATGATGCCCTATCTTTTCCGTCGTGCCGAAGAGAATTCTTCGGTAAAAGGACAGTCTAGCCGGGAGTTGAAAATGATCAAAACCGAAATAGAGCGAAGAAAAAAAACCGGAATCTCATTTATTTCACTTCCCAAACATTCGAAGAGTTGAGAAGAAATTCTGTAAACGATTTTTTCGGCATTTTCTGCTGTACCTCCACTATTTGCTTCTCGTAGTCCCTTTCGTAGGATGGTTCGTCCACACTGCGTATTACACCCAGTGCCACAGGGAGGCCGTCCGCCGTATCCATCAGGGCTAGTTTCAAGTGCAGCGTGCTGTCTTTGGTGGTGGCATCGTGTACCAGAATGTCGTCGAGCGAGTAGCCATCTTCCCCGAGGGTCACAGATTTGAGGTTCCAGCCATCCAGCACAAGGCCTTTCTCGTTATCTTTTCCGTAAATCATCTTCTCTCCATGCTTCAGGATAACGGTGTTATCGGCTTTCCAGGAACGGTCGCTTATCTTGTTGTGGATGCCGTCGTTGAAGATTACGCAGTTTTGGAGTACCTCAATCACCGAGGTGCCTTTATGGCGGGCTGCTTCCACCATCACATCTACCTGGTTCTTCATGTCCACGTCGATGGCGCGGGCAAAGAAAGTTCCTCTGGCACCAAAGGTCAGTTCTGCAGGACGGAACGGATCTTCCACGGTTCCGTAGGGCGATGACTTGGAAACAAATCCACGGGCCGATGTAGGGGAGTATTGACCTTTGGTAAGACCGTATATCTTGTTGTTGAAAAGGACGATGTTAATGTCTACGTTGCGGCGAACGGCATGGATAAAATGGTTGCCGCCAATAGCCAGTGAGTCGCCATCACCGGTAGCTACCCATACACTCAGGTTGGGATTGGCAACCTTTACCCCTGTGGCAATGGCTGCCGCACGACCGTGAATGCTGTGAAAACCATAGGTGTTCATGTAATACGGTAGTCGTGATGAGCATCCAATTCCGGAGATTACCGCCGTCTCATGCGGCTCGAGGTTTAGCTCTGCCATCGCCTTGTGCAGACAGGTCAGGATGGCATAGTCGCCACAACCTGGGCACCAACGCACCGCATTTTCGCTTTTGTAATCCTTCGGAAGATGTTTTTGATATTTTAATTCTGCTACTTTCATGCTTATTTATCCTCCATCATTTTTGTAAATTCTTCAACCAGCTCGCTAACCTTGAAAGGCTGTCCCTCCACCCGGTTGAATTTGTAAATATTGCTCAGATCATGGAACTTTCCGCTCAGATAAGCGGCAAACTGGCCATCGTTCTGTTCTGCTACGATCACTTTCTTATATTTTTTCAAGAGGTCGTGTGTGTTCTTTGGCAGGGGTGAGATGTGCCTGAAATGAGCATAAGCTACCTTCCGACCGTTGGCCTGAATGCAAAGCATCACTTCCAGGAGATGTCCGTAGGTGCCTCCCCATCCCACAATAAGCGTGTCGGCATCCTTGTCTCCCAGTATATTTTGTGCAGGAATGAAGTCGGCAATTTTTTCGATTTTCTTCTTGCGGGTATTCACCATATATTGGTGATTCTCAGGGTTGGAGGAGATCACGCCCGTGTGTCTGTCTTTCTCCAGCCCGCCAACGCGGTGCATATAATCCGCTGTTCCCGGCACACCCCAGTAACGGACCAATGTTTCGTCGTCCCGCATGTAGGGCTTCCATTTGTCAATGTCACCCCGGTAACATTTTTCAACGTAGGGGGGCATAATTTCAGGATAATCGTTCATGTCGGGAATTTTCCAGGCGGCTGAGCCGTTGGCTATGTATCCGTCGGTGAGCAAGATTACCGGTGTCATATGTTCCAGTGCAATCTTGGAAGCTTCGAAAGCACTCTCGAAGCAATCGGAGGGCGATGCAGCGGCAAGGACCACCAGCGGGCTCTCACCATTTCGTCCGTAGAGAGCCTGATTAAGATCGGTCTGTTCACTTTTGGTGGGCATCCCGGTAGAGGGACCGCTGCGCTGAACATCAATCACCACCAGCGGCAGTTCGGTCATTACTGCCAGTCCCAGTGCTTCAGATTTGAGTGACAGGCCGGGTCCCGAGGTGGAGGTGGCAGCAAGACAACCCGCGAAGCTGGCACCAATGGCCGAGGTAATGCCCGCAATTTCATCCTCCATTTGCAGGGCTTTCACGCCGAAGTCTTTCCTTTTTGTCAGTTCATGTAGGATATCGGTCGCAGGCGTAATCGGGTAGGAACCCAAAAAAAGCTGTACACCCGCCTTCTCGGCAGCGGCAATCAGTCCGTAGGCTGTGGCTGTATTTCCATTCACATCGGTGTAAAAGCCTTTGCTGGCCTCAATGGGCTCAACGCGGTAGGTAGAGGCAGTAAGGTGTATGTTGTTGCCATAGTTGTAGCCATCTGACAAGGCTTTGATGTTGGCCTGTACCAGCAGAGGCTTTTTTGCGAACTTCTGCTGCAATAGCATATCGGCAATTTCCAGAGGCCGGTTGAAGAGCCAGCAGACGATACCCAGTGCGAACATGTTCTTGCTGCGGAGCATATCTTTATTTTCCAGGCCCGAATTTTCCAGCGAGGCTTTGGTGAGGGAAGTAATAGCCACCCCAACCGGTTGTACATGCTCCAGTTCAAGTTCACTGAACGGATCCTGGGTTGTAAAAAGCGCTTTGTCGAGGTCCTTCTTTTGAAATGAATCGGTGTCGTACAATACAATCGAACCTCTCTTCAGGTACTGTGCGTTCACTTTCAGTGCCGCCGGGTTCATGGCCACAAGTACGTCTGTTTTATCGCCTGAGTTGTACACGTCTTTTGCACCAATGCGCACCTGAAAACCCGAAACGCCATGCAGCGAACCTTGTGGGGCACGTATCTCGGCTGGAAAATCGGGAAAGGTGGCAATCTCGTTTCCAAAAATGGCCGATAAGGTGGAAAAAAGTGTTCCGGACAACTGCATTCCGTCCCCGGAGTCGCCTGAGAAACGAATGGTTACTTGTTTAATGTCATTGACGACCGAATTCGTTGGCATAATTTATTTTGAATTTTGTGTAATGATTATACTGTCTTTAGCAGACAATACATTTTTGTTGATGTTTCAAATGTACCTGCAAAGTAATAAAAGACTCGCCTAAAAAGCAAATATTTCCTGTGGAAACGCCGAAGCAATTCTGAGCATATCAAACATGATTTCCCGCAACAGCCAAAGATTCTTACAGCAGCTTACTTTCGTTCAATATGTGCGCCCAATGCATTCAGACGCTTGTCAATGGACTGATAGCCGCGGTCTATCTGGTCGATATTGTAAATGGTACTTATCCCTTCGGCGCTCATGGCAGCAATCAGCAGAGAGATCCCGGCACGGATGTCGGGTGAGGTCATCGTCATTCCCCGCAAGTGAAAGCGGTTGTCCAGACCGATCACCACAGCACGGTGCGGGTCACACAAGATAATTTGAGCCCCCATGTCAATCAGCTTATCCACAAAGAAGAGGCGGCTCTCAAACATCTTTTGATGAATGAGCACGCTCCCCTTGGCTTTGGTCGCGACGACCAGCATCACACTCAGCAGGTCGGGTGTAAGTCCCGGCCAGGGAGCATCGGCAATAGTCAGAATAGATCCGTCGATAAACGATTCAATGGTGTAGCATTCCTGTCGTGGAATGTAAAGGTCGTCACCGCGCTGTTCCACCGTGATGCCCAGTCGGCGGAAGCTTTCGGGGATAATACCAAGATGGGTGGCTGATGTCTCTTTGATGGTGATCTCGGAAGCGGTCATGGCAGCCATGCCGATAAAACTTCCGATCTCAATCATATCGGGAAGCAGGCGGTGTTGACAGCCCGACAATTTCGTGACTCCCTGTACCAGTAGCTTGTTGGAGCCAATTCCTTCAATTTTAGCTCCCATGCGTACCAACATCCGGCTTAACTGTTCCACATAAGGCTCGCAGGCAGCGTTGTAGATAACGGTTTCTCCTTCTGCCAGCACGGAGGCCATCAGCAGATTGGCAGTACCGGTTACAGATGCTTCGTCGAGTAGGATATAGGTCCCTTTCAATTGATTTGCAGAGAGTGTGAAAAGGTTCCGCTGTTCGTGATAGACCATGCGGGCGCCCAGCTTCATAATCCCGTTGAAGTGGGTGTCGAGTCGCCGGCGGCCGATCTTGTCACCTCCTGGTTTGGGCACGACGGCTTCTCCGAAGCGTGCCAATAGCGGCCCGATGAGCATGATTGAACCCCGCATTGCAGCACTCTTCTGCATGAAATCATCCGACTGGGTATAACCCAGGTCAATCTCTTCCGCTTTGAATGAATATCGTTTTTCGTCCAGTTTTTTGACGCTCACTCCCATATCCCGGATCAGTGCGATCAGATTGTTCACATCGAGGATGTCGGGGATATTGTCGATGATCACCTCCTCCCGTGTGAGCAATGTGGCGCAGATAACCTGCAACGCTTCGTTTTTTGCCCCCTGTGGGGTAATGTTACCCCGTAGGCTGTGTCCGCCTTCAATGATAAATGATGACATAGTTACTTGCTTAAAATATCCATACTTCCGGCTCAAGCATGATGCCGAATTGTTTTTTTACTTCATACTGTATCCCGTGCATGAAATCAACAATATCCTGTCCGTTCTCCGTCCCGTAGTTCACGATGATCAACGCATGATGTTCGTAAGTCCCGACCATCCCACTTCGCTTTCCTCTAAGACCGGCCTTTTCTATCAGAAAAGCAGCCGACGTTTTGAAGCGGCCTTCTCCTACGTTGTAGATAGGTACGTCTGCCAGCTTCTTTTGAAGAACATCCTTTTCTTCTGTTGTAAGCACCGGGTTTTTGAAAAAGCTACCGGCATTAGGCAGCAAATTGTAATCCGGCAGTTTGCGGGTGCGAATTCGGATTATAGCGTTACGCACCTGCGCAAGCGAGGGAGAGTCAATGCCTTCCAGCTCCCGGCTCAGATCGATGTATTTCTCTTTGTAGGTGAATGATTTACTGAGGCGAAATACCACCGAGGTGATGACGTAGCGGCGCGTTTGTTTGAAGACGCTGTCGCGGTATCCGAAAGCGCACTCCTCGTGGGTAAATTCCCGAAAATCGCCTGATCTGATGTCTACTGCTTTTACCTTGACAATTGTGTCTTTCGCCTCACTTCCATAGGCTCCGATATTCTGAATGGGGCTGGCTCCCACTGAGCTGGGAATTAGGGAGAGGTTTTCGAGCCCCGCATATCCATTCGCTACACATCGACCCACAAATTGATCCCATTCTTCGGCGGCTCCTGCTTCAATTTCTACATGTTCGGCATCTTCGGACACAATGGTGATCCCCCGCATGCCTGGTTTGATCACCAATCCATCAAAATCGTGGGTGAAAAAAATATTAAATCCGGCCCCCACTATCAACTTTTTTTCGCGGGGATATGATTTTAAAATTTCCAGTAACTCTTCCGTGGAAGATGGTTCACAGAAGAGACGGGCTGATGCTTTTGTTCTGAATGAGTTGTAGGGTTGTAGTTGAATGTTGTGTTGTATGTCCAATTTATGATCTGTTTTTTATTTTTATTGTGATTATATGGACCGCTAATATCCTTTATATATTAGAAAAACGGTCGGCTTCTTATGCATATCTGGTAATTTTCCTTTCCATGTCCGGATGTTTCGGGTGACGATATATTCGTCGTCGCATGATATGTTGATGGCAATGCATAGTTGCGTCTGGGGTTTGCAGTGCTGCAAAATATCTTCAGCCAGTTTTTGATTCCTGTAGGGTGTTTCTATAAAAAGCTGGGTCTGGTCTTCACTGTAAGCCCGGTTCTCGTACTGCTTTAGCTTTATTGCGCGTTCGCCTGCATTGATGGGCAGATAACCGTGGAAGGCAAAGCTCTGACCGTTAAACCCCGACGCCATGATGGCCATCAATAGTGACGAGGGACCTACCAGGGGCACCACTTTGTATCCTTTCTGTTGCGCTATGGCCACCACGTCGGCGCCGGGATCAGCTATGGCTGGACACCCCGCCTCAGAGATAACGCCGATACTTTCCCCCTTTTTCATGGGTGTCAAATAGCTTGTGATCTCCTTTTTATCGGTATGCTTGTTCAGCTCGAAAAATGTAAGCGCATCAATATCGATCTGCGGATTGCATTTTTTTAAAAAACGGCGAGCCGAACGTACATCCTCCACAATGAAATATCTAAGCTGGGATACCACACCGATGTTGTAAGGAGGGATCACCTTACTCACAGTCGTCTCCCCCAACAAAACGGGAATTAAATAGAGGGCATGATCGTTCATCTCAGTCGGGAAGTTTTTGCTTACATTTTTGCATACAAAAATAGTCAAAAAAGACCAAAAGAACGTCCTTTTTACAAATGGGTACTCTAATTGTGGTTATTTTTCGTGCCAGTTTATCTTTGCACTTGTTTATTATTTGTTTGTGGCAGTAATTACACCTCTGAAATAACCAAGCGATTCAGCAATTCCCTGAAGCGGGTCTTTCATGTTGCGCTCATGTTCGAGGCTACACATACCGGTGTAACCCACCTCGCGGAGCATTTTTACAAATGCCGGAAAATTGATAATGCCGCGGCCGATCTCTACTGAATACCCTGCCTTGGATGCGTCTGTGACGTCCTTGATATGAATATCAAAAACGCGGCTGTGGTATTTTTTCAGGTCTGCCACCGGATCTTTGCCGTTGCGGGTATCATGGCCTACATCAAGGCACATGCCAATGCGAGGATCAAGTTCCTTCACATTGTCCCATACGTCATCTGCATCCGGATAAAGCTCCATGTCGGGTCCGTGCAAGTGAATAGCATACAGCATGTCATTCTCCTTCACTTTTTTGTCAACGTAAGGAAGCAAATCGTAGTTGGGAACCCCCACAATTAATTTCACGCCTACTCGCTTTGCGTACGTAAATGCGTCGTCGATCTCTTTTTCCGACCGCATATAGATGGGGCCAACAGCATATCCGGTAACTCCTTTGGAATTGAGCTTGTTATGGAATTCTGCGATCTCTTTTTCGTTACTGGTCAAAGGAAGGTGAAAATCTTTGATGCATAAATATTTCACATCGCATTTCTGCATCATCTCCAACGTTTGATCCAGATTGAAATGCCGGAATGAGTAGCCTGCCATGCCAACGTTGAATTTTTCATTTGTTTCGGGTGCGGGCTGGGGGCCGGGCCGGTCCTGTGCTGAAATAAGGAAGGAAAATAACAATCCTGCAAAAACAAGTATTTTTTTCATATGATTTAAATTATTGATTTCTGTAAAGCTAGTTGTTTGTCTACTATGGCATGACTCAAGCAGGCCTGGCTTTGCTCAAAAAATGTGCTCGAACACAAAGGTAATTATTTTTTTAAAACATAGGCCCTTGCTCCTTTTTTTTATAGCTGCTGGCTTTTATGCTGTTGCAATAATTGAGATACCGGGTAAAAGAAATATGCAAAATCCTGTTAACTTTGTAATCTAAAGCATTATTAAATGAACTTGCCCGCTGATTTTATTCTGTCAACTCGTTCGTTGCTTGGAGAAGAAACAGAGAAGTTTCTGTCGGCTCTGGCAGAAGATGCTCCTGTAAGCATCCGTGTAAATCCATTTAAAAAATTGCGTAACCCGATGGTTTTTAGGTTTTCGGCAGAACGTGTGCCGTGGTCGGAATGGGGATTCTACCTCAATGAACGTCCGCCCTTCACCTTCGATCCGCTTTTTCATAGCGGATATTATTACGTGCAGGAGGCTTCTTCCATGTTTGCTGAACAGGTAATCAGGCAGCTGTTAACTGCCCCGGTAACCTGTCTCGACCTTTGTGCAGCCCCCGGGGGAAAATCATTGGGCCTGCTTTCTGCATTGCCGGAAGGTAGTCTGCTCGTTAGCAACGAAATCATTCGCCAGCGGGCGAATATATTGTCGGAAACATTGATAAAGTTCGGTCACCCCAATACTGTCGTGACCAACAACTCACCTCGTGATTTTACTGCTTTCCCCAATTTTTTTGATCTTGTGCTTGTCGATGCACCTTGTTCAGGCGAAGGGATGTTCCGAAAGGATAAGACAGCCGTGGAGGAATGGTCGTCTCAGAATGTGCAGATGTGTACGGCACGGCAGAAGGATATCCTACAGGACGTGTGGGCTGCTCTGAAACCGGGTGGACTACTTATCTACAGCACCTGTACATTCAATAAGGCAGAGAATGAGGAAAATGCGCTGTGGGTGTCCCGTGAACTGAGAGCTGAGTTTGTGAAGGTGGTAAGGGATCAAAGCTGGGGAATTGCGGGGTCATTCGATCGCGAGGTAGAAGGTTGTCGTTTTTTTCCTCATAAAGCCAAAGGGGAGGGACTCTTTATGACTGTTTTGCGGAAAAGCAGTTCTGCAACGCCTCTTGCATTTAACCCGATGCGCAAGTCTCCAAAGAAAGAGGCTATTCCTGCAAAAACAGACAGAGAATACGAGAGCTGGTTGAATCAGGTGCATCGTTTTGACTTCATTGAATCAGGCAATCGGATTGCTGCACTTCCGTTAGCACATGCAGAAGCAATTCGCTTTTTATCCCGACGATTGAAGGTGATTACCATGGGAATTGAAATTGGAGAGAAAAAAGGAAAAGATTTTATTCCTTCTCACGCCCTGGCCATGAGTCAGGAATTGAATCATAAGGCTTTTTTTCAATACGAAGTCTCCTACCGTCAGGCTCTTGCTTATCTTCGAAGGGAAATCATTACCCTGGATGATGCTCCAAAAGGGTTTGTACTGCTTACCTGGCAAGGCGAGCCGCTGGGGTTTGTGAAAAATATAGGAAACCGGGCAAATAATTTGTATCCGGGTGAATGGCGCATCCGAAGCGGATATTTGCCGGAAAAACAACCGGAAATCTTTTCTTTGAAGTCTTTTTCTTCCGGTTCTTAATTCGAATCTCTTCATAAATTCAACGCCTCAACGTCCAAATTCATGCTCAATGTACTCTCTGAAACCCCGTCGATCATTCCATAATCTGTTTGTTGCCCTTGCGGTTGTTGTCGCCCTGATTTCGCTGTTCTTATCAGATAGGCTGGCCAGGGAGCTCGCGGAGGAAGAACATCGAAAGATCGAAATATGGGCTGTGGCAACCGGGTCGATGGCAGACAATGGGGAGGCGAGCCTGGATCTGGTGCTGAAGATATTGCAGAGCAACACAACTATTCCCGTGATTTTGCTTGATGCAAAAAGTGGAGAATTGTTGTCGCACAACATTCGGTTACCGTCAGAAAATTCGAAGTCCTACCTTGAGAAGAAAATAATGCAATTTGGGAAAAAGCATGATCCCATTGTGCTGGAGGGACTTGATCAGCTTTTATATTACGACGATTCCTATACCTTAAAGCAATTACAAATTTATCCCTATTTTCAACTGTTGGTGATTGCTTTTCTTATTGGGCTGGCCTTCTCTACATTAAGCAGCTCGCAGCGGGCGGAGCAGCATAGAGTGTGGGTCGGCTTGTCGAAGGAGACTGCCCATCAGCTAGGTACGCCAATTTCTTCGCTGGTGGCCTGGACAGAATATCTCAGGTTGAAGGAGGTAGATCCGGAATTGTTGAAAGAGATCAATAAGGATGTGGAACGTTTGCAAATAATCGCGGATCGTTTTTCAAAGATCGGTTCCGCCTCTTTGCTGGAGCAGTCGGATATGCGTGAAGTTGTAAAAAGTGGGTTGTCGTACCTTAGGAACCGCATCCCGGAAAAAATAACTTTCAACCTTCGGTTTCCTGAGCAACCTGTATTGGCCAGCCTGAATGAACCCCTGTTTGGCTGGGTGGTTGAGAATCTTGTCAAGAATGCTGTGGATGCCATGCAGGGAGAGGGAGTCGTCACTTTTGTTATCAACGAGAAAGAAAAAGAAGTGATACTGGATGTTGCAGATGCCGGTAAAGGGATCCAAAAATCCAGCCAACAAAGAATATTCACACCCGGTTATACAACCAAAGAAAGAGGCTGGGGGCTTGGTCTGTCGCTTGTGAAACGCATTGTGGAAGTGAATCACCATGGGAAAATCTATCTGCTTAAGTCGGAACTGGGGAAGGGTACGGTAATCAGAATTGTATTAAAGAAAAACCCCCGACCGCGGCGGCCGTTTTAGTTCAGTGAGAACGAGGGGAAACTTCTCAAGACTCCGTAGAGCACAGGAAGAAGGAGTGTGGTCAATCCTTTTGCCGGAGTATAGTGCCGAAAAAGCGGATGTTGATGTTTTCGGCTTTGGTATATTTCCTGAGAAGGTCCACAGCGTATTCCGCCGCTTCGGGAAGTCCGTCATGACCGGAATAGCCGTTGATCAACATCATCAGGTCCGTCGTGTCGGAGGTGATCTTGGTACGTTCTTCGTCGCTTGTGGGTGTCCCGATTCCACTCGTTGCATCCCGGTAAACAGGCAATCCTTCAATGTTCAGTATCCCCCTTCCGATCGCTTCAAACTTCTCCCCACACTCGCCCACACCTAAGGTGAGGTTTCCTTCAATTTTTGCGGCATCAAAGCCCCCAATTGAATAACCTGTTTTGAGAGAGACCAGATTGATGAGGTCTACCGCCGTGTTTATCTGGTAAAGAGGCTGGCTTTTCAGTATTCTGCGGCATAACGCTTCGCCCGAGGGGCGGTATCGGTTGGGATCCTTTCCCAGCTTTTTATAGACCTCCCTGGTTGCATGAATTGCCGGACGCCTTTTAATCTCCTCCATCTTGCAGGAAGAGGCCAGAAAAGCGGAAAATGTCGTTATCTCTTTCCATAATTTTTCGTGAAAGGGACTGTTTGTCACCTCGCACGCTATTGCTGCCATACTAAACTCCGGACAGACGTCGTAAATTTTATCGCTGATTGTTATTTCTTTCTGCAACATCGTCTTTCAATATCTTTCTTCATGCTTTTATTCAACGGAAAGTCAAAGGTAAGAAATCTCAAGCAAAAGAACCTGTAAATAGCATAAAGAGATGAATATTCGAAAAATAACGGTCGATTAATTTGTGGAACTCTACTTCAATTGCTATATTTGCGTGATTTTTTGTTTTCATACGATTATTTCATTTTTTTCATTATGAAGGGTGAAGCATTTGCGTTACGACTGACGGGTAAAGTGAAAGTTAGCGTTTTATTGTCAAAGCCGGCAAATGTTATACTTTAGTGAATTCGCGAAAAACGTGCTCTGTCGTTGAAAAATAGAGGCTCATTTTCTATGACTGACGAAAATAATAAGCTGCTGGTCGATCTGGAGGTGCGTATCAAACAGGTCATCTTTTTGTGCGATGCGTTGAAAGACGAAAATGAACGCCTAAAAACGGAGATACGGTCGCGCCAAAAGCAACTTGATGAAACAGTGAACGAGTTGCAGCAATTGAAAACAAGATATAATGGTTTGAAAACCGCGAGAACCATTACAGCGGCTTCGGTCGACGTGGATACCGCGAAATTGAAACTATCAAAACTGGTGCGGGAAGTGGATAAGTGCATAAATTTATTAAAATAACATTGATAAAATTTATGTGATGAGAGATGAAAAATTTTTATTAACATTAGAGGTTGCCGGCAGGAAGTATCCATTGAGAATCAAAAAGTCAGATGAACAGGCCTTCCGTGACGCTGCCAAAAAGATAAATACAAAAATAAACCAATACCGTGTTGCATACGGGGGGGGGAACTCCCGCATGACGACCCAGGATTTTGTGGCAATGACCGCGATACAGGCATTGGCTGAGAATTTTTCTCTCGGTGATAAAAACAATACAAAACCCTTTGAGGATAAGATTGATTCGTTGATCAGCGAATTGGATGACTATCTGAAAAAGTAATCTGCTCTCTTGAAAAACAAGGGAAGAGGATAACGCACCTTTTATGCACATAATTGTTATGTGTTTAATTGTGTGCGATTTTTTTTAATGGGCACTAAGCAAAAGTAGAACACCTCATGCCGGAACATTACAATTCCGGCAAGAGCATATAAATCAATTAATATTAAGCAATATGGAAATAGTAATAGGAATTATCGGGTTGGTGATCGGGGCAGTAGTGGCCTGGTTTCTGACCGGTAAAATGGCCAATTCCCGTGCGCAGAATATTCTGAGCGATGCGGAGAAGGATGCCGAGGTAATCAGGAAGAAGATTTTACTGGAGGCAAAGGAGGAGACACTCGCGATGAAGACCGAGGCTGAAAAGCAGGCCAATGTGCGGACGTCGAAGATTCAGATGACAGAAAACAGGCTCAAGCAACGCGAAATGACGCTTAACCAGAGACAGGAAGAACTGAACAAGAAGAATGCCGAGATGGAAGAGTCGAGGCAAAATCTGACTTCCCAGCAGGATTTTTTGGATAAGAAAGCTGCTGAGCTGGAACGTTTGCACAGACAGTCGGTCGAAAAATTGGAAACCATCTCCGGTCTGTCGGCTGAGGAAGCCAAGGAGCGTCTGGTTGAATCGCTGAAAGACGAAGCCAAGTCCGATGCCCAGTCGTACATCAGCGATATCATGGAGGAGGCCAAGATGACCGCCAATAAAGAAGCGAAACGGATTGTAATTCAGTCGATTCAACGTGTGGCTACAGAGACATCCATCGAAAATGCCATTACCGTGTTTCATATCGATTCCGACGAGGTAAAGGGAAGGATTATTGGCCGTGAAGGGCGCAACATTCGGGCATTAGAGGCTGCTACAGGCGTGGAAATCGTGGTAGATGACACGCCCGAAGCCATTGTACTTTCCGGTTTTGACCCTGTGCGGCGTGAGATTGCCCGCCTGTCCCTCCATCAGCTTGTGGCCGATGGTCGCATTCACCCGGCGCGCATCGAAGAGGTGGTGTCGAAAGTAAAGAAGCAGATAGAGGAAGAAATAGTGGAGACCGGCAAGCGCACTGTGATCGATCTTGGTATTCATGGTCTGCATCCCGAGTTGATCAGGATGGTGGGGAAGATGAAGTACCGATCCTCCTATGGGCAGAACCTGTTGCAGCACTCTCGAGAGGTGGCCAACCTCTGTGCCATCATGGCTTCTGAGCTGGGTTTGAATCCCAAAAAAGCGAAACGTGCCGGCTTGCTGCACGATATTGGAAAGGTGCCCGACGATGAACCAGAATTGCCACACGCAGTACTGGGAATGAAGTTGGCCGAGAAGTTCAAGGAGAAACCCGATATTTGCAATGCTATTGGCTCACACCATGATGAGGTGGAGATGACTACCCTGCTGGCGCCCATTGTGCAGGTGTGTGACGCTATCTCCGGTGCCCGTCCCGGTGCCCGCCGTGAAATTGTGGAGGCCTATATCAAGCGGTTGAATGACCTGGAGAACTTGGCACTCTCATACCCAGGCGTGGTAAAGACTTACGCCATTCAGGCCGGTCGTGAGCTGCGCGTGATCGTAGGTGCTGATAAGATTGATGATCAGGATACCGAAAGATTATCCGACGAGATTGCACGCAAGATACAAACCGAAATGACTTACCCCGGCCAGGTAAAGATCACGGTAATCAGGGAAACGCGTGCCGTGAGCTATGCTAAATAAATAGACGGCAACAAATTTATCAATCCACAAAAAAAGAGGGTGTATCACAAATGTGATTTCACCCTCTTTTTATTGGGATATCTATCTGAGAACATATCCCAATATTCATTTCTCAGGAGGTTAAATTTTATTTTGAGACAGCCTCTTTTCTGTGGATTAATCTTTTCCTGCCTTTTCTGTCTTTTTGATTTTTTTTACCAGCAATGCTTCGTTACTCCCAATCACTGTTTTCAGTTCCATCTGCAGACGCTTAATCTCCATTTCCTGATTGTGGATAGTGGTCAATAAGGCGTTCAACTCCTCGTTGTCGACGGTGTCGGGATATTGTGCTTTTACCCTCGCAATGAAATCGCTCAATACATTCATATAGTTGTTAAAGGCATCGTAGGGAGACATATAGGGGCTGAACTGGCTCTGTTCACCACCAAAATGCTTGGTCGACATGTAATAAAAGTGATCACTTGTCTGCAGATAGAGCCAGTCTTGTTTCAGTCGCCGGTCGGTACACAGCCGCACTCTTTCTCCAACCTCGTACAGCGATTTCAGCGCACTTTGCTGTAGCTTATTTCCCAACCAGGCACTCACATCCCGCTCTTCGTCAGACCAGGATATGGGATTGGGCACAGTGATCGCGCCAATGGGTTTGTTGTTCTCCAGTGCTTCCCGGGGTGTGCTAAAGCCAATCTCATGTTCAAAAGCAAAACGGGGCAAAGCTTTCATAAATTCAAAAATACCCGTATGCGAAGGCTGGATATTTCCTAGTGTCTCGTAATTCATAAAGAGGTTGAACACCTCCTCTTCCGAAGGGGTGGCGGCAATCCAGGAGATAAACTTCTCAGCCGTAAGCGGATATTCATTCCAACTATAGTTCGAAAAGCGATAGGTGATGTCGTCGCTGTAACGGCTGTTTTTGAGTAAGAGTTTCAGCTTGGGTTCACTGGCGGCCTGGTAGATATAATTGGGACTCTTCCAGCCGAGAATGTGTTTTGCTCCTTCCGTAATCATTTTGGTATACCCCATATCGTATACCATCTCGGCGATCTTGTCATCATAGATCAGTTCTGTATTACGCAGTACGGTTGGCTTCTGGTCAAAAAGCATCTCTATTCTTTCGGCATGGTGCGTAACCTGGTTGCGAAATTCTTCCGGATCAAACAGGCTCGAGAGCGAGTGTGCATAAGTTTCGGCAAGAAACTCCACGTTTCCGGTTTTGCTCAGTTCGCGAAATCCTTCGATTACTTCGGGAGCGTAAATTTCCAGTTGTTCAAGCGCTACACCCGAGATCGAGAATGCTACCTTGAACTTTCCCTTATACTGATTCACAAGGTCCAGCAACATGCGATTGGCAGGTATATATGACCGGGCGGCTATTTGTTGGAGAATATCTTCGTTGGCATAATCATCGAAATAATAATGATCTCTGCCGATATTGAAGAAACGATATCTTTTTAACCGGAAAGGCTGGTGGATCTGAAAATAAAAACAGATTGTCTTCATCGTTATTTATTTTGGTTGTTGATTTTTATACTTATTGCATGAGGCTGTCATAAATTCTGCGGACCTTCAGGCCAGCATCTTCCCACTTGATGTTGTCTACCTCAATTTTTCCTTCTTCCTTCAGGTACTCTGCCATGGCCGGATAGGTACAAATGGAATAGATGGCATCTGCCATCGCATCCACATCCCAGTAATCGGTCTTGATCACGTTGTTCAGAATTTCCGAACAACCCGACTGGTGAGAGATGATACTCGGTACACCGCACTGCATTGCCTCAAGGGGAGAAATACCGAAAGGTTCCGAGACGGAGGGCATCACATATACGTCGCTCGATTTGAGCATTTCATAGACCTGCTTGCCACGCAGGAAGCCTGTGAAATGGAATTTGTGAGCGATACCACGTTCTGCCACCAGGCGGATCATCTGGTCCATCATGTCACCGCTGCCGGCCATGACAAACCGGATGTGGGCGGTCTTACGAATTACCTGGGTAGCTGCATCCACAAAAAACTCCGGTCCCTTCTGCATGGTGATCCTTCCCAGGAAGGTAACCACCTTCTCCTGCACGCCCGATAATTTTTTAATTGATGCAATCTCCGGACTGAGTGGTTCAACGGCATTGTGCACGGTTGTCACCTTCCAGTAGGGCTGATGATAGTTCTCAATCACCGTGCGGCGGGTAAGGTTGCTCACGCAGATGATATGGTCACAATTGTCCATGCCGTCCTTTTCAATGCCATAGACGATGGGATTGGGTTTACCCCTGCTCCGGTCGAACTCGGTAGCGTGCACATGGATCACCATGGGTTTACCCGAAATGCTCTTTGCATGCAGGCCCGCAGGATAGGTGAGCCAGTCGTGTGAGTGAATCACATCGAAATCGTAGGTTCGAGCAATCACACCGGCCACGATGGAGTAGTTGTTGGTCTCTTCCAGTATGTTGTTAGGATACCGACCTGAAAATTCGATACATCCCAGGTCGTTTGTGTGCATATAGCTGAAATCGGCATAGATGTTATCGCGCATCCAGTAGTACTCCTGAGGATTCATAAGTTTCCCGAGCCTTGCCTCTGCCATCTCCCAGGGAACATCGCGCCAAACAATGGGTGTGTTGTTGGCACCGATGATCTTTATGAAGCTTTGGTCTTCGTCACCCCATGGCTTGGGAATAACGAAAATCGTCTCCATATCTTCCTGTTTGGCCATTCCTTTTGTCAGTCCATAGCTTGCTGTTCCCAGTCCTCCGAGAATATGTGGCGGGAATTCCCAGCCAAACATTAATGCCTTCATGTGTCCAATATTTGATGTTGCCGGAGCAGGGCCTCCGGTATATGTTTCTGTTTCTTTTTCTTATGTGTATGAGTTGATAATCCTTTGTGCTCTGAGAAGCTCCCCGACGCTCATTGCAAAAGAGTAACCGCCGTGTGCGATAAAGGGTGGGTTGGAATCATAAAATTCCGATATGGTGCCAATGCAGTCGTTTTGCATCTCTCCTTCCATTTCCACCATAATCCGATCGGCCAGTGACAATCCGCTCATGTGAAAAACATTGAGGTATGCTTCAATATAGGGACCCAGTAACCAGGGAAATGCCATTCCGTTGAAGTAGGCCAATTGTTTTTCATGCTCAGAACCGGTGTAATGAGGATGAAACTGATCGCTTTTGGGCGTGAGGGAACGGATGCCGCATGTGGTGAGCAACTCTTTGGTTACAAAGTCGATCACCGACTTCTTTTGTCCTCTTTCCAGCGGTGAGTGAGGTAGTGAAACGGCGAAGATCATATTGGGCCGCACGTTGAGGTCACGGTGATAGCCGTCTACGTAATCATACAGATATCCGGCATCGTTGAGAAAAACTTCCAAAAAAGAGTTGCCGGCTAGTCGTGAGTAGTTTTCCAGCTTAGTGGCCTGAGGCTCGCTCCCTATTTCGCGTGCCACCTCTTCTGAGAACTTCAGGGCGTTATACCAGAGGGCATTAAATTCTACCAGATAGCCAGAACGGGGAATGACCGGCCGTCCGTTGATCGTTGCATTCATCCAGCTTACGGCAACATCGTGCCCGTAGGTGGTTAGCAGTCCGTTATCCCCATGATACACCAGATTAGGATGCTTCCCGGCAATGATGTAGTCGATGATCTCGAACAAGAAGTCGCTGTATTTTTCCACAAAAGTATTTTTTTGCTCCTTCCGGTATTGTTGTAATGCCCACACAACCCACAGCAAAACATCAGGGTCTTCTATCTGTTTGATGAAACTTTTTGACGGTTTATCTGTCATGAAATTTCTCAAGTGGGGGATGGCGGTATCCATAGTCTTTTCGAAATCCTGTACTTTGTCTACGGCGAGAGTACAACCGGGTAGAGAGATAAACTGGTCGCGCGCCCGCACCTTAAACCAGGGGTATCCTGCCAGAAGATAGTGCTCTCCTTTGTTGGGTATGTAATAGAACTGGTGGCTGGAGTTCTTTAGACAGTTATAAAAATTGGAACGTGGTGTGCGTGAATATATCTCTAAATCAAACTCATGGGCCAGGTTGGCTGTGTCTACGAGAATATCGCCGGCCGAAAAAATAATCACTTCACCTTTGGCGATTGACATCTCGAAATAGCCAGGCACATACAGATCTTCCTGATACGTGTCACCGCTCTGAAGGTCCTGTAGGTATTCAATACCGCGGTACCAATCGGGGTGATAAATAAATTCCGGCTTTTTGTTAAACTGCATAAACAGTTCGGGGTAACCAAAATACATGCAAGTGCTGATGCCATTTTCCACTTCGCGATAGGAGCGGTCTACTTGGTCATTTTCGTGAGTGAGTTGCGATATTTTTCGAAAAGCCAGGAACGGTTTAAACCGGATGGTCGTGGGAGAATGAGCATCCAGCAGGGTGTATCGGATCATCAAACGATTTTCTTTCGAGGAGAACATGATTTCCTTCGACAGGATCACACCGCCAATACGGTAGATAGTTTTGGGTACGCTGTCGCAATTGAACTCCCGTATATACTTGTGCCCCTTCGGACTGTAATTGTCACCTGCGTACCGGTGTATTCCCAGGTTGAATTCAGCACCATGCTGGATGACTGTTTCGTCGAAAGACGACAGGATAAGGTGATTCTCGTCGTCCAAATAAGGCACAGGCATTACCAATAATCCCTGGTACTTGGTTGTGTTGCAGCCCGATATCGATGTGTTTTGATAAGCTCCTCTTCGGTTGGTTCGTAATACGTTCCGGTAGAGAGAATACTCCAAATTGATCATCAGCTCTTTGTCGAATTTCAGATAACTCATCGCTAAATAAAATTTGTAGTAAGGTAAATGGCACTTAATTCCTGCGAAAGATAGTAAAATTGAAATTATATCACAAGCAAAAGGGATGAATAAACACAATATTTCCTCCATTATTGAGCCGGTTGCACAATTGTTGTATATTTGTGTCGATAAGGAGTTCTCTCTTAACTTTAACGAAAATATGGACGAAAAAGAGATATCCCGGTTTGCCTTCGAGAAAAAGCGAATGTGGCTGGCGTTACTACCTTCCCTGGTCTTCGTTTCTTTTATGTGGTTGACTTTTCTTGTTGATCATGCCGGTCTGTTCGGAGATAATTTTTCCCAATGGGGTATTCGACCCGGGGAGGTGAACGGGCTGAAAGGAATCATCTTTTCTGTTTTCATTCATGCATCATTCTCTCATCTGTTGTCCAACACACTTCCGTTGCTTATCCTTATTTGGTTCCTATTTTACTTTTACAGCAAGATAGCCTCCGGTGTTTTTGTATCTCTGTGGTTCCTGAGCGGGTTTACAACCTGGCTCATCGGGCGTAGCTCCATCCATGTGGGGTCTAGCGGACTGATTTTCGCCATCCTGTTTTTTCTCTTTTTTAGTGGTCTTTTTCGCAAACACATTCCGTTGGTGGCTCTCTCCATGATCGTGGCTTTTATCTATGGAAGCACCGTGTGGAGCATCTTTCCCGTTACCGAGCTGGTGGATCCGTCAATCTCCTGGGAAGGACATTTGTCAGGGGCAGTTAGTGGGTTGCTGTTGTCGATTCTCTTTCGAAAACAAGGCCCACAAAAGCCGTTAGAGAAATGGGATGGAGAGGATTATGAAGATGAGCCTGAAAAAGGCCCTCCCGGAATTGAGATTACACAGGAAGATAAGCCGGAATAAGTTAATCTTTACGGAGATCCACGGAGTGTATTTGTTGATTTGTGCTTTTTACTTATTTTTGTAAACTGAAAAAATATGATCAGGGAGAAGATATTGAATTTACCGATCCAATTGTTCCCCAATAAAATTGTTCCAAAAAAGTTTCAAAAAAAAACTTATGCAAAAGAAAATCAGAGCTGCAATAATCGGTTACGGAAATATCGGGAAATATGTACTGGAAGCGCTGGAATGCGCTCCAGACTTTGAAATTGCAGGTATTATCCGGCGCAATGTGAAGGATATCCCCCGTGAATTGAGAGAATACCAGGTGACAGATACCGTGTCGTCATTGAAAGAAGTGGATGTAGCGATACTTTGCACTCCCACACGTACTGTGGAACAAAATGCCAGGTTGTGCCTGGAGTTGGGAATCAATACGGTGGACAGTTTCGATATCCACAGTCAAATTTTGCCGTTGCACAAATCACTGAATGAAGAGGCAAAGAAACACAACGTTGTTTCCATAATTTCAGCGGGATGGGATCCGGGCAGCGACTCGGTGATCCGCGCCTTGCTTGAAGCGCTGGCACCACGGGGAGTCACTTACACCAACTTTGGCCCGGGCATGAGTATGGGACACACGGTGGCTGTGAAGGCCATTGCTGGTGTCAGGGCGGCTCTATCCATGACTATTCCTGCCGGCACCGGCGTACACCGCAGGATGGTTTATATTGAGTTGCAGGAGGGGTACGATTTTCACTCCGTAGCTCAAGCCATTAAAGCCGATGATTATTTTGCCCATGATGAGACTCATGTTTTTCAAGTTGAAGATGTGGAGGCCCTCAAAGATATGGGACACGGCGTACTGATGGAACGGAAAGGGGTGTCTGGAATTACACAGAACCAGCTGTTCCGCTTTGATATGCGTATCAACAACCCCGCACTCACGGCACAGGTGCTCGTCGGCGCTGCCCGCGCATCTATGAAACAACTGCCGGGAGCCTATACGATGATTGAAATTCCGGTAGTGGATTTGTTGCCGGGGGAAAAAGAATCATGGATTAAAAAGCTCGTGTAATTTTATTAACTTTGTCACAAATTCAAGTCTGATGGATATATTACTTTCTGTTACCTGGGATGTAGATCCCGCACTTTTCACCGTTTTTGGCCGTGAGATTCGCTGGTACGGGCTGTTGTGGGTCATTGGCCTGATTGTGGCTGTCTATATTGTTCAAAAGATCTTCAAGCACGAAGACCTTCCCGAGAAATGGTTCGATTCTCTTTTCGTATACATGATCGTGGGCATCATTGTGGGGGCACGCCTCGGGCATTGTCTCTTCTATGAACCGGCTTATTACCTGGCCAACCCCATCGAGATACTGAAGGTGTGGGAAGGCGGACTCGCCAGCCATGGCGGGGTGATCGGTATCATCATTGCCGTATGGCTTTATTCGCGAAAAGTCAGCCACCTCAGCATGCTTTGGACCTTCGACCGGGTAATGGTACCTACGGGCTTCACTGCCGCCATGATTCGTTTAGGCAACCTGATGAATCACGAAATCTATGGAGGCCCTACGGATCAGCCCTGGGGATTTCGTTTTATCGACAATCTTCACCAATGGATGCGTGGAGCAGAGCCCATCTTTACCGAACCTTCTCACCCTACGCAGATTTATGAAGCATTGGCTTACCTGCTGGTCTTTGCTATCACCATGTATCTTTACTGGAAGACCGATGCGAAGTACCGGAAAGGGCTCATTACCGGCGTGGGGATTCTTATCATCTTTCTGTTCCGCTTCTTTGTGGAATATGTGAAAAATGTGCAAGTTCCCTCCGAAGTTGCCATGCGGGAAAGTACCGGTCTTATTCTGGGACAGTGGCTGAGCATCCCTTTCATCCTATGGGGAGTATGGATGATTTGGAATGCGTTGCGACGACCTGCCAAGGTAGAGATCACACCCAAACAATCAGAACTTCCAAAACCGAAAACGAAACCGAAGAAGAAATAAACCGGCTGCGAGGCATCAACACCCTGCATGTGGCTCTCCCGGCCCAGATTTTTCTCCCGTAGAAGCTTGGAGTTAAGATTACAGGCATCCGATCACGAACCGCTGTCCTCTGACAAATGAACATTGAAGATATGTACAAACCTCTTGAAATTGCAAAAGATATTTTTTATGTAGGTGTGAACGATCGCACCAAACATCTTTTTGAGAACTTATGGCCACTTCCTTATGGGGTGTCATACAATGCTTACCTCATCGCCGACGAGAAGACTGCCTTGATTGATACGGTAGACGGTTGCTATTCCGATGTTTTTTTTCACAAAATTACATCGGTGCTGGGTGACAAGCCTATCGATTACCTGATCGTGAACCATATGGAACCCGACCATTCGGGCTCTATAGCATGGCTTGTCTCCAAATATCCAGAAATCCGCATTGTCGGCAACAAACGAACCGTCGACATGCTGAAAGGATTTTATGGTATCACGGACAATGTGGTTCTGATACAGGATATGGATACGCTGTGTCTGGGCAACTGCACCTTGCAGTTTTATCTTACACCCATGGTTCACTGGCCGGAAACGATGATGACCTATGTACCCGAAAGAAAAACATTGTTTAGTGCGGATGCATTCGGCACCTTTGGTACACTCGATGGCGGCGTGCTTGATACGCAGATCACTCCCGAGAGATACCGGAGCGAGATGATTCGATATTATGCCAATATAGTCGGAAAATTTGGTTCTCCGGTACAAACAGCCCTCAAGAAACTATCCGGTATCAAGATCGATGTTGTCTGTTCCACGCACGGACCCGTGTGGACACAAAAAACACACATCGCCGAAGTGGTGAACCTATACGATCAGCTGAGCAGATACGAAGCGGACCCCGGATTGGTTATTGTTTACGGAAGCATGTATGGACACACGGAACAACTGGCTGAAATCATCGCCTCCTCCGCAGCGGAACAGGGTTTGAGAAAGATCGTGATGCACAACGTATCCAAGAGCCATGCATCGGATGTCCTTCGCGATGTCTTTGCTTACAAGGGATTGCTCATTGGCTCACCAACCTATAACAACAAGCTTTATCCTGCTGTGGAAAGCCTGCTCTCGGCTTTGCAGAGCCGCTATGTGAAAAATCGCTTCTTTGGCTGCTTTGGCAGTTTCACCTGGTCCGACGCCTCTGCCAAACAGCTGGCTGCTTTTGCCGAAGCTTCGGAGTTTGAGATGATCTGCGAGCCGGTAGTCATGAAGCAGGCGATGCTTTCGGAAGTGACGGAAAAAGCTCGCAACCTGGGGCAGTGCATAGCGCATAAAATACTCTCCGGAGCAGAGGTCGTTCCGAACAACACAGCAAACTGTCATTAATAATAAAAATATGAGACTGATTATTCAACCCGATGCCGACCAAATGGCACAGTGGGCTGCAAACTACATTGCAGCGAAAATTAACAAGGCAAAACCCACGGCAGAGACACCTTTCAAGTTGGGACTACCCACCGGATCCTCCCCGCTGAAAACCTACAAAGCACTGATTGCATTGTATGAAACCGGCTTTGTATCTTTCGAACATGTGATTACATTCAACATGGACGAGTACATCGGACTGCCGGCTGACCATCCGCAGAGTTACCATACCTTCATGTGGGACAACTTCTTTCGGCATATCGATATCAGAAAAGAGAATGTGCATATCCTCAATGGCATGGCGAAAGACCCCGAAGCCGAATGTGCCGCTTACGAAAAATCGATCGCCGAAGCTGGCGGAATCGATCTGTTCCTTGGCGGTATAGGCCCGGACGGACACATTGCTTTCAACGAGCCGGGCTCATCGCTTTCGTCACGTACAAGGGTGAAAACGCTGACAACCGATACGGTGATTGCCAACTCAAGGTTTTTCGACAACGATGTAAACAAAGTACCCAAAACAGCACTCACTGTGGGAGTGGGGACGGTACTCGATGCAAAGGAGGTACTCATCCTGGTCAACGGACATCATAAGGCCCGCGCACTGTATCATGCCGTGGAAGGAGCTATCACACAGATGTGGACCATCAGCGCCCTGCAGATGCACCAGAAGGGTATTATCGTGACAGACTATGATGCCTGTAGCGAACTGAAGGTGGGTACATACAAGTACTTTCTGGATATTGAGCACGATAATCTTGATCCGGCTTCGTTGTTGTAGTAATCTTTGGGGCTACAATGTTATAAAGAGGCTGTCTCAAAATAAAATTTAACCTCCTGAGAAATGAATATTGGGATATGTTCTCAGATAGATATCCGAATAAAAAGAGGGTGAAATCACATGTGTGATACACCCTCTTTTTTAATTGTTTCAGGCTGGACCAATATCATATTGTCGAGGATAAGTAAATGCAAAGAACTGAGACATCACGCGATGGCTCCGGTAAAAGCTGTTAACGTTTATACTTGATATTTAACAGGATCTCTTGTGTCTTCGGGTGAACAATCGTCGTTCATCGCTTGTTCTCAAAATGAAATAAGAGCAAATTGCTTAAATGTTTTTTTAGGTTATCCACGCAGAACACAGATGCGAAAAATCCGTCGGGACGTTCTTACATAACAAAAGATATTTCAAGAAGAGATATTTGTAGAACGACCCGACGGTCTATTTTGTAGCACCAGTCTACTTACTTTACGAAATAATAGATTGCCGGTCATCTTCTCTCGGTCTATTTCAATTTGCAATGTCTCTCCTTCTGCCTATTTCCCGAGTTTAATACCACATGCCTCGCCTGTCGGTTCATCCTGGTTGCGATGCCAGATATCCGTAAAATCATCCGGATGTCTGCGAAATTTAGCTAGGATATAAGAGCAGGAGGGGATGACTTTGTAATTATTTTTGCGTGCATATTTTACCATTTCGTCGAATAAGCTGCCTGCAATTCCCTGACCTTCCAACTCGGGGCGAACTCCCGTATGATAAGCATTCAGAATGTTGTCCTTTATCTCGAAATCAAGTTCCGCAACCTGCCGTCCCTCCTTCTCAATAAAGAAACTACCCAGGTTTTTCTCGTCGATTCTATATTGAATATCCATAAGAACTGTTTTTTTTAATGTTATACTTGATAGTCAAACGTCTTACCCAACCCATTTGTTCTGTCTGTTATCGCCGTTTTTTTTAACACCGGTAGAAGGAAAAAGGTTGAACCGGCAAAGTAAAAACAAAATTATTGAAAGGCGCAATGCTGTTTTTTGTATCTTTGGGATTATAATCTGTAAACTAAGATACAATGAGAAGATTATTAACCGGTTACATGTTGTTTGTTCTTTTTGCTACAGGAGTTTTCTCCGCCACCGTGGATACGGTGAACGTGTTCAGCAATAAGATGCATAAAAATGTCAAAACCGTTATTGTGAAACCTCGGTCTTATGACGGGCAAACTGCTTTCCCGGTGCTTTATCTACTTCATGGATACAGCGGACGCTACGATGGATGGGTCAGGGATTCCCCCCATATTAAAGAACTGGCAGACCATTACGGCATCATGATTGTCTGTCCCGATGGAGGCTTCAGCAGCTGGTACTGGGATAGCCCTGTGGATTCGGCTTTTCAGTACGAAACTTTCGTCTCCAAAGAATTGATTGGGTGGGTGGATCAACATTACAAAACGGTTCCTTCCCGTGAAGGTCGCGCAATTACCGGACTGAGCATGGGGGGGCATGGCGGGTTATATCTGGCTTTCCGTAACCAGGAGGTGTTTGGAGCTTGTGGAAGCATGAGCGGAGGAGTGGATATCCGCCCTTTTCCCAACAATTGGGATATGGCTGACCATATCGGCAAACAAAAGGATAACCCGGAATATTGGGAAAAGTACAGCGTGATGGGGCAGCTGCATCTGCTGACTCCAAACTCTCTGAAGATCATTATCGACTGTGGCACGGAAGATTTCTTCTACCAGGTAAACGAACGGCTGCACGAAGAGTTGCTTTACCGTAACATTCCACATGATTTTATCTCCCGTCCCGGCGCTCATAACAGACCCTATTGGAGCAACGCAGTAAAATATCAGGTGCTTTTCTTCAGTGATTTTTTTTATAACGGGAAAGCCAACTAAAGGCAAGTTCATCGATTCGAGACATTGCTTTTGTGATTGTTTCGGGCAATATGACGGAATTTGGCTCGTACGGCTGCGCACGGCAAAGTCTCTTCTGGATGATCTGAAAGTCCCTTATTATGTTCTCCCCGGCAATCATGATTCGAACTGGTCTGAAAGCGGGATATACGACCAGAGCGATGAGTTATGAAGGAGTGAATGCCGTAATGTGCCGCTCCAATCTGTGGGCAGAACAGCCCTTTGGTGGGTATAACATTATTACGGTTGACCGTGATTCGGTTTTTCTGCAGGATAAGATGCTTTTTTATACCAATACCGCCAAAGAAATCAAGGCTGCTGATGCAGGCGATGGTACGACACTCCCGCCGACAAGGGTTTGATCTACGCCTACAATACCTCTAACGGTGCTTTCCTTTGGAAGCGCAGGTCTCCTCCGGATTGATTAATTAATATGATTTTACCTACAGACTATGATAAGCTGTTTGTGTCGGCAATGGACAGCAAACTTGTTAAATTGAAAACAAAACGCCGATACAGGGAGGGGAGGGAATTATTTAATTATATCGGATATATCGGAACAACTTTGCGGAGCTTCACATAAAAGACGAATCCTTTTACACGATCAAAGCCCATCTCTTCGATGGCTTTCACATAACGTTGTACCTGCCGGTTGTATCGCGGATCTACCAATTCCCCGAATTTGTAGTCGGCCACAATCACTTCGTCTTTACGGATCATCACACGGTCGGGACGGCTTAACCCCATGCGGGGATGCAGTACCTGTGCTTCGTTCAGTACCGTGAATTGGTCACTATACCAATTGCTTATCTCAGGGAGAGAGAGAATGTCAACCATTTCTCTGATGGTGCTGTCCCTGTCTTGTTCCTGCAACTCTCCTTCCGATATCTTCTGCTCCACAGCCACGGGTATATCTGTCACCGTTTTTATGTGGCTGATCATATCGTGCATCATTTTTCCATAATCACGGCGACCGTCGTCACTGAAAAAACCGGTCGAGTTAAGACGCAGCTTCAGACGATTACTGAACGGGTGCGATTGCCATTTGCCGGTTTTGTACGATGGTGCTCCCGCCTTCTCATCCCCTTCGTGCAGAGAGGATGAGCCGAAGGTGAACCTGTCTGCGCACTCCTCTTCGGAAAAATATTCGGACAGTGTAACAAATTGTTTCTTGTCGTCCGTTTTGACTTGAGGGGCTGTGATGCTTCGCCACAATAGGTCAGCCACGGTAGTGATCGACTCCGGCTTATCGGGTTTTGGGGCAAACATGATCAACCGGTGCTTGGCCCGGGTAAAAGCCACGTATAACAGGTTAAGGTTATCGATATAGGTAAATCGTTTTTCGTTCAGATAATCGTTTCTGAAAATAGTGTCGGTAAGGGTTTTGCCATATTTGAGGGGAGCTACGCTCAATTGATCAAAAGGGGCCACTCCCGGCTTACACCAAATAATATCGTTGTGGTTGGGAGCATGGTCCACACCCCAGTTTACAAAGGGCATAATCACCGCTCCGAAACCCAGCCCTTTCGATTTGTGGATGGTAATCAGCCGTATGGCATCCTGGTCTTCCGGAGAAAAGAGCGCCTTCTGACAACCTTTCTCATCCCACCAATCGAGAAACGTACCCAAGTCTGTCGTGTTGCGGGAGCTGAACTTCATCGCTATATCCAAAAAAGCCTGGATATAAGCATTTTCCTGTTCGTTGAGCGCCTCGGAAGAAAGGGCAAAAAAGCGTTCAATCATGTCGTAGAAGGGGAGTGAGGCCAACTCTTTTATGTGTTGTTTTACTTCGTCGGGGAAGTCGCCTTCTGCGCCGTCCCAATATGACTGTAGCGCCTCATCGGGTGTTGCCCTGTGGTGGAACCGGAAGTATTCATATGCCGCCATCATCCGTCGTGTTTTGTCTTTTGGATTCCGGAAATGGCGCATCAGGGAGATCACCGCCTTCACGCTTTGTGCACTGCCAATGAGCAGCGCTTCGTTGGAGATGATGTCGAATTTGTAGGGTGAGCCCGGATGGTTTTTTTTGTAGGCAAGCAGTGCCTGGGCCACGGCCACGGCCTCGTGGTTCCATCGCACAACCACGGCTATGTCTTTGGGCGGGAAGCCCTGAGCCTGCAGCTGTTCAATTTCGTACGGCAGCTGCTCCAGTACATTCGCTTTCCAGTCCGACGCCGTTTCCTTCTCGTTTTTCAGAAAGGTGATCCTCACCTGCCCGCCGCTCTCTTTTTTTTGGGGAGGAACATGCTGATAAGCATCTCTGTAGGCGTCAGTGATTTGTGTGTCGGCAAGCTCCTGGGTCGCATTGTCAAATTCCTGTTGCAGGATGGAAGATGCCTGAGAAAAGAAGGCATTATTGAATTGTATGATGCAGGCGTCACTTCGCCAGTTGGTATCCAGCACCTGTTCCCGGATGTTCTCCGCATGAAAATCACTGGATACCTGCGTCTCCAGCAGGCGCCAGTCGGAATTCCGGAATCGGTAGATACTTTGCTTTACATCGCCCACGATCAGGTTAAAGTTACCCGAAGCCATGCTCTCTCCGACCAGTGGTTTGAAATTATTCCATTGCATGCGAGAGGTATCCTGAAACTCATCGATCATATAATTGGATATCCGTGTACCTGTTTTTTCATAAATAAACGGCGAGTCGGTACCGGCAATCATCTTGTTTAACAATTCCGTGGTGTCTGAGAGAAACAAAGTGTTGTTTTCCTGTTGCAGTTTGCGGAGCCTGTTTTTGATATCGCTGAGGATGCCGAGGGTATAGAAATTGCGGAGAATGCTGAGCGCGGAATTGTAATGGATGTTGTTCTCGAAAAGCCAGACGGCTTTTTTTACCGCATCGTTCAATCCTTCGGAATAGGCCGCTTCAATGGCTGCACGTATCTCGGGTGGTGTGGTTTTGGTTATCCACTTTTCCGGGTTGTCCGCCAGATTGATGAACGTGTTTGTGGGCGGTTTCATTTCTCTGTTTGCCCATTTTGCAAAATGCGAGAATGGAGAGCGACTTCCGCCACTGAAATCAGAAAAATGCAACCCGAAGCGGTTCATCGTATTCAGTCCCTTTTCTCCTGTTTCTTTCGTTTCCTTCTCGAAATTGCATACAATTTTTTGAAGCGTCTGCTGGTAGGAAAGAAGGAATTCCTTGTCCCGAATCATTTCTTCCTCTTGGCGTGAGAACGACTTGTAGGTCTCGTTTGATAGCTGTTTAGCCAAGTCCAGCACCTGTCGGTTTATCTTCCAGCTCTTTCCCTCTTCAATGCTATGCTGCATAAAGAGCAGTAACCAATCGGAAAGCACCTTGTTCTCCGGGAGTTCCAGCTCAGAGAGCATCAGATCGACGGTCTCCATGAGGTAGGAGGATTCATCCAGCTCAATGTTATATCCGCCTGACAATCCCATTTCACGGGTGAAAGCACGCATGGTTTGCTGAAAGAAGCGATCGATCGTGCTGATGGAAAAAGCCGAATAATCGTGCAGGATACTTTCCAAAATGTCTTTAGCCTGCGAACGAATGGCCTTCTCATTCAAAGAAAAGTCGTTCATGAGCTCCTGCAAATAGGAGGAGGCTTCGCCCGATGCCAGCCGATACAGTTCCTTCACGATGCGAGATTTCATTTCGTCGGTTGCCTTGTTGGTGAAGGTGACCGCCAAAATGTGGCGGTGTCGTTGCGGTCCCGAGAAGAGCAGATGAAGGTACTCACCTGTCAGCCGGTGTGTTTTCCCTGATCCGGCAGAGGCTTTGATCACATGGAGGTAGTGACTCTCAGATGATGCGAGATTTGGCATATCCCTCCTTTTGCAAGATTCCCAACACCTTCTCACGATGATCGCCCTGAATGATAATCTCACCCTCTTTAGTCGATCCCCCCACGCCGCATTTGCTCTTCAAGAGCTTGCCCAGCTCCTGCAGGTCGTCCTCTTTCCCTGTGAAGCCGGTGACCAGTGTCACCGCTTTGCCTTTTCGGTTCCGCTTATCGAGACTGATCCGCAGCGACTGTTTTTCTTTGGGCAGTGTCTCTGTAACCTCTTCGTTCTCCTTGTTGTAATGATAGTCAGGATTGGTGGAGTAGACTATGTTCAGTCTTTTTTTCCAGTCATTCATTGGCACTAATATTATTTTTTTTCCAGTGATTCAATCACATTGATGATGTAATCACCCATTCGCTCACAGTCTGAAATGATATCAATGTAAAACACACCATTCTGATAGGAATAGCGTTTCAGATTGAGATTCTCCACATTCTCCCGTTTCAGCATATTCCTTTTTTCGTTGATGCTGTTTTCTATATGCTTGCTGTTTACCAGGTCCGACTCCGTAATCTTCTTGTTTTTCAATAAGTTCTGCATGTTCTCGAGAGCTTTGTCCATCAGTTCGTACATGGAGTTGATATTTTCAAGAATGCACTCCTCAAATTCAGTCTCTGCTTCCATCTTGCGTTTCAGGTGACGGGCAATGTTACAGGCCGAGTCGGCAATGCTTTCGATTTCGGTTACCGCCCGCAGGATGGAACGTACTCGTTCCTTGCTCTGGTGGCTCAATTTCCCCTCGGTCACCTTGCTCAGGTAAGATCCAATCTCCACTTCCATCCGGTCGCTGATATCTTCGTATTTCTCGGTCCGGTTGTAGAGTTTGAGAAACTTCTTGTCGCTGTTCTTCAGGTTGGTCATCTTTTTCACAAAGCCAAACATCTTCTTCACCCGCGTGACATATACCTCCACTTCTTTCTCTGCCTGCAGGATGGAGAGCTCGTCGGTAGAAGCCAGTCCGGTAGAGATATATTGCAATATGAACTCTTCGTCTTCTTCTTCTCCCTTTTTTGGCCTGATCAGGGTGAGACAAATCTTTTCATAGAGCTTCACAAACCAGATCATCAGTGTGACGTTGCAAATGTTGAACAGGGTGTGGAAGAGAGACAGTCCGTAAGAAACAGAGGCCTGGTAGGTGATATACTGTTCCTGTAATGCAGCCAGCTTCGGGGAGAGTTCCGACCGGGGCAGGGTCGATATCTGTGCATAGTCGTCCGCCGAGAGTGATTCAATGAAAGCGTTGATGCCGGATGGGTGCACCGATGCGAAGCTGGGCACGATGTTGTCAACCATCTGCACAAAATGTTTAAAGACAAAGAGCATCCAGATCACTCCCATCACGTTGAACATGAAGTGGGCAAAGGCAGTCCGCTTTGCCGACAGGTTGGCCGGGATGGCTGCCAGGTTAGCGGTGATGGTGGTGCCGATGTTCTCTCCCAGGATCATGGCTGCCGCACTGGGGAAGTCAATCCAACCCTGTGCAGCCATGATCAATGTCAGAGCTACCGTTGCGCTGGAGGATTGTACGATGATCGTCAGCACGGTGCCCACCATCAGAAAGAAGAGGGTGGAGAGGATTCCCATGTTGGTGAAGTTCTGTACGAACGAAAGTACTTCCGGGTTATTCTGCAGGTCAGGCATCGATTCTTTCAGAAAGTCGAGTCCCATAAACAGAAAGGCAAATCCAAAAATGAATTCGCCCAGCGACTTGTTCCTGCTCCGGGAGGAGAAGATCAGCGGCAGTGCTACACCCATCAGTGGAATGGACAATGCACTGATGGAGAACTTGCCGAAACCGAAGAAGGAGATCATCCATGCTGTAACCGTGGTGCCAATGTTGGCGCCCATAATCACGCCGATGGATTGGATCAGGCTCAACAGTCCTGCATTGACAAAACTTACCACCATGACGGTGGTGGCAGAAGAGGATTGTACCAGGGTGGTGATCAGCAAACCGGTGAGGATACCCATCACCCGGTTCTTTGTCATGGCCGACAAGATGTTCCTGAGTTTGTTGCCTGCCAGTTTCTGCAGGCCTTCGCTCATGATCTTCATACCATAAAGGAAAAGCCCCAGTGAGCCTATCAGCTTTAAGAAATCAATGAAACCGTAGTTCATTTCCCAAATTTTACATAAAAAGTCTACAAACTTAAAAAAAATAACCGAGATGGAAGCCGTGTCACTAAAAAAAGAGCTGTTTCCAATTTCCTTTTCAGAAAATGGATAGAGTCTGTGAAAAATGGTGTATATTAGTATTCCCAATTTAAATAAATATGATAAAAGATACGGTTAAAATACATTGTCTTAATACGGACGAGGAGAAAGAGGTGACTATGGGTTCGCCGCTGACCGACTTGATTGAACTCTTTGGAGTGAAGATGCCCTATCTCATTGCCAATGCGAAAGTAAATAACAAGACGGAGTCACTTGCCTACCGGGTTTATCGTCCCAAGACAATTGAGTTTGTGGACTTGAGCAACTCGTCCGCCATGCGCACCTACGTACGGTCGCTCTGTTTTATTCTTGCCAAGGCGGTAGACGACTTGCTGCCCAATGCCGAGATGTATATTGAGCATGCTGTGGCAAAAGGATATTACTTTCAGATCGAGTCAGATGTGCCGGTAGGAAAGCCGGAGCTCGATGCCATCAGAAAAAGGATGAGGGAAATTGTGGAAGCCGATATCCCTTTTGTGCAGGTAGAGGAAGAGACGGCAAAGGTAGTGCAGCTCTTTCGCGAGCGGGGCATGGAGGACAAGGCCCGCCTGCTTGAGACATCCGACATGTTGTATGCACGCTATTCGAAGCTGGAAGAATATATCGATTATTTTTACGGTTGCCTGACCCCCTCCACGGGGTATATCGCCATGTTTGATATTCAGCCGCATAATGGAGGGTACCTGCTGCGTGTGCCAAAGCGTGAGGATCCTGTGGAACTGGAGCCGGAGGTTCAACAGGAGAAGCTGCTGAACGTGTATCGCGAGCACCTGAAGTTTCTGAAGGTTAGCCGACTTGATAACGTGGGCGATCTGAACCGTGCCAAACGTGAAGATCGCATGTCGGAAGTCATTCAGGTGGCCGAAGCTTATCAATCCAAGCAGATTGGAGAGATTGCCGAAGAGATCACGCGAAGGTTTCAGGAAGGTGTACGTGTGGTATTGATCTCGGGACCTTCTTCTTCCGGAAAAACCACTTTCCGGAAAAGACTCGAAATACAACTCCTGGTGAATCTACTCAGGCCGATGGGGATCTCGCTTGATGATTATTTCGTCGACAGAGATAAAACACCTCTGGATGAACATGGCGAGAAGGATTACGAATCGCTTTATGCACTCGACCTGGATCTTTTTGAACAGCATATGCTTAGGCTGATGCAGGGCGAGGAAGTGGAGCTCCCCTTTTATAACTTTGTTACCGGAAAACGGGAATATAGAAAAAATTACCTGAAGATGGGCGGAAACAGCATTCTCATCGTAGAGGGAATTCATGGCCTTAACCCTGAACTGACTGCACATATACCACCGGAGAAAATCTTCAAGGTGTACGTGTCGGCACTGACGACCATCTCTCTCGACGACCATAACTGGATTCCGGCTTCTGACAACCGACTGATACGTCGTATCGTGCGTGATTATCGCTACCGGGGGTATTCGGCTGAGCAGACCATCTCCCGCTGGGACAGTGTGCGTCGGGGTGAAGAGAAATGGATCTTCCCATTTCAGGAGAATGCCGATGTGATGTTCAACTCAGCCATGATCTATGAGCTGGCAGCTATCCGCAGGCATGCTGAACCCATTCTGATGCAGGTTCCCCGGACAGCACCCGAATATTCCGAGGCCTACCGCCTGCTCAAGTTTTTAAGTTATTTCAATTACATCACCGATCGCGAACTGCCGCCTACTTCCTTGTTGCGTGAATTTTTGGGTGGAAGCAGCTTCCGTTATTAAAAGATATATGTCAGGAGTTATTTGCGCCATATCCACACCTCCCGGCATGGGAGCTATTGCCATTATCCGCTTGTCAGGGGAGGGAAGCATTTCACTTGCCGACAGAGTGTTCACTTCCCCTTCCGGGAAAAAGCTTACTGAGGCAGCTGCCTATAAGGCACACTTCGGACAAATTGTTGCGGGTGATGAGCTGCTCGATGAAGTTCTTGTGACCGTTTTTCGTGCTCCTCATTCGTTTACGGGAGAGGAGAGTGTGGAGATCTCCTGTCATGGGTCTGTTTACATCCAGCAACGCATCATGGAGCTGCTGCTGGGAGAAGGTGCACGCATGGCACAGGCAGGCGAGTTCACCCGTCGTGCTTTTCGCAGCGGCAAGTTCGACCTGAGTCAGGCTGAGGCGGTGGCCGACCTGATTGCCTCTTCCTCCCGGACATCTCATCGTGTGGCGATGAACCAAATGCGCGGTGGTTTTGCTCGTAAGCTGTCTTTGTTGCGTGATAAACTGCTGCAGTTTGTCTCCCTGATTGAGCTGGAACTCGACTTCTCCGAAGAAGATGTGGAGTTTGCAAACCGGGAGAAACTCCACGAGCTGACCCATGAGATTGAAGAGGAGATTCAGACCCTGGCGGATTCATTCCGTCTGGGCAATGCCATCAAAGGCGGCATTCCTGTCGCCATCATCGGAGAGACCAACGTTGGAAAATCCACGCTGCTGAATCTGTTGCTGAACGAAGAGAAAGCCATTGTGAGCGATATTCATGGCACCACGCGCGATGTGATCGAGGATACCATGAACATTGGCGGAGTAATGTTCCGGTTCATTGATACGGCAGGCATTCGCCAAACAACCGATGTGATTGAATCACTTGGTATTGAACGTACGTTCCAAAAAATTGATCAGGCTTCCATCGTTTTGTGGATGATCGACATGACCACGTCCCGGGAGCAGATCGAAACCCTGGCTGCTTCCATCCTCCCCACGCTACAGGATAAGCAGGTGATCGTGCTGTTTAACAAGGCTGATCTGGTTTCCGATGACATCCGTGGGAATTTTGAAACGCTCTTTCCCGGATTAGAAGCCAGCCGACTGTTTATTTCGGCAAAACAGCATCTCCATACTGACCGTCTTCAGGAGCTGTTGGTGAAAGCTGCAGCCATCCCCTCTATTGGTGAAGATGACGTGATCGTGACCAACCTGCGCCATTATGAGTCGCTTAAAAGCGCACTTGAAGCTATCGGCCGTGTTAAGGAAGGCCTTGAGATAGGCATCACCCACGACTTCCTCTCTCAAGACATCCGCGAGTGCATGTTTTACCTTGGCGAGATTACCGGACAGATCTCTACCGACGAAATCCTGGGTAATATTTTCAGCAAGTTTTGCATCGGAAAGTGAAAGACCTTTCCATGTCTCCTTGAATAGTGCAGACAAGAAA
>ENA-UOOE01000256-UOOE01000256.1-fermentation-metagenome-genome-assembly--contig:-NODE-256-length-56922-cov-4.872000_pt1 | contig 56922 bp, 47 predicted proteins | sample MGYA00245776_ERZ724021 | MGnify/ENA primary metagenome ERZ724021 (study PRJEB28704, sample SAMN03018321) | fermentation metagenome | biome: anthropogenic terrestrial biome; feature: soil; material... | reverse complement strand
CAGCTTGATTCGTTTTCCGGAATCCCAAAATTGCGAACTTCTCTTGACACTAGCCTATTTTGACCAATGAAAATATCACTTAATTTAATGGGCAGGATGTCGCTGATCCGCAAACCTGTGTTAATTCCAAATTTGAACAGCAATCCATATTTTGGATCTCTTCCTTTCAAATAGTAATACATCTTGTTAATTTTCTGTTTGTCTCTAATTGGTTCAACTGTCATAGTAGTCCTCCATTATGCTTGTCAGCATTTTTATCACGTGTAAGAAAGTTACATGATGTTTTTCCATTAATCCTTCTCTTGTCATCAAAAGCTTAGAAATAGCAGTACATTTCTATGGATAAAAAAGTAACAAAATTAATAAATTGATACATTTTATGCTGAAAACTCTCTGGTAATTGGGAAGGAGGAAAAATAATATGGCTAATTTTATTATAAAGTCGAAGATTCCCAACGGAAATCACATATTGGAAATCGAAAGGAATACAAAAATTCCAGATACAACCAAAAATAATATATTAAAATTTAACACTATTCAAAATGCTAATTTTTCAGTCGTAGGTTTGGTAAAAGCTTGTGCAGAAGATATTGCAAATAAATTTCCCGGGATAGATCATTCACTCCTAGAAAACGCGAGCGTAATTCTTAGTAAGACGATATCGGGATTAACAGCGAGCTTATGGTGGACATCTTTCCGTACTTTTTGCAGTTGTACCGATTGGATGATTGCCCATTCCATAAATGTGGCAATGCTTTCTACAATCATAGCAGTAAAATCAAAAGAGCAGTCTGAAAACCAATATAGAATTTGTCTTGGCGCATTGTTGCATGATATTGGAAAACTTCTTATACCTAAAGAGATCGTCCAAAAACCTGGAAAATTAAGTGAAAAAGAAATTTCTATCATGAGACGGCATTGTGAAATTGGCTATTATGTAGCACAAAGGATTAATCTTCCGAACGATTCTGCCGATATTGTGTTGCAGCACCACGAGCGTATGGATGGAAGCGGTTACCCTCAATGTATCACGGCAGACCGTATTCCCAGATTCTCAAGGATTGTTATGATAGCAGATTCCATTGATGCCATTACATCTTTGCGGCCGTACAAGGACGCAGAAAACTCGAAAACCGGTGTTGATATTTTACTATCTGAAAAGTCAAAGTTTGATCCTTATTATATCGGTATTTTGCTTCAGTGCTTGAGAACGTAATGAGGGCGGCAAAACATGACAGCGTACAGGGGCAAAAAATATCTGGTACAAACCTTTTTATGTTATTGTATACTGTCGCTTAAATGCTTTCTGCCTTTTACGGGATAGCCAGGCAGTTTATATGAAAATATCGCTGAAACAATATATGAGTGCTGCAATCGACAGACTGATGCTGCTCCGCAGTTTATATATCATGTAATTTGATATAGAAGAAGATCTAAAATAAAAGGTATTTAAAAATCGATAAGAAAAATAAAATGAGTATGGTACTTCTCCAGCTTTGCAAATAAGTAATATTTATTGCCTAAAATTTTAAAATATGGGTATAATTTTACTGTTCCAAAGGAGAAAACATAAATTGAAAATTACTCATTTTATCTGTAATTGTTCTTGCTTTACATGGGGAAAAAAACTATACTGATATTAAATTGTGAAAGGAAGGGTGATATTTATGCCTCGCGGTAAACGGAAATCTCTTGAAGAACAGATTGCTGAAATCGACCGGAAAATCGCTCAGTTAACCGAATGCAAAAAAGAACTGCAAAAACAAAAAGAGCAGGAAGATGTAAAAAAACTTTTGGACGCAGCCAGCAAAGCTGGTTTAACTCCAGAAGCATTGGTAAAGAAGCTGGCAGAAAAGTCTTAAGCGCATTACTGCAAAAAATATTTGTGACAGACAAAAGGGGCGGAAAACGGAAATTACCGTTTTTCGCCCCACACCTTATTAGAGAATCCATCCAACGCTTCCAGCGAAAGAAGGGTTCTTTTAGTATTTTGGCGTGATTTTACGGTTTGTCGTCGCATACTGTAAAATTTGATTTCCCAGGTAGATGACACATATTTATCGTATAATACTTTCACCATTCCAGATGCCTTGCTTTTGTCATCGGTCTTTTGCACGCCATCAAATAACCGGCGCTGTTTGCTTCCTTTAAAATTCAGGAAAATATCTGTTCCACGGTTTTGCACAGCTTTTCCAGTTCCAGCAGCTTTCATTACTTGCTCTTATTTTACATCGTTACAACAAAAAGCCCAGCTTTCGCTGAACCTTTTTTAACAGGCTAATTGGTAATTTTCCTACATGGATTTTAAATTAAAATATTTACTATCCGTTAATCTGCTAATCCGCAATTATAAGTGCCATACCATGTTTCCTGATTCATACTAGTACCTGTTTTCTGATAGCCCGCAAAATTAGCAAAACCTTTGCTAAATATTTTAATCTATACTAGAGAACCCAGTGTACTATTTTATTCCTTCAGACAGTTTGCTCAAGTCATTTTTAATGGACATAAAGTTTGATAGTAGGACATTTTGCAAATCGTCATCTATTTTGCTTATATACCATTTATTATCTGTTTTAACGCAGTTTATTTTTATCGTTTTATTTATAAATGTCTCTTTTGTATTTTTGATTTTATCAGACAAAGTTTCTTCAAATTCATTTTCAGCGGTACTGCTATTTACATTTGCCCCAGTAATCGCTTGAGCTATTATCTTCGCCAAGTAACTAGTTACAGTGTCTTTGATAATTGAGCTCCCGTCAATATATTTACAATCCACGGTTACTATGGCAGAATTTCCATTTATTTCGCTACTTTTTATGTTATAGGCTATTTTTTTCATGTTGTCTTTAAAGTAATTGCTAAGTTCTTTTTCAACTTTTTCTTCACCGCTTGATGTACTTGCAGAACTTGACAAAGAAGAGCCACTGTTTTGACTGACATATGTATTCATTTTTTCGCTATCTGATGCTTTTACTGCTTCAAAAAAATTTTTTACGGTATCTTCTGGCTTAGCTTGTTTCGCACAGGAACATAATCCAAATGATATAGTAAGAACCACGAATAATGATAAAAGCTTTTTCATAATATTCCTCCTAATTCAGGTGGAATTATACCACTTTTTTTCTATTTTTTCAATAAATCATATTAGCAAGAGAAACAGGTCATCAGAATTTTAAAAAACGTGAAGCAGAAAAAGCAAAAACTTTTTATGTTCTCCTGTCCAAACGGAACAAGATAGAGGATTTGTAATTCACTTAAATATCGGTTTTTGAACATTAAAATAAGTCATAGCTTGTTTGGTAACCAGGAAAAGGTCGCTTGAAAATGTATTGTAGCCCTACAATTTGGTTACAATGTCTTGCCTAATAGGCTTGCTTCCTTTACATGAAAATGATAAGATTAAATAAATAAAGCTTAATTGGGAAGTGACAAATGATGAGATTCCCTTCCATTCTTTTGCTAGGTGCAGCAACCGGATATTTTGTTTACCGTGCCAACCGCCGGAAAATTCTCAATGTGTCAGATATTGAGTTATGTAGCTCTGACAGGGCAGGAAGTGAGCTTTCCTGTGCGGCAGCCCTTCTTAAGTATTATCATTGCAATACTGCATGGGAACAGCTTAAAGACCGAATACCAAAATCCACGCTGAAACAGACGCCAGACGGTGCTGTGGGGAAAAGCCCGAAAGAGTATTTTATTGGTAATTCGGATTCTGCGGACGCACTTGGGTGCTATGCGCCGGTTGTCGCTGCTACCATGAATACTTTTTTGGTAGAAAAAGGATGGCGCAGAGCCGCTGACCTGACTGGTACGGACTTTTCAAAGCTACTTTCCAATATTGACCATGGCGACCCAGTTATTATCTGGGCAACGCGAGGAATGAAGCCATCCTATCCGGGGCGGATTTGGAAAATGCCCGGGACAAAAGAGACTTTTACTTGGATAGAACCGGAGCATTGTTTTCTTTTGGTTGGCTACGATGGTGATGGATATTACTTTTGTGATCCCGATTTGCCAGACGGTATCATTAGATATGAAAGAAAGCTTGTCGAAGAGCGGTATAACGAACTTGGCAGTCAGGCCATTGCAGCCTTAGTCTACTGATACAACAAGCAAATGAGGCCCTTTGCCAATAAGGTAATCTAAAATGGGAACAGCAAGAATTACCTTCTCCGCAATGTGCAAATGATCTGTCATGGTGGTTAGAGTCTGATGTTCATTTTGGCGCCTCGACTGAAACAAAACATCTATGAGCAGTTTGCTGCAAAGGTCATAGTAGGGCACTCTTTCAAACAGAAACTATTATTTCAACATTTTTTTCAAATACTGTCCGGTATAGGATTCTGGAACTTCTGCTACATGCTCCGGCGTACCGCAAGTTACAATCCGGCCACCGGCATCTCCGCCCTCTGGACCAAGGTCAATAATCCAGTCAGCCGTCTTGATAAGGTCGAGGTTATGTTCAATGACTACAACTGTATTCCCACCATCAACAAGACGCTGTAAGACTTTAATCAGCATATGAACGTCCGCCGTATGAAGGCCTGTTGTCGGCTCATCCAAAATATAAATTGTTCGCCCGGTTGCGCGTTTTCCAAGTTCCGCCGCTAATTTTACACGCTGTGCCTCACCGCCGGAAAGTGTTGTTGCAGGCTGACCAATTTTGATATAGCCGAGGCCAACATCCTGCAAAGTCTGCAACTTTCTTGCAATTTTAGGGAAGTTTCCAAAGAAGGAAACGCCTTCTTCCACTGTCATCTCAAGGACATCATAAATACTTTTTCCCTTATATTTCACTTCAAGGGTTTCGCGGTTATATCGTTTCCCCTTGCAAACTTCACAGGGTACATATACATCAGGAAGAAAGTTCATCTCAATCTTGATAATGCCGTCCCCTTCACAGGCTTCACAGCGGCCGCCCTTGACATTAAAGGAAAAGCGGCTTGGTGTAAAACCGCGTAACTTTGCATCCTGCGTAGAAGCAAACAGTTGACGGATATCATTGAAAACGCCTGTATAAGTTGCCGGATTAGAGCGTGGTGTGCGTCCAATAGGCGATTGGTCAATCGAAATGACTTTGTCCAATTCGGAAGCGCCTGTAATACTTCTGAACTTACCAGGACGTTCTTTCGCCCCATTGAGTTTTGAAGCAAGATAATTATAAAGGATTTCGTTGACCAGTGACGATTTTCCAGAGCCGGAGACTCCCGTGACACAGACGAATTCGCCGAGAGGAATTTCTACATCAATATTTTTCAGGTTGTTCTGAGAGGCACCGAAAATCTTCAGCTTTTTCCCATTTCCCTTTCGACGTGTTTTCGGTACTTCTACTTTTTTCCTGCCGCTGAGGTACTGGCCGGTAATGGATTCCTTGCATTTTACAATTCCGTCTACTTTGCCGCTGTATACGACTTTACCGCCGTGGATACCGGCACCCGGCCCAATATCGACAATATAGTCCGCCGCACGCATTGTCTCTTCATCGTGCTCCACTACAATTACTGTGTTGCCAAGGTCACGCAGGTGTTTAAGCGTGCTAAGCAGTTTGGCATTATCGCGCTGGTGCAGGCCAATGCTCGGCTCGTCCAGGATATAAAGTACACCGGTCAGCGAAGAGCCAATCTGCGTAGCAAGGCGGATCCGCTGGCTTTCCCCTCCGGAAAGTGTCCCGGCAGAACGGGAAAGCGTCAGGTATTCAAGGCCGACATCTTTCAGAAATCCAAGACGGTTTTTGATTTCTTTTAGGACAAGACGTGCAATCGTATTTTCCTTTTCTGTCAGTTTCAGGTTGTCAAGAAATTTAATCTCGTCGGAAACCGGCATGCCGCAAAAGTCCGCAATGTTAAGCCCACCTACCGTAACAGCAAGGCTGACAGGTGAAAGGCGCTTGCCATGGCAAGCGTCACATGGGATTGCGCTCATATAATTTTGAATTTCATCCCGAATCCAGTTGCTCTGTGTTTCATGGAAACGGCGCTCCAGATTGTTGATAATACCTTCAAATGCAGTCTCATACGAATTATGCCCTAGGACACTGTCCCGCTCCACGGCAATCTTTTCTCCTTTTGTCCCGTAAAGCAGGATATCTATAATTTGGGGCGAAAGCTTTCCGATTGGTGTGTCAAGTGAAAAATGGTATTTCCTCGACAGAGACCTCAGATACATGGCAGCTATCGTATTACCATCCATTGCCCATCCGCTGGCTTTCAGGCCGCCCTGGTTGATAGAGAGCCCTTTGTCCGGTATAATAAGGTCTGGGTCAATTTTCATAAAAACGCCCAGGCCGGAACACTTTGGGCAGGCGCCAAACGGGCTGTTAAAGGAAAACATCCGCGGTGTAAGTTCCTCAATACTGATACCGTGCTCCGGGCAGGCGTAGTTTTGTGAAAATAAGTGGTCTTCCCCTCCCACAACACTGATAATAGTCAGGCCACCGGAAAGGGAGGAAGCTGTTTCCACCGAATCAGCCAGACGGGACCGGATTTCCGGATGAATAACAAGCCGGTCTACGACAATTTCGACAGTATGCTTTATATTTTTTTCCAAAGAAATATCTTCAGAAAGGTCATAGAGGATTCCATCCACACGGACACGGACAAAACCGCTGCGGCGTGCAGCGTCCAGCTCTTTTTGATGGGTACCCTTGCGTGCCCGAACAACAGGCGCAAGCACAAGAATTTTTGTACTTTCCGGCAAAGAAATAACCTGGTCTACAATCTGGTCAATGGTCTGCTGACGGATCTCCCGCCCACAGACCGGACAGTGGGGAATTCCAATACGCGCATACAGAAGACGAAGATAATCGTAAATTTCCGTAACGGTTCCGACCGTCGAACGCGGGTTCTTGGAAGTCGTTTTCTGGTCAATGGCTATTGCCGGAGAAAGCCCGTCAATATAATCGACGTCCGGCTTTTCAACCTGACCGAGAAACTGTCTTGCATAGGAGGACAGTGACTCAACATAGCGGCGCTGCCCTTCCGCATAGATTGTATCAAAAGCAAGTGACGACTTTCCAGAGCCAGAAAGCCCTGTGAAGACTATCAGCTTATCGCGCGGAAGCTCAATGTTAATGTTTTTTAGATTGTGTTCCCTGGCACCTTTAATAAATATTGTTTTTGCCGGCATAGTACCCTCCACAACATTTGCTGTATCTGCTATTCCAGTCCATCTTGAAGCTCTTTGATCCTGTCACGCAGATAAGCCGCATGTTCAAATTCAAGGAGTTTTGCCGCATCTTTCATTTCGCGGGTAAGCTCCACAATCAGGCGCTGCTTTTCATCTTGTGAAAGGCTTCCGCGCTTTTTCTTCCTGCCCTCGTCTTTCGGCGTGGAAATTTCCAGAATATCTCCGACGGGTTTTATAATGGTCTTTGGAACGATGCCGTGCTCCTGGTTAAAGCCTAGCTGCAATTTCCGGCGCCGCTCAGTTTCCCGAATGGCTGCCTCCATGGATGGTGTCACCGTGTCCGCATACATAATCACTTTACCTGCCGCATTGCGCGCAGCACGGCCGATTGTCTGAATCAGCGAACGTTTGCTGCGAAGGAATCCTTCCTTGTCTGCATCGAGGATTGCAACAAGTGAAACTTCCGGGATATCAAGTCCCTCACGAAGCAGGTTGATACCGACAAGTGCATCGAATTTGCCGAGGCGCAGGTCACGGATGATTTTCATCCGTTCTACCGTATCAACATCGTAATGCAGATAACGGACCCGTATCCCCATTCCTTCGAGGTAAGAAGTTAAATCTTCAGCCATCTTTTTCGTAAGCGTTGTAATAAGGACACGCTCTTTTTTTGCAACCCGCAGGTTGATTTCCGAAATGAGATCATCAATCTGACCATCGGTCGGTTTGACGATAATTTCCGGATCAACAAGGCCAGTCGGCCGAATTACCTGTTCCACAACCTGGGCTGATTTGCTGAGCTCGAAGTCACCAGGGGTTGCGCTTACAAAAATCACCTGACTGATATGCTGGTAAAATTCATCAAAGTTCAAGGGACGGTTATCATAGGCAGATGGCAGGCGAAACCCATAATTAATCAGCGTTTCCTTCCTTGCACGGTCCCCCGCATACATGGAACGCACCTGAGGCAGAGTAACATGCGATTCATCTACAAAGAGAAGAAAATCTTTTGGAAAGTAATCCAGCAAGGTAAAAGGTGAACTGCCTGGGGCTCGGCCCGAAAGAACGCGAGAATAATTTTCGATTCCCTTGCAGAAGCCGACCTCAAGGAGCATTTCCATATCATATTTAGTCCGCTCCTGAATCCGCTGCGCTTCAATCAATTTTCCGCGTTCTGTAAACCATGCAGCCCGCTCTTCCATTTCTCGTTCCATCTCGCCGACGGCACGCTGCATCTTTTCCTTTGGAACAATGTAGTGGGAAGCCGGATAAATAGCAACATGCTTGAGGTCTGCAAATATCTTTCCGTTGAGCGGATCGATCTCACGGATACAGTCGATTTCATCTCCAAAGAATTCAACCCGTATGGCGCGGTCACTGGACTGAACCGGAAAGATCTCGACAACATCCCCGCGGACCCGAAATTTATTCCGGACAAAATTAATGTCGTTGCGCTCATACTGGATTTCCACAAGCCTGCGAAGAAGCTTGTCCCGGTTCATCTGCATCCCTGGCCTCAAGCTGATAACCATGGTGCGGTAGTCAATTGGGTCACCAAGGCTGTAAATGCAGGAGACACTGGACACAATAATAACATCACGCCGCTCAGAAAGGGCTGAAGTCGCCGAATGGCGCAGCTTATCAATTTCATCATTGATAGCGGAGTCTTTTTCAATATAGGTATCTGTCGTTGGGATATAAGCTTCCGGTTGATAATAATCGTAATAGCTGACAAAATATTCTACAGCATCCTCCGGAAAAAGTGAGCGCATTTCCGTGCAGATCTGCGCAGCAAGTGTTTTGTTTGGCTCAAGAATCAAGGTCGGCCGGTTACACTGAGCGATAATATTTGCCATTGTAAACGTTTTTCCGGAACCAGTAACACCAAGCAGAGTCTGCTCCCGGTTGCCCTCTCCCAGTCCGTCAACAAGCTGTTTGATTGCTTTTGGCTGATCGCCTGCAGGCTGATATTTTGAAACTAGCTTAAAATTCATTCCTGACCTGTAGCTTCCTCCGGATTGAATAATTCCGGCAATATTTTGCTCTGTGCCATAGAAAGATAATCATTTCCGCTTACAATAATATGGTCAAGCAGGCTGACCTCTACCATTCCAAGTGCATCAAAAATCCAGCGGGTTGTATCAAGGTCCTGCTTAGACGGCATACATGAACCGCTGGGATGGTTATGCGCAAGGATTGCATAAACAGCATCAAAGCGGGAAGCAAGACGGATAATGGTCTTGATATAGATATTGGCTGTAGTAGCACTTCCGTCACTTACTTTTCCGCAGTACAAAATACATCCCCGGCTGTCAAGCAGCATCAGCATAACAGATTCATGCTGGCGGCCAATAAATTCTTTTACAAAGGCTTTTCCGGCTTCATCATAGGAACAAATCCGCTTTTTGTCGCGCTCGAGACTTTTTTGATACAAGCGGCAGAACTGTGGAATCATTTTAAGAAAAACAGCAGTGGACTCGCCAATACCGTTTACTTTCATCAGTTCTTCCAAAGGTGCATCAAACACACCGGCAACAGAGCCAAACTTCCGAAGAAGCTCATGAGCGATTGGGTTCGTGTCTTTCTGAGGAATTGCATAAAAGAGAAGCAGTTCCAGGGCTGCATGCGGTGTAAAGGAATCAAGGCCCACCTTTAGGAACAGCTCCTTTACACGCTCTCGGTGCCCTTTATGAATCGAGCTGGAGCTTTTTCCCACAGATTGTTTACCGCTCATAATTCATTCTGGCACTTTCCCTTCTTATATTCCATACCCATAGCTTATTATTATATACTAAAATCCGGCCTTTGAAAAGGCCTGCACCCCTTTCCGCATAACCCACAAAATGGTATAATCAAAGCCGGTACCAATGATCTTAGAAAGGACAGTTCTTTTTATGAAGACAGTAGCTGTCAGAGCAAATGACGCCGGGCAGCGTCTGGACAAATTTCTTACAAAGTCTTTTCCAAACCTGCCCCAGTCCATGATGTACAAAAGCATTCGTAAGAAAAACATTAAATTAAATGGCAGACGCTGTGAAATTTCCACCCGCCTGCAGGAAGGCGATATTCTTTCACTTTATTTGAAAGATGAATTTTTCCAGACAAAACCGAAAGAATACGATTTTTTGAAAGCGCCGGACAAGCTGAGCATTCTCTACGAAGACGAAAACATTATGCTCCTCGACAAAAAGCCGGGGCTGATTGTCCACCCGGACAAACACTACGAGCTTGACTCCCTGATTGCCCGAGTACAGCATTACTTGTTCGCTAAAGGGGAATATCATCCAGAAGCGGAAAACTCCTTTGCCCCTGCTCTGATTAACCGTATTGACCGAAATACGGGTGGAATCGTCATGGCTGCAAAAAATGCCGAGACGCTCCGCGTTATGAATCAGAAAGTAAAAGGCAGGGAAATCAGGAAGCTTTATCTCTGCGTTGTCTGCGGAAGAATGAAGCAGAAATCGGCAACACTGGAAGCTTATCTGACAAAAAATGAAAAACAGAACCGAGTTTATATTTCCGGGACGCCTTTGGAGAATGCCAAAATAATCCGCACAAAGTATCAAGTGATAGCAGAAAAAAAAGATTACAGTTTGCTGGAAGTAGAGCTGCTTACCGGAAGAACCCATCAAATCCGTGCACACTTAGCCTCGATTGGGCACCCTTTGGCTGGGGATGGAAAATACGGAAGGAATCTTCTGAACAAGCGTTCTGGTTTTCCCTATCAGGCCCTTTATTCTTATAAGCTGGACTTCTGTTTTACATCAGACGCAGGGATTCTGAATTACCTCAATCATTTGTCGTTTGAAGCAAAAAATATCTGGTTTCTTCCAGAGTTTTATGCCTTTCAATAAAACGCAGGGGGTCTGTAGATACTTTTCCGGTTTCTACAGGCTCCCTGCGTTTTATCTGCGCATGAATTTAAAATAACGTCATCTGACTGCTTTCAGGCAAGCCATTCAGGACACCTGCCTGAGACAAAGTTTCAATTACAGACTTTGAAACTTTGGAACGTTCCCGCAAATCGTCGATAGAAAGATATTTTTCGCCGTCTTTTGCAGCGGCAATACTATTTGCGGCAGCTTCACCAACACCAGCAAGGGAAAGAAAAGGCAAACGAATTTTCCCATTTTCCACAAGAAATTTCCTCGAATCCGAGTGATAAAGGTCAACCGGCAAAATTTCAATGCCGCGCGCCAGCATTTCATTGACAATCTGTAAGGTTGAATATTCCGCACTTTCTTTGGCGCTGGCATCTTTCCCCTTCATGGCAATTTCATTCATCCTGCGGCGGACAGCCTCGCTTCCCTGCATGACAAGAGCACCGTCAAAGTCTTCCCCGCGGACCGTAAAGTAAGCGGCATAGTACTCCACGGGACGGTGAACCTTATACCATCCGAGCCGAAGCGTTGAAATCATATATGCAGCAGCATGTGCCTTTGGGAACATATACTTGATTTTCATGCAGGAATCAATATACCACTGCGGCACACCATGGCCTTTCATCGCCTGAATGTACTCCGATGTCAGTTTCACCGGAGCTTTGCCTTTTCGGACGATTTCCATGATTTTAAATGCCATTTTTGGCTCAAGGCCTTTTTGCAGCAGATAAGTCATAATACTGTCGCGCGTTCCAATTACTTCTGAAATGCTGCAGGTGCCGTTTTTAATAAGCTCCTGCGCATTGCCAAGCCATACATCTGTTCCATGGGAAAGGCCGGAGACCTGTAGCAGGTCGGAAAATGTCTTTGGCTTTGAATCCATCAGCATTTGACGCACAAAATTGGTGCCAACTTCCGGCAGGGAAAATGTTCCGGTCTGCGAATTGATATCTTCCGGCTTAACACCAATGGCCTTTGTAGAATGAAAAAGCGACATTACTTCTGGGTCACTCATGGAAACCTTCATCACCGGGATGCCGGTGTAGTCCTCAAGGTAACGGTATATCGTCGGGACATCATGCCCCAGCTCGTCCAGTTTGCAAATGGTATCGTGAATCGAATGGAAATCAAAATGTGTTGTAATGCTGTCTGAAGAAGCGTCATTAGCGGGATGCTGAACCGGACAGAAATCAAAAATATCCATTCCTTTCGGGACAACCACCATGCCGCCCGGATGCTGCCCTGTGGTGCGCTTTACGCCCGTGCAGCCAAGCGAAAGGCGAAGTTCCTCCGCACGGTGCATCACCATTCCACGTTCTTCTTCATACTTTTTTACAAAGCCAAGCGCTGTTTTGTCTGCGACTGTGGAGATTGTCCCTGCTTTAAACACGTTGTCTTTGCCAAACAATGTTTCCGTGTAACGGTGAGCTCTGGACTGATATTCGCCGGAAAAGTTTAAATCAATATCTGGTGTTTTGTCCCCGTCAAAGCCGAGAAATGTTTCAAACGGAATGTTATGTCCGTCGCGGTTGTACTCTGTTCCGCAAACCGGACATTTTTTCGGTGGAAGGTCAAATCCGCTTCCGACGCTTCCGTCCGTTATAAATTCACTGTGCTTGCATTTCGGACAGACATAATGGGGCTGTAGGGGATTTACTTCGGAAATTCCAGCCATGTTTGCAACAAAAGAGGAGCCCACAGAACCCCGCGAACCGACAAGGTAGCCATGCTCAACCGAGTTTGCAACCAGTTTCTGGGCAGTCATATAAAGGATGGAAAAACCATGCTTTGTAATGGAACCCAGTTCACGTCCCAGACGCTTTTGGACAATCTCCGGAAGCGGATCGCCGTAAATTTCTTTTGCCCGGCGCCAGGTAATTGTGGTAAGCTGCTTTTCCGCACCCTCTATGAACGGGGGAAACGTGCCCATCGGAACTGGGCGGATATTATCAACCATATCCGCAATCAGATTTGGGTTTTTCACTACGACTTCATATGCTCTTTCTTGCCCAAGATAGGAAAACTCGTCCAACATCTCATCCGTTGTTCGGAAATAAAGCGGCGCCTGATTGTCTGTGTCTTTATAGCCTAAGCCGGCCATCAGAATTTTGCGGTAAGCCCCATCTTTCGGATCCATAAAGTGGACATCGCAGGTGGCAACCACAGGCTTGTTGAGCTTGTCCCCTAACCGTACAATCGTCCGGTTAAAATCACGCAGCTTTTCTTCATCAGGGACCATACCTTCACGGACCATAAATTCATTATTGCCAAGCGGTTGAATTTCAAGATAATCATAAAACAATGCGATTTCACACAGGCGGTCCCATGGCTGCCCTTCAAATACCGCCTCATAAAGTTCACCGGCCTGACACGCGCTTCCAATCAGCAGCCCTTCCCGATATTTTATCAGTTCTGTTTTCGGAATACGTGGATTGCGGTAGAAATAATCAAGATGGGACTTTGAAATTAGTTTATATAAATTTTTCAGGCCGACTTTGTTCTTGGCAAGAATAATCATATGATGAGATTTCATCTTTTTAACATCGCCGCCAGCCAGCGAAGTATTGATATCCGTAACCTTTGAAGCGCCTGTGTCTTCTTCCAGTCTTTGCAGCAGGTGGATAAAAATTTTTCCTAAGGTTGCAGCATCATCGCAGGCTCTGTGATGATGAAAATCATCAAGCTTCAGATATTTTGCAACCGTATCCAGTTTGCAGTTTTTAATATCCTTTAAAAGGGAACGGCACATTGGGACTGTATCAATGTAGGTATTATTAAAGTCCATACCATTGCGTTCTGCCGCTGCACGGAGAAATGAAGTATCAAAATCAGCGTTATGGGCAATCAGGACTGCATCTTTTCCACAGAAAGAGAAAAAAGAAAGTAATGCGTTCTGTTCGGATGGGGCATTTTTCACCATTGCGTCCGTAATGCTTGTCAATTCCGTGATCTTTTTCGGGATTGGTCTTTCTGGATTAACAAAGGTATCAAATGAATCTGTTATTTCCCTGTTTTTAATCTTTACGGCACCAATTTCCGTAATTCGGTCATTTGAAGGGCTGAGGCCGGTTGTCTCAACATCAAATGCAATAAATTCATCGCGGAAAGTTTTATCAGTCATGCCCTTTACGGCGGGCACAAGGTCGTTTACAAAATAAGCCTCCGTCCCATATAGGATTTTAATTGGCTTACCTTTCTTTCCCATTTCATCAGCGGTATTCATTGCTTCTGGAAAGGCCTGGACAACGCCGTGGTCAGTAATGGCAACAGCCTTATGGCCCCATTCAGCCGCACGCTTTACAAGAGCACTTGCTGCTGTGACACCATCCATAGCAGACATATTGGTATGCATGTGAAGTTCTACGCGCTTTTGTTTTGCCATATCGGCTATTTTGATTTGCTCTACCTTTGCAATGCCACGCGGCCGGATAACGATTTCATGATCATATTTGTCATATTCAACTTCGCCGCGAACAAAAACAGTCATCCCAACGGCCAGCATATCAAGGGTCCTGCATTGGTTGGCCATTTCAATGATTTTAAGCGTAATCGAACTGGTATAATCCGTAATATTAATGGAGTAAATTTTGCGCTGCTTATCACGTGTTTCTTTTTTATCTACAGAAAAGATTTCACCCCAGACTGACGTTTTCCCAATATCCGGAGTAACTTTTGAAAGAGGTATCGGTTCAACTTTCCCAACATGTCCATAAATATCCTTCGCGGTTTCCGGAAGAATACATGGGTATAAGGTATCCCCTTTCCGGACACTGATGGTATTAGATTCGGGTATATTTTGCCCTGTACCGTGCTCACAGGAAAGGCCATTTTTCTGGACCGTTTCGGTACGCTGCTTTGTTTCCTTTGTTTTTTTCCAGTGTTCAAGATACGTCTGGTCACTTTTCTGTACGGAAAGGACTCCGTCAAAATGTACCGGAACGGAAATACCAAACTCTTCCAAAATGAGCTGAGATAAAATGTGATCTGCATGGCGTGAAAGTAGCAGTTCCCCGCCCCCATGATGAAGTGTTACAGTAAGTGCACCATTTTCCATTCGTGCAGATGAATCCTTAAAAGTTCCGTTAATGCTGGCTTCACGCCTTTTTAATTCCATAACAAGGCTTGGAAAATATTTTTCGGAAAAGCACTCTTTGGCATAAGCAGGGTGAACGGCCGCATGATTCAGTTTGAGGGCTTTGCAAGCACAAATCCGTTCTTCAACGCTGTAAAGGACAGAACGTTCTACAAGAGTGGAGAATAAAACACAAACAGACAGTGCACGCTTTTCAGAATCAATTTGCAGGGATGTAACGCTTCCCTCCCCTATCACCGGTGGGAGACCGGATAAATCTATGTAAGGGCTGAAAAAATCTCCAAACTGTTTCAACGGTGTCTCTTCCTTTACAGGTTCTCAATTTCTCGCATCAGTTCGCCAACCAATTCACTTTCCGGCACACGCCGGACAATCTTTCCCTTCCTGAAAATCAAGCCGCAGCCATCACCGCCTGCGATTCCAACATCCGCTTCGCGTGCTTCTCCAGGCCCATTGACCGCACACCCCATCACAGCAACCGTTATGTTTTTCTTGCAACCGGAAAGACGACGCTCTATTTCCGAGGCAATAGGAATCAGGTCGATTCTTGTACGGCCGCATGTTGGGCAGGAAACAATTTTTACTCCGCCGCGCATTCCGAGCGATTTCAAAATATCAGTACCTGCCTGAACTTCACAAACTGGGTCTGCCGTAAGTGAAACACGGATTGTATCGCCAATTCCTTCACGCAGAAGCGTTCCGATTCCAATTGATGATTTCACAATCCCCATCCGTTCCGTCCCGGCCTCAGTCACACCAAGATGCAGCGGATAGTCACAGTCTTCCGCAACGATTTCATTTGCCCGAATCATAGTTTCTACATTGGAAGACTTGATTGACAGGATAATATTCCTGAAATCAAATTTTTCAAGAAGTGTAGCATGGTGTAATGCGCTCTCTGCCAGCGCACGCGGTGTCGGCCCGTTATACTTTTCCAAAATTTCTTTCTGTACAGAGCCAGAATTTACGCCGATCCGAATGGGAAGGTTCCGCATCCGGCAGACATCTGCAACTACTTTTATCCGTTCCTCCGAACCAATATTTCCAGGATTGATACGGATTGCATCTGCACCGGCCTTAGCTGCTTCAACTGCAAGCCGGTAATCAAAATGGATATCAGCTACCAGCGGAATCGTCACTTCTTCTTTAATAGCCGGAATCAAATCAACGGATTCCTTGTCCGGTACTGCAACACGAAGTATTTCGCAGCCTGCATCTGCTAACTTTTTGGCTTGAGAAACATTTCTTTTAATGTCGTGGGCCGGAGCGTTCAGCATGGACTGAACAGTAATCTGTGAACCGCCGCCAACCGGAACACTTCCGACCATTATTTTTCTTGAATTCCGCATTATCCTCCCAGTCCCTTTCCGGTTACAAGGCGAAGAATATCACTGTATGCAATGACGACCATAAAGCACATCAGAAGAGCAAATCCAACAGTTTCGACCATACCGACATATTTTTCATTAACCGGTTTGCGGCGGATTGCTTCAACAATAAAAAGGAAAAGCTTGCCGCCATCCAGAGCGGGAAACGGAATCAAATTGAATACGCCCAGGTTTACTGTAATCAGCATCATAAGATAAAGCACATTGTTGAGACCGGCCATAAAGCTTTCTTTGAGCCCTGCAGTTACTGCCTGGCCAACCGCATCAGCTGCTCCGATAGGGCCAGCCATTTCATTCAGGCCGTACTTCCCGCTTAGAAAGCTGATGAGGCTGTACCACACCAGACGAACCACAGAGACAGTATCCTGTGCTGATTTTGAAATCAGGGAGCCAAAGTTCTTCGGAATGGCTTTGACATAGAATTCAAGCGAAACATATTTTTTTCCACTGATTTCCCGTGAGTGTAACTTAACATCGTTAAATGCAAGCGTTTTGCCGCTCCGGTTTACTACAATATCAACAGAAGAAGGATTCGCAGTTGCAAATGCAAAAGAAAGATCTTTATCCCCATAAACACGGTATTTGTCAACAGAGATGAAGGTGTCTCCCACTTTCATCCCTGCAGCTTCAAATGCTGAATTTTTTGAAAACTCTGCAATCGTTGTAGAAGAAAAAGCTTCCTGCTGGCCGAGAAGAATCATCATAAGAACGATTCCGAGGATGATGTTCATCACAGCACCCATAATTACAACGATAATTCTCTTCCAGACAGGCTTACTGTAAAATGAACCCGGTGTCTTCTTGCTGCCATCTTCCCCTTCCATTGCACAGAATCCGCCGATTGGAAAAAGGCGAAGCGAATAGGTCGTTTCGCCTTTTTGAAAATGAAACAGCGTAGGACCCATTCCCATTGCAAACTCATTTACTTTTACACCACAGAGCTTCGCCGTAAAAAAATGGCCAAATTCATGGATAAAGATCATAAAGCCAAACAAGAGGACTGCAATAATAATTAAGATTACACGTATGATAGTAATCACCTCAATACATCGGCTGAGTCCGCAACATATCTGCGTGCGGAGGCATCGGCTTCTATAATATCATCAAGAGAGAATGTCTCCGGCGCATCAGGCTGGCGTTTTACAGCACCGGTGACGAGAATGCCAATCTCCGGGAAAGAAATTTTCCTTTCTAGGAAAAGGCTTACAGCGGCTTCATTTGCTCCATTTGCCGCCGCCGGTGCAAGGCCGCCGCGTGCCATTGCTTCCCGGCAAGCTGAAAGGCAGCAGAATGTTTCCTCGTCCGGGTGGGCAAAAGTAAGCTTTCCATATTCGGAAAGATCAAGCTGCCTGACTGGCGAGGGAAGACGTTCAGGACAAGTAATTGCATATTGGATGGGAAGCCGCATATCCGGAACACCAAGCTGGGCTATAACAGCATTATCCTGATATTCGATCATCGAATGGATAATGCTTTCCCGCTGAATCAGAATATCAATCTGTTCCGCGGGAACCTGAAATAGCCACGACGCTTCCATCATTTCAAGGCCCTTGTTCATCATGGTTGCGGAGTCAATCGTTACTTTTGGTCCCATGTGCCAATTTGGATGGCAAAGTGCCTGCTCGGGCGTAACAGTTTTCAATCGTTCAGCGTTCCACCCAAAAAACGGCCCTCCAGAGGCCGTAAGAATAATCCGCTTTAATGCCTGTTTTTCAGGGCACCCCTGAAGGCACTGGAAAATAGCTGAATGTTCGCTGTCAACTGGAATGATTTTTATGCCGGCATCAGCCGCAGCACTCATAACAATGGAACCTCCGGCAACAAGAGTTTCCTTATTGGCAAGCGCAACATCTTTTTTTGCCGTAATTGCCGCAAGAGTAGGCCTTAGGCCAACAAGTCCAACAACAGAGTTGCAGATAAGATCAGCCTTAGGGATGGATGCGGCTTCACACAGCCCTTCCATTCCTGCGACAATTTTTACGGGAAGATCAGAAACAGCAGATTTCAGTTCCTTTGCAGCAGCTTCATCGTAAACTGCTGCCAAATCCGGCTGGAATTCACGAATTTGTTCCTCTAACAGAGAAATATTATTCTTAGCTGCCAATGCACAGACAGAAATACCAAGCCCGCGGACAACATCAAGAGTCTGTTTTCCAATTGAGCCAGTAGAACCCAAAATTGATAAGCATCTTTTCATTAGTATTCACCACAGAAACAGATTATTGCATCTTTGCTGATTAAAGCACAATCGGCATCACATGCACAATGAGGTAAACAAACGGCGCTTCAAAAATCACACTGTCAAAACGGTCCAAAATACCACCATGGCCTGGAATAATTTCACTGAAATCCTTGATATGGCAACTGCGTTTTATCAGAGAAAAGCTCAGGTCACCAATAATGGAAAGTACGGTTCCGAATACTCCAATGACAAAAAGGGAAAGGTATGAAATTTTAATACCTTTACCATAGTACCGCTGAAACAGAAAACCTAAAAACAACATGGAAAAAATATTAAGTACAAAAGAGCCCACGACGCCTTCTTTTGTCTTTTTAGGGCTAATGTCTGGACAAAGCTTATGGCGACCAAACATACGCCCTGCAAAAAAGCCTCCAACGTCAGACATCCATGCCGAGAAAATAGCAATGATGGCATAAAACATCCCATGTTCCCCACCAAAGTCACGTAAATAAATAATAGTACAGAGGGAAGTTGGAATCATAACTGCCATACTGTACATGACTCCAACTTCACGGAAGGTAAGATTGGAATGATAGAAGATCAGACCAACGAAAATCACTACGGTGTACAGGAAATAAAAAAGGTCACGCCAAATTCCGGTGCCAAGGAAAGGGAAAATCATGGCAAAGACAAGGCTCGGAATCATCAAAATATAGTTTTTGATGAAGTGAAGTGCCGTTCCAATTTCATACACGCCAAGCACAGAGACAAGGGAAATCGCGATATTGAGAGCAAGGCGGAACGAATGGTTAAAAACAACGATCGCCGCCAACAAGATTACAAGTGCTATCGACGAAGTTACCCTTTCTTTCACTCAAATCCCTCCAAAGCGCCTGTCCCGCTTTGCATAAATATCAAATGCACGCTCAAGGTCAGCCGGGGTAAAATCTGGCCAGAGGGTATCCATTACCAGATATTCCGTGTAGGCTGACTGCCAGAGCATAAAGTTTGAAGTACGCTGCTCCCCGCTTGGCCGGATAATCAGGTCTGGATCCGGCTCTCCCGCCGTATAAAGGCGGGAAGCAATATCAGCCTCTTCAATCTCCTCAGGCTTGATTTTCCCCTGCTGCACGTCCTGCGCTAAAAGGCGTACAGCTCGTACAATTTCAGCTCGTCCGCCATAATTCAGCGCAATGTTCAGTACCATGCCGGTATGGCCAACTGAAGCCTCCTTGATTTCATCAATTAATTTCCTCAGTTGAGGATCAAACACAGAAGTATCACCTAAAAAACGGACTTGTATATTCCTATTTAAGAAATTGTCAAGGGCATCTTTCAGATAAATTTTGAAAAGACTGACAAGTGATAGAACTTCTTTTTGCGGGCGTTTCCAGTTCTCTGTGGAAAATGCATAAATGGTTAGGTATTTTAGGCCAATGTCTCCGCAGTAAAGAACCATCTGCTTAAATACTTTGGCACCGGCTGCATGTCCAGCGGATCGTGGCAAGCCGCGTTTTTTTGCCCAGCGGCCATTCCCATCCATAATAATACCCAGGTGTTGTGGCAAAACCCTTTCGGCCATAATCTTCTATATCTCCATAATTTCCTTTTTTTTCGTTTCGTATGCACTGTCACACTTGTCACAGAACTGATCCGTCAGCTTTTGTGCCTCTTTTTCTTCCTCCTTAAGATCGTCCTCTGTAATCTCCCCCGTCTTCTTTTGTGCCTTCAGGCGATCCATTGCATCACGCCGAACCGCTCGGATTGCGACCTTAGTTTCTTCTGCCATTTTTGCAATTTCTTTATCGAGATCGCGGCGACGTTCTTCGGAAAGAGGAGGAAAAGCAAGGCGGATAACTTTTCCGTCACTCTGCGGGTTTATGCCAAGGTCAGATTTTTCAATGGCACGCTCTACTGCCTTACAGGCAGAGATATCCCATGGCTGAATTGTCAGTACACGGGCTTCACTTACAGAAATGGCCGCAATCTGGTTAATCGGAGTCGGCGTGCCATAATAATCGACACGGATACGGTCCAGAACAGACGGATTTGCACGGCCTACGCGTACGGATGCGTAGTTTTCGTCAAGGACCGCAAGAGATTTTTCCATCCTAGTCTTGGCATCCTTCAAAACGTCTTTCATCTCAAATCCTCCTTAATAATTGTTCCAATATGTTCTCCGCAGATAGCCCGCTTGATGTTTTCCGGTTCCTCAATACTGAAAACACAAATGGGAATCCGGTTATCCATGCAAAGGGAAGCAGCAGTGCTGTCCATAACCTGGAGGCCTTGATTCAAAACATCAAGATAAGTCAGTCTGTCATATTTTTTAGCATTCGGGTTTTTCTTCGGATCACTGTCATATACTCCGTCAACCATTGTTGCCTTAAGAATAATATCAGCTTCAATTTCAGCTGCACGCAAGGCTGCAGCGGTGTCAGTCGAAAAAAACGGATTGCCAGTCCCACAGCCAAAAACGACGACTCTCCCTTTTTCCAGATGCCGGACCGCTTTGCTCCTGATATAAGGCTCCGCAATCTGCCGCATTTCAATGGCAGTTTGAACACGTACGGTAAGCCCAAGCTGCTCCAAAGCATCTGCAACACCTAACGCATTGATTGTAGTTGCCAGCATCCCCATGTGGTCGGCCCGCGTTCGATCCATATTCCCTCCAGAACGCCCGCGCCAGAAATTCCCACCGCCTACAACAATGGCAATCTGAACTCCCAAATCGACGCAATCTTTAATTGGTTCACAAATTTTCAGAACGGTCGCAAAATCAATGCCATGTGATTCTTTTCCGGCAAGACTTTCCCCGCTGAGTTTGAGTAAAACACGTTTATATTTTGGCTGCAAATTCAACACTCCCGTCTGATTTCTTTTATTTTACAATAAGAGCCCTTTAAAGTAAAGCGTTTCGGCTTCAGAAGGAGGGCTTCCCTGAAATTTTTGCAATTTTATAACATGAAAGCAAATTTCCCGGCTTTTTTCGTTTATATACAAAGCTTAGAGCTTTCGGAAAAAAATGCAGTGCTTTAGACAACAGAACAGCCGCCGAATGAAAAAAGCTAGGCGGCTGAAAGCAGTATTATTCTTTTTTACTCTTTATCATGCGGTTCAGCTCATCCATGAAGGTATTGATATCCTTAAACTGCCTGTAAACCGAGGCAAACCGCACATAAGCAACCTCATCGACATTTTTTAGCTTTTCCATTGCATACTGTCCAATCAAACTGGATGGGACTTCCCGATCCAGAGAGTTCTGGAGCATATTTTCAATCTCATCTACAATTTTCTCCAGTGTTTCAATGGACACCGGACGCTTTTCGCAGGCACGCAAAAGGCCATTCAGCAGTTTGTTGCGATCAAAAGCTTCGCGGGATTTGTCCTTTTTTATAACGATAATTGGGACAGTTTCAACGACTTCATAGGTAGTAAAACGTTTCGCACATTTCAGGCATTCCCTGCGTCTGCGGATACGCTCCCCCTCATCGGTCGGGCGGGAATCAATCACTTTGCTCTCCGGATAGCCACAGTATGGGCATTTCATTTGTCTCATCCCTTTTGACGCTTTTGGATAATCATAACATAATCTTGCTGCAACATCAAGTAGCTGTTGTCAGTTTTAAAGGCTGGCTAACCCGGCAACCACCCTCCCGGCATCCAGCAATTCTTCCAGTTTTCCGAAACTCTTCCGGTAAACTTCAATCGTAAGGCAACCGTGATAGCCATACTGTTTCAGTTTGGAAATCAGCTGCCGGTAATCCATTGTCCCGGCCCCCGGCAGAAGGCAGTCTGAACTGCTGTCATTATCATTGAGATGAACCTGACAGATTTTGCTGCCCATTGCATCACACATCTCACACGGATTTTCTTCGGCCCTTACCGCCTGCTTGATATCCAGCACAAAAGCACACTGATTTCCGCAGGCCACTCGCATTTTTCTGATAAATCCAGGGGTTTCGCTGCAAAACTTACTGACATTTTCCTGTGCAACCGTCACCCCAAATTCACGTCCCAGCTCATATAGGCAAAGATAGCGCTCAAAGAATTCTTCATCTGAAATACTGGAACGGTCACTTCTTCGTCCATGCAGAACCAGAATATGAGCACCAAGAAGGTTACAGGCATTTAAGTAGTTTTTATAAAAGTCCATGCTGTCAGTAAAACGGCGCTTATATTCTGAGAAGAGTAAAAGATTTTCATAACCGGATGTAAAAGGATGGACAGAATAGAACGAACTTCCGCTTTCATCTGCGGCTTTTTTTATCAGTTTCAGATAGCTTTCCCTCAGTTCGCTAAAAGTATTGATGAAAACTTCAAAAGTGCGGAACCCCATGGAAACAAGTGTGACAAATGATTTCTCCAAAAGCATCGGATAAAGGCAGGCTGTTGATATTGCCGACTGCATTCAGTCACCCCTTTTGATTCATTATATTCCTGCACTTTTTCATTGTCCAGAACGGAATTAAATAAATTCCAGAAACTGACGGATAAACACATTTTTAAACGGATTGAATTGGGTAAAAATATAACAGGTCCTGACCTAGTCAAGGAGGCTTGAAAGGTGAATAGGAATAGAAAAAATGACAGAATAAAACTTTTAAATGCACTATTTAACATTTCAAAGATGGGCATGGAGGCCTCGGAAATTATTCTTCCCCGGACAGACGGAAAAAAGCTGCGCAACCAGATCCGGAAACAGGATGAAAATTATATTAATCTGATGGAAAAATCCCGTGCGATGATGAAATCCGAAGGCCAACAGCCGGCTGGAGTTAGTAACGGTGTGCAGCATATGCTTCGCAGCGCAGTTAAAATGCACACGTTTCTACAGCATGATCCTCAGCATATCGCGGAAATGATGGTGCGTGGGACAACAATTGGAATTGTGAAAATGACACAGACGATGAACCACACACCGGACTGTGACACAAAGGCAAGGCGCTTTGCGGAAGATTATATCCACGGTGAGGAACAGAATATTGACCAGCTCAAGCAATTTCTGTAAAAGCAGTACGCTTGATTTCAGCGAAAAGTTTCGGTATAATAACAGGAGAATTTCAGCGGAGCAGCTTTCTCTGCTGCTTCGCATGTTACATATTGATTAGGGGTAACGGTACATGTCTTTTCTGAGTGCCGGCAATTTATGCAAATCTTATGGGACAGCGTCTGTCCTTGAGAATATTTCCTTTGAAGTGCGGGAAAATGACCGCACTGGCCTGATTGGAAGCAATGGTTCAGGCAAAACGACACTTTTTAAAATATTAACAGGGGAACTTTCCGCCGATTCCGGAACAGTCAACTGCGCCAGCAAGACAAAACTTGGATATATGGAGCAGCACGTCTGCCGGAACCTGGAACGAAGCGCCTACGATGAAGTGCTAACTGTTTTCCGTCCGCTTATTGATGTAGAGCAGGAACTGGAGGGAATTTCCCATACCCTTTTAAAAAAGCCAAAGCATCCCGACGTTCTGATTGAGCGTCAGGCGTATTTGACAGAGCGGTATAATGTAGACGGCGGATTAACTTTCCGCAGCCGTGCAAAATCCACAATGGAAGGGCTTGGTTTCCCAAAAGACGGAATTATGACACCGGTTGGCAAACTGAGCGGGGGCCAGCGTGCAAAACTACAGCTTGCGAAACTGCTTCTGAGCGGGGCTAACCTTTTGCTTTTGGATGAACCAACAAACCATCTCGATATTTCTTCTGTAGAATGGCTTGAAGATTTTCTCCGTTCCTTTGGCGGTGCTTACCTTGTTATTTCACATGATCGCTACTTTTTGGATCGCATTACAAATCGGACATTCGAGTTAAAAAACCACAAACTGAAAATATTTCCAGGAAATTATTCTGCCTATTTAGGCCAGAAAAAAGAGCAGGACCTCGCGGCAGCACGTAAATACGAAAATACACAGCGTGAAATTCGCCATATTGATGGAATTATTGAACAGCAGCGCCGCTGGAATCAAGCACATAATTACGTAACGATTGCCAGTAAGACAAAAGCTGCCGACCGTTTAAAAGCGACTCTGGAAAAGCCGGATAAACAGGAAAAGACAATGCACTTCCGGTTTGGCATCAATCAGCGCAGTGGAAATGATGTGCTTTTGGTAAACGACCTTGCATTGGAATTCAGCGGCAGGCGGATTTTTGAGCACGCAAATCTTGAGATTCACCGTCAGGAACGTGTTTTCCTGCTTGGTCCAAACGGATGCGGAAAAACTTCCCTGATAAAAGCGTTGCTGGGGCAAAATACTCCAGCCGAAGGTTTCGTCCGCTTTGGCACTGGGATTTCCATTGGATATTATGACCAGCTTCAGACCGGGCTCCGAAATGATAAGATGGTTATTGATGAAATCTGGGACTATTACCCCAAAATGACGCAAACAGAAGTTCGTTCGTCCCTTGCTGTTTTTCTCTTTCAAGGGGACGATGTATTTAAGCCGGTTTCCGCTTTAAGCGGCGGGGAGCGCGCCCGTGTCCTTTTGTTGCGGCTGATGCTTTCAAAGAATAACTTTCTTTTGCTTGATGAGCCAACTAACCACTTGGATATTCCCGCCTGCGAGGCATTGGAAAGTGCCCTCCGCAGCTATGAAGGTACGCTGTTGATTGTTTCGCATGACCGATATCTTATTAACAGTCTTGCTGACAAAATTTACTTTCTCGGTCCAGAAGGGACAGAGCTCTTCCATGGCAACTATGACAGCTACGCCGAGACGGTTAAAATGAGAAAGGCTCCCACGGAAACAGGGAAGGAAGCATCCAGGGGAAAATTTGAGTACCAGAAGCGCAAACAGCAGGAAGCTGCCGTGCGCAAGGAGAAAGCTGAGATGAGACGTCTGGAAAGACGTATTGAAGAAACTGAAAATGAGATTAAATCGATTGAAGGTGCCCTGAATTCTCCTGAGACTGCCTGCAACTATGAAAAGACACTGGATCTTTCTAATCAGCTTGCTGAGAGGAAAAAAGAAAACGATAACTTTTTTCAGAGGTGGAGTATTCTGGCACAAAAGTATGATATGACATAAAAAAATCCGGCCGAAGCCGGATTAAAAAAATCGATTTGTTGCTTATGCTTTTCTAACGGCATTTTCACTTGCGCCGTGAAACTGCTGGAGTTGCTGTGCAAATTCATTCATTTCATTCTTATCAATCTTTGTGTCATCAACCTCAAGACGCAGTGGCTTAGAAAGGTCCAGACTAAAAATCCCCATAATGGATTTTGCATCAATCTTATACTTGTCCGTTGCTAGGTTAACCGGAAAAGTGTATTTATTGGTTAAGATAACAAATTTCTTCACAGCATCAATATTTGGAAGAAAAACATCCGATGTAAACATACACAAATCCCTCCATAGAACGAATATGTCAGTTTAACAAAGGATAATGCTTTTTATGCCTTCCGTCAATGTATATTTTAACCATAGATTTTTCAATATTATCAAGTAATCTATTAAGACTTTATGAAAGGTGAACAAATGAAAGCGACTGTTTTTACCCTTGGCTGCAAAGTCAACCAATATGAATCCCAGGCTATGATGAGTGAACTGGCCGCAGCCGGCTGCAAAGTCTGTAGCGACGACTCCGACTGCGATATCATTGTAATTAACTCATGCACCGTAACTGCAACAAGCAATGGAAAAGTCCGCCAGGCAGTGCGACGCGCACACCGGGAAAACCCAAATGCTGTGGTTGTACTGACAGGCTGTATGCCTCAGGCATTTCCAAAAGAATCTGCCGGCCTCCGGGAAGCAGACATCATCCTGGGAAATTCAAACCATGCGTCCTTGGTTCCAGACATACAAAGATTTCTTAAAACTCATGAACGGATTATCGACATTATACCGCATGGGAAGATATTTGAACCGCTTCATGTAGACCAATATTACGAACGGACCCGTGCGTTCTTAAAAATTGAAGATGGCTGCAACTGCTTCTGCTCTTACTGTATTGTTCCCTATGCGCGCGGCAGAGTCCGTTCAAAGCCAATGGATGACTTAAAAAAAGAGCTTTCGGAAATTTCTCAACATGGTTACCGGGAAGTCGTATTGACTGGAATCAATCTTTCAGCTTATGGACAGGAATCCGGTCTCTCTCTCTGCGATGCCGTGGAAGCCGCCTGCGCAGAAGATGGGATTGAACGTGTACGGCTTGGGTCACTGGAACCGGAACGGCTGGATAAATCGGCAATCAGCAGGCTGGAAAAGCAGAAAAAGTTGTGCCCACAGTTTCATCTGTCTCTACAGAGCGGCTGTGACACAACACTTCACCGCATGAACCGCCATTATACCGCCGATGAATATCGGACTATTGTAAAGAATTTGCGGGCTGCCTTTTCAAATGCCGCGATTACAACAGATATTATGGTTGGTTTTCCAGGTGAAACCGAAGAGGAATTTACCGAATCTCTCGCATTTGAACGTGAAATTGGTTTTGCTAAAGTACATGTTTTCATTTATTCCCGCCGTCCTGGAACGGTTGCTGCAAATGCACCGGATCAAGTTCCCCCGCAGGTTGGAGAAGAGCGCAGCAAGCGCATGATCGAGGCGGCAAAAGGAACCAGAATGGAGTTTTTCCGCCATCAGGTCGGGTTGACAGAACCTGTTCTGTTTGAACGCCAGTGTGAAAAGAACATATGGGAAGGATATACGGGAAACTATACTCCCGTCCGTGCAGCCAGTTCAGAACCTTTAGGCGGAAAGATTCGTCAGGTCAGAATCAATGATTTTCGGGAATTTTTTTGCCCCGGCGAAATTGTCCCATCAGTTTAGAAGCTTGATGACATTCTGAATTTCCTGCTTTGTCTGGTCACCAGTCAGATAGTCGCAGGAATAGAACATAAATCCATCGCATTTTCTTGTCCTGCCGTATTGTACTTCATTCGCAAGAATTGCGGAAGAATCCTTCCAAGTACCACTGTCAGCATTCGAGGAAGCCTTATAGGCAGCAAGGCCGAAGTACAGTTTAATATTCTTGTTCTTTACAAGTTCGCACCAGGTATCAGCTGCACGGTCAAAAGGCAAAGTCGGATTTTGAAAGTTATAGTAAAGCTGTGGACAAATATAGTCGACATAGCCGCGTGTGGAGCACCATGTATATACATCTGCACCCATATTCATATCATTGGTCACATTGCCTTGTGGTGCAATTCCAAACGGGACATCTTTTTTTGCGGCTTTAACCGTGCGGTAGACAAGGGATACCATTTCACTGATGTTGGCTCTGCGCCAATCCGCAAGTGAAAGCGGAGTCCCATTTTTTTTCGCAACAGTACAATAAGTTGTATAGGCTTTCTGATCAAACGAGGCGTCCTGTGTTGGGTAAAAGTAATCATCAAACTGGATTCCATCAATATTGTAATTCCGTACAATCTCCCCTACCCCGTCTGCAACCAGCTTACGAACCTCGGCACATGCCGGATTATAATAAATTCCTCCGTCAAATTCGGAAATATAATCCGACTTTCCTGTGTCATTATGGAATTTATAATAGGGGTTGTTAGACGAAAGAGTTTGTGGTGTACCGGAAGTCTTGATGCGCAATGGATTTACCCACGCCTGAATCTTCAGCCCAGCGGCGTGGCTAATTTCCACCATATCTTTTAAAGGATCATATCCCGGATTCTTTCCCTGTGTCCCACTGATAATATGGCTCCATGGAAAATACGAGGATGGATAAAGCGCATCACCAAATGGCCGTACCTGTACAATGAGTGTATTCATCTTGCATGATTTCGCCGTCTGAACAATCGTGCTAAACTTTTTTCGGAATGTCTGCTCGCTGCGGTCATTTTCGCCGGACATGTTTAGACTTAAATACGGAACCCAGACGGCCCGCATTTCGCTGATTGAAGAAGTGGTTGAAGCTGCCGCAGCAGATGAAGATTCCGAAGCCAGTTTTGAGTTGTTGACACTGGAAAATCCAGAAGATACAGCATTAGGCAAAGTTGACTGTCCCGATTGTAAAAGTGTGGGGGCAGAATTCTTTACTTTTATAGAATTGCCAACCATGGTTACAACAATAACGGCAGCAAGAATCGCGCAGCAGGCTAGAATTAAATGGCTGCGAATTAAACGGATAACCATTTTTTCTTCCTTTCTTTCCAAACAGCTTTCTAAAGGGGCAATGATATGTTTTTCTTTGTTGCTGTAACAGATGATACCTATTCACTTGGTTTTCACAAATTCCAGTATTTCCCATGCTGTAGGCAAAACAGCGTTATAGCAGAAGTCACTTGCACCAGCCGGAAATTCATTTTCTTTTTTATCCCTCTCTTCCAGTTTGGGAAGCGCTATTTTGTCTCTTGTCCCCGGTGCGGTTCCATCTTTGAAATGGACAGAAAAACAGGGAGACAGCTTGAAAAGAATCCATCTGCTGAAATCAATCCAGAGTGCCTCCACCAGATGTCCACGGGACACCCTACCGGATTTTGTCCAAACTGCGGTGCTCAAGTTGATCCATGGATGCGCTACTGTCCCTCCTGCGGACGGAAGCTGTAATTTGTTTTTCAATAAGTAATATACGTTGTCCAATACATTTTCATGATTCTGTCTCATTTCTTTCCGATTTAATTGACAGGTGGAAAAAGCTGCTCTGCAAATAGTTACTTCTCCTTTCTCTAACATCAAGCAAAATAAATTGCTTTATAATTCACTGTAATCATAAAAATAGGCTCATTGTAAAAAGTGTAATTTTTCTAAATAGTTAGTATTAGCTAACTATTTAGCAGCTTTACTCCTTTCCATTTTCATTGAAATGCTATTATTCACCATCAATATTTTTTAATCTCTCCCATGCTTCCCTGTGCTTTTAAAAACAACAGCCATTACTCCGGCTGAAATCGTCAAAAATTTATTTATGGTATTTCCCATTATGAATTATTTCAAATGCGCGATAAATCTGCTCACAAAGCATCACCCGCGCAAGCTGATGGGGAAATGTCATTGGTGACATGGAAAGGCGAAAATCCGATTTTCCTTTTATTTCTTCCCCAAGGCCAAAGGAACTTCCAATTAGAAAACTAAGCCTGCCATTCCCATTCACGCCTAAATGTTCAATTCGCTTGGCAAGCTGTACAGAAGAAAGTTCTGTTCCCTCAATGCAGAGTGAAATAATTTTTGAGTTTCCAGCAGCAGCAATCAGCTTTTTCCCTTCTGAGGAAAGGGCAGCCTTGAGCTGTGCTCCAGACGGCCGGTCTGACAGGCGGTATTCTGGAATTTCGAGAATAGAAAACCGGCAGAACAGGCGCAGTCGTTTTTCGTACTCTGCACAGGCGTTTCTCCAATATTCTTCTCTCAGTTTTCCAACACAGATTAAGTTAATTTGCATCATAAGTCAGAAAATCACAATATTGCCAGCGGAATTTTCCCGGGGCGCAACGGTAAGCTTGTAATCTCTCCCCTGTTTCATTCCAGACATTGTCAATTTGCAGAATGTCGTCTGATAAGCTAAATCGGGAGTGTTATTTTCACGGCTCAGATGGGCAAGGATAAAATGAGACGCCCGCTCATGGGCCAGGCGGTCCAATTCTTCTGCGCAGGCATTATTAGAAAGGTGGCCCGTATCAGAAAGGATACGGCGCTTCAGCGGATATGGATATGGTCCATTTTCCAGCATTCCAACGTCGTGGTTGGATTCCATGACAACCAGATCGGCACCGGAAAGGCTGCGGTGTACCTCATGGGAAAGGCAGCCAAGATCAGTAGAAAGTGCAGCGATCCTGCCATCTTCCGTTTCAATCCGATAGCCAACACACTCTGCACTGTCGTGAGAAATAGGAAATGGCCTTATCCGCATTCCAGCACATTCCACTCCATTTGCCTCAATAACATTGGCGCTGAAGTTACCGGAAAGGCAGCCCATTTTTTCCAATTCTTTTAAAGTTCCATAAGAAGCATAAACCGGGAAATGATTTTTTGAAGCTAATACGCGAAGCCCAGCAACATGGTCAGAATGCTCATGAGTGATAAACAATGCACATATCGCAGAAAGATCTATTCCGCAGTTCTTCAGCATTTCAGTTATCTGCTTCGCAGACCGGCCGGCATCAATTAGGATTCCTTTCCGTGCGGAGCCTATGTAATAGCTGTTTCCGCTGCTTCCGCTGAAAAGCGGGCAAAACCTAGCCATGAAAAGCCTCCTAAAAGCAAAACAGGATTGGCAACTGTCAATCCTGCCGCATGGATTCAAATTGCCTGTGCAGCTTCCGGCTCAGGGACATGAACTCTGCGGATGTTCGCTCCCAGATTGCGGAGTTTTTCTTCAATATTCTCATATCCCCGTTCAATCTGTTCAATATTTTCAATCTGCGTAATTCCGTGGGCACACAGGCCTGCAATGATAAGGGCAGCACCAGCGCGGAGATCAGTTGCCTTTACCGGAGCCCCTTCCAAATGATCTACTCCCTCAACAACAGCCAGTTTCCCGTCAACAGAAATCTGTGCTCCCATTCTTTTCAGCTCTTCAACATAGCGGAAACGATTGTCCCACACGCTCTCATTGATAATGCTTGTACCTTCTGCCAGGGAGAGAAGCACTGCAATCTGCGGCTGCATATCTGTCGGGAATCCCGGATGGGGCATCGTTTTAATATTACATTTGGAAAGTTTTCCAGTCCTGCTGACTCGGATAGCATCATCGTATTCTTCCAGATTAACGCCCATTTCATCGAGTTTAGCGGAAATAGATTCCAAATGTTTTGGTATCACATTTTTTACCATGACATCGCCACCGGTTACCGCAGCAGCGACCATATAAGTGCCGGCTTCAATCTGATCCGGAATAATGGCATAAGTTGTCCCTTTGAGGTACTTAACCCCACAGATTTTTATAACATCGGTTCCGGCGCCGTGGATATCAGCTCCCATTGAATTCAAAAAATTTGCAAGGTCAACAATATGGGGTTCTTTTGCTGCATTTTCAATTACTGTAGTTCCTTCTGCTTTGGTAGCGGCAAGAATAATATTCGCCGTTGCACCCACGGAAGCAATATCCAAATAAATATTACTTCCAACAAGTTTATCTGCATAAACATCAACCATGCCCGACTCGATATGATGTTTCGCCCCAAGCGCAGCAAAACCTTTTAGATGCTGGTCAATCGGCCTGACACCAAAATCACAGCCTCCAGGCATGGTTACAACTGCATGGTGAAATCTTCCCAAGAGTGCACCCATAAGGTAATAGGACCCACGCAACTGGCGTGCCAGCTCATCCGACGCAACATAAGTCCGAATGGTAGACGCATCAATTTCCAATGTACTCTTCCCAAGAAAACGAACCTTAACCCCCAATCCATTTAAAATCCGTGTAATCGCAATGATATCAGTAATGTTAGGAACATTTTCTATACGGCAAACGCCGTCTGAAAGGATCGCTGCTGGGATAATGGCAATCGCGGCATTTTTCGCGCCGCTGATTGGCACTTCTCCGCAAAGGCGATGCCCACCTTGAATTACAAATTTATCCAATGCGGTACGCTCCATTCTAAAAGTAAGACAATACTATTATCTCAAAAAATCTTAGATTATTGTAAAATGCAGTGAAAAAAAAGAATCAGCATTATTCCGACCTAGATATAAAAATAGGCATATTGATCTCTTGCATTCTTAACAATCATAGTACAGAGCCAGGAAAAAGTCAATAATAATTAAACTTAAAACCATTTTGATGTTTTCTAATAAAAGATTCTAATATGAAATAAAAAAGTCAGTAAAATAAACGGCATTGATTATTATGCAAACCGGCTGAACCCCGTCCAATATAAAAAGCAGCTTATCCTATCTGAATGGAAGCCGCTCTGAAAGTGCAATTTTATAAGAGAAATATTTAGTAAATTAAATTTCTGGAAATTTTTTCATCAAGCACGTGCTTTTTTCGATAGAATCTTCGTACAAATCCAGGAACGTCGTGCAGTGACTCTCCTGGCCATCCTGGCTAAGCCAAAGGCCGCCCTGAATGTTTGCATAGTCAAAGTCACCATCTTCCATAATACCACGGAAGCAACAGGAGCAACGAAATTTTCCATTTTTGCGTTCTTTCCGCTCAAAGTACAGCCTCTTTAGGCCGGTAGAATCTGTCTGCAAGCGGAGGAAGCGGCGATAATCCTGCTCTGCAACCAGAACTGATTCCTTATCTACAGCAGTCCCATATAATTCCTGTGAAAAGGCAGAATACAGCCCGGCGATTTTCTCCTGAACCGCCTTGTCCTTCGGTGCCGTCAAAGGCAGTGGAAAATTGGTTGGCAGTATCGCACGTTCATACCGGAGAATAATGATATCCAATGATGTTTCAACGAGAGTACGGCAAAAGTGCCATGGGTATTCCGGATGCAGCCTGTGTAAAGACAACGACTGTGCATGGACAAACGGAGCTGAGGTGCGTTCCATGCTGTAAAAGCACACAAGGCCGAGAAAATAAGAACATTGTATTAGATCATCCGGCGACTGTGCGGAAGCTTTGTTCCAGTCATTCAGAAGAGATGCCGGATCTGCCCTGCACAGCCGCAATCCAAATTTCCGCAGGCTGAGAGACTGTTTGCCTTTCGCGTGCAGTAAAAAGCTTGGCCCCTGTGCTCCCCAGGAAAAAGCGTCGAGGTCTGCCGGCGTAAAATCAGAGCAGCCAACAGAGTTTAATGTACGTCTGGATTGAAGATAATGGGTTATTGGGGCTGGCATCCGACACCTCCACTTTCCTGCTGCTTTGACGAAACAGGCTCACAAAGGACAGCAAAAGGATATTTTCCCGACAGCTTTTCACAGCATTGCAACGCTTTTTCCCTGTCATCGAAAAGCCCATAGACAGCTGAACCGCTTCCCGTCATACATGCGCCCAGAGAATCACAGCTTATCATTTTCTCCCTGATTTTTACAATATTCCCAAAAGGGCAGGAAACTTCAAAGGAATTGCCAAGGTGCCTGCCTATCTCCCTGATTTTTCCGGAACAGAGGGCTTTCAGCAGGCCATCTGTATAAAGCTTTGGGGAAAGCCCGCATGCGTCAAAGGATGAATATACTTTCCCGGTACTGCACCCTTCAGTTGGGCGGCAGACCACAATCCAGCAGTGTGGTAGTGGAAAAACAGGCTGTAGCTTTTCGCCTATCCCTTCTGCAAGGGCAGTCCCTCCCCGTAGGCAGAACGGGACATCAGCACCAACAGAAAGGCCAATCTGACAAAGCTGAGCTTCCGAAAGGCCAGCCCCAAACCAACAGTTCAGCAGCTTTAAAGCAGCGGCAGCGTCTGTGCTTCCTCCACCCAGCCCGGACTGAGCCGGAATGTTTTTGTCAACCTGAAACAAAAGGCCACTTTCCGCAGCAATTCCAGTCTCACTCCAAAAAGCTCTTGCAGCACGCATGACCGTATTTTCATCGCCGCATGGAATATCCGGTTTATTGCAGCAAACTTTCAGGGGACCAGAGCCAGTTTTAGTAAGGGAAACCGTATCATACAGAGAAATACTCTGCATTACCATGCGAAGCAGGTGGTATCCGTCCGAGCGGCGACCGACAATGTCAAGCGACAGATTGATTTTTGCGGGAGCAAGGAGCTTCATGTATTTTGATCCTTTCGCCTTCTCACAAAATGTTCGATTCTTGAAAGGGCTTCCATGATATGCTTTGGCGAATAAGAATACGAAACACGCACAAATCCTTCCCCACAGTCTCCAAAAGCATTGCCAGGGACAACGGCAACACGTTCTTTGTAGACTAATTCTTTACAAAATTCTTCCGATGAAAGGTCTGTGCTCCGAATACATGGAAAAACATAAAATGCACCTTCCGGCTCAAAACAAGAAAGGCCCATTGAGTTAAAGCTATTTACAATCAGCCGCCGGCGCATGTCATACTGTTCCCTCATTTCAAGGATGTCACTTTCACCGTTTTTCAGGGCTTCAATCGCCGCATACTGAGCCGTGGTCGGAGCACTCATGATGCCATACTGGTGCAGTTTTGTCATTTGACGGATAACCGTCTCCGGTGCACAGGCATAGCCAAGGCGCCATCCCGTCATAGCAAATGTCTTAGAAAAGCCGTTGATAAGAACCGTGCGCTCACGCATTCCATCGATAGACGCAAAAGATACATGCCGGGAATCCCCATAAGTAAGTTCACTGTAAATCTCGTCAGAAATAACAATCAGGTTATGTTCCTTAACAACTTTTGAAATTGCTTCAAGGTCACTGCGGTGCATCACGGCACCGGTTGGGTTGTTGGGATACGGAAGAATAAGGATTTTCGTCTTTGGGGTTATTTTTTCAAGCAGTTCTTCCGGCGTCAGACGGAAGCGGTTTTCTTCCTTCGTTTCAATAACAACAGGGATGCCGCCAGCCATCTGAGTAAGCGGCTTGTAGCAGACAAAACTCGGCTCCGGAATCAGCACCTCATCGCCCGGTTCGACCAGACAGCGGAGAGCGAGATCGATTGCTTCGCTGCCACCAACCGTAACGAGAATTTCTGTTTTAGGGCTGTAGTCAATGTGATAGTGCAGCTTGACGAAATGGGATATCCCTTCACGCAATTTCAGAAAGCCACGGTTTGGTGTATACCATGTCTTTCCTTCCTCCAAAGACCGGATTGCCTCTTCGCGGACATGCCACGGCGTTTTGAAATCCGGTTCACCGATAGAAAGCGATATCACGTTGTCCATTTCATTTGCAATGTCGAAAAAGCGGCGGATTCCAGATGGCTTCAGTCCACGGACAGCACAGTTAAGCACTTTATCGTAGTCAATCACTGAAGACACTCTTCCTTTCGTCTTTTTCGTCCTTCTCGTTCAGGATTACACCGTCGTCCTTGTAGCGTGTCAGGATAAAATGTGTCGCAGTGGAAAGCACGGAATCCATTGTTGCGAGACGGCGCATCACAAATACCGCAATGTCCTGCATGCTTTTCCCGTGAACCTTGACCGCCAGGTCATATCCTCCGGACATGAGATAAACGCTTTCCACTTCTTCAAACTGCATGATGCGCTCGGCAATTTCGTCAAACCCGCTGTCCCGTTTTGGGGAAACACGCAGTTCAATCAAGGCGCTTGCCTTGTTTTTATCTACTTTTTCCCAGTCAATCAGGGTTTTATAGCCCCGGATGACTCCATCTCTTTCATATGCGCTGATTTCTTCCTTGACTTTCTCTTCCGGAATATTCAGCATTGCGGAGAGCTGCGCGGTTGTCAGCCTCGCGTTTTCGCTTAAGAAAGATAAAAGCTGATCCATAACTGCAAATCACTCCTTGCATAAATTCCTTTTTGATGGCTGGCTTTAAGTTTCCAGCCAGCCTTTTTACTTTATTATTATAAATGCAAAACGACTGTTTGGAAAGATACATTTAGCCTTTTTTGCACAGATATCAGTTCTGCATTGCCTTGACAAATACTTTTATACCGCATATCATGAAAGCATATTTTTCAGCAGGATACAGGAGGAATTTATTATGCGTGCCGTTATCACCGTTGTGGGAAAAGACAAAGTTGGTATTCTTGCCCGTGTTTCTTCAATCTGTGCAAAAAACCAAGTTAATGTAACCGAGGTGACACAATCCATCCTTCATGACCTTTTCGCTATGGTTATGGTAGTTGACATTTCGCAGTGTACCATTCCATTCAGCGCGCTGTCTGATGAGCTCACAGCAGCCGGAAATGAAATGTGCCTGAAAATTCACGTCATGCATGAGGATATTTTCAATTCCATGCATCATGTTTAATTTTTATTAAGGAAAAAGGACCGTTGAAAATGCTAGATACTCATGATATTTTGGAAACGATCAACATGATCGACAACGAATGTCTGGACGTCCGTACCATTACAATGGGAATTTCACTCTTTGACTGTATCGATCCGGATATTAGCAAAGCCTGTGACAAAGTCTATGACAAAATCTGCCGCTATGCCGGGAACTTGGTCAAAACCGGTGAGGATATCAGCAAAGATTATGGTATCCCGATTATTAACAAGCGTGTATCCGTCACTCCAATTTCCATGCTTGCGGCTGCCTGCCCGGGGCAAAGTCCTGTGCGTTTCGCTCTGACGCTTGACCGGGCTGCAAAAGCAATCGGCATTGATTTTATAGGTGGATACTCTGCCCTTGTCCATAAAGGGTTCTCTCCCGGCGACATCGCCTTGATTGACAGCATCCCGGAAGCCCTGAGCCGCACGGACTTAGTCTGCTCTTCCGTTAACATTGGTACAACAAAAGCCGGTATCAATATGGACGCTGTTGCCAAGATGGGACATGTCGTGCTGGATACAGCCAAAGCGACAGCTGCCCATAACTGCATTGGTGCAGCAAAACTTGTGGTTTTCTGTAATGCTCCAGAGGACAATCCATTTATGGCTGGGGCATTTCACGGCCCAGGCGAACCGGACTGTGAAATTAACGTAGGAGTTTCGGGGCCTGGCGTTGTCCGGGCAGCCCTTGCCAAGGCAGGAGACTGTGATATTACGGAAGTCGCAAATGTTATTAAAAAGACAGCATTTAAAATAACCCGTATGGGGCAGCTCGTTGCATTAGAAGCCTCCAAAAGATTGAAAGTCCCGTTTGGCATCGTTGACCTTTCGCTTGCCCCGACTCCTGCCGTAGGGGACTCTGTGGCGCACATTCTGGAGGAAATGGGTTTGGAAAGTTGTGGGGCGCATGGTACAACTGCGGCTCTCGCTCTTCTGAACGATGCAGTGAAAAAGGGCGGTGTAATGGCGTCCTCTCACGTTGGGGGACTTTCCGGAGCCTTTATCCCTGTTACGGAAGACTCAGGCATGATTGATGCGGCACGGTGCGGCTCCCTTTCCATCACAAAGCTGGAGTCCATGACCGCTGTCTGCTCCGTTGGGCTTGACATGATTGTAATCCCCGGGGATGTTCCACCGGAAATCATCTCTGCCATAATTGCAGATGAAGCAGCCATCGGCATGGTAAATTCAAAGACAACCGCTGCAAGGTTGATTCCTGCTATCGGGAAGAAGGCAGGCGACGAGCTGGATTTCGGCGGTCTGCTCGGCGGTGGACCTGTTATGGAAGTCAACCGATTCTCTCCCCGGCGCTTCATTAGCCGCGGTGGAAGACTGCCTGCCCCATTACAAAGCCTTAAGAACTGAAAGATTCACTAAATATTGCGGAATTGCTCCTAAAATATAACCCGTTGGGAGCATTTCGCTTTTTTAGTCGTTTTTTCTTCGTATAAAGGCTGTTACTTTCTGGGCCTTTTGTTGCCGAAAACTTTATCATTATTATCTTGCATTCTTATGCGGATGAGTATAACAACTATTTCAAAATATCATTACGACGACCATGGTCAAGAAAATTTTTCTGCCTAAAAGTTATAAAAAGCAAAAAAGCATCAACATAAAGTCTGCCTTTAGCAGAGACTGCTGCGGGATAAATTTAAAATAGCATTTTTTACATTTACACAAGTATAACAAAACGCCTCTGGGAACAACTTCTTATCGTTGCAACCAAAGGCGCTTTTGTCTATCTATTAAGTCTGGCTTATTTATAAACCCTTGGGATTTCCATTCTAGTTGGAAAGCTCAGCTTCATTTTTTTAACAGGATAAATATATCTTTTGAAAACTAATATTCCGCTGTCGTCCAGTCTTTTCATAAACGCAACAAAACTTCTTTCGCCACGGAAACTCCAGCGCATTTTTTTAAATCTATTCCAGCTCTGTTGCGCCGGTGTAAAGCTGATAGTACTTTCCTTTTTCCTGCAAAAGCTTTTCATGGCTGCCGCGCTCAATAATTCTGCCATGTTCCAACACCATAATAACGTCTGCGTTACGGACTGTCGAAAGTCTGTGGGCAATTACAAAAACCGTCCGTCCCTGCATGAGGGCATCCATGCCTTTCTGGACGATAGCCTCAGTCCTAGTATCTATAGATGATGTTGCCTCGTCGAGGATCATGACAGGAGGGTCTGCAACCGCTGCGCGCGCAATGGAAATCAGCTGCCGCTGCCCTTGAGAGAGACCGCTGCCGTCACCTTGCAGCACAGTCTGATAGCCATTTGGAAGCATCCGAATAAAGCTGTCAGCATTGGCAAGCTTTGCAGCAGCAATGCATTCTTCGTCGGTAGCATCAAGTTTTCCATAGCGGATATTGTCCATTACGGTGCCTGTAAAGAGGTTCACATCCTGCAAAACAATACCAAGGGAACGGCGAAGAGCCTCTTTTTTTATTTTGTTAATATTGATGCCATCATAGCGGATTTTGCCATCTTCAATATCATAGAAGCGGTTAATCAGGTTGGTAATCGTTGTCTTGCCGGCACCGGTAGAACCGACAAAAGCCACTTTCTGGCCAGGTTCTGCATACAGCGTAATATTATGCAGTACGATTTTATCCGGTTCATATCCAAAAGTTACATCGTGCAAACGGATGTCGCCCTTAAGTTGCGTATAGGTTATCGTATCGTCGGCACGGTGTGGATGTTTCCATGCCCAAAGTTCAGTTCGTTTTTCTGTCTCAGTTAGTTTGCCATTTTCATATTTTGCATTGACAAGTGTGACATAGCCTTCATCTTTTTCACTTGGTTCATCCAAAAGTTCAAAAATTCGTGAAGCACCGGCAAGTGCCATGACTACAAAATTCGCCTGCTGGGAAACCTGACCAATTGGATTGATAAAATTGCGGGAAAGAGTTAAGAATGACGCAATGGCGCCGATTGTCAGCATATTAACCCCGGTGAGACAGATATTCTTAACCCCTGCGATGGCAAGAGCACCGCTAACAATCGCAAGAAGAACATAAAGAACATAACCCATACTGAAAATAACCGGCATTAGAATATTGCCATATTTATTTGCCTGCGTTGCGTCATAGCAAAGCTCATCATTCTTCTTGTCAAATGCCTCTTTTGTCTTTGCTTCATGACAAAAGACTTTAACGACTTTCTGCCCGTTAATCAGTTCTTCGATGAAGCCGTTTACACTGCCAAGGGAAGCCTGCTGGCGGATAAAATATGTTCCGCTCTTCTTTACAATCTTTTCAATCAGCTTAATTAACAGAAAAGCAAAGAGAAGGACAAACAAAGTAAGCCCAATGCTAAGATACAGCATGGAAATAAATGCCGCTATAATAGAAATAAGCGTTGAAAAGAGTTGCGGCAGGCTCTGTGAAATCATCTGGTTCAGCGTATCGGTATCATTCGTATAGCGGCTCATAATGTCGCCGTGCGAATGAGTGTCAAAGTAATGAATCGGCAAGGTCTGCATATGACCGAACATTTTATCGCGGATTTTTTTCATTGTACCCTGGGCTACTGTAATCATAATGCGGTTATAAAAAAGCGTTGCAATTACACCAGCCGCCAAAATGCAGCCCAAGATAAAGAGAGCTTTGAGCAGGCCATCGTAAACTGGAGTTTTTTCCAGAAGAATCGGGTTGATGTAATCGTCAATCAGCCTTTGCAGAAACAGAGATGAAGCGGCACCAGCAGCAGCACTGATAAAAATGCAAATAACAACTACTACAAGGTGAATCTTATACACCGACATATAGGATAATAGCCTTTTCAGTGTACCTGGCTTAACCTGTGCCCTCATTCCTCTCCCTGCTCCAAGTGGAGCGCGAGCGCGAGTATGAACTCTATTATCCATGAAGCTGTCCTCCCCTGTTCTGGGACTCATAAATTTCGTGGTAAATTGGGCAGGTTCTCATTAGCTGCTCATGATTTCCAAAATTGACAACGCTTCCTGCATTCAAAACCAGAATCTTATCTGCTTCCTGAACAGAGGAAATACGCTGTGCAATGATAATCTTTGTCGTATCCGGAATTTCTTTCTGGAATGCCTTGCGGATCAGGGCATCGGTATGAGTATCAACCGCACTGGTGGAATCATCGAGAATCAAAATTTTAGGTTTTTTCAAAAGGGCACGCGCAATGCAGATACGCTGTTTCTGACCGCCGGAGACATTTGTGCCCCCTTCATCAATCACAGTGTCATACTGCTGCGGAAACTCGCGGATAAATGGATCTGCCTGCGCAAGCTGGCAGGCACGAACCATTTCTTCATCTGTTGCATGCTCATTTCCCCAGCGGAGATTGTCCTTAATTGTCCCAGAAAAAAGGACATTTTTCTGAAGTACCATTGCCACCTGGTTGCGGAGCGCTTCAATATCATAGTTCCTTACATCAACGCCTCCAACCAGAATGCGGCCGTCCACAACATCATAGAGGCGCGGAATCAACTGTACAAGGCTTGATTTTGACGAGCCTGTCCCACCGATAATACCGATTGTCTCACCAGAGTTTATTGAAAAACTGACGTGGTTCAGAACTGGACGGTCAGATGTTGCCCCATAATAAAATGTAACATTCTCAAAGCTGACAGAACCGTCTTTTACCTGAGAGACCGGATTTTCGCTGTTCTTCAAAGAACCATTTTCCTGTAGGATTTCCGTGATGCGTTCCGCCGAAGCACGGGATGAAACGATCATGACAAAGAACATTGAAATCATCATAAGGCTCATCAGGATCTGGAAAGAGTACGTAATTAGGCTCAACAGCCCACCAGTAGAAAGGCCAACCGCCGGGTTGTTTCCAGAAGCAACAATCGCGCGTGCGCCAAGCCAGGAAATAAGGAGCAAACTTCCATAGACACATGACTGCATCAACGGCATACTGAGAATAATGCGTTTCCCGGCTTTGGTAGAGTCCTGGAAGATACTGCCGGAAATTTCGCTGAATTTTTCTTTCTCATGGTCTTCGCGCGTAAAGGACTTCACAACGCGGACGGCATGAAGATTTTCCTGTACGACATTATTCAGCTTATCATAGGTACGAAAAATTCTCCGGAAAATCGGGTGGACATTTGAATTAATCAGCCACATTCCAATCCCGAGAATTGGAATGGCAAAAAGGAAGACCATGGAAAGTCCCCTGTTAACATGGAATGCAGCTATCATACAAAGAACCAGCATGGCTGGCGACCGAACGGCCATGCGGAGAACCATTTGGTAGGCATTCTGCAAGTTCGTGACGTCTGTTGTCAGCCTGGTGACAATGCTTGCAGTTGAGTATTTGTCAATTGTGGAGAAGGAAAATTCCTGCACCTTGTAGAACATATCATGGCGCAGATTTCTCGCAAACCCTGACGATGCAATGGCTGCATAAGCACCGGACAGCGCGCCAAAAACGAGTGCAAGGAAAGCGCAAAAAAATAGAACCCCTCCCATTTTCATCACATAAGCCATATCTTTTTTATCGATTCCGTAGTCAATCAGATTTGCCATCAAAATGGGGATTACAACATCCAATAAGGCTTCCAGAACGACAAAAAAAGGTGTGAGAATAGAATCTTTTTTATACTGGCGGATACTTTTTGCAAGAGTTTTAATCATAGGATTCCCCCTTTTCCCCCTTAATCAGCCAACAAAAGGGTATAAAATTACTTAGTAAAGTTTTTAAGGTTGTTCTGCATGCGCTCCAGATAGTCTGCAAGGGCATTAAGCTCCGCTTTGGTGAAACCATTTGTAAGCCTTACCTCCAGCTGAATTGCATCTCTCCGGGCCATTTCATTGATATCGATTGCTTTCTGAGTCAGCGCAATTTTTTTCAGGCGGGCATCATATGGAACACTTTGGCGGGCAATCAAGCCTTTACGCTCCATGAGGGAAAGTACCTTGGATGCGGTAGAGCGCGTGATGCCAAAGCGCTTTTCTAAATCTTTCTGAAAGATCTCCGTATCACGGTGGTTGGCGAGGTAACAGATAATCCAGCCGTTGGTCCCCGTTACAGAGTCCACCTTTTTTTTTGACGCTGAGCAGTCCATATAGCGTCTAATTTGATTGTTCAGCCTCCGAAGCTGGATACCAACTGATTTTTCCCTCATAAGCACCTCCCGCGTCAGTACTCAGCTATACAGGAAAATATAGTGAATATCAAACTGTTGTATATGCAACATTATAGCCGACAGCAATTTTAATGTCAAGGCATTCGCATATAAAAAGCAGCCGCTTTTCGGCAGCTGCTTTTTATATGGCGGACATCCTTCTCTACTCTTTGTCTTCGGCTTCAAACTTGTCCTTGCCAACTCCGCACACCGGGCAAACCCAGTCTGCCGGAAGATCCTCAAATTTGGTTCCAGGCTTAATTCCATGTTCCGGATCACCCTCGGCAGGATCGTAAACATAGCCACAAATTGAGCAAACATATTTTTTCATATCCGTGAGTCCTCCTTGATAAATTCAACATATATTATCGTAATATTTAAGGGTGGAATTAAGGATAGCACAAACTCTTCATTTTGTAAAGCTATTCCAAAAATATTACCAATAATTTTTTGTAGGGCTACTGTGCAGCTCGGATCAACAGAAAAAATTTTGCTGATTGCTTTTGCCATTTGCAACCAGCAAGAATTTTAGGCACAGATAAATGCCACTTTGGGTTTACTCACACTCGCTGTTTAAACCATCCTTTTGTTTTGCTGGATATCTTTACCAGAGTCAGCATAACCGGGACTTCCGTCAAGACTCCCACCGTTGTGGCAAGCGCTGCAGGACTGGTGGTCCCAAACAGTGAAACTGCCACAGCTACAGACAATTCAAAAAAATTAGAAGCTCCTATCATCCCGGCCGGAGCTGCGATATCATAAGGCAATCTCAGCAGCTTGCAGGCTCCATAAGAAAGAAAGAAAATCAGATAAGTCTGCAAAATCAGCGGGACGGCAATCAGAACAACATGGAACGGATTATTAAGAATGGATTCGCTCTGCCCCATGAAAATTAATACTAGCGTTAGCAGTAGGCCAATGTTGGTAACGGAATCAAATTTGTGGACAAAGACATTTTCAAAATATTCTGAACCTTTTCTCTTGCTGACAAATATTCGGGTCAAAATCCCTCCGGCCAGCGGAATTACAATGAACAGCACCACACTTAAGACCAAAGTATCATAAGGGACACTGACATTTGACACGCCCAAAAGGAATTTTACAATCGGTACAAACGCAATCAGGATAATTAAATCATTAGTCGCCACTTGAACTACCGTATAGGTCGGATTTCCTTTTGCCAGTGTGCTCCAGACAAAAACCATTGCTGTACAGGGTGCAGCCCCCAAAAGGACGGCACCAGCTAGGTACTGATGTGCCAGTTCTGGAGAAATCAGTGCTTTGAATACGACAAGGAAAAAGAATGCCGCAATTACATACATGGTAAATGGTTTTACAAGCCAGTTAGCAATCCATGTTACAAACAATCCTTTGGAATTTTTACCTACATACCGTATGCTCCTAAAATCCACTTTTAACATCATAGGGTAAATCATAATCCAAATCAGAATTGCCATGGGAATAGACACATGAGCAAATTCAAGCTGATTTAAAAAAGCGGGAACTCTCGGTAAAAATTTACCCAGCAGGACACCAATTATCATGCAAAGCAATACCCACACTGTCAAATACCGTTGAAAAAGACTAATTCCCCTTTGGTCTTCTTTTTTCACTGCTTAAACCTCCTCGTAAATCCAGTAGCCAGAGAGTGATAATACCACCTTCCTGTTGCAATAATCATTCCGGCACGGGAACTTCTGCTGGCAACTTTGGCTCATTTTATCCCAGTAGCCAGCGACATAGAAAACAAATTATATAATCCGACTGCAATGGTCCCATGATGCCGCACCTGTGCTTAGTTTGTTGGTCATATCTGCCCAAAGGAAGGATTCATCTCCCTGAAAAATATCGATTGCCATAGCAATAAAAGGCCAAAGCGTCAAAAAGCGCCCAAGAAAAAATATTTTCCGCCGGATTTTTCACGCTTTTCATTTTCCAGAGTTTCCCTGCTGAAATAAATTCAGTAAATTCCGGCCTTTCACATCAAAAGGCTCCCAAGGAATGACCGCATAATTTCCGTCCGATATTTTGCTGACCTTTTGAATCCAGTGCAACTCATCCTTTGCTTTTGCCTTTAAAAATCCGCTTCCCGTTTCCGTCAGGGAGTAGCTTGCATTGACAACCCACCATCTGACCGTAAGGCCGGCACGCTTTAAGTCTTCCAAAAGACGTTTTGCTTCATAAAACGGCGTAGTTTCTGCAAGCGTAACAATAATGACTTCTGTATCATGAGAGTTTTTTAATCTGGGAAGCAAGTCTTTTTCAGCTTCTGTGACTTCACCGCCAGTATTCTTAATCTGCTGGTTATAATTCTCCGTTGATTCCAGCAGAAGGATTGTGTGGCCTGTTGGGGCAGTGTCCAATACAACCGTTTCTTCGCTGCTTTTCGCCACAATATTGGCAAATGCACGGAATACGGCAATCTCCTGGGTACAGGGGGAACGAAGGTCTTCTTTTACATACTCCAAATCCTCTTCAGACATTGTCTGCCGTGCTTTGGAAAGGACTTCTTCCTGATATTTTTTCAGTTCACCCTTCTCATTGATATGGCTGACGGAAAATCCCTTTTCCTGTCCGACAACAAGGTCCAGGTGGTCAGCCGGATCAGTGGTTGCCAGCCGGACTTTCTTTCCTTTCCGGCTCAGGCCGAGCGCAATGGCTGCTGCAATGGTTGTTTTGCCGACACCGCCTTTTCCCATTGTAAAAACGATTTTCTTTCCGGATTTCTCAATTTCATCAACAATCTCATCAAGCTTATGAAAATGCGGAAGGCTTTCCGCTGATTTCTCCAATTTGATACCTGCATCAGACAGCATGTGCCTAACGTTTTCCACGCCGGTAATGTTATAGGCACGGAGCGGCACCATTGTAACCGGGTATTGTTTAAGGCTTTCAGGGATGCTCTTGATTGCGGCCTGTTGTTTCTCAAACAAGGCAGTCTCAACTTTGTCCGCTGAATCATAGCTCTCCAGGATTCCATTCATCACAAGCAGTTGCTTCCGGATACCCAGTGCACCAAGTTCATCAGAGGCCCTTTTAGCTTCCAAAAGGGGCGTTTTCTCCGGTCTCGCAACGAGAATAAGGGTTGTAAGGCTGCCATCTGCGAGAGTTTCAGAGGCTTTTTTATACATTGCTTTCTTACTATCCAAGCCCGATAACTGTCCAAGGCAGGAAGCACCGTGTTTGCTTTCACTGATGAAGCCGCTCCACGCGGAGGGGAGCTGAAGCATCCGGAGTGTATGGCCGGTCGGGGCAGTATCAAAGATAATATGGTCAAAGCAGCCTGCCTTTTTCTCATCAGTCAGGAAACTGGAGAATTCATTGAATGCAGCAATTTCCACTGTACAGGAACCGGAAAGCTGTTCTTCCATATTCTGAATGGCAGACTCTGGCAATTTGCCACGGTAAGGGCCAATCACCGATTCGCGGTATTCGGCAGCCGCCGCCAAAGGGTCAAGATTTGCGACAACAAGCCCAGGGGCTTCCTTGATTTCTGTTCCCTTATCGCTCAGCTCCAAGCCAAAAACATCCTGAAGGTTGGAAGCCGGATCTGTACTGACAAGCAGAACTTTTTTACCGGAATCTGCAAGTGCAACAGCGGTAGCACAGGCAATCGAGGTTTTGCCTACGCCGCCTTTTCCGGTAAAGAAGAGATATTTTGTCTTTGCTGTTTTGAGCGGGCTGTAATGATCCATTTTCATAATTTTGATACCTCTTCAGCAGCAGCCTTTTGAGCCGCAACCGCATTTGTGTGTTTTTGCTTTGACCGGAACCGATTGAATCTTATTAAGATTCACCCCAAGGAAAACAGAGAATTCTGTATTGGTCAGGTAACCGGCCTCTTTTACAATTTTTCCGTCAACCATAGTGATTGGCAGAATTTTTGCACCTTTTGCATTCAATTCTTTCCTGATTGCAGCATTGCTTAAAAAGGCCTGAGGACTGGAAGTAAGGTTATACCTTTTTACTTCAATACCATTCTTTTTCAAATTTTCAATGACAGCAGTAACCCTGACTAATTCCGGATTTACAGAGGGACCACATACTCCTGTTGAACAACACATGGCAGGCTCAAAAATTTCCATTTTGCTCATTGTAAACAACTCCTTAAAATATTATTTATTTACATAGACAAGTGTCTATATTTAAGACAGGACTTCTGCCTTAGTCGGCTCTTACCAAAAACAGAATGGCCATATTATCTAATTGCCTCAATGTCATTGAATATTCTCTATATTATGAGTATGAATACCGCCTGCAAAGTGTTCATACCATTTGCAGATATTCATACAGCCAGCGGACATAAAAGATATGCGCATCTTAAAAGAATATCAGATCCAGGCTAATCCATCATGAGGATTCTTCACAGTTCTTCTTTGGGCTTGCTCCTTTTTTATATTCATGGCAAAGGCAGTCCTTTTTATTGCTTGTGCATCTGCTCCAATATTCAGAAATCCTTTTGACTGTTTTCATATTGAGCGTGTAATGCATCCAAGCACCCTGCCGGTTGGCAGTGACAATTCCGCATTCGGTAAGAATTTTCATATGGTACGAAAGCGTTGGCTGCGTAATGTTGAAGAATTTTAAAATATCGCAGGCACAAAGTTCACCGCAGGAAAGCATATCAATAATTTTCAGCCGCGTTTCATCCGACAGGGCTTTAAAAAGTAAGGCAAAGTCAGCATAACTGTTGTCCATAGCGGCCTCCTAATATAGACATCCATAAATTATATTGAACTCTATCTATATAATATCTTGCCAAATACCATTTGTCAAGAAGTTTTCGTTAGTCCGTAAAACATAAACTATAAAAAGCGGATATGAAGCAAGGCAAATTGGCCATTCCCGTCATGCTCAGTCATTTAACAAGTGGCACAATTTACCTGCCCCTTAAAATATAGACGCCGTTATAGACGCCGTTTTTTTGCCTTAAACAGCTTTACCAGTTCAAACCACAGTACCGAAATTGCAGACATTATTATTACAGTGAATACCTGCGGCCCGGTCAGAGGGGCCAGCTTTAGGAAAAAAGAAAGCGGTGTATACAGAGCCAGAACAAGCATTAAAATGATCCCTGTGAAAGACACCCACATTACTTTTTCCTTTATGAGCAGGCACAGGGAATGGTATGCGAAATCCGTCTGGGAGCTGTTGACCAGAACAAGAAAAATATTGCTGATAAACAGAATGGAAAGCCCCATGGCACGGGCTGTCGCTGCATTTTCCGCCGGGTTCCCCTGTAAAACGGCATAATAAGTCCCGAAGGAGGCAGCAAAAATGGCAAGGCCTTGCAAAGCACTTTTTAAGAGGCTTTTGGCACCAATCAGCTCTTCCTGTGGATTTCGGGGAGCGCGTTCCATTAAATTTTTTTCCGCCGGCTGCCGCTCAAAAACGATTGAGCAGGTCGGGTCAATAATAAGCTCCAAAAGGACAACATGAAGCGGAAGCAGCATTAAATTTTCCGGGTTCACTTTCAGAAGCGGAGCCAACAGGCAGGAAAAAGCGATTGGGATATGAATGGTAAATACGTAGCCGAACGCTTTTTTTATGTTGTCATAGATTCGCCTGCCATCCTGAATCGTATCCACGATTGTTGAAAAATTGTCATCAAGCAGGATTAAGTCTGCTGCTTCGCGGGATACTTCCGAGCCTCTTTTGCCCATGGCAACCCCGATATCCGCATACTTGAGGGCAGGCGCGTCATTGACACCGTCACCTGTCATTGCAACGATTTCCCCGTTGGCTTTGAGCGCTTTCACAATCCGCATTTTATGTTCCGGCACAACACGGGAAAAGATATTGACTTTGCGGACACAAGCCTGCAATTCCCCATCAGTCATCCGGTCAATCTCATCACCGGTAACCGACTTCCCACAGTTTGGTATGCCGACCTGACCTGCGATTGCCCTTGCCGTGGCACTGCTGTCCCCGGTAATCATTACAACCCGGACGCCGGCCCTGTTGCAGCGGCGGATATCTGCTTTTACGGATTTTCTAGGCGGATCAGCAAGGCCAACTAAGCCGCAAAGCTGAAGATGGCATTCCGGCAAAGATGCTGGGACATCACGAATCGTCGGGGCCTGCATCCGGCCGACCGCAATCACGCGAAACCCCTGTGACGCCATACCGATGGCTTTTTTCTGCGCTTTGCCAAGTTCTTCCGGGCTCATCTCACACAAAGCAAAAATTTTTTCCGGCGAGCCTTTCGCAGCAACCAGCACCTGGTCACCGCGCTGCCATACATGGCCCATCATTTTAGCTTCATGGGTAAAAGAATACTCCCGAACCAGCTTGCCGCCAAACAGAGAATCTTTTGACAGGCCCTTGCTTTTACAGTAAGAAAGCATTGCTTTTTCCATTGGATCATAGGTATCCGGTTCGCAGGCCATCCCCATTGCGGCACAAAATTCTCCTTCCTGAATTTTTCCAGTCCATGTCTCGCAGACGGCCATCCGGTTTTCTGTAATGGTACCGGTTTTGTCAACACACAGGACAGAGACCGCACCCAGCGTCTCTACGGAAGAAAGCTTCCTCACCAGCGAATGCTTTTTGGCAAGCCTCCATGCACCCATAGAAAGGAATACGGTTAAAACGACCGGGAATTCCTCAGGAATCATCGCCATGGCAAGCGTAACTCCGGAAAGGATGCTTTCCACCAGCCGGTCTACGAAGCTGTGATTTGGGAGGTTAAACCAAGTAAAACAGCCAACCAAAACAAACAGGACAGCCGCAATCACTGCACATAGCTTTACAAGGCTTCTCGTTTGTCTCTGTAAAGGAGAAAGAGACTCCGGTGCGTCAGAAACATTCAGGCCGATCTTCCCGATTTCTGTCGCTTTCCCAATTTTATCGACACGGACAGCCGCACTGCCCTGCGTAACCATCGTACCCGCATAACAATAATCGCGGCGCCACCGGCCACTGTTTTTTCCTGCCTCAGACGGGGTTTTCCAGACTTCTTCCGCTTCCCCTGTCAGGGAGGATTCGTTGACGCATAAGTCATTCGCCTCAAGGATCACCCCATCGGCAGAAATTTTATCTCCCTCTGCAATCAGCATAATATCACCCGGCACAAGGTCGGAACTGTCAATCTGCCGTTCTGTTTTATCGCGCAGGACTCTGATATGGGGTGCAGAAAGATTTTTCAGTGCACTCAAGGTTTTATCTGTCTTCCAACCCTGAATCACATCAATGCTGATCATTCCGGCGACAAAGACCAGCATGATGACACCATCGCGCGGCTGGCTCAGGAAGAAGTAAATGACAGCCGTCACAATAAGGAGCAAAAACATGGGTTCCGACAAAGCTTTCAGAATTTCAGAGAGAATGCCCTTTTTCTTTTTGGGTGCCAGTTCATTTTTGCCGAATTGTTTTTGGCGCTGTACGGCTTCTTCTGCCGTAAGGCCCGTTAAGTTTGCGGTGTTTTCCTGTTCTGTCATAAAAGTTACCCCCTTCATGCCTTTCGGCATTTATGCGACAGCTCTATGGCATTGCAAAGATAAACAGTCGTTGTTCCACGAAAATGGGTATAAAAATACCTGTGGAACAATACACTGTCCCACAGGTTTGATTCATCCTGTTGCCGTATGGCCCAGCCCTATCAACCTCTTTTGAGGTTCATTGCCTGCTCAGTTTGTACTGTAGATCAGATGCAGCGCAAAGAGATACTAATATCTTATCATATTCAACTTTTGGTGTCAAGTGACTAAAATTTAAAATAAATTTTTGCTTATATGACTATAACATAGATAGTAGTACAATTTATAAAATGAAAAGGGGCTGACTGAGTCAACCGGTTTTTGCCATCCAGAGCCACAACGGTTCAATATGTCCGTTTTCGATAACAAAAAGGCACCGGTTTTGCCGTTGCCAAATTGCCCCGATATGTCATGCTTTTTTCCTGAAACTGCCAAATCCCCCTTGACTATCCTCCAAAATGCGGTATAATTACCCTTGTAGGGCACAAAAAGTGCAATGCAGAAGCAAGTGTTCGCAGCACTTACCTCCTGCATACGGAGAGCTAGGCTCCATACGCAACCGAATAATCGGCACATTGCGGTTCTTATTATACCGCCTGTTCTGCTTTTTGTACAGGGGGATTCCGCAATAAGTTCTGTGCTGTGCTTCGGAACGCTGGATATGGACGCTGTCCGTATCCAGCGTTTTTTTGTGCTTTACACCACCGGGAATCGGTGGGGTTTTTGACATGAATTCCCCTTAAGCGGCCCTGCCGGTTCCTCTTATTTTGCTTGTGAAAAGATGTTTTTATAAATGAAGGCAGTGCTATCCGGCTTGGACTAAAAAAATATTTTATACTTTTTGTATTTAGTTCTGCCGGTTGGCGCTGCCTTCCAAAGTTCCCACAGGAAAATTCTTTCATCCAACCGGCAGTGTTGCCAAACCGCCGCCTTTGGGAGCTTCGATAAGCCACAAACCCGCACAACCACTGGATTTTTCGGTTCTTTCAAATTATTTCCACTCAAATGCGATGTTTGCTTTCCCTTCGATTTTATATTTTAAATTACGAATTATACACGAATTTGCAATATGCATTTGTTGCCAAAATGCAGCCGTTTACCTTATGAGAGCCTGCCGTCATCATGCGGCAGGCTCTCATTCTATCAAAGTATTCCACTAAACCTGTTTTTTCCATTTGGTGAAATTCTCAACGGTTTATTTTACTGCTCATCAAAAGTTTGTTGAATCAGGCCCAGCCGTCTGGCTTCTTGAATAGCATTTATCCTCGAGGAGACGCCGAGTTTTCTGAAAATATTCAGCACATGGGTTTTTACCGTAGCGAGGGAAATGCACAGACTTTCCGCAATTTGCGGGTTCGTTTTTCCCACTGCAAGTTCTGTAAGGACCTCCAACTCTCGGGAACTGAGAATTTCTTGCTCTCCGGTCTGCCCATTCTGTGAGCAGATGCGCATTGCATCGCGCACAAACAAGCGTTCTTCCCTGCTGAGCATGTCCGCCATGACGGCACCGAACTCCTTCCAGAGCGGTTCCAAAACGTCGCGGTCGACATAAAACGGCTGGAGAACACGATTTTCCCACGAATAATAGACGGCCTCGCGGAACAGATTGTTCCGGCGGCGCCGGTCAGCAGGTGAAGAACCAACCGTCATCCGGATCAAAAGGAGATCGGCTTCTACAAGGCGCAGGCGGTTCTGGTTTTCACGCGAAAAAGCAACGACATTTTCCGTCATTTTTTTTGCTTTTTCCGCTTCGCCGTTTTGAAAGTACAGCCGAGCGCAAAGCAGTTCAAAAGCGGGAGAAGGCTTCGCGGAATGAGCGAGGAAAACTTCATATTCGGAAAGGATTTGTTCCTGACGGGCAGTGCTCAGCCTGCCGGCGGCGGCAAGTTCAATGAGCAGTCGGTCCGCCCAGTTCTGCGTTTCACTGTTTCCGATGACTTGCCGAATCACTTTTTCGCCAAGGTCCTCGTTTCCGCTGAGCATGTCGTATTCCGCAAGGTTGTAGTCGAAGCTGTAGGAGACCAGGTCTTTCGGGATTGAGCTGCCGCTAATCATGGCCTGCGCACGGTCAAGATACTTCTTCGCATCGGTAAGTTCCATCCGCTTTAAATAAATGCCGATGATTCCAATGCGAAAATTGTATTGCTGCATGAAAAAGGCTTTGTCGGTCGCCATCTTTTTCTCGATGGTTTCGTAAATTTTTATGCCGTCGTTCAATCGGCCGGTTTCTTCCGCAAGCTGTGCCTTACAGTTCATGGAATAGTAATAGATGCTGGAACTGTCCTTCGCGAGTTCCAAAGCCTGATCGGCATAATGCTCCGCTTTTTCATATTCGCGGTTCATAATCATCAGGTGGGAGCAACCGAGCAAAAGCAGCGCGGCGGTTTCTGGCCGTAAATTATAATCATGGATCAATGATAGCGGGGCTTCCAGGGGCAGTGTGGTTGAAACATGGTGTGTATCGAACATATCCTGCGCATATCGGAGATAGAGGCAAAAGGGTGTGTCCGCCCATTCGTCCAACATGATACCGCAGAGAATCTTGAAAGCGGAAAAATTGCCGCAGTCGATATGGTAGATCAGCTCGCACGTGGCGAGGTCGAGATTTTTAGCAAGGCGTTCGTTCGGAATCTTGTTAAGGTATTCCCCGACGATAGGATCCGTTTTCATTTTGGTGAGGTCTTCCATCGCTCCGTCGTAATCCTTCGCAAGGAGCAGCAGAGGGACAGCCTCATCAAAACAGCGCCGCGCCTCAAAGGCGGCGGCGGACCGGTGCAGAACGTCGTTCTGCTCATCGGCGGCCAGCTCCGAAAACCGCTGTTTCAGGTATTCACCGAGAATGTTATGGTAGCGGTAAATCCCCTTCTTTTCGTCGATGCAGATGAGAAACAGATTTTTGTTCAGCAGGTTTTCCAGCATGGAAGCGTAGTCGAGCGACTCAAAAAGTGCGGAGCAAATATCCGCGTCGAACCACGGCAGGATTCCGGTGCGGATGAGAAAGCTTTGTTCTTCGGGCGAAAGCTTCCCAAATACCTCGCGGGTGAGGTACTCCGCCGTGAAGCCGCCGCCATTTTTCAGAAGATCTCCTGAAAATTCGCCTCCCGCCGCGGCGAGCTGTAGACCACCAACCCATCCTTCCGCAAAATTGCTGATTTTCTCAAGCTCGGTATTGTCAGACCGGAGCTTCATCGTCGTTTTAAGGAACTGCATACTTTCTTCCCGTGAAAGCTTCATGTCATCGCCGGAAAGGTACAGGAGTCTGCCCGAGACCGCGAGAGCACCAAGATAGACCGGCGGATCTTCGCGCGAAAGCAGAAAGAGGTGAAGATTTTCAGGCATGGACTGGAGAAAAAACTCCAGCGAATCAAGCAGTGCAGGGTCTGTGATGCAGTGAAAATCATCCAGGACAATATAGTAATCCGTATCGCCGCAAAGCCGGTTAATGAGAAAAACAAGGTTGTCTTTTGGGGCCCGCGGCTCGAAGGCCATCCCATGGCCCGGGCCGAATTCCAGCTCTTCACCCACGAGGGAACCGGCCGCCGCTGCAAAATAGCGCCAGAACGAGAAAAGACCGTTGTTGCTTTCGTCGAGCGAGAGCCAGGCAGTGTTTTTCAGACCGGTTTCCACAATAAAGGAGGAAAGCAGCGTCGTTTTACCCATACCAGCCGCACCCTTGACAAAAACGACGCTCATTTCAGAGCACCGTTTCAGCTTTTCAAAAAGGGCATGGCGCACGATATAGTCCCGACGAGGACGGGGCATGATTAGCTTTGTGGAAAGGAGCGCGGGCTTCCCTCCCTTTGGAGCTGCGGCAGTCACAGACAGATTCCTCCTGAAAATGAAATCACTCTGATTGTAAACCGCACAATCTCTTTTTGCAAGGGCGGTCATGCGCGTTCTACAAAGTCGTGCCTGAGTTTCACGTAGGCAACGCCAAACATGACAAGAGAGATGGCGAGAATGTAAAACACGGGGAACATATGCCGCAAGGCTTCGCCGTTCTGAAGATTGATTGCGAAATCCATAAACTGTTTCTGCGGCAGGATTTTAATCAGATGATCCAGCACAGCATCCTTTTTGCTGAAAGAGTAGAAGCACCCCGCCAGCGTGGACGTGACAACCATGATGGAGCTGCCGAGCATATTGGCGTTATCCGGCTTTTTGAGCAGTGTATTCAGAAGAAGGGCGAACGAGCTTCCGAGTATGGCCAAAATCAAAAACAAACCAGCATACTGGCCCATAGAAAAGCCGATGTTCCACCCGCCAGTCTGTAGCAGCGCGAGCGCTACCCATGGCGGCACAAACGAGCACAGGCAGAAAAGAAAATGCGCGGCCAGGTATTGATTGAACGACAGGGGCGAGGCCGAGATGCGCAGAAGCTGCCCCTGCTCCTTGTCTTCCGCAAACGGGAAGAAATAGAAGAAAGCGCTCATCCCGAGAAAAATCATCAGAAAGCCGACCACATTGACACCGACGTTCCGGTCGTCCTTCTGGGGCGGAATCTTTGCCTGGGGATTCTTCAGCAGGAGCTGTAGCATGTTTTTGAACTTTTCATTGCGAAGCGTTTCAATATTGAACCGCCCGTTGCCCAGATCCGTCACAATGGCATCATACTGCTGCCGTACCAGCGCCGAGTGAAGGGGCTTTTGCTTCATCACTTCAACGCTGAGATATTTCGTGTCAAGGTTCCGGGCGTTGCCGGCTGTCACGAAAGCGATGTGCCCCTTTACCTGCTGAACCCCCGTGACATAGACCGCGAAAAAAATAGACACGATTGTTATGACAAGCATGGCGAGGATGGAACCAAGACGCGGCCTGATTCGGCAAAAATCATTTTTTAGTATATTAATCATAGATAATCCTCCGTCCGGAACGTTTTTGCGCACCCGAGCGTCAAAAGAACGCCGAACCCGGCGGCAACAAGGATGACGGGTGCCACAACCGTTAGATTTCCGTCGTAGATAACGGCGAAGAATGCGTCAATCAGCCATTTCACCGGGGAAAACCGGGAAGCGAACGCGAGCGCCGCGCCCATGCCGTCCAGCGAAAAAAATGCGCCGCCGAGGAACGCGAAAATGCTGATGAAAAGGCTTAGGATGCTGCTTGCGGTCTCCTCACAGTGAAAGATGCAGCAAAAGAAAACGCCCAGTGCCGCCGAAGCAAATTCCACTGGAATCATCATCAGGAGAATCCAGCCGACGTTCCACCCGCCGAGATTAATTCCCATGAGCACAAACACCAGGCACAGTGCAGCATGAAGTACATAATCGAATACGAACGAGGCGGCAATTTTTGAGAAGTAGACCGGGAACTTTCCGCACGGCGAGTAAAGAATACGGAGATTCGGTTTTTTGATGTCACGCTCCATAAAGCAGTTGGTCGCCGTCATAGCCCCTTCCAGCATCCCGAAGACCAAAAACGCAACCGCATAATAATTGTAAGAATCGATTTCGTTCGTGTAGTTACCACTTGAAAGGTAGCCCATGATGAGAATCATGGCAATGGCAAACACTGTATTGTAATTGATGAGAATCGGATTCTTGAAGTTGTTCATCAGATCCATTTTGAAGATCTGCCAGAAACGATACATCCTGCTTTCTCCTTTCAATCCCGCAGCTTGCGTCCGGTCAGCTTCAGGAAAACGGTCTCAAGGCTTGCTTCCTCGCTGGAAATGTTACGGATGTGCGCTCCGCTGTCGGAAATCAGCGAAATGATACGGTCGAGGTTTTCGACGCCGCGCACCGAAACGATGTCGATATGTCCATTTTGGGATTTGACTTCCTTTACGCCCTCGACGACGTAAAAAACTTCGGCAGGAACATAAGAGCCTTCTTCCAGATCGATGTGATAACGCTTTTCGCTCTGGATGTCTTCCTTGAGTTTTTCCTTCGTCCCTTCGGCGATGATCTTGCCGTGGTCGATGATGATAATGCGGGACGATATTTCTTCCACTTCCTCCATGTAATGGGTGGTGTAAAGAACCGTCATACCGTTCTGCTGCAACTTTTTGATTGAGGTGAGAATGTGGTTGCGCGACTGCGGGTCGATACCAACCGTCGGTTCATCCATCACGACGAGCTCCGGGTGATGGGCAATGGCGCACGCGATGTTCAGGCGGCGTTTCATGCCTCCTGAGAAGGTTTTCACTTTATCGTTGCGGCGGTCGGCCAGCCCGGCAAAGGTGAGCGCTTCCTCCACCGCTTCATCGAGCCTTTCGCCTCGGAGGCCATAAAGCGAGGTGAAAAAGCGTGCGTTCTGTTCGGCGGATAGTTCTTCGTAAAGGGCGAGATCCTGCGGTACCACGCCGAGCTTCTGCTTATATGCACGAAGACTTCTGTCGATTTTTTTACCGTTGTAGAGTATTGTTCCGTCATCCCGCCGGAGCAGGCCGAGCAGGATGTTGATTGTCGTGCTTTTTCCGGCGCCGTTTGGGCCAAGCAGGCAAAGGATTTCCCCTTTCCCGACATAAAAACTGATGTGATCAAGCACGCAGTTGTTTTGAAAGCTTTTTGCAAGCCCATTAATCTCAAGCAATTTTTCCATTCTATTCATCTCCTGCATCCATCATACCGCAAGCTGTCGGTTTTGAAATCAACCGAACGGTTGATTTTGTGGGATGATTTCTTTCAGACGTAGGTCGATTCCATAGTATGATTCTATTGCACTATTCGGACAATCCATCTTGCTCGTAAATTATTTCCTTTTGCTACATTATTTCCATTTTTTATCAATAGTGCGTGACTAGATCACTCAAATAACTCTCATAAGACGCCAACAGTACGTGTAGCAGATTCCACGGTGAGTTAACCCTTGCCTTTGCTGTTCCAGTACAAAGCAGGACGGCATTTCCAGTTCATTTCATCGTAGAAAGTGAGGTTGCGTGACCTGAACCCCGAAGACTGAGCCAATAGAAAAGTTAGTCACAATATGATAAAATGCAAATGGAGTGATT
>ENA-UOOE01000253-UOOE01000253.1-fermentation-metagenome-genome-assembly--contig:-NODE-253-length-57125-cov-119.139916_pt1 | contig 57125 bp, 34 predicted proteins | sample MGYA00245776_ERZ724021 | MGnify/ENA primary metagenome ERZ724021 (study PRJEB28704, sample SAMN03018321) | fermentation metagenome | biome: anthropogenic terrestrial biome; feature: soil... | reverse complement strand
TATCTAGTGTCAGAATAAATATAATATTATCTAGTGTCAGAATAAATATAATATTATCTAGTGTCAGAATAAATATAATATTTATCTGTATAATATTATGCAAATCACGTTTATCTGAAACTGCATTTTTTATATATAAAAGTTGTAATTTTACTTATATTTAGGAATTATGAGTATATCAAGCTTCCTGCTATTGTAAGGGCTTATTCTCGAAGGTAACACGGTATGAAATATGATGTCGTTGTAGTTGGAGCCGGGCCTGTGGGATCCACTGCAGCTCGCTATGCGGCCATGAATGGAGCAAAGGTTCTAATGATTGAGGAGCATGCCTTCATAGGGTCGCCTGTAGGCTGTACCGGACTCTTGAGCACCAGAGCGGTTGCAGAATGCGAGCTCAAGCCCTCGGATGAGTTTGTGTTCAATTCCGTACGCGGAGCCTTTGTACATGCTCCGGATGGGCAATGCCTGCCAATCGATGGAAAGCAGACCAAGGCATACGTGGTTTCGCGAAAGAACTTCGACCGCGCCCTTGCAGTAATGGCTGCTGAAGAAGGTGTGGAACTATCTCTCAGGACAAGGGCTGTGGGATTAGAAAAACCGGATGCGGAATTCAAAAAGGAAGGACAAAAAAATCCTCAGATAAAACTCAGAGTAATCAGAAACGGAAAACCTGAAACAATCTGCACATCTGTCGTGATAGGGTCAGACGGCGTAAAAAGCCGGATAGCCAGCTATGCTGGACTTAAAAAACCTGCCCGCGTACTTCCGGGAATCCAGATTGAAGCCCCATATGCTTCGGAAAATAGTGACTTTGTAGAACTTTTCCCAGGTTCCTTTGCTCCCGGTTTTTTTGCTTGGACCGTACCTGTTAACGAAAAAATTTCAAGAATCGGGCTTGCACTTGAACCCGGACTTGCCTGGAAAGATGGGCAGGAAGATTGCTCTCCTCTTTCATATCTTGAAAAACTCCTTCGCTCCAATCCTCATTTAAAAGCTAGATACTCAGGAGGTATGCTTGATTTTGTAGTAGGAGGAATCCCTATAGGGCCTCAGGAGAAAACAGCGTCGGATGGAGTTTTACTAGTTGGTGATGCTGCCGGACAGGCAAAGCCGACTTCAGGAGGGGGAATCTATACCGGAGCTTTTGCGGCAAAAATCGCTGGAAAGGTTGCTGCACAGGCTGCCCTTGAAGGAGATACCTCAGCAGAGAGGCTTTCCGAATATGACCAGCTCTGGCAAAAGGGCCTTGGAAAAGAACTTGAGATAGGCATGAAAATTCATGACTACATCGGAAAGCTGGAAGACAGGCAGTTCAATGACCTTATAGGTTCACTAAATACTCCTTCGATTCTGAACACCATTACCGAGTATGGAGACATGGACCATCCTTCTATCCTTCTGAGAAAGCTAATGTTTTCAGGAAATTCCTTAAGACTTATGAAAGCTTTTGGAACCTTCTTAAGAACGCTCTTTTGACATGCTAGTAAAGTCCCTTAAGATTCAGGCTTTTTTCATTTCGCCGGCTTCGGCTTAAAGAAATAGAATGGGTTTTTTAAAATTAACTGGGGCTTATATAAGCAGGACGATTTGAATGTACAGATGCAACAAATGTGGATACCTTTACAACCCTGATTACGGGGACTCCTCACAATCCATAGCTCCGGATACGCCTTTTCAAAGACTCCCAAAGCCGTGGAAATGCCCTAGATGTGGAGCCCCTAAAGAGAAATTCAACAAAATTTGATACTAATCCTTCAAAAAATGGTGTATATTAAAAATTCTCTTCGCTCATCCTGTTTCTTTCAAAGTTAAGAATTTTTCTGATGATTATTTTTTTAGACCCGACCCAAAGCTCCTCATTTTCAGGGTAATTTTCCTTCGCATACTCAAAAAGCTCATTTACGCTCATATCATCAAGTTTTCTCTTGAGTAAATTAAAATCTTCCACAAAAACACCTTCTTTATAAATTTAAGCTTTAATCTAGCTTTCAATACTTGTCTTTATCTTGTTAAAGTGCAGATTCAAAGATAGCAGGTTTTTTATAAATATTTATAGTTAATTGTCTGGACTCAATAAATCTTTACCTTGAACATATATAATAAATTTAATGCAAATTAGCAGAATATTAATATGTTAAGAAATTTAAACATAGTTATAGGATAGTACTTAAAAAATCAACCTGAAATTTGAACTCTGACACAAAAACCTTTAAAGTTGACAAAAAATTTACTAAAGTGGTATAGAATCAGGAACAGGTGACCCTGGCATAAATCAGAACAGCAGTACAGATGCAGAAACCGAAGAAAACTGGATGAGAGAATTTCTTTTAAATAGCCCTGACCCTATCCTGAGAATTGGAACAGAAGGAACGGTTCTTTACGCAAATAAGGCCGGAATATCCCTACTTGAAACTATTAAAAGCCAGGTTGGGGAAAAAGCTCCTGCTGAAATCCTGAAGGACGCCAAGCGAGTAGCAATTCGAAAGAAACCCGCGCAGACTGAACTAAAAGCAGGCGGAAAAATTTATTCAATTGTTTTTACTCCCTTGCTTGCATCCGAAGGCACGATCGTCTCTGCATTTGAGATCACTGCCCTCAAGCAAACCGAGGAGAAACTGCTTTTAAGAAAACGAGAGCATGAGGTACTTTCTCAGATTTCCTTTTTATCTTTCAAAATTCAGGGTTTTCAAGCTCTGCTTTATCAAGCCCTGCCTATGATTGCCGCTACTCTTGGCGCAGAATACTGCAGCGTCCTGAAACTTTTACCTGATGGAAATTTTATATATGAGACAGGAATCGGCTGGAAGCTAGAGAATACAGGTAGGATCATTAAAAAAGATTCAGCTTCAAGAGCAGGCTACACCGTACTTTCAAGCCGACCTATTCTGCTAGAAAAGCTGGATAGGAATAATTCCATTAGAACAATGGGCCTTGAAGAAGGTCAGGATATAATCAGTGGTATAAGTGTGCTCATAGGAAGTATTGAAAAGCCATATGGAATACTGACAGCTCACAGCACGAGAAAGGAGAAATTTACCGAAGAGGATACTTGTTTCTTAAATGCAGTTGCAATAATCTTTTCATTTACAATTCAAAGAAAAGAAGTAGAAGCCGCACTCCAAGACAAAGTGTATTTCCTGGAAACGCTACTGGACACTATCCCGGCTCCCGTGTTCTACAGGGACAGAGAAGGCATTTATCAGGGCTGCAACGAGCTTTTTGCAAAAATGATTTTCGGAAATTCAAAAGAAAAAATAGCTGGACACTCCACTTACGACCTTTTCAGAACAAAATCTTCAGAACTTGATGAAGTTTATGAAAGAATGGACAGGCAGCTCTTCCAGAAAGGAGGAAACCATGTTTACGAATCCAAAGTATTGTGCTCTGATGGGCTAAAAAGAGACTTCATTTTCAATAAGGCCATATACAAAAGCTTCTGCGGGACTGTAGAAGGGCTTATTGGAGTAATGCTTGACATTACAGGGCGCAAAAAAATGGAAGAGAAGTTGCGAAAAAGTGAAGAAAGATACCGCCTCATTGCAGAACAGACAGGGCAGCTAATATATGAAATTGATTTGAGAAACGGCAATGTTGAGTGGGCAGGAGCAATTGAAGAGCTCACAGGCTACAACAATAAAGAAATTGAGAATCTTGATTTTTACGACTGGCTTGAACATATTCATCCCGAAGATTATAGAAGAGTACAGCAATCATTGAAGAATTGCTGGAATACAGGAGATAAGTTCAATGGGGAATTCAGGTTCAAGCGAAAAGATGGAAGCTATTTTTATGTAAAAAATAAAGGAATATTTCTGAGAGATGAAGAAGACCGCATGTGCCGGGCTCTTGGGGCAATGGTAGACATTACCGAAATTAAACAGTCTTCAGAAAAATTGAAGGAAAGCGAAGAACTCTATAGGTCATTTTTACAGAATTTCAAAGGAATTTCGTTTAAACTTGACAGGGATCTTAAGCCCCTCTTTCTTGAAGGAGCCCTCAAAGAAATAACCGAGTATACAGAAGAAGAATTTCTCTCAGGCAGAATAAGTTTCCTTGACCTAGTTGCCCCGGAAGACAGATCGATATTCGATAGAAATAGAAAAAAAATGGCATTATCTCCAAATTCGATTATAGAGTACGAGTACAAGTTCAGGCGGAAGGATGGAAGTGTAAGGTGGGTCCATGAATTAATCCACAATGTTTGCAACGATTCAGGAGAAAACATATCTTACCAGGGATATGCCTATGACATTACCCAGAGGAAGAAAGCTGAGGAAACTCTTGAGAAAGCCGAGAAAATCAGCATGAGGGAGATCCACCATCGGATAAAGAATAACCTTCAGATAGTTTCCTCTCTGCTAAGCCTTCAGGCTGACAAGTTTAAAGATAAGGAGGTTATTGAAGCCTTCAGGGAAAGCGAAAACCGTGTAATTTCAATGTCCATAATCCATGAAGAACTCTATAAGTCAAAGGATGCGAAAAGTATTGATTTTGCAGCATACCTAAGGAAATTGACTGCGGACATTCTGCATTCTTATAAGATAGGAGACGAGAAGGTCAAGCTTATCCTTGAAGTGGACAGTACACTTCTTGGAGTTGATACCGCAATTCCGCTGGGAATCATAATTAATGAACTTTTCTCAAACTCCCTTAAATATGCTTTTCCAAAAAGTGAAGAAGGAAAGGTCAGGATTTCCCTTTACCGAAATGAAGACGAATGTCAAAAAACAGGCGAAGACATTGAAAAGAAAGGCACAGAAAAGTCCTCTAGGTTTACGCTCATCTACTCAGACAACGGGACTCGTTTTTCGGAAAAAGTAGATTTTAAAAATCCGAAAACTCTAGGTTTGCAGCTTGTAAAAGCTCTCGTTGAGCAGATTAACGGAACAATAGAGCTTGAAATAGGGAAAGAAACAAAATACACTATCAGATTCGAGGATAAGGGATGATCCTAAAAAAATATAAAAAATGCCTCCCGTACCTTACATTTCGATTAATTCCGCTTTCAAAAAAGAAATTGAGCTTTCAAAAAAGAAATTGAATAAGGTTCTCTTAATTTAATTTACTTGATCTGGTTTTGTTAATTTGATTCTCTTTTCACTTATTCTAAAATCAATCTTTTATAAAAAGCATTTTTCAATTCAGAAAGTTTTTGTCATATAAGCTTAGAGTCATATAAGCTTAGAAATAGTATCCCTATGCATCAAATTTTTTTAAATAAGTTTGATCAAAAACGGAAACTTTTTCAAAAAAGTTTTACCAAAACTTTGTCAGAGACTTGACATAACAAATTGAACCAGATAACACAGCTTCTATACTAAGAACTTTCTATACTAAGAACTCATATGCAACTTGATACCAGCTAAACTTGATTTATCTGGAACTCGTTATCAGTTGAAACTGGAAATTATTTTTGATACAGCTGGGAACTGATATTTTTGAAATTTAATATCGATTAATATTTGATGAAATAAGAATTATCGATTGATATTTGATAAAATAAAAATAAGAGACTAAAGAATAGACTTAGCGAGGATAGGCGAATTGTGAATGCTAATAGGAATTGATGTCGGAGGCACTACCACGGATGCAGTGCTTATCCGAAATGGGAAAGTATGCAGTACTGCCAAGGTTTCCACTGAGCCCGGAAATCTTATGAATTCCTTACTTGAAGCCCTTGATGCAATAAGCAGAGATGTTGATCCTGAGCAGCTGGAAAGGGTGGTATTCAGTACAACCGTGATAACAAATCTTATCGCCGAAGGCAAAACTGACCGTGTAGCCCTGGTTCTGATCCCGGGACCTGGGATTAATCCGGCAAGTTATACATATCCTGACAGCTTTTTTCTGAAAGGGGCTATGGATTACAGGGGAAGGGAAATTCATCCCCTTGACGAAGCCGAGATCAGGAAAACTGTAGGTTTGATCCGGGAATCAGGATTTTCGAGAGCAGCCATTATAAATAAATTCGGGCAGAGAAATCCTTTCCATGAACTCAGGATAGAGGAGATCTTTAGAGAGATTTATCCGGAATGTAAACTTGAACTTGGTCACAAAGTTTCGGGAAAGCTGAATTTTCCAAGAAGGATAGCAACTGCAATGCTTACCTCTGCTACAAGGGGACATTATATAGAATTTGTTGAGAAAATCAAGAAATCCCTTGAGGAGAGAAATATCCGAGCTCCAGTGTATATTCTAAAAGCCGACGGAGGAACTCTACCGGTTGAGAAATCAATAGAATTTCCTGTGGAAACTATCTTTTCGGGCCCTGCTGCCAGTACAATTGGAGCTCTTGCCCTTACTCCGGAGGGACAGACCTCAGTAGTAGTGGATATCGGAGGAACTACCACAGACCTTGCATTAATTCTTTCAGGCAAGCCCCTTATGGCTTCTAAAGGCGCAAAACTTGGAGGTTTCCTGACACATGTCCGGGCCTTTGCAGTCCGCTCGATAGCTGTGGGTGGAGACAGTGTTGTAAGGGTTAAGGACTCGGATACCGGCACAAAACAGATAACAATAGGCCCTTATAGAGCAGGCCCGGCTTACTGCATGGGAGGAAAAGAAACTACTCCGACTGATGCTCTGAAATTTCTCGGGCTTATTGAGGTAGGAAACCCCGAAAGTGCAGGAGAAGCGATAAAAGCCATGGCTTCAGCCCTGGGAAAATCCGAAACTGAAACCGCATCCCTGATTGTTGATAAAGTTGCGCAGAGGATTGCTGACGCAGTCAATGAAATGTTTTTTGAATGGGAACAGGAGCCTGCTTACAGGGTATGGGAAGTCTTGCAAGAAAAGGAGGCAAGACCTGAGAATGTGGTCGGAATAGGAGGAGGGGCGAAAGGGCTTATTGCCGAGATTGCGAAAAAACTTGATGCAAAGCCGGTTATTCCCGAATATGCCGAGGTGGGAAATGCAATCGGGGCAGCTGTTGCAAGGCCCACACTTACTCTGAACCTGCACATTGACACTGAACAGAAAGTCTACTCCGTCGCCGAGGAGGGGGAGATTGTCAGTCTAAACACAACAAACTTTGGGAATTTCAATAAAATCCGTCTCGATGAAGCTGAAGCCATGGCTGCAGAACTCTTGAGGGAGCGTGCGGAAAACTTTGGAATCTCCGAGTATGCGGACGAAGCCGAAGTTGTTAATAGTGAAGTTTTCAATGTCGTTAACGGCTGGTATACTACAGGGCGACTTTTTGACGTGAATATGCAGATTCCTGCAGGCCTGATTCCGGAATGGAAAAGGAGGGAAAATGTATGAAACTGGGGCTCGGAAGACTCAGGGATGTACTGAAAACCGGCTCAGGTTCCGGAGAAGGGGAGAAAAAGCAGGTTGAAGGAAAAAATAAAGCCGAGAAAGAAGAAATGCAGACGATAAATGAAGAAAATAAGCCTGAAATATCCGAGAGAAATGAAGGGAATACAATGGAATTGAGAAAGGCAGGGCTGGAATCGAAAAAAGAACCTTTATCCCCGGCAGACCGCACTGGAGCCGATAAGACAGGACTTATTTTCTTCCCTGCCTTTGACTGGGCGATTTCGCCAACCCATCCAGAAAGAGAAGAGCGCCTTCTCTATACCAGAGACCAGATCTTTGAAGAGGGCCTGATGGACCTGCCAGAAATAGCCGAATATAAACCCCGCCTTGCAGAGTACAGGGATATTGCTAGAGTTCACTTCTGTGTGCCTGATATAAAAGCCCAAGCTACAACCCCTCATCTGATCGCAGCAGGCAGTTGCCTGGTGCTTGGGGATGCCCTTATGAAAGCCGAGGTCAAAAACGCTTTTGCGCTTATCCGCCCACCTGGCCACCATGCAATGACTGTAGCACATGGGAACCGGGGATTTTGCAATATCAATAACGAAGCTATCCTTGTCGAGTACCTGAGGAAAAAATACGGGATCCGCAGGATTGCAATTGTGGATACTGATGTGCATCACGGGGATGGAACCCAGGAGATTTTCTATAATGATCCTGATGTGCTTTTTATCTCCTTCCACCAGGACGGAAGGACCCTTTACCCGGGTACGGGTTTCATAAATGAACTGGGAGGCCCAAAAGCCCTTGGAAGGACGATCAATATTCCTCTGCCGCCCGGTACCCCTGATGAGGGAATACTTTACGTGCTCGATACTCTGGTGCTTCCGATTCTTAAGGACTTCAAGCCCGAACTTGTCCTGAATTCTGCAGGACAGGATAATCATTATACCGACCCTCTCGCAAATATGCGCTTTTCCGCACAGGGATACGCGAAACTGAATGAGAAGCTTGCCCCTGATATGGCCGTGCTTGAAGGAGGTTATGCAATTCAGAGTGCTCTGCCTTATGTTAATACAGGCATAATCCTTGCAATGGCAGGGCTTGATTATTCCTGCGTAAGGGAACCTGACTTTAAGCCAGGCATGTTTGTCCAGGCTGCAAGGGATAGAAAGACCCTGGAAGAAGTAGTTGCAGCCCAGCTTGAAAACTGGAAAAACAGAGACAGGCTTGTAGAGTCTGAGGTGGCAAAACACGGGGACTTTTACCGCCGGAAGAAACAGATCTTTTACGATACGGATATGATTCAGGAGTTCCAAGAAGAAACGATACGGATGTGCCCTGACTGCCAGGGATACAAAACCATAGACTCCCATGCCCATAGAAGTGGAGATGATACCAGGATCTTCGGCGTTTCAATTCCGATCTATGCCTGTAAGAACTGTCAGGCTGAAGCCAGGGAAGAGTACAGGAAAAGTCTAAATCATCCGGAATACGAGTACGTCTACCTACAGGATAAAAAAGAAGACGAATATAGAGCATATAATACGAGGACAAAGCAGGAAATAGCTTATTGAGACCAAAAAAGACTTTCCGAGTAGAATAAGAATATTAAAAGATATATAGGTCTTTTTTTCTTCATTTTTTTGCATTTCTTTTTTGTATTTCTTTCTCTTTTTTCTTCCTCTTTTTCATCTTTCTTAATTTAGCTGTTATCCGGGTCTAAACTTTATGAATGAGAAAAATAGAGGAATATATACATATTTTTTATGATATAATTTGTAAAGAGGATACTATTTTTTAGAGAAACTTACTAAATATATTAATTTTACCCTTGAGATTCAAAGAATCATGTTTTTCGTAGGTTCAATGAAAATTAAAAACGTGAATGGGTGGCCTGAAAGGAGCTAAAAATATGTATCTTCTATCATTATGCCAGCAGTCAGGTAGGTTAAGGAGAAAACGAAATGTAGTCAGTGTTAACTTATTTTTGTCTTATATAAACAAAAAAAGATATTGGAAAATAAAAGAAGGTAATTGGTAGAAATCAAGAGAGGATTCCGGTAAGCTATGGCGTCATTTTGAAATTCCAATTTTTATTATTTTTATTATATTCATATACATGGTAATTAAAACCGACATGTTTATATTGTATTTGTAATTAGATTATAATTAATTTAAGAAAGTTATATTTCTAATTTCTTTTACCTGTAGGGAGGAATATGAAATAAACAGAATAAAATTTCTATTACTAACCTTTTTAATATTCACGCTAAGCTCCTATATTGGAGCAGCGGCTGAGGTTCATCCAGGAGGTTCAATCCAAGCCGCTGTGAACAGTGCAAACCTTGATGGTGATACGATTATCGTATACCCGGGAACCTATACTGAAAATATTGAGATTACTAAAAATAGTAATCTGGTACTTATCGCAGCGTCGGAGATTGATAAAACAATAACTAATGAAACGATAATTGTTTCCAATAACACAAATAAAAGTGTGATATCTGCTAGCTCAGTACCCAATTTAGTAATAAAAGGGTTCACGATCAGCGGAGCTGCAACAGATTTATCAGGAATTTATCTACGTAGCTGCAATAATGCAACCATTGAGCATAACAAATTTTTAAATGATGCAATGGGAGTATATGTACGGTCTTCCTTGAATACTACTATACGCAGCAATACAGCTATCAAAACAAGTGGAGTTGGAACTGGTAGAGGAATTAACATTGAGGGATCCGATTTAACCGCTGTTTCGAGCAACACGGTTTCAAATCATAGGTTTGGGATTTATCTTTCCGGATCCAGGCTTAGTACTGTCTCAAGAAATTCTATAAGCCAGAGTACTAACGACAGTATAGTTCTTGAAAAAGCATCAAACAATAATACCTTCGAAAACAATATAGTAAAATCAAATGCAAGATATGGAATTTCTCTTTCGGATTCAAGTAACAATGTCCTGAGAGGTAATAAAGTATACAATGGAACCAATGGAATTAACCTAGTAACATCTCCTGAGAATATAATTTCAGGTGCCATCTCACGTAACAATGTAGTTTCAGGTAACACCGTAGATTTCAGCAGTCAACACGATATTATGCTGGATAACACAAGCTACAACAATCTGATAAGTAATACGGTTTCAAGCAGCCAATACGGAATAGCTGTAAGGTCTTCTCACAATAACAAACTGACCGGCAATACTGCATATAACAATAGTATAGGCCTTTACATAACTCTGGGATCCAGCGGGAACACAGTTTCGGGCAATAAAGCAAATTCAAACAGAGGTTCCGGTATTAGTCTATATAGAGTCAGGGATAACATTGTTGAAAACAACGAAGCAAATTTGAACATCAACCAGGGTATCATTCTGGACAATTCAAGCAATAATAAAGTGTTCAACAACAGTGCATCCAAGAACGCTAGAGGCATTTATGTAAGTTCATTGTCTAGCAGGAACACACTTTCAGGCAACACTGCAAATTCTAACACTGGTAATGGTGGCATCGGAGCTGACGGTATTCTTCTTGAAAATTCAAGTGATAATGATGTTACCGACAACATTGCAAATCTGAACGGTAGGAATGGAGTCTATGTGACAAGTTCCAATAACAGTGACCTGATCAACAATACGGCGCAGAAAAATAAAATGGGTATCACCCTTTCCGGGTCATTAAATAACACGATTTCTAAAAATACAGTTACTGATTGCACTGATTCTGGATTATATCTCACGGTTTCCAGTAATGCAACCCTTTACAATAATGTAGCTTATGGAAATGGAGAAGGCATTACTCTTGACTCCTCTGAGAACAATGAAATTTCAGGCAATAACGTTAGTTTAAACGGTAACGGAATTTACATGTGTCCCAGAAGCTATGGAAATAAGGCTTATGATAACTATTTCAATAATATTGAAAGTAATGGAAACATAAGAAATAACAGAAGCACTTGGTACATCGAAAAGAAAGCAGGTAAAAATGTTATGGGTGGAAAAACCATTGGAGGAAACTTCTGGGGAACCCCGGCGAGGATGGGATTCTCAGAGAATATGTCTAACTCTGATGAAAACGATGACGGTATTATTGATATTAATGTCCCCTTCGTTTCAAGCAATGGTATCGTTTCCTCAGTCAATGGAAATATTACAGACAACTATCCGCTGATACGTGTGGTGCTGCCTACCGCAAACTTCGATGTCAACACCACAAAAGGTATTGCCCCTCTAGCGGTTCAGTTTACGGATCGCTCACAGGACGCAACATCGATAATCTGGGATCTTGGTGACAAAAGCCCGAACAATACCAATAAAAGCTTTGTCCACGTGTACGAAAAGCCGGGAACTTATACTGTCACTCTGACAGCAAGTAACAAAAATGATAATTCTTCAAAAACTATGCAAATAGTTGTAGAGAAATTTTTAATTTATCCTGTTGCAAACTTCAGCGCCAATGTAACGAGCGGCTATGCTCCTCTTTCTGTCCTGCTTACGGACAAATCGCAAAATGCAACTTCAAGGAACTGGGATATTGGCAATGACGGAACTATTGAGTCTACGAGTCCAAGTATTGTTTATGTGTTCACTAATCCTGGAACCTATCCTGTTAGTTTAACCGCGATCAATGAAAACGGCACTTCGCAAGCAAAACCTGCTACAATATCTGTTACAGAAAAAGGCAGTTCAAGCAACGGAGGCGGCCACCGTAGTGGAGGCGGTGGTGGAGGCGGTGGTGGCGGTGGTTCCCCTGAACCTGCAAGAAACGTAGAAGTAAAGGAACTTTCCCAGGTACGGGTTACGAGTGGAACTCCTGCCAAGTTTGATTTCGCAAAGAACGCAACCTGCGTTGTATATGTCAGCTTTGATGCAAAGAAGAGCGCAGGCAAGATCACAACCATTGCCGAGCAGCTGAAAACTAAATCAACTCTGGTTTCAGAATTGAACTCGGGAGAGGTCTATAAATACTTCAACCTCTGGGTTGGAAACAGCGGATTTGCTACCTCAAAGAATATTGAAAATTCGGTAGTATGCTTCAAAGTTGAAAAGTCCTGGATCCAGGACAAGAAAATAGACCAAAATTCAGTTACGCTCAACAGATATGAAGACAAGAAATGGTCACAACTACCAGTGAAATGCATAAAAGAAGATAATAAATATCTGTACTTCACGGCAGAAACACCAGGTTTCTCGTTCTTTGCAATAACAGGAAAAGCCACAGAGAAAGAAAAGGTGTCTGAAACAAAGCCTTCAACCGACACTTCGAAACCTCAGAAGAATAGCACTGTATTAGAAAATGGGTCTGAACAGAAAACCAAGCAGGAAACAGGAAAGAATAAAATCACAAGTATACCAGGATTTGAAACATTTTATGCAATAGTTTGTCTTATTACGGTATTTCTGCATAAAAGAAAATAAAAGGACAACTAAAAAGAAAAATAATAAAAAATAAAATAAAAGTGAGAAGTAAAAATAAAAAGACTAAGACAAAAAAGAATATAAAATTTAGTAGAAAAAAGTAGGATAAAGGCATCGAGCCTTTATCTTATCTTTTACTTTTTTAATTTCTTATTTTCTTTACTGTTCCTTGTTTTTTATATACTCATAATATTTACTATTCTCATAAATGTCAAGGCTTTTCATTATTTTGCAATCAACATACATTTTTCCAGTATTTCCTGTTTTATGGATCTTCTCGTCTTTTCTGATACCTTCAACCTTGCTTGTACCCAAAACCTCTTATTAGGAACAGTTATGAAGATAAGTTCTCCACATGTGCAGACAATTTTGATTTATAGGTTTGACAAGTCCTTTTCATGTATGATTATTATCTTTTATGCTGAGGCAGGTAATCTAGAAAATTATAAATGAAGTTTGTCAGGGACATCAGAAAAGAAAAACTATCTGCTTTGCTTTATTTAGCTGGCTATTGATTGCTTTTTATCCCATATTTTTATCTCTTTATTTTGATATTAGTCTGATCCAATAAATTTATATCATTTAATGTTTAAAATCAGATTCATTAATAGAAAATTAAATAATAATTTACATAAAAAGTGGGGGATTTAAATAAACAAATTTGCTAGTCTAGTGGCAGCTTTTCTTATTTTTACATTTGGTTCGAGTATCGGCACTGCGGTTGAGCTAACGGTTCAGCCAGGAGAATCAATTCAGTCCGTAGTAAATAATGCAACATCCGGAGATGAAATTGTCATAAGTCCCGGAAATTATAACGAAAACATTGTAATAACAAAAGATAATCTCGTAATAAGATCAGGCTCTGGAAATCCTAAAGACGCCATAATCACTGCCAATGATAATGCTACAAATGTATTCTCTATAGATGCAGATAAAGTAACAATTATGGGACTGACTATTAAGGGAGCCGGAATGGATAAGTCAGGAATCTACCTATCCGGATCCAATAACTGTACCATAGATAATAATAGACTCGTTAATAATGCCATAGGGGTATATGTACAATATTCAATGTACAATAATATCCTTAACAATACATTGGAACAGGGTAAGAGAGCAATTAATATTGAGAGATCACACTATAACACAATTACAAATAATGATGTTTCAAGCCAGAGATTTGGAATTTATGTTGCTGCTTCTGAAGGAAACAAAATTTCGGAAAACAAGGCAAATATGAACTCTAACCATGGAATTGTCTTGGAAATCTGCAACAATACCAAGCTGGAAAATAATACTGCAAATATAAACAGCGGTTCTGGTATACATATAGTGTATTCAAACAGTAACAATCTGCTTGGTAACAAAGTAGATTCAAACATGGGTTATGGCATCTCTCTTACTGATTCCAGTAACAACAGCATTGCAAATAATACAGCGGTCAATAGCAGTCGGGGAATTCTCCTTTTAAGATCTGGAGAAAGCACGGTTCTGAACAATCTTGCATTAAATAACCAGTTTGGTATCCGGATTTCTTCAGGAGTGAACAGCAATATCTCATGGAATGAAGTCTCAAACAATAATAACTCAGGTATTTCTTTATTGAACTGTGTTAATTGTACCGTCAGCGAGAATCTGCTGTCAAATAATACCCTCGGAATAGATCTGGAATTATCCAATAATACCGTTGTTCTTAACAATAGCATCCAGGAAGGCGGAAGGGGAATGAGCCTTAGGGGTTCGAATAACAACCTGGTGTCAAATAATACAGCTTTAAACAACAGGTATGGAGTTTATATCATGCGCTCGCAGTGGAATAAGCTACTTAATAATACAGTAAGTACAAGCGTTAATCATGGTATTGTGATGTCAAATTCCACTGACAACAGCTTTACAAACAATATTCTGAGTTCAAATGGAGGTCACGGGGCTTATCTGACCAATTCTAGCATCAACACCCTTGAAAATAATACAGTTTCAGGTAACAGCAGAGGCCTTTATCTAATAACATCCGGCGGAAACAATATTCTGAACAATAAGATCCTAGATAACAGGGAATATGCGGTTTTGCTGTCGTACTGTACAGGCAACAATATTTCCGGAAATGAAGCTTCCAATAGCGGACGTGGAATTCACCTGAGTACTTCCCAGGATAATATTATTTCAAGAAACATTATCACTATGAACAGTGTCTCAGGCATTTTCATGAGTTCTACAAGCAACGGCAATGTCGTCTTTGATAATTACCTTAATAACGTTTTTAATTCAGATGTTAAAGGCGGAAGTGAAGGAAATGTCTGGAACATGACAAAAACTGCCGGCACCAATATTGTTGGGGGACCATTCATTGGAGGTAACTTCTGGGCAAAACCTGATGGCTCTGGATTTTCCCAGACTGCAACCGATGCGGACGGAGATGGAATTTCTGATGCTGCGTACAAACTTCCAGGCAATAATTATTCGGACTTCCTGCCTCTCGTAGATGGCTATGAACCCAAACAGTCTGTCACGCCTCAAGTAAACCCCAATACCACCAGTACTGGAACAACCAGTACCGAGACAACTACCAATGAAACGAAGATGACGACAAATGAGACTGCCGCCAACAAAGCGGAAACAAATAAGACTGAAGTAAATAAGTCGGAAACAAATAAAACAGAAACTACCGTCAACGAAAATAAAACATACGTGAACAACACAGAACTTACAGATGACGGTGAAATCGAAGCTGGCATCGATGAGACAGAAGATGCTGTGTAACTTGATTAAAGGAGCCTGAGCAGAGTCAAAAGGATAAAAGCAGCAGGCTAAAGCTTTTGGGTGAGGGCTTAACCCTTCATCCTATTTTTACTATTTTTTTTCTTTTTCTGAGTGGTTTTCCAAGTATTTCTTAGGATTGTTTAATCTTCTTTAATAGTCTTTTCTCTAAATCTGATGTTGAGTTCCTCGATTCTCTTTTCGGGGAGATAAATCTTTCAAAGTTCATGACAACGGAAAGATGGACCCTGAATGCCCCAGGAAAGTTGGTGTTAGCTTTAAAGTACTCTATATTTTTCGAATTTTTACTTAATAGGATAATTTACTGAATCAATATATTTATATTGTTTGCGTGTTTTCTTAATTTATTGAAAAGTTTCAGCAAAATTCTACTTTTATATTGGGGAATGAAAATGAAAAAATCAATCATTCTGCTAATGGTCATGCTAATTTTTGCGCTCTTCTCAGGAATTGCAGCGGCTAAGGAGATTTCCGTTAATTCAACGAGTTCGATACATAACGCAGTGAATAGTGCAGCCTCGGGCGACACGATAATCGTGAAACCCGGAATATATAACGAGAATATCAAAGTTACTACGCCAAATCTTATAATAAAGTCAGAATCCGGAAATCCTGAAAATACAATAATTAAAGCGAGCCCAAATACAAGTGTATTCAACATTGCGGCAAGTAATACGACAATTAGTGGATTCAGGATTGAATCTGGAGAAAGAGGAATCTCTCTGGTTGGATGCAATGGCTGCACAATTACTAATAATGAGCTTTCGGACAATATATATGGAATATATCTGACTAGCTCAAATAACAACAAAATCTCGGGAAACCGAGCAAACTCAAATAAAATGTTTGGAATTCACCTCGACAGTTCTGAAGGAAATACTCTGTTGAGCAACACTGTAAATTTGAATACAAGAGGCATTGACTCTATAACCTCAAATAATAACAAAATTTCAGACAATATTGTTTTGAATAATAGTCAGTATGGAATGTGGATTTCTCAATCTAACGATAACAATATTTCCGGGAACACAGTTGAAGAATGCGGTAATGGACAAACCGGTAGTGGAGGTATCCATCAAAATTCTTCCAGCAGGAACATAATCTCCGGAAATATTATCGCTTATAATAAAGGCTACGCCCTTTTTGAATGCCCAGCTTGCCACAATAACCGTGTGTATAATAATTACATAAATAATGCTCGCAATGCTAATATTAACACAAGAGATACTATCTGGAATATAGAAAAAACCAGTGGAAGAAATATTGTCGGTGGAAAATACATAGGTGGTAATTTCTGGGGAACACCTGATAATACCGGATTTTCCCAAACTGAAGTAGTCGATAAAGATAATGATGATATTATTGATTCCGCTTATATTGACAGCTCAAATAACATTATAGATAACCTGCCTCTTGTACTTATTTCGAATCCGCAATTACCAATCCTGCCTGTTGCAAATTTCAGTGTCACTGTAACTAGCGGTTATGCTCCTCTTGAGGTTCAGTTTAATGATCGATCACAAAATGCGGTTTCAAGAAGCTGGGATATTAACAATGATGGAACAGTAGATAATACCAGTGAAAGCTTCGTCTATGTATACCAGAATCCAGGAAATTATACCGCTAAGCTTACAGTAAGTAACGAGAACGGCACTGCCTCAAAAACTCAGGAGATATTTGTCAATAAGTCTATAATTCTTCCTGTTGCAGACTTCAGCACCAATGTTACGAGCGGCTATGCTCCTCTTTCAGTCCTGTTCACTAACATGTCACAAAATGCAGTTTCTTGGAGCTGGGATTTTGAAAATGACGGACAGATAGATTCCACCAACAAAAATCCAGTTCACACGTATAATACTTCAGGAAATTATACTGCTAAACTTATAGTAAGCAATGAGGACGGCAATTCTTCAAAAACTCAGGAGATAACTGTCACCAGGTTTACAATTCTTCCTGTTGCAGACTTCAGTGCCAACGTAACGAGCGGCTATGCTCCTCTTTCGGTCCTGCTTACTGACAAATCGCAAAATGCAACCTCAAGGAACTGGGATATTGGCAATGACGGAACTATTGAGTCTACGAGTCCAAGTATTGTTTATGTGTTCACTAATCCTGGAACCTATCCTGTTAGTTTAACCGCGATCAATGAAAACGGCACTTCGCAAGCAAAACCTGCTACAATATCTGTTACAGAAAAAGGCAGTTCAAGCAACGGAGGCGGCCACCGTAGTGGAGGCGGTGGTGGAGGCGGTGGTGGCGGTGGTTCCCCTGAACCTGCAAGAAACGTAGAAGTAAAGGAACTTTCCCAGGTACGGGTTACGAGTGGAACTCCTGCCAAGTTTGATTTCGCAAAGAACGCAACCTGCGTTGTATATGTCAGCTTTGATGCAAAGAAGAGCGCAGGCAAGATCACAACCATTGCCGAGCAGCTGAAAACTAAATCAACTCTGGTTTCAGAATTGAACTCGGGAGAGGTCTATAAATACTTCAACCTCTGGGTTGGAAACAGCGGATTTGCTACCTCAAAGAATATTGAAAATTCGGTAGTATGCTTCAAAGTTGAAAAGTCCTGGATCCAGGACAAGAAAATAGACCAAAATTCAGTTACGCTCAACAGATATGAAGACAAGAAATGGTCACAACTACCAGTGAAATGCATAAAAGAAGATAATAAATATCTGTACTTCACGGCAGAAACACCAGGTTTCTCGTTCTTTGCAATAACAGGAAAAGCCACAGAGAAAGAAAAGGTGTCTGAAACAAAGCCTTCAACCGACACTTCGAAACCTCAGAAGAATAGCACTGTATTAGAAAATGGGTCTGAACAGAAAACCAAGCAGGAAACAGGAAAGAATAAAATCACAAGTATACCAGGATTTGAAACATTTTATGCAATAGTTTGTCTTATTACGGTATTCCTCCATAAAAGAAGATAAACACATAATTGAAAAATAAAAAAACTCAATAAATTATTTCAAGAAAGGATGGGGATTTAGTACCTTCATCCCATCCTATTTTCAGCAGGCTAATTTGATACAACAAGTATAATTAGATTCATTAGATTCATTAGATTCAACAAGCTTATTTTCCCCAAATTTATAAAATTTCGCATGTGTATATAAATTTGACCATTTTTCTCCAAATTATCTTAGTCACGATATAATATCATCGGATTTAGGCATTTGCCAACATCGTATTTTTATTTTAATTTGTCGACTAAAACCAGCATATTTATATTGTTCTATACATTATTCCCGCTACTCTGGCAATTAGGATAAGTATTCCATAGAGATAAAGCGAACTTTATGCATAAATGAATGTGGATTCCTGCATGTTTTTTATACAAGGATCGAGTAAGGCATCTTTTTACGATATAGTAGAAGGATCTACTTTAGATTAAAAAGAATTTACATGGCAACTTATCCTTAATTTATATAATCATATAAAGCAATTAAATAATAATTTAATAATTATATTTCATTGCTTTCCTTGAGTGGACGGAGGAATTGAAATAACCAGATTAATCACTTTATTGTTAGTTTTTCTTATCCTGGTATTAAGCTCTGGTATCGGAACGGCGGATGAGATTTTCGTCCAGTCAGGTGAGTCCATACAGGCTGCTGTGAACAACGCAGTTTCAGGTGATGTAATAATCGTAAAGCCAGGTACCTATACCGAAAACATCAACGTAACAATACATAATCTGATAATAAAATCAGAGTCTGGAAATCCTGCAAATACAATAATAATGGCTAAAGACCCAGCTTTAGATGTATTCAATATAGAGTCTAATAAAGTCACGATTAGCGGATTTAAAATAATGGAGGCAAATAAAGACCATGCGGGGGTCTATATGTATAAGTGTAAGAACTGCACTGTTGAGAATAATCGATTGATAAATAATACTATCGGAGTATATCTGAATACCTCGGATTACAACACAATTCTTGGAAACCTCATTGGAAAAGGCGATAAAGGAATCGACATTCAGCAATCCAACTATAACACAATCTCCGAGAATAGGGCTTCAAAAAACAGGTATGGGATCTTTGCTCCGAATTCTGAGGGAAACGTTTTCTCAAATAATACGCTTTCGGAAAACAAGGATTATGGAATACTGCTTTCAACTGGAGTAGGCAATACCCTGTCAGAAAATAAAGCTTTCAATAATGGCAGAGGCATACACCTAGGTAATTCAGATAACAATAAGATCTCAGACAATAATATTACTTCAAATGAGGTTTATGGGCTTTTTGTCTGTCCTAAAAGTGACGAAAACAGTGTTCTTAATAATTACTTCAATAATACTGTCAACGCTATACCTAATAACGGAACCGGCAATATATATAATATCGAAAAAACCCCGGGTACGAACATTGTAGGTGGACCCTACCTTGCAGGAAACTACTGGGCAAAGCCTGATGGACTGGGACACTCGGAGATTACGCCTGATGCAGATGGAGACGGCATTGCTGACAAAGTTTACAAACTTGAAAACAGTGACTACGTTGATCGTGGGCCTCTGGTAGCTGCCAATATTCAGGAACCGGTTCTTCCGGTTGCAAATTTTAGTGCTAATGTTAGCAGCGGTCGTCCTCCACTTTCGGTCCAGTTTACTGACCTTTCGGAAAATGAAAGCGAGGAAAACTGGGATTTTGAAAGCGACGGAAATCCCGATTCGGCGGATGAAAACCCTGTCCATACCTTTACAGCGCCTGGAACCTATACCGTGAATCTCACTGTAGGTAATGAAAACGGGACTGCTTCAAAATCGTTCATAGTAAATGTTATGGAAGAAAATGAAAAGCAAAGTGTAGTCACGAGCTTACCTGGATTTAAATTGATTTATGGAATTTTCGGTTTGCTTGCTGTTTACAGGTATAGAAAAAGATGAAAATCTCTGAAAAGAAAAAGGATAAAAAATTAAAGATTAAGGAAGAATACGAATAAAAACGAGAGTGGGGTATAATGGGCTCATGGAAGAGCTTTGACAGGCTTGTAAAGGAATATGATGCCTGGTATGAGAGATATAAACTTGCATATGAGTCCGAACTCCTTTCCCTGAGAGCTTTTCTGCCCGAAAATCTAGAGAAACTGAAAGCCCTTGAAATCGGAGCTGGTACAGGCAGGTTCGCCTCGGTTCTCGGAGTCGGGCTAGGGCTTGAACCGGCACGGGCTATGGCAATGCTCGCAAAGCAACGCAGACTGGAAGTCGTGCTTGGAGTTGCAGAGTTGCTCCCTTTTAAAAAAGAGAAATTTGATCTTGTTTTGATCGTTACTGCACTTGCTTTTTTTGAAAATCCGAACCAGGCACTCAGGGAGACCCTGAGAATCTTAAAGCCAGGCGGACAAATACTAGCCGGAATCCTTGATAGGGATAGACTTCAGGGCCGCTATCTCGAATCAGGGAATAAAAAAGGCGGGTTTTTTTCGAAAGCGCATTTTCTTTCGACAGCCGAGGTATCTTCAGATCTGGAAAAACTTGGGTTCGAAAGGCTTGAGATCTATCAGACTCTCTTTAAACCGCCTGGGGAAATAAAGGAAATCGAGATTCCGGAAAAAGGGCATGGAAAAGGAAGTTTTGTAGTGCTTTCTGCCAGAAAACCTGTTCAAGAACATGGAGATTGAGAATCAATTTCTTGTACTATATTTCTGTTAAATATTGCCTAGATTAAACTCAAATGAATTTTTTACATTCAAGAGAATACTTTTCGACAGCTAATGATGCTTATATATGCTTATAAAGCTTAAATATTTCAGGCATAAATCTTCCGGTTCTTTCTTTATATGGATTATAATCTGGATACTTTAGAATAAGCAGTTTTTCTTCGTATCTGGACTTGAAATAGTAAAAAACTAAGGATATAACTGCTACTCCTATGCTTCCTGAAGTTCCTATCAGGAATGCAATTCCAAAGGACATCTGAATAAAACTGCTGTATATAGGATGGCGAATATATGCATAAACTCCACTTGTTACCAGTTTGGCAGAGCTATTAGGCATGGGGTAAGCACTCAATTTTAATTTATTGACAGAACCATGCACTTTATTAGCCATAATGAATAAAGTAAAGGCAAATGTTAATAATAAATACCCGATTGGTCTTAAAAAAGTATATCTGGTCTGTTCTACAAAAGCACTGAGGGGAAACAAATACCATAATCCCCATTGAATAGCCATAATTATTCTTTCCTCTTTTGTATCTTTCATTCCAGATCAATTCCAGTTAGACAGTAGAGTTTACAATGTCTTACTTTAATTGAGACCTTAATCATGTTTTAATTTTTAAATCTTTAAGTATCCATTTTATGTTTTATTTCTCTTAGCCTTTGTTTTCCTACTTGAACAATTTTCGTCAGTTCCTGATACTCACTCAAGGAAATCAAGTTTCCTGGACAGAGAGTTTTTATGCTATTTCCATTAGAATACAGAAGAACGCCATTCCAGGCTGCAAAGTGAGAACCTGAAAGGTACTCACAGGGCAGTTCCCATCTTGAGTCCACGTTTTCAAAGCCTTCAAAGCGATAAAAAGTAATCCCATTTTTGAAGACTTTTGTAAATTTAAGGAGTTTACTATCCATGTTCTCATCCAGTTTGCAATTAAACTAGCCACAAAAAAGGAAAATAAAACAACTTTGCCATTTTTAAGGAAAATTTTTAAGGAAATTTTTTAGGAAAATTTTTGAGGTAATATTTTAAGGTAATTTTTATGGGTTTTGAGGTAATTTTAAAGGAATTATAAGGGGTTTTTAAGGAAATTAGTTATCCCCTTATCGCGAAAAAAGAAATTAAAAATTGAGTTCAGTCACATTTTCTCCTTTTGCACTGGTAACGGTTACGGATATATCTTTGAATTTAGGCACTCCTGTACCTCCAGTTTCATCCGAAACCAGCATATTGGACCAGGGGCTTTTGGGCATATATGCGATACCTTTGTGAGGAGTTTCGTATCCGGATTCCTCAGCTTTTACCACAACTCTTCCAAAGGAATTTTTTAAAATGACTGTCTCGCCTTTTTTCACGCTCAACTGTTTGAGATCTGCGGGGTCAAGTTTTATGACAGCAGATAGGTTCCTGTATTCTTCCCCAAAACGGTTTTCGAGCATAGCCTTATCCTGAAAGATATCCCTGTAAGTTATGACTTTGACTTTTATTTCGGGAGCTGCAAGAAAAGATCCGAAATCCATCAGAGGGCCTCCATGATTTTTTTGAGAATTACTTCATCAGACGGGTTATTTGTCTCAATAACAGGCTCAAAATTTACTTTTACCCCGTCCATGCGTATGGCAGTTCCCCCTGACTCTACTCCGCTTATTGCGGTATTGACGTAGACCTTTGCATGCTTTGAAGTCAGGGTTTCACAATGGTCCAGAGAGATAACAGGAATCTCCAGCATGTTCTTTGCAATAGATCTGGGAAGGATTGAAAGCGGATCAGAACCTATTATAATGGCTGCATCTACAGTTTTTGCTTTAAGAGATTCAACGATTGAGTATTCGGGCCCATGCTTTACAGTCCCGTTTTCGAACTTTACGCTGTTTACATATCCTGTTTCTGCAAAGAGGTTCTCGTTAAAGCCCATTGTGTTATAATTTCCTATCATGGGTATGAGGTGGAAATTTGCTTTCTCATTCAGGATTTTCATTAGCTTGAAAAGAGGTTCAAGGTTTTCAAGCGAGTAAATGAGCCCGCGCCCTACAAAAATCACTCCGAACTTTGCCCCTTTAAGGATATTTGCCAGTTCAAGGATTTTCTTAGGGGGGTAATTATAGGAAGTTTTGGGAAGCTTTCCCGAAAGCCCTGCAATTAGGGCATCGATAAATTCCGTATCTCCTTTTGGAGGAATCTGGAAGAAATAGTTCCCGCAGATCTTTGCAGTATGAGACTTCCGGACATCGATTGCAATAGCTGTCCTTTCTTCTTCCCAGCCCCTCTGCTTTTCGCTTCCTCTGGGGAAGTAGGAATGCTTCGAAAGCTGGCGAGGATGGGAGTCCGATGGGTCTGTTCCCCAATATATAATAACATCAGCTTTATTCCTTACATCGTCAAGAGTGCAGGTCTTAAGCTTATCCTGAATTAGAGCCTCAGCTAGAGGGCCCAGGCAGAATGAGGAAGGATCATCAAGAGTAGCATTGATTTTTTTTGCAAGCTCAATTGCTATTTTTTGAGTTTCATTCGTGGAAGTCCCAAGTCCGAAGATCAAAGGATTTCTGGCGTTTTTAAGGATCGATGCAGCCTCATTGATTGCAGTTGCCTCATCTACAGGCTTATTATCAACCAGGAATTTTGCTTCACCCCTGGTTTCCTTCATGTGGGCTACCCCTATCCTGCAGGCTGTATAAACTTTATTTACTTTGTCCTTTTCGGATTCAACCTCAATATCGTCACAAAGGAGTCCACAGCCTGTGCATACATAATAGTTTTTCTCCATATCCGCTTCCTCACACAAACTCTATTGCCTCTACAGGGCAAGTCACTATACAGCCATTACAGAGAATTTTGTTTTTTCCAAAGCGTCGGCATTCCTCTAAGTTTTGGGCCTTTACAACGCCGTCTTCTATGGTAAGGACCAGCTTATTAACATTCTTTGGGGCATTTCCCGAGCCTACTCCATAGGGATCATTTGCTACATTAGGAGGACAGGCAACCACACAGTTTCCACAGCCAAAACATAGTTCTTCATGTACTATAAGCCCTGTTTCGGTTGCGCCTTCGGAAGGTTTGAAGATTTCACTTATCTTTTCATAGTTTTCTTTATACTTTGATTCTTCCTTAAGGGGTGGGCAGTCCTCAGGTGTGAGCTCGCGGGCCATGAGAGCTACTGCAAACGCCATACAGGAAGTTTTTCCACATTTTTTGCAGTTAGTCTTTGGAAGCATCTGATAGAGTTCCATTGCATTTGTCATTACAGGTCACCCTTGAGTCATATTTATTATATCAGTTTTCATCAAAGAGTATACAGGCCAAAAATGATTAAAAAGTAAAATTAAGAGTATCAATGAAAACTTATGTCAAATAACCTTTAATTAAATATATATAAGTAATCTTCCTTAAACTCTCGCTTTTTTGTTTTCGGTGTTACTTTTAAGTTGCATCAGAGAATGCCTGGCAAACCCTATGGATTAAGTCAGGTCTTAAGATTTAGATTCCCTTAGGTATGCAGGTTTTTGTTTCCGGGTCTTTTAAATCAGAAGATCTCACAAATGGATATCCTTGATCTCAGGAAAATCTCCGGAAACAAATCTGTAAAAAGCCTCTTTGAAGGCAAATAGAATGAATGAACTCAATTTAATTCGCTTTGAAGAAAAGTTCGCAGTGACAGTTTCCGTCCCTTTCAACTTCTTCTTTATGGTAGATGCAGGGACATACGATCTTTCTATCTTCCTTTTCATCTCCTGTAACTATTCTGCAGGGGCAGTAACGCCTTCCGAATTTCTCAAGCTTAACTGTAAGTCCATCAAGTACATAGTCAAGAGCTTCCTTATCCGGATTAAGCCTATAACCTGCTTTGTCTGCATATTTCTGAGTCCATTCATACATTTTTTCCTTTAATTCATTATGATCTGCCATACAAATAACTCCTTAAACTTTAAATTGAAACAATCCTGAATAATGATGAGAAGAACGTGTGAATCATATGTGAATCTACATGAACCCTTTGTAAAATGGGAGTATTAGTAAAATATACTAATAAGTACACCAGGTACTTTTTAGTTGTATGAAATACTTAAGGGAACTGAGTATTTAGCATCAGCTTAGCATCAACTCATTATACGTTATATAACCTCTAATTTTGTTCAAGTTATTTATAGAAATACCTTGTCCTGCAGGAATTAACGAGTTTACGCAGTATAACCACTTTATCTTACTCACGCTGATGTAATCAATTTCATTTCACTAGTGCCCATATAACTAATTTTCTGTTATTATTTGTTATTATTTTCTTGAATTTTCCGTTTGAAACTAGGTTCTCGATTACGAATTAAGTTCTCAAACTATAAATTAATTGGTAATACTCCGGTAATAAGGTAGAACTAATAATGTTAAGGTTTTGTGCATAATCTCCCAGCTATCAGTTAAAGTGCGCATTGAGCATAAGTCAAACTGAGTTAACAGTTTAAATTTAACTTATAAGGTTAAATCCTGGTTAGTTAGTTAACGAATAAGAAAGTTAATATATCAATAAATATAAGGTTTGTTATATAAATAAACTGTTGAATTCTGTCGCAAACAAACTGTTAAACTCTGTTATATAAATAGACTGTCATAAATTACCTAATTAGAAACAACTAATAAAAATAAATGAAAACGGATATTCGGAGAATAATAAAAATGTCTGATTTCTAAAAAATTTAATAAATTATAATAAATTTAGAGAAGCCTTATGAAATAAAGGTTTTGGTTTTGTACAAAACACATATACTTTTATTCAGTTCACAAGAAAAAGTATAGGGATATGCAAAAATAACTGATTTGAAGCTAAGGATATAATTCCGATTAAGTGACAAATTAATTGAGAAGTAATTACTTGACCGGTAGTAACAAATTCATTAGTGAGCGATGAATCATCAGTTAGTAATGAACTTATTAGCGATTGATAAACCCATTAGTACTTAATAAACTTATTAGTACTTAATAAACTGGTTAGTACTTAATAAAGATAAAAAGGAACAGGGCCATGTGAAAGTAAAAGGTTCATGAACTTGAAAATCATAAAGTCACTCTCAGTTTAAAAAGTCTTTATTGATTAGCTGTACCGAAACTGACTTTTCTGTATGGCAAAATTCTGGATATATCTTTCATATATAGTCCAGAAATTACAACTTTCAACTTATATAATTAAACTACGTCGTGACATAATCGTTAACATTCAACATTAAACACATGTATACGGAGTCACCAATCATGCGAATCGGAGTCTATATTTGCCACTGCGGGCTGAATATTGCTGGAGTAATAGACGTACTAGCTCTGCAGGAAATGGCAGCTGAACTGGAAGATGTGGTGCTCGCCCGGGAAGTACAGTTTCTATGTTCCGATTCCGGACAGGAAGGCATCATCAAGGATATAAAAGAAAACAAAATCGACAGGGTCGTAGTAGCTGCCTGCTCCCCAAGGCTGCACGAAAAGACCTTCAGGCATGTAATGGAAAAAGCCGGATTGAACCCTTACCTCATGGAAATGGTAAATATAAGGGAGCAGTGTTCCTGGGTACATGCCGACGATCCTCAGATGGCAACCCAAAAGGCCTTTGATCTTATAAGAATGGGAGTTGCAAAGGCAAAATTCCTCAAAGAATTGAGTGCAACGAGTTCCAGAGCAAGCAGAAATGTCCTTATCATAGGAGGAGGAGTAGCCGGAATCGAAGCAGCTCTAAACCTTGCCGAAGCCGGTTTTCCAGTCACAATGGTAGAAAAGGAATCCACGATAGGTGGCAAAATGGCCCTAATGAACGAGGTCTTTCCTACAAATGACTGTTCCATCTGTGTTCTTGCCCCTAAAATGACTGAAGTTCAGAACCATCCTAATATTACCCTTTACACCTACTCCGAAGTTACCGACATTTCCGGATCTGTCGGCAAATTCCATGTAAAAGTCAAACGCAAACCCAGATTCATACTTGAAGACAAATGCAAAGGCTGTGTCGATCTCTGTGCTGCGGTCTGTCCTGTAGAGATCGAAAATCCCATGAATTACGGAGTCGGGAAGACAAGAGCTATATATATGCCAATTCCCCAGTCCGTTCCGCAAGTAGTGCTCATAGACCCTGACCACTGTGTAGGCTGCGGACTGTGTTTACAGGCCTGTCCTGCCGATGCCGTAGATTATGAGCAAAAACCTGAAGAAATTGAGTTCGAAGCCGGAGCAGTCATTGTTTCAACAGGTTACCAGCTATTTGATGCGTCCAGGAAAAAGGAGTACGGATTTGGGAAATACCCTGATGTTATAACAAATATGCAGCTTGAGCGCATGCTTAACTCTGCAGGTCCTACAGGCGGAAGAGTCCTTGTGCCTTCCACAGGCATACCCCCAAAAAGCGTGGCCTTTATCCAGTGTGTCGGGTCAAGGGATAAAACCGTAGGCAATGAGTACTGCTCAAGGGTTTGCTGCATGGCCGCACTCAAGAATTCCCAGATGGTTAAGGAACGCTATCCTGATACTGAGATTACAATCCATTACATCGACATCCGTGCTGCAGGGGAGATGTATGAGGAATACTATACAAGGACGCAGGCTATGGGCGTGGATTTCATCCGGGGAAAAGTTGCCGAAATTTACGCAGGCGAAGACGGCAGGCCTGTACTGCGCTATGAAAATACTCTGGAATCCCGGGTTGAAGAAGAGGCCTGTGATCTTGTTGTACTTTCAACAGGCTATGAGCCCAGCAAAGCGGCAGAAGGCATAGGCAGGATGTTAAACCTTGCCAGGCGGCCAGACAGGTTCTTTGCAAGCGCCCACCCGAAAATGCGCCCAGTAGATGCTCCTGTTAGTGGAGTATTCCTTGCAGGTTGCGCCTCAGGGCCCAAAGAGATCCAGGTTTCGATTGCCCAGGGGAGTGCATGTGCATCCAAGGTTATGCAACTCCTCGGAACAGGAGAACTTGAAGCTGATCCTATGGGAGCTCATGTTGATCCTGAAAAATGTATAGGTTGCAGGACCTGCCTTGAGGTCTGCAAATTCGGGAAAATTAAGATTGAGAATAAAAAAGCTGTGGTCGATGAGGTTTCATGTTACGGTTGTGGAGACTGCAGTGCGGCCTGCCCTGCAGGGGCGATCCAGATGCGGAACTTCGAAAATGAACAAATTCTTGCCCAGGTCCGGGCTGCAACTGCGCATAGATCCCAGAGTCCTTTCATTGTGGCTTTCCTCTGCAACTGGTGCAGTTACGCCTGTGCAGACCTGACCGGAATGTCGAGACTGCGTTATCCGACAAATATCAGGGTTATCCGTACAATGTGCTCGGCAAGGGTGAACCCGGAATTCGTGCTTGAAGCCTTAAAAGGCGGAGCCGATGGAGTGCTTGTTGCAGGCTGCAGAATGGACGAGTGCCATTACATCCACGGAAATTTCGATGCAAAACAGAGGATGGACGTCTTAAAGGAAGTTATAACGGAAATTGGGCTCGACCCCAGACGGCTGAGAACTCTATGGATCTCGGCTGCCGAAGGAGAACGTTTCTCAAATACGATTACCGAGTTTGTAAAGGAGCTTGAAGAAATCGGGCCCATAGGAACCGAACTCAGGCTTGATGAAACTGAAACCGAACTTGAGGAGGTGGCACAGTGAGTGACGAGTACACCGAACAGGAAGCTCACGTCTGCAGAGGCTGCTGCGAGGCCAGAGAAAATGAACTTGCAGAGGCTACAGTAGAAGAGTTCGAAGCCGATGAGTTCGAAGTCGAGGATCTCGAAGCTCAAACCCCCGAGCCTGCTGAGGATGAAACCCAGGAAAAGATCACTGTTACTACCAGCATGGATCTTCAGGGTTCCCATTTTCTCTATACCCAGGCAACCGAAAAATCCATCAAGACTCTGGATTATGATTACAAGCGCTGTAATGGCTGTGGAATCTGTGCAGAAATCTGCCCCACAAAAGCGCTTGAAATGGGACCTCTTCATGAAATTGCAACCGGGCTTGACGCGCCTGCGGTTATGATGGATCTTGAAAAGTGTACCTTCTGCAGAATGTGCTCAAATCTCTGCCCTGTGCATGCCATCACCTTTGAGGCTATAGGAGAAGTTCCTGACGAGAAACAGTACCCGAAGTACGATACCTTTGTTAAGATCAATGAGAAATGCCTCCCCTGCGCGCTCTGTGAGGGAGCCTGCCCTCAGGATGCAATTGAGGTCGAGTTCACCTTCCCGAAAAAAGAAGAGATCGCACCTTTAAAGGAAGGGGCAGAAGGCGAGATCGAAATTAATACGGAGAAATGCAATTTCTGTGGAATCTGCGCCCGGTTCTGTGATGCTTTTATCCTGCTGGAACGTGAGCCCACACCTGATAATCCCGTACCTTTCGAGCAGATCCTTGTTGATGAGGATAAATGCGATTATTGTGTGCTCTGCCAGGATATTTGCCCTGAAGAAGCAATCAAGGTAAAAGGAGAACGCCCCTGCGAGGCTCCAAAGGTTGAAGGAAAAGTTAAGGTAGACGAGCTGAAGTGTACTCAATGTGCCCGCTGCAAAACGGTCTGTCCGTATGAAGCCGTAGATCTGCAAAAACCCATGGAAGGAGAACTGAGCCTTATTGAAACGAACCTGAAGGAATGCGATCCTCAGGGCTGTCGCGGCTGTTTTAATGTCTGCCCCTCCGAACTCTGGTATGTGCCTACAGACCCTGAAGACCCGCGAAAAATTGCTTTTGCAGAGGATTTCTGTACCTATTGCGGAGCCTGTGTTAAAGCTTGCCACCTTGCAGCTATCAAAGTGGAAAGGACTGATATTCACCACACTGAAATTCCTGATACCCCCTGGGCTGCCCAGTGGAGAGACGCAATCGAGTCCCTGAAGACAGGAGTAAGGAAAGGAGTAGATCGTGCAGTACATAGGGAAACCGAAACCCTTAAAGCCCAGAAGTTTATGGGCATAGAGCCCCCTGGAATTGACGAAGAAATGCTTGCAGCCGTGCAGGCAAAGCTTGAGGCCTTAATGCCAGCCCTCAGGAGTGCAAAAGTCAGGAAACTCTGGGAAACCGACTCTCCGAAAAATGCAGCCGCAGCCGTGAAGAAGAAAATCGAAGGTTGAGGGGGCAAAATCCGGAAGCAAAAAGTCATAGGAAACGCAAAATCCGGAGGTTGCAAGCAATAATTTTAATGAGCTCAGCTTCAGGATTCATACTTTTTTACAACCATTATCGGAACCTCTGAATGTCGGACAACGTATCAGGCAACGCTGCCTAAAAGTAGCCGACTAATTCCGGTTCTGCCAAGACTACTCATAACAATAATTATTCATTTTTCTTCTTCGGAGTACCGGATCAGCTCAGCGACAGACTGGCCTTCAAGCAGGATAGATTTCACTTTGACGTTTTCCAGCTCTCCGATTCCTTTTACAATTTTTAGGGCCTTGTATCCATCTTTTCTCAAGGTCTCATGCATTCTCTCCCGGTTAAAATCCACAGCTATCGAAGAAAAATACTCCGTAAATATCACATAAACTGAGTAAACCGTCCCTCCGCTCAGTCTGGCAAGTTCTATCTTCTTATTGGTAGCAACCCTTGAGCAGACCGAGCCGTCAGTCGCAATCATTTTTTCTTAAAAGTAACTTTTCTTATACAGAATCTCCATTTATTCATTCACTTGCAAGAAATATAACGCCATCGAATAACGCCATCAGATTTCAGAAAGTGAGAATGCCAAGTACTTTTTGATGTGACAGTTCCAATGAGAAAGTCTCTGAAGTTTAGAAGTCTCAACTGCTTTTAATGATGAAGTTCTGACACTTTTGCTGATAATGAAAAAAATAGATGTTTATTTTTAAACTAAATCTATAATTCATAAAATAGTTTACAGGTATATAAAGAAAAGAAAGGTGAACTTAACTGTATGAGATGATTTCTCAACTTGGAGCCTGTAAATCAAAGGAGGACACATTTAACAGGCGCACTTATTCACCCACATATTACAATTAGAGAATAAATTGGCCTAAATTTAACATGATCTGATTAAATATCTAATTTAATAGATTTAGAGCTTCATAAGTTGTCTTTTATATATATTTTTGAATATGAGTTGGGGCATATACTCAAATAAATTACTTGTGGCCAAATCATCCAACTATCAATGATTCTGAAATAATTAATGATTCAAAAAAAAGCATGAAAAAGGGATAGTTTAATGATCTGGTGAAAAAGTTTGGGGTTTATATATAACATACTAGAAATAATTTATGGAGTTCAAAAGTACTTTCCAGGTAACCCGAACTCCGTAAAGTATGCCCTAAGAGGCAGTGATTATGTTAGCTTTGCCCATATTTAAGCTTGCCTGATTCTGCCTCCTAGGGTATAAGGAGGATAAATATGAATCGTAATAAAATTACAATAGAAATACTTCTTTTGGCAATGCTGGTTAGTATGGTGTTCATACCAGCTGTGAGTGCACAGAAAGAAGATAATTATTCTGTAACTGCAGAGGAGGCCCTTGATCACGCAAATGCTCACATGATATACTTTATCGCAACCAGCACACCAGGATTTGAAAACTGGGTGGAAGTATCTATTAATCCTAAACCATTGGAGCTTTATGATCCAAGCGGTCAAAAATTGTACTATCAATTTTCTGTATATAAAATACTAGCCTAATTGGTAGAATCGACATCGGTGCAGATAAAAAGATGGGGCATTCAGTACAACTCGTCGAACTTGATTCAAAGCCTTTTGATGCTGCTGAAGCCATGAAAAAATCAATCGAAATCGCCAAAAATGAATATCCAAATGGGAAAATTGAGTCAACCCAGTTGGTTGTATACGATTATCCTGCTATAGGAGCGATGACCGTAGTAAAGGACAAAACAACAGGGGATGAATATCGGATATTTGTAGATGTATATACCCTTGAGGTGATACCAGATAAACCTGCGACTGAGACAGAACCTGGAGTTTGGTCAATGTATGACCAGATTTTGAAGTCTGGAAAGGAAAACAATTTAAAAGAATGGCAAAAAAGTGATGAACTTGCCAAATCTATAGAACAAGCAGCAACTAATAAAGGAGTTAATATTAATGCTGCAGTTACTGAAGAAAATATTAAAAAACTCAGTAGTGATGCAATAGTTCTAGGTTCATTTACAGGTAAAATACTTGATATTAACGGTATTGGACAAGAAAGAAGTGTTTTTTGTGGTCCAGCATGTATCCGAATGGTTTGTAAATATTATAATAAACCGACTCCCATCCCTACACAGGAAACAATCTATATGGGTGATGGACTGTGGAGTTGGAATCCTGATTCTCCTCCATATTCATCTGGGCTCTCACCTGATGATATTGTAAAATGGGCTACATATCGATGGGGGAAAACGGGAACTATAGCTACTAGCTTTTCTAATAGTGTCGCTATATCAGAAATTGAAAACAGTAGGCCATTTTCCAGTATAATTCCAAATCATTTTTGACTTTGTAGAGGATACATAGTTCGAGAGGGGTATACATATTTACGCCTTAATGACCCAGAGCTCAGTATTTCGACGTATGGTAATCAAGGATTACTTGAACGCACATACGGCAGTTCAGAAATGAAACGTGTATATGTAAGGTAAAAATTCCTAAGAATAGTTCGATAAACTTCTGATTTTCAACGGTTGCCTATGAACCTATATAACAACCAGCCAAAGATTGGGGTTTATCGAAACCTCCTTATTTATAGGGTGCTGTATAAACAAAATCCAGGAGAGAGTCGCTGATGTTGTTGCTTTTAAATGAGTCCATAAGTTGGGGTTTTAAATGGAAGAAATAACATGTGATAAAATACATCGAGAGCATACTCTCATAAGAGTTTTGGGAATAACTTCACTTACGATTTTAGTATTGGCTGGTGTAGCAGGTTCGGCTCCATTTGCATATGTAACAAATCTGGGAGATTATAATCTGAGAGGTTATTATTACGATACGAATTATAATGGTGCTATCCCGACTCCTAGTGTCGCTGTAATTGACACAGCAACTAACAATATTACAGCCAAAGTGCCTCTCGGCGATGGGTGGCCTATAGGAGTTGCAGTCAACCCTGCAGGAACAAAGGTATATGTAGCGTCCGCAACTATAGACGACGTCTGCATTGTTTATGTAATTGACACAGCCGCAAACACGGTCAATACCAAAGTGAATATCAGAAGTAGTTATCCTTCGGGAATTACATTTAACCCTGCAGGAACAAGAGTTTATGTGACGAAGCAGCGAGACAACACCGATATCTCTGTAATCAACCCAGCGACAAATACCTTAATGGCACCGATTATTGTGGGGCCGAGTACTTATGATATTGCATTTACACCGGATGGAAAAAAAATCTATGCTGCAAACAGTCGAAACAACACTATTTACGTAATTGATGCGACTACAAACAAAGTTACAGCCAATGTATCTGTAGGAGACAGTCCTTATGAAGTTGTAGTCACACCGGACGGAAAAAAGGTATACGTACCTAACTATAACAGCAGCACTGTGTCTGTGATTGACACAGCCACTGATAATGTTACAGCGACCGTGCCTGTAGGAGACTCGCCTCATCGTGTTGCAGTTACTTCTGATGGAAATAAAATATATGTAGCTAACAACTACACTGTCTCTGTAATTGATACAGCCACGGATACTGTAATAGCCACCGTGCCTGTAGGAACTTCTTCTCGTGAAATTGTAGTCAGTCCAGATGGAAGTAAGGTATATTTAGGAAACTTATACAATAATAGTGTCACTGTAATTAATACAAAAACAAATACCGTCACAGCCAGAGTGCCTGTAGGAGAATGGCCCATGGGAATTGCATTTACACCTGACGGAAAAAAGGTATATGTGGCAAACGCTGACAGCGACAATGTCTCAGTGATTGACACAGCCACAAATACTGTTACGGCTACGGTGAATGCAGGAATCTATCCTACTGGAGTTGTAATTGTGCCTTTTACAGATTCTAATATGGCTGATCAAAGCACGGGGGCAATCTCCAATACAACTGAAGATATAGAAGTTGAAGGAATTAATTTATCATCTGAAGAAAATGCTGTCGAACTCAATAATTCAAACAATAATAGTTACAATAATCCAAACAACAATAATTCCAAATCTAATAATAGTAGTAGCTCAAATGAAAATAAACCGAGCAAAAATAACTCCACTCCAGGATTCAGATTATTAGGGAGCTTGATCTGTCTTTATGGAGGATGGAACCTTAGGAAGGAGTAATATAGGGTTTGGATAACCAGATTGCTGGCAATTAATGATGCATTACATGTAGGTCTCTGTCACATGAAGTAAAAATCTTGCTGTATCGAAACTCAATATATTTATCAATAATAGGTTGATATCTCTCCAGAAATTTCACAAACTTGGGCTCTGCATATCATCATTTTTCACTTTGTGTACACTATAATTTTCTGCTCATGCGTAAGTTTCCTGCTCATGCTTAAGTTTAGAGAATTGATGCAGAGTTAGCCCAAGGTACTCTAAGATGAAATATCAACCAGTTAAAAGTGTATGACCTGTGATTGTTTAATCAGAGAAATTAATTTAACCTTGTACCACATTCTCCGCAGAACCTGGTACCAATGGATACTTTGTTACCACAATTCGGACATTTTGTGAGGGCAAGGGATGCTCCGCAGTTATTGCAGAATTTTCCTTCACCTGAGGGTTTGCCGCATTCCGGACATAAAGTTTGCCTTCTCTCTATATTGCCTTTAAATACATTCGCATTTTCAGCTTTATCCCTCATCTCATCTACCATGCGTTCTGCTCTTATTGCAGTCAGCTCAACATTTTCCCTTGGTGCACATTCTACACAGAGATTATCCTGCTCATTCCAGTCGGCTTCACAGACATAGTGTTTGCATCTTGGACATCTGCAGAAGTGTTCTTTTGCCTCGTTCTGGGCTGTTTCAAAGGCATTTTCCCATTCCTTGCGCCATTCAGGAGACATTCCCTGCTTTCGGTCATTGAGTATATCCACACCTCTTTCCAGTGCACTTCCAACACCGTACTGGCCTACAAGATCAGAGCCTGCAGAGAGAGCTCTTCCAACCATACCAAATAGACCTGTCTTCCGGTATGTCCTGGATTCGATGAATCTTGTTTTGTAGCCGTCCTGACAGATGTCACAGTAAAAAGTAAACTGAAAACCTGATTCTGAACTGTTGTCTTCATAGTTCCTTGTAAAAGGCTGAAGTTCTGACGCCTTGAATCCCATATTATTACCTCAACGGTTTACCGCATTTGATACAATTCTTGCTTGCAGGGGACTGCATGGTCCGACATTTCGGATTAGGGCAGACAATTACAATCGGAGCACTGCAATTGCTGCACTTATCCCCGAGGAATGTTTCTTTTTCGCAACTATTACATGTGATCCACAGCAAAATACCGCAGTGCCCGCATACTTTTGCCCCGTCCTCAAGAGGGTATCTACATACAGGGCATCTCATAGGCCCAAGAGAGTTCTCCTGTGTACAGAACGGACAGAAATTAGAATCGCGCGCTATCAATTTACCGCAGTATTTACACGGATGTTTATAACTAGCCATCTTTTTTCCCTTCTAAACTTTTGATTTGCCTTTAAGATGCCCAAAAAATATACTATCAATAATTATTGTATTGTAGTTTTTGAAATTTTCGAAATTGATCTACGAAATTCATAATATCAATAATAATGATTAGTATACCTTTGAGGAAGAAATTCTAAATGTTTATAGTAAAATCGAGTATTCAGTTGAATATATCGGTTTATTTTCGCTCTGCTTTGAACTTTGATATCTCCAGGAACCAGTAGCCTCCCCTCAAGACTATTTTACTCTCCATGAATTTTATTTTGTATTTGAACAGCGGGCAGTCGGTAACAAATGTATGGAACTCCCCGTTTTCACCGCAGGGGTCTATTGAGGGATTGTGCTTTTTTAGGTCTCGTATGAAATTTTCATCGATCTTTCGACCCAGCCACTCTTTCCCTAACAAATCGGCTTTAACGCTGAGCAGGATTACTTCTAACCCCAAATCTATGAGGCCATTTAGAATCTGCTCGGAATTCCTCTGCCAGAGCGGCATTATTAGCTCGAGGCCCAGGTCTTCGCATATCCTATCTACAAGGTTCTTGTGAGTCTTGATATGCCCGAAAACCGCCCCGTCTATTTTTCCCCCGTTATTCCTTAAATCACGGACAACTTTTTTGAATTCCTGTTCATATGAAGTAAAGTCCTTCTGGATAAGGGGAATTCCAAGAGCTTCAGCCTGTGCATAAAGCAGGTCAGGACTAATATCATGGGAGCAGTGCCTCTGGATTTCGCTGAAGTTCAGGAGGTGAGAAACCTCAAAACCTTCAGAGATTGCCCCGTAACATGCAAGGCAACTGTCTTTTCCCCCAGTCCATGAAACAACCACTTTGCCTTTATCGTTCTTAGCTGGAATGGAATTGGTGCTCATCTCCTAAACACATGCACAATTTGAAAAAAAAGCTTTTGTTTTTCACCGGCTCTCTGCCCGAATATTCTTTAAAATCTCCCTGAGAACGGGTCTCTTCCCATATAGATCCTTAAAAACTAAAAATCGAATCTGGAAACAAAAAATGATTCCAAAGAACTTCAGAAATAGAGGAAATAATAACTGATCATATGAAGTTTGAAGGAATTATCTAATCTTCAGGGACCTGTTTAACAACTTGAGGACATGACCTATAATTCTATATATGGGAAAAAAATTATTGTATACTTATGGCAGACTTTCTTGGGAATTTCCTATCCGGTATCAAACAAAATGTTCCATATTTAAAAGACCACGATATAAGTTCTGAAGTAATGCTTGGAGTAATGATGCATTTATTCCTTATTATTTGTTTTATCGCTTTATTTTATATGTTAGTTAGAAAATTCATGTAATTTCAAGTAAAAAACTTTTAAACTGAAGTTTATTTAGAAATCGTTAAAAATAAAAATATATTTAAAAATGAGTAAACAAAAATTATCAGCCATTAGGCTCAATTAATATATTTTTTGTTTATTTTTTTGTTTATTTATTTATTTATTTATTTATTTATTTATTTATTTATTTATAATATCTGCCTGCATTCAGCCTCTTGTAGCTTGTTTAAAGAAGAGTTATACAAACCATAATTACTCATTTTCCAGCTCATCAAGATATGGAGTAAGTGAGGATAGAGCCTCAGCCTTTTGGAATTCGGATTTAATCCCGGATGCCATATTAAGGGCTTTTTTAAGAATATCTTCTTTTCTAGATTCTTCCAGGTGAGGAAGAACATACGAAAGAGCTTCGGGCCTCATGTCCTTATCTTTAAGGCCGAAAGCCAATTGAAGAGCTTGTTCAAGAATTTCTTCTTTTCTTTGCTCATTTAAATATGGAATAAGAAATGAGAGAGCCTGTACCTTTTGATAGTCAGAGAAAATCACCTCTATCAGTTCAAGGGCTCTTTCAATAATGGCTTCGTTTTTTAACCCGTAAAGATGCGGGACAAGCGAGGAAAGTATTTGGAATTTTACGTCTCCATATTTAAGATGATGTGAAGCGCAAAAGATATTTTCAATAAGCTCTTCTTTACCTGATCCCCTCAGATGAGGAAGAAGTGAGGAAATAACAAGGGCTCTTTCATTTTCATCCTGAATATGGGAGGTAGCTTCAAGGGCTTTCTCTATAGATTCGGCTTTTTTTGGCTCTTCCAGGTACAGAACAGCCAGGGAAAGGGCCTGCGACCTTAAATCGCCATATTGAATCCGGGAAGCAAAATCAAGGGTTTCTTCTATAATCTCTTTTTTTTCCGGCTTCTCAAGACGAGAAATCAGCAATAAAAGTGACTGGGTTTTTTGAGTTTCATTTTTGAGTTCAATATCGGTTTTGGGAAAGTTAATGTTTATAATATTCTTTTTTGCAGCTTCAGCTCTTGCAAAATCAGTCTTTGCTATTTGTTTAATTTCTGCAATTTGCTTAATTCGTAAGGCACTTGCACTGTTTTCGCCTGAAATTCCCAGACCTTGAACAGGTTTTTCGATATCCGACATTTTGAATTGATCCAGAGCTATAGAAATACCCTTTCTTGCTACGAAGGCTTCAAGCAGACTGTTCAATTCTTCAAATACTCTGACTTTATCATTCAAAGTTTGTTTTGAGCCTTGTTCTAAGTCCTGTTTTATAATTCTGGCCGAACTGTCCTCGGTCATTAGCTTCTGTACTTCTTTATGTTCCATAAAAGATGAAATTTCTTTAGCCAAATCAGGGTTCCTTTCAAGCAATTCTAAAATCTCCTGAATCAAAACTTGCCTTACATCCATATCATAGGGCGCAATAATAAGATCTCCTGCGGCTTCTTTTAATTTGACACACTCTGCCGAACATATTTTTCTCCATAGTCTCCTTTTAATCTCCCAGATCTCAGACCCCACTTGTTTGCAGGCTTCTTCAGCCGCTCTTTTAGACCCGATGGCCAGATAGGGGATAACAGGTTCGAGAAAATCTGTTATTTTTTGTGCCAACTGTTTATTTATTACGTCCTGTTGCCGCATTATTTCAGCCTTCTCTTTAACACAACATTCTATTTTTATTTTCTTTTCCAGTCTCTTTTCTATTTCAGTCGCCAATAAGCTGACAAAGGCAGGCTTAAGATCCTCATCGGACTATATAATCTATTACATAAGTCCTATAATTCAATAATTATAAGCCTACACTCTAACAATTTCAGACCGACATTATTAATCCATAATAGCAAAAGTAAACAATAATATAATGCAATAAATACATATAATGCAATAAATACAATGCGATAGACCTTCAATTGTGGACTTTTCTGAAAACCCTATAAGTATGTATCCCAATATCCGCAAAAAAGTTATATTCTCACAGTTTGCCTTATACAACCCTTTTCCAGAGGCTGGTTTTTCTGGCTTTTCAATTAGTATTAGCTAATAACGCTGCAATTTATTCTCTGAAAGCCTGCATTTAATTCTCAGTCTTATGTTTGATTTTTTTCACTGCCATCTAAAATCCAGAATCAATACTTATATGAGGAAACCTGCCAGATTGGGATATTGTAAATAGGATAGCATTAGAGCAAAGTTGGTGGGAACTCTTGAGTGAGCAGCCAGAGATACACAATAAGACTTTCAGTCAGAACTCGGATGAGAGAATAAGGGCTGCAAAGCAGCTTGGAGCTTTTTTTGAGGCTCTTCCAGATAGGAGACAGGCTTTTGAAGATCTTTTAAGGCTTTGTTCTGATGAAGATGATGCAGTCAGGGAAGAAGCTATCAATTCCATTGTAACGGTTTTTCCTAATGTGCCGGATAGGGAGCTAGTATGGGATAAGTTTGTTAATCTGACAGCTTATCCGGTAGAATCAGTAATGATAGCTGCAGCAAATGCTCTGATCAGCGTTTTTTCCCTCATGCCAGACAAAAATAAAGCATGGAAAGACCTTGCCGGGCTAATAAATTCCAGATCAAGCATGGAAGATGTAAACAGGGAAATTGTCAGCTCGCTTTATTATCTAATAAAGGAAGTCCCTGATAAGGCACAGATATGGAAAGATTTACTTGAGATGGGAGCTTCGGAATTTTCTTATGTGCGAGAAAAGTCGGCTTTGCTTTTAAGCCTGATTTTTCCGGAACTGCCGGATGAGAAAAAAGAAGAAGCCTGGAACGAAGTACTGAGACTGGCTAGCGAATCTACGGATGAAAAGGTTAGAGAGCAGGCTACACGGACACTTGGAATTATTTATACACAGATGCCAGACGAAATGAAAGATGAAACTCTTGAGACTCTGCTGGAACTTGCAGTATCAGGAAACCCTGAGGTTCAGAAGGAAACTCTTCTGGCTCTGCCTCCGGTTTTTTCTCATATCCCGGATAAAAAAAAGGCCTGGGATGACATATTCAGGCTTACAGAAGACGAGAATGAGTATATTAGAAAGCAAGCTATTGATGCCCTGGTTTTTATCTTTCCTGAGATGCTGGATAAGAAAAAGGTCTGGGCTGATTTCCTGAGCCTAACAAGAGCCAGAGATGACTATGTAAGGGATGCGGCCTCTAATGCACTTGTATCCTTATTTCCAGGCCTAGATAACAAAACTGCACTCTGGAATGAACTCACCGAACTTTCAGGGGATGAGGACGAAGGTGTGCAGAGCACAGCAGTTAACATTCTTACGAAGATTTTTCCATACATTTTCTACAAGAGAGAAGCATATTCAGAGCTTCTACACCTGGCCGAAACGAAGAATAGTCCTGCGCTCCGAAAGGTTGTGGACACGCTTGCTTCTGCTTATCCCGAATTAACTAATAAACCTGTGGTAAGTGAAAGTGAATGGGAAAAGATGGGAAAATCTAACTCCAGAGAGCAAGATGAATTGTGGGAAAAATGCGGATCTGGAATAGATGACATATCTGAAGAAAGTTGTAACTTAGGAGAAAAAAAAATTGGTAATCTCCAGGTTAAAGAAAAAGATTATAAAAAGCCTGCTTCGGACCTCTTTAAAAAGTCTGCATCTGATTATTCAGGGCATGAAGTAGAGAGCAGGACATACATACGAAAAAAAGATATGGTAGACTTGTTTTCCAGGTCAGGCTCTGGTCTTTCTGACAAAGAAGAGGTTGTAAATAAGCTTATTAGCTTGATTTCGGATCCTGACCCCCAGAGGAGAAAAGGGGCAATAGAAGCCCTACTTGCTGCCTATTCCCGATATACTGGCAAAACACATGATATATGGAACGAACTCCTTAACCTGAGTGGGGATGAGGACACAGGCACCAGAAGGGATGCTGCAGACCTGCTTTCTGAGGTTTTTCCAGTGGTTGAGGAAAAATCTGAAGTTTTTTTCGACCTTGTTAGGCTTACTGAAAGCCAGGATGCCCAACTCCGGAAGAGAGCCGCAGAACTTCTTGCTGCTGCTTTTGCCTATTGTGAAGATAAGCAGGAAGCCTGGAACGAGCTCTTAAGGCTCGCATCAATAGAAGACCGGGAAGTCCGGAAAGGAGCGGTTCTTGCCCTATCTTCAGGCTATAAAGAGATTCCCGATAAAGAAAAAGCCTGGAAAGATCTTTTAAAGCTTTCAGATCATAGCGATAGTTTTGTACAAAGGGCGGCAACGAGGGCTCTTGGATCTGCTTTTTTCCATGTGCCGGATAAAACCCAGGCCTGGAGAGACCTTCAGGCACTTACTGACAATCCTTACGTTTATGTCAGAAGATATGCTTTCCGCTCGCTTGGAAGAGCTTCTCTCTGGAGGGCGTTAAGGGCAGAAAACGAAGCTACTTATATTTTTGGGCTAAAAGAAGCTGTCAATTACTTTAAAGAAGCATCCGAAGCCTCTGTTGGCTTTCATATTCCAGAATTCTATTATCCTTTTTATCAGGCCTTGTTATTCATTCTTTTCAGCGACAGACCAGGCATAGCGAAACTTGAAAGTGAACGATACCTCTCAAAAATGGCTGATGAAGTCAGGGAGCAGGCTGAAAACCAGAGGTTTCTCGAAATCTTTGAACAGTTTGCAGAGCTTCTCACACGCGCAGGAAAGCTTTCCCCCGGAAACCTGTCCGAACAAAAAAAGCTGCTAGAGGCATCTGTTCTTGCTTTTGATCAGTTTTCAAGCCTTTTTGAGAACAAAGAAGAAGAATCAATATTTACCCAAAAAACCGCAAAAAAAGAAAAGGCTGTGAAAAAAGACTATTCAAACCTTGGAAAAGCACTTCTTGAACGGGTAGAGAAAAAGAAGGAATCTTTAAAAAAAGACCGTAAAAATCTCTGACCTGAAATGATAAGTTGAGAATTGTGCAAAAAGGGTGGTTGGAGTCCCATGAGGAAAGGTATAGTCTTACTATGCTCCCATTTGATTCCAAAGTCAGGATACAGCGGAAAACTCAGGCGAAGGCCCACGCATCCAGATCTCGAGTTAGTACTCGATTTTATTGTACGCGAGAGAATACGCAGGCTTAGGTAGAAGAGACATGTGCTTTTTCGATTTTTGATTTAAGAATTACCCGATTCTGAGGTTCAGTTAGTTAACTCTAAGATTATAAGGAATAATACCCGAAAAAAACAGGAAAATCCAGTAAATAAACTTGAAAAAAGAAGAGATAGTTATGCCTGAAGCAGAGGCAAATACCGGATTGTTTTTTTCCTTCTGTTCAGGTTATTTATAGTTTTATTCCAATATAAACATTAAAAAAATTATCTTTATCGTTACTGGAGGGGTATTAAATGCTACATCTATGGGAGTACGATTCTCGTAAGCTTGACGGTTTAAATTTGGCGCAGATGATGGTTGAACTTGAAAGAGTAGGAAATGAGGGATGGGAACTGGTTCTAATAAGGAACGATATTGATGAAGAAGGCAGAGTAACTGCTATTTTCAAGCGGAAAATAGAGAACGAGACTATCGCATTATGAATCTATTTTTCATTTTTACTATCTTTTTACTTAACTACTGATAGTTTTAATTTAATTCTTTAGAAAAAGATGCGTTCCCACCTTAGGAATTCTGGAAGTTCCGAACGGCACTTATTAGGTCTTGTTCAGGAAGAGGTTGGTACTGGACTCACGGGTTGCGAGCTTCTTATCTCTTCACATTTAGAGTAGATTTTTCGGAGTAGGCGTTGAAGTATTTCTTGTGGAATAGGTCTTGCTATGTGGTCTTTAGATGAGAACGCAAGTTATACTATGCTCCCACTCTATATAATATTTTTAACATATAATATTATTTAAACTCTATTTTGTTACTACAAAGATCTAATTTTTCTTTATTGGTTTAACCTTATAGCATTAAGATACATTACCAGCTGCAACCGGAAATAAATATTACATCTGGAAGTAAATATTACATCTAATTCCGCGGTGCAGTAACAAAGAAAAAGTCAACTCATTCAAAAAAACTGAATTATTCGAGTATCCGTAATAGATAGTCTAATTTTAAAGCGCAACCGTTGAGCCACAACCGTTGAGCCGGTTGATCATGCCGTTGTTCGAGGTTTTCAATTTAGCAAGGTTTTTCGCTCAAGCCTTTTTTGAAAAGGCTTGTGATCACGCCGATAGGGTTTGAGGATAAGGTTCTTATTAAACCCTAACGTTGCCAGGGGTTTTCGCTCAAGCCTTTTTTGAAAAGGCTTGTGATCAAACTTTTTTAATCAGCCGTCTTGAATGATTTGAAAAATATAGTTTTTCTTGCCCATAATTCAGCCCTCTCGAGCGAAAGACGTGAGCGAAAAAGGCACCGTCCTTCCGAGACGGGACTCGGGTTCTGAAAACTTTTTTAAAATAAGGTAACGTTCTCATCCGAAAAAACCTGGGAGTTCCGAACGGTATTCAAGAGACTCACTTTGTTGTAGTTGGGGAAGAGGTATTGAGGTACTTGACTCATACTTTGCGAGTTTCTCTTTTTACCCCTTTACTGTGGAGTAATTTTCTGGAGTAGGTGCTCTTTGCTAGTGGGGTGTTAAAAGGATGAGAACGCAGTTTATAATATGCAGTTATAGTATATAATATTTTTAACAGTTAATCTTATTTTATGCCTCTTTTTTTGTGTACCTTTCTAACCTTAGTTCATTGAAAGAATGCTTATTTTATTAAATATAATAATTGTAATATTACACAAATCGAGCTTAAAACTGTATTAAAAAATTGATTTATAATTGAAGAGAATCATGTTCCAGAGCAGAAGAATTTCAGAATAAGATAATTCAGAAAAAGTAATTGCAGATGGAATCAAGCTGAAGTTATAGATGAAATCAAGCTGAAATCTAGCTTACTTCATACGGGTGTTATAGGTATGATATATGGTATATATCAAGTATATGAGGAAAGCTATAATAAGAATATATTTTGTATACACTATTTTTGTCATGGTTTTTTTTTCAGTACAAGTTAAGGAATCGGTTGTTATTCGGGAATAAATATCGGCTGTTGTATAAATTTTTCCTCCGTTTTCGAGAAGACCTGTTCGAAATAACGGATTTTCGCCGATATACATATACTCATCAGGGTAGTTCGCAGAGGCAGGTCTCCAGGAGACGTTTTCGACGCCAAAAATTTCAGGAACAAATTCTTCAGTCTGATTTACGCCAGCAGGTTTTTCGGAGATTTTATGGAGCCCGAAAGTTGTTGGGGTGACATATGATTCGTACATGTTGTTCCCTATCGGTGTTATTTCCATAGGCTTTTTGTCAAAATAAAGTTCAGGAACTCCTTCTTCTCTAGTTGTAATAAGAATCCTGCCTGGCTGGTTTATTTTAAGGTCAGGAACTTTTAACTGGAGACTCTCGTACATATCGATATCTGCAACTGCCCAATTCAGGGTTCTTGTAATCACCAGGCTATCATTTCCTGAATATAGAGAAGGAGCCCAGGGAATCCCATGACCGTATCCATTGTCAGTCGTAATAGCTGCAACCCTACCAAGGCCAAGCCTCCAAACTGTGATTACAGGTTTGCCTAGCCTGGTTGCTACAAGACGGTTTGCTTCTGGCTTTGGGCTTACTTCATTATAGCCCAGAAGATCATGGGGTATTTCGGAGATCTCTCTTGTAATGAAATGCCTGGGGTCATAGACTATCAGTGCGCCGCTGGAATAATCATTTTCTATCTCCTCGGACTCGTCCGATTTCTCAGAAAAACTGACATCCACCCGTTGTCCCGGTTCAATCTTGTTATAATTTTTTGATAAACCGATTTTGTTCATCAGGAGGTAAGCATAATAATTGCCATTGGGATTGACCTGGCGCTCGGTGCTTGGGGAATGGATATGGACAAAATGGATGCCTATTTCCTCTTCTTGAAGCGAATCTGCACAACTTACCGCCTGTTCAAACGTTTTATCCCCTTCATTTTTATTGCCTATCCCACCATCAGAAACGATTATGATTTCAGCATCTGCACTGCTGTTCTGTCCTCTAAGCAGACTGCGTGCAGTTAACATTCCTCGTTCAAGTGATGTTGAGTCTCCTGAAGGGGTAATTTTTCGAATCTCGCCTTCAATCCATACCCGATTTGATTCTTTGGACATATCCACAAACCCATTTGTGATATCCTTTCCTTTGCTCCCGAATGTGATAACATCCACTCTCGCATCTTTCAGGTGCTCGCTTTCAAGAAGCACAATAGCGTTAGAGAGTATGTCATCTAAAACACGTCCTCCAATCTTGTTACTTTGCAGGGTGCTCGGTGAAACATCAAGCATCAGGACAATATTCCTGCCGCCTCTCAAGTTTGAAGGGCTGGATGTAACAGGCAGAAGTGCCTCAAATTGCGTATTTTGATATGTACTTTCAGTAGGATAGTCAAAAGAAGAATCTCCTCCGACCACTACCATGCCGCCGCCATTAATAATATACTTCCTGAGGGCTTCGACTTCCGAATTTGAAATTGTCGATGCTGCCTGGTTGTCGATTATAACTGCATCCATGCCGTTAAGGGAACCAGATGAAAGAGAAACGGATGACCTTGCAAGATGTACCTCATAAACCTCATTAAGTATGGCTGCCAGAGGCGAATCAGCTTCATTGGTCACAAAAAGCACTTTTGGTTTTGGCGTTACGTATATACTTTTCATGTACTGGTTATTATTCTCGAAATAATCCAGGCCTTTAACGTTTATGCTTGCGGGATGAAAGGTTGCTTTTACCGTATGCGGCCCCAGTGTATCAAATGTATGATTGAAATCAAAACTTTCTACCCTCCCGGTCTGGGTAACTTTCTTTTCCATCACCTGCTTGTGGTCAACCGTAACTCTCAGCTCATACTTCATTTCATTTTCAGTTGACTTCCGGACATGAACCTTGAAAGGAGCCTCATTTCCGATTACAAGCTCATTTTCTCCTTCAATCTCTACGCTGAGGTCTTCTCTAACCGCATTAGGGATAAGTGCAGCTACAGGGAAACCATTTTTGTAACAATAAGAAAGCGCGTCTTCAATTGGAGTACCTGAATTGCTCTGTCCGTCCGAAACTATAAGGACATAATTTTCAGGAGATGCCTGCTGCAGAATAGCATCCCCAAGAGAAGTCTGCGAGCCTGAAATGCTTGTAATTGTAACAGGAACTTTGCTGCTAAGTTTCTCGGATATATTTTGCGCACTCCCTTTCTGAAGCAGTTCCATACTTGTGGTTTCGTCTGAAATTATGGTTATCCTGGATTGATTGGTCTTTGGGGAAGTTATCTCTGCGGAATATGGAGCTGCTAGTGCCAGAATCAGGAGGAATGCAACAAGTACATGGAAAAAAAGATGTTTTTTACTGGCTCTTTTTCCCAGCCCGAAAAGCAAGAAGACCGCCAGAGGCAGCAGGAGAAGCAGCTCAGATTTATATAGAAAACCAAAACTCATACTAAAATCAAAGCTCATATTATTCGCCTCCTGAACATGACCACATTCTCAAGAATAAGAAGGAGCAGCACGGTGTAAATCAGATATTTTCGGAATTTGTCAGGTGATTTCGTATACAGGTCTTCTTTCTGGACATCTTTGCTCTCGCCTGTCAGATTTAATCGATTCTCAGTAAAGGTATTTGACTCGGTGGAATCATAGAGGTTAGCTGCAATGGTTTTCTGGTTCAACTCATATAGCCCGCATTTATCGTAGTAAACAAACTTATTGCTGATCGTTTCCCCAGGGGTTTTGACTCTTACATTCTGGTCAAATGCCTGGTATCTGCCTGTGTTTACGTTGGTTTCACTGATGTCCCCGATTCCCCATAAATATTTGAGAAGCTTTGCCCAGAATACCGGATACGTGGGAACCGTAGGGAAATTGTTCCAAGCCTCATTTCCAGCAGTATTGCTAATCCCCACATAGGTAGCTGTCCCGTTGTTGATCTTCCAGGTACAGACTACAGGCCCGGCTCCTTCGAGTTCGGCAAGCACCAAGGCATTTTCACGCGGAACCACAGCCAGGTACTTTCGAGTGTAAACGTCGTTAAACGAAATTCCCTCAAAAATCTGTGTTCCGCTCCCTGTAGTCTCAATCGTATGGCTGGAGTCTTCTTCAATTGAGCTTATCTCTACAGGAAGAACAGGATATAACTCATGCATTTCCGAAGAGTTATACAGGCACCCGTTTCCTATAACTATCAGGTCTTTCCCGCTTTGCGCATAAGAGACGACTTTCTTTATGGTGGATGCTGGAAGGGGTTCATGCTCACAATCTATGACAATAGTATCATATTTTTCAATAGTATCATATTTTGCATCATCGGCCGGAAGATCGTGCTGTACATCGACCTTAAGGCCAGGCATAAGAGATAAGGCCGTAATCAGAGGAGATTTGCTTACAGCCGGGTCAAGGTCTGTTAATATAAGCATTTGCTTCAGCCTGATTTCAGGGATAGAAATCCAGGCAGTATTATCACAGGATACTGAATCCTTATTGAGAATTTCCACAGTTGATATGCCCTGAGGGATACTGGAGAATTTTATCTGCTGAGTCCCGAATTCCCCAAGCGATGTCGGCTTGCTTATTTTTTGGGTAGAAATTAGGCCTGATTTGCTTTCCAGCTGCACATCGAGCTTTACACTCTCATTATTAAAGTTTTTGACAGTGCAGGTGTACTCATAGGTTCCATCATTTTGATCTTTCAGATATCCGCCTATAATTGCATAATTGGAAGTTGCTTTGCCTACCTGTCTGAACTCAAGTTCCATATTTTTCGCCCTAGCGATTTTCATATATGTTTCAGGGGCTTTCCCTGCCCAGTTTTCAAAGTCAGATATGACTACAATTTTTGCTTTTTGATTTCCCTCGTCGTTTACAACGGTCAGAATAGCTTCAGGAATCTCACCAGAAGTATCCTTGGATTCCAGGTCGTTGATTATCTCTTCGGCACTGGCTGCATCTATTGCTTTTGCAAGCACCACAGGCATACTTTCGGCAGCAATGACAGTGTTTTCCTTGCCCAAACATTCTATTGCTATGGATTTGGCAGCCTCGATTCGGTCAGGTACGGCCATGCTGGCAGATGAGTCTATGATAACCACAACTCTTTCCGAATTCTCTGTGATATTTTCAAGTAAAGGGCCTGCAATGACAAACGCCATAAGGATCAGCGCAAGTAACTGTAAAAAGAAGAGTGGATCTGTTATTTTTTTGCTGGGCTTACGCCTGGAATCCAATGAATTCCTGCTGATGTTCCGGACAAACATCAAAGAAGGCAGGATTATCGGTTTTGGACGGGGTTTAAGTAAGTAAACTATAACCAGAGGGATTATACCTGCAAGCGCAACCAGACCCATAGGAAATTCATAGTCCATAGGCAGAGTCACCCTTTACCTATGATAGTAAGAATAGCATCAATCGGCCGATTGTCAATACTGATTTTGAAATAAGGAATTTTAAAATCGTGTGTGATTTTATCCAGCTCAGCCATATGTTTCCCGAATTCGGCTGCATATTCCTTCCTGAACGTCTGGCCCACTGAGATGCTGAATTCCTCATTTGTCTCACTATCAATAAATTTGACTGTACCGTCTACGGTTTCAGGCAGGTTGATCTCGGTTTCTTCATAGAGATGTATAAGTACGAGCTCATGCCTGCACAACCTGTGTACAGCATATCGGATAGAATCGGGATCATCCAGAAAATCTGAAATTATAAAAACCATTGATTTTGACTTTATTCTGGGATATATGGAGTCTGCACAGTCTGCAAGCTTTGTTTTCCCACTAACTGAGATTTGGGAGAGGTTGTCAATCGTTCTAAGAAATTCTTCCCTTCCTTTGAGGGCTTTAGTATAGTCTACATTCTCCGCAAAGGTTGCAATCATGTACTGGTCGTTGTAGCGCATTACAATGTAAGAAATTCCTATAGCTACAGTTGATGCGTATTCGAATTTGTTCGGATAATTCTCTGGAAAGAGCATGCTGCTGCTGGCGTCAAGCAATATTACCATATTCAGGTTTTTGTCTTCTTCGAACCTGCGTATATACAGTTTTTCAGTACGGGAATAGAGATTCCAGTCTATTCTTTTTAACGAGTCTCCGGGATTGTATTTTCTATGGTCTACAAGGTCAAGCCCAGATCCCTTCCTTGTTGAGAGATGGCTGCCTGAGTGAACGGCTGTTACCCTGTTCCTAATCGGGAGTGAATACCTGTCAAGCTGAGTCAGGAATGAAGTATCGATCTTATGTTTTGCACCGCCCATATCCTATCCTTGCCTCCAACCACCTTAGGTCATAATCTCCAACCATACTCTATCCCTATCTTCAGTAACTTATTATTAAACTTCCAACTATACTCAATCCCTGCATCCTGCCAGATTTATCGCCAGTTTCAGCCGCGTTCTCGTTCATTATATAGTTGTTTTTTATCCTCCAGGATTTTTTGTATAATTTTATCGCTTGTAGTATTGTTCCGTGCAGCGTCAAATGAGAGAATAATTCTGTGGCGAAGAACGGGGAGTACCATAGCGTCTATGTCTTCTTTTTCGACGTATCTCCGGTTATCAAGAAACGCATTTGCTTTTGCACAGAGAATGAGGGCTATTGACGCCCGCGGGGATGCACCGGCTTCTATCAGTTCAGGCAGATTTCGAGTATGGTTCACGATCTCGATTGCGTATCTTTTGAGTTTATTGGAAATTGGAATTCTCCGGGTGATCTGCTGGAGTTCAAGGAAAGTCTCTTTGTCTATACATCTTCTGACAGACGGTCTAAATGCCTCTGCATACCGGTTTACAATTTCGAACTCCTCTTCTTTTTCCGGGTATTGCAGCTGGATTTTCAGTAAAAACCTGTCAAGCTGGGCTTCGGGCAAGGCATAGGTTCCTTCCATCTCAATCGGGTTCTGGGTAGCGAGTATAAAAAAGGGTTTGTCAAGCAGATATGTAGTATTTGCAATTGTTACCTGCTTTTCCTGCATGGCTTCAAGCAGCGCAGACTGAGTTTTTGGCGAGGCACGGTTGATCTCATCGGCAAGGACAATGTTTGCAAAAATAGGGCCCTGCTTGAACTTGAAGTGTTTGGAGCCTTTCTCATCATCTTCAATTATGTCAGTGCCCGTTATATCCGCAGGCATGAGGTCAGGCGTACACTGTATCCTGCTAAACTTCATATTCATAATCTGGGAAATCGTGGATATGGTAAGGGTTTTACCCAGTCCAGGATTGCTTTCGACCAGCACGTGCCCTTCGCACAGCATGGCTATAAGGATCTGCCTTATCATTTCTTTCTGGCCGACTATGGAATTGCCTATCTCTTTAAAAATAACCTCGAAAATTTCAGAGGCTTTTTCATAGGTCGGTTTTAAATTAAGTTCCGAATCTTCAAGCTGGATTTCCTGTATTTCTCGCATTGGAACTCCTCTTTTTTCAAGATGAGAGTTTTTCAAAATACTGTTTTATCAGCGGTTCATATTCTTCAGGCAGGTCTTCGGTATAGGTCTGGCTGTACCTGAATCCTTTTTTAGAGCTATTTGAGCTTTCATTTAACTCACTGTCTGTCTCTGAATCTACCCGGTTTGTAAATCCAAGTCCCAGGCTCGGGTTGATCTCCATTTCAATCTGTTCTCCGTTTTTTATTATGACAGCTTCTACACCATACTCGGTCTCATCAACAGTTTCATTTTCCACCTCGCCTGATGCCGTTACGTCCGGTAAGTTCGGAATTTTCTCTGTCAACTGTCTGGGAGAAATGTCAAAGCTAAAACCTTCAGTTATGCAGAGAAAAATTGATCCGCTAAATAACAAAAATATTACAAACGTGCGGAGGATCTGCCTGCGTGGAGCAAGTTTTTTAATATTAATGTCGATTAACTCATTATGCACATTATGAAAAAGTTCATTTGTAACTATATTGAAATTTTGTTTATTATCGCAGGCCGTAACTAGCTTTGTCCTGAGCCCTGGAAAATTCCTCTCAAGCATGCTTATGAAGTTAAATTCCCTTTTTTTCCTGAGCAATTTGTCGCAGGTAACTGCGAAAAAGATGAATATAACCGCTCCCACAGCCATTAAAATAATATTGAACCTGTAAAGGTCAATGTAGTTCTGGGTTTTAGAAAATGTTTCCATTCCGGGAAGAAAATAAGCAAACTCGTAGGCATTGAATAAAATCATAAGCAGGAAAAGAAAGGTAAATCTCTCAGCTATTATTAAGAGCCGCAAAAGCCCGTAATAGTGCTTCAAATAAGTTCTATATTTTACCAGCACAGGCTCAAAAAACATGTAAATCCTTCCATTATTGGAATTTAACGCTAAATATATTGCAGAAGTTACTAAAAAACTTTTCCAATAATTTGGGTAATTTATATAGGTTAAAAATTAGAAAAATGTGAGGATTCACAGGAATATAATCCAGTTTACCGGAAATAATCTCAAATATTCTTGATTATTCGGAAAGAATATACTTAATTATTATACTTTATAATTTCAACAGTTTTACGATCCAATTTAATATAGTTTTAATCAGCAATGTACTTATTTAGTTTAATCATTACAGTTATAAAAAGCATGGAAGAAAAATATGATAAAACCAGACTGGAATGTTTTTAAAGCAAAATTTAGCGAAAATCCTCAACGTAGTTTCGAATGGTTTTGTTATTTATTGTTCTGCAAAGAATTTGATAAACCACATGGCATATTTCGCTACGTCAATCAGTCTGGGATGGAAACAAACCCAATTAAATTTGGAAACGAGTGTGTTGCTTGGGAAGCAAAGTTTTATGAAGACAAATTGTCCGATCATAAAGATGAATTTATTAAGAAGTTAAAAATTGCCAAAAAAAGGAATCCAGAAATAAGTAAATTATATTTCTATACTCCTCTTGATTGGACTGAAAATAGTAAAACTGTTAAAAGAAAAACCAAGACTCAAGATGAGATAGAAATAAGTGCAAGAGATGAAAAAATTGAAATCATATGGAGAGGAGCTAGTTTTTTTGAATCTCCATTTGTCTCTATTCAGAATGAGACAATTGCTAAACACTTCTTTAGTCTAGATAAAAATATCGTTAATCTAATAAAAACTCAACAGATGCATTCTGAAAATATTATAAGTGGAATACAAACGTATATTACTTTTAGAGATCAAGTTATTGAAATTGATAGAAGCAATGAACTAGATAGACTACAGAGTGATTCAGAAAAAATATTAATTTTAAGTGGTCCAGGTGGCGTTGGTAAAACTTCAATTATTAAAAACCTTTATGAAAATCTCAAGGAAAAAACTCCATTTTATATCTTCAAAGCAACTGACTTTGAAATAAGAAATATACAGGATTTATTTAGAGATGTGAGTTTGCAAGAATTTATAGAAGCTCATATCGATGACAAAGATAAAATTATTGTAATCGACTCAGCAGAAAAGTTATTAGACTTAAAAAATACCGATTCTGTTAAAGAATTTTTAACTATACTGATTCAAAAAAACTGGAAAATAATTTTTACTACAAGAGATAATTATTTAGAAGATTTAAATTTTCAATTTTTTGAAATATATAAAATTATTCCATTAAATATCAACATACAAAACTTAGGATTAAGTGAATTAGAAGTAATTTCCGATCAATATGGTTTTTCATTACCCAAAGATGGGAAATTACTCGATCTTATTAAAAATCCATTCTACCTAAACGAATATTTAAAATTTTACAAAGAAGATGAACAACTAGACTATACTAATTTCAGAAGGACATTATGGAATAAAATCATAACTAAGTCTAAACCCTCAAGAGAACAATGCTTTTTAAAAATGGCTTTTGAAAGGGCAAATAAAGGACAATTTTTTGTCACACCAGACTGTGAAACACGAATTCTAGATAATGAATTAAAAAATGATGGAATTTTGGGATATGAGTCGCCTTACGGGTATTTCATCACTCACGACATTTATGAAGAATGGGCACTGGAAAAAATAATTGAAGTAAAATTTGTGAATAGGACAAGTAATCAAGAATTATTTGAAAATATTGGGCATTCATTACCAATTCGTAGAAGTTTTAGAAACTGGGTTTCAGAACAACTTTTATTGGGAGAAACTTCAATTAAAGAATTCATAGAAGAAATAATTGAGGATGAAGAAATTGAGTCATTCTGGAAAGATGAAATAATAGTTTCCATTTTACTTTCAGATTACTCCGACTTCTTTTTTGAAAATTCCAAAGACAAATTACTGATCAATAATCAAGAACTGTTAAGAAAATCAATTCTTTTATTGAGAATCGCCTGCAAGGAAGTTGATGAAGAGTTAATTAAGCAATTAGAAATAAAAGACTTAAATTTGTTTTCTCTAAAATATGTTTTAACAAAGCCAAAAGGTCAAGGCTGGAAAAGTCTTATCAAATTTATCTTTGAGAACTTAAATAATATAGGTATTGAGAATATTTGCTTTGTTTTGCCAGTAATTTATGACTGGAATAGTAAATTTAAGGAAGGGACTACCACAAGGTTGTCAAGTTTAATTGCTCTTCACTACCATCAATGGGCAATTAAAAAAGACATCTATCTATCTAACGATGACACAGATAGGCTTTTAAAAACTATTTTATATGGCTCGCTCGAAATAAAAAACGAGTTAATAGGAATTTTTGATGAAATTATAAAAAATCAATGGAAACATTACAATGATCCATATTACGATTTGTCAAAAATGATTCTGACAACATTTGAGGGAATTAATGTTTGTAAGGTTCTTCCAGAGAAGATTTTACAAATAGCTACTTTATTTTGGCTTTATACTCCTGCGCAAGAAGACTTTTTCAACTATTCAGGTATTGGAGTGGATCAGTACTTTGGTATAAAAAAGAACAACTTTGACTATTTTCCAGCAAGCTCCTATCAAACACCAATATACTGGTTATTGCAAGTTTCCTCGAAGAAAACAATTGATTTTATTTTAGATTTTACAAATAAAACAGTTGAATTCTATGCGAAATCAAATTTAGATAAAGATGTTGGAAAAGTTGAAGTTTTTCTCGAAAAAAGTAGTAGTTTAGAGCAATACATAAGTGATAGACTTTGGAATATGTACAGGGGGACTCAAGTAGTTGTCCCACATGTTTTAGAGTCAATTCACGCGGCTCTGGAGAAATTTCTTCTTGAAATCGGAAAACATGTTGATTCGGTAACACTAGAAAATATGCTTTTTTATCTCATTAGAAACTCGAGATCTGCTTCTATTTCAGCTGTAGTAGCAAGCATTGTTTTAGCATACCCTGAAAAAACGTTTAATATTGCTATAATTTTATTTAAAACAAAAGAGTTCTTTCTATATGATGCAAGCAGATTAGCCTTTGATCAAGGGCACAAAAATTCTCTTTTACTGTTAAGAAATAGTGTTGGAATTGACACCAAAAACAAAATTCACGAAGACGAAAGATTGGAAACATGTGATGCCAAACATAGAAAACTGGCTTTAGAAAATTTGTTTTTAAATTATCAATTATTCAAAAGGGAGGAGACAAGTGAGAAGGAAACAGAGAAAAGAAAAACGATCTTGTGGCAGATATTAGATGATTATTACAAAAGATTACCAAATGAATCAGAAGAGACCGAATCAGATAAAACTTGGAGACTTTTCCTTGCAAGAATGGATAGTAGGAAAATAAACCCAGTAGCAGAAGAAACTGATGATGGCGTCCTTATTTACTTGAATCCTGAAATTGAACCAGAGCTAAAGGAATATAGTGAGAAATCACTGGAACAAAGTATTGAACCAATGAAATATTCCTCACTTAAGTTTTGGGCACAGTGCAAAATGAAAAATGATGGCGAATATAATAAGTATGAAAAATATGAGAATGACCCTAAGCTTGCTTTCAAAGAAGCAAAAAAGATTTATGAAGATGGACATTTTTATTTATTCAGTGATTCTATCCCTGCAGACGTCTGCTCTGTTTTAGTAAGAGACTATTTTGAAAAGCTTTCAATAGAAGAAAAGAATTTTTGCAAAAATATTATTTTAGAAGCAGCTTCTTTACCATTTAGAAAAGGATATCAGTATCAAGTGTCTGATGGAACACAGTCCGCTATTTCTGTTCTTCCAGTTCTATTAAATGAATTCCCAGAAGAAAAAGAAAGTGTCAAAGCAGTTTTGTTGCTCAATTTATTCAATGATCATTCTATTAATATGGTTGGAGATGGCTTTAATGTTTTTTCTATTATAACAGTACAGAAATTGTGGGAAAACAATTTTGATGATGCTCAATCAATGTTATTTGGATATTTAATTTTAAAACCAAAATATAATGAAATAAAAGAAAACCTTATAAAAAACAATTACAAGGATCTTTCTCAGCGTAGTGAAAATGCAGTAATAACAAAATTTTTGGAGAATGAGTACGATTTGCAGAAAATTCTAAATAACGAGTTATCTTTTGAAGATTTAAAAGACATTAAGCAACTAGATTTATATATTTTAAATATAGCTTTCCAATTGATTCCTCTAAAAACAAACAATAAGGAACATAAAGAAATAGTCAAAGAAATAATCTCTGCCTTTGCTGAAAAATTAATGTCAAAGGATAGAGATAATGAAATTGATTACAATATTCGCTATGCTTTTCTAAGGAAATATGCTTTTTTTGTATTAAGTTCTCCAAAAGAAGAAATTGAAAACTATTTAAAACCGTTTCTTGATAATTTTAATAGTTCAGAAGCAATTGCCGACTTATTTGAAGAGTTCATTTCCGCTGAAGATTCTCTAAATAAATACGAATGTTTTTGGGAAGTTTGGAACATGTTTAATCCCAAGGTAATTGAACTTTGCAAAAATGGGGATGAAAATTGGTACATAAATAAAATCATAAAAAGTTACCTCTTTGCACAAAATTCTTGGAAAACTAACTCTGAATTGAAGGCGTTAAAGAATGAAAACAAAAATTTTTTTAGAGAAATTTCAAAGAAAATAGGTTATTGCCCTTCAGTTTTATATGCTATTTCAAAATTATTGAATAGTATAGGAAGTTCTTATTTAAATGAGGGAGTATCTTGGATTTCAAGTATATTGAAAAATAATAAAAAATTATTGGATACAAAATTAGAAACTGATACTATTTACTACTTAGAAAATCTTAGTAAAATATATATTTACAAAAACCGTGAAAATATAAAGAAAACAACAAAATTGAAGCAAGAAATTTTAATAATATTAGATTTTTTAATAAAAAAAGAGTCTGTTGTTGGTCATATGTTGAGAGAAACAATTATATGATGATTACTATTCAACTCTGTCAAACATCCAATATTAACGGAAATCCAATCCTGTATAGAAATTCAGGCCTGCAAGGACCTGCAAAGGATATTCACTCCTGAACGATTCCATCCTTCAACTTTATTACCCTGTCTGCGTATTTGGCATGCCACTCTTCGTGGGTAACCATTACAATCGTCTGTCCTTTTTCCTTATTGAATTTCTCGAAAAGGTCAAGGACTTCCTTTGAGGTCTCGGAGTCAAGGTTGGCACAGGGCTCGTCTGCAAAAAGGACTCTTGGAGAATGAGCAAGAGCTCTGGCTATTGAGACTCTCTGCTGCTGGCCTCCGCTCATTTTGGAGGGAAGCTGCTGCAGGCGGTCGCCAAGCCCAACTGCAGCAAGAATTTCTGCGGCTGCGGACTCGCATTCGGTTTTACTTTTGCCCTGCATCATAAGGGAAATATAGACATTTTCCATAGCATTGAGCTCGGGAAGTAAAGCATAGTCCTGAAAAACATAACCCAGGTTATGCAGTCTGAATTTGCCTTTTTCTCTGTCCGACATGCGGGAGGTATCCGTACCGTCTATAATGACCTTTCCTGAGTTTGGGGTATCAAGCAGGCCGAGCTGGTTCAAGAGAGTGGTCTTGCCAGAACCGCTCGGGCCCATGATTGCAACGAACTCTCCACGCCGGATTCTTACATTTACGCTGCGCAGGGCCCGAACCTCTACCTCTCCCATCTTGAAGGTACGTACGATATCGGCACCCTCTATAATAGTATCCTCTGTCAGGTTTCGGATTTTATCCATACTTTTTACCATATTTTCGGTCTGTTTTTGGGTCTTATCCATACTTTTTTCCGCAT
>ENA-UOOE01000252-UOOE01000252.1-fermentation-metagenome-genome-assembly--contig:-NODE-252-length-57548-cov-32.413650_pt1 | contig 57548 bp, 63 predicted proteins | sample MGYA00245776_ERZ724021 | MGnify/ENA primary metagenome ERZ724021 (study PRJEB28704, sample SAMN03018321) | fermentation metagenome | biome: anthropogenic terrestrial biome; feature: soil; material... | reverse complement strand
GATTATTTTATTTTCTGCCATTCACTTCTGCTCATCCTGCGGGCGCCGCCAGTCACCCCTGCGGGCTTCTATTGGGGGGCACTAGCTGAAATGTCGTCAGCGTCGGTCGATGCTCAGGCTAACGCCTTCGATCCATCGACACTAGCTGAAATGTCGTCAGCGTCGGAGTAGGGCGTTGCCCACCTTCGGGGACAACGGATGTTCCGCTTCGCTTCACTAATAAGGTTGCAGGTTTATTTATTTCCTGGCTGCATATCAAATCTTCCTTAATTTCTTATCGGCCTTTCTTTAACCTCCATCAGAACTGGAAGAATACCATAATTGCATTTGGGCAACATGTTTTGCATAAATGCAAGAAGTAAAATACCCACATGTAATATATTCCTGCGTAATAAAACGATTTAGGCCCGATGTTTAAACTAAACAATAACATATATGGAATGCGATGGATATTAATTGTCAATTCATAAGTTAATATCGGTTTTAATAATTAACCGTTGATTGTGGAACATATTTTGCATCCATAGATACCAGACCAGAATGAATTTTTTTATTTCTAAATAATGGAGGGAGGATGAATATTTAAAGCTTGGCGTCATGTTTCCGAGAGAGATGGTTTTAAACCACGCCAGGGTGTTGGCGTCACATATGATGGAAATTAGAGAGAGACAGATAAGGGGGTTAAAATAATGACAAAAGAGATAAATGAAGTGGTAATGGTCAGCGCCTGCAGAACGCCCATAGGCGACTATGGGGGAAGTTTAAAAGACGTACGGGCCAACCAGCTTTCAGCTATAGCGGGAGCAGAAGCAATTAAAAGAGCGGGAATAGATTCGAAGATGATTGACGAATTGGTTCTGGGCATGTGCTTGCATCATGGCAATGGCTCCTTGCCTCCGCGTCAAGTAGCTATGGCGTTGGGATTGGATATCAATTCTTCTGCCAGCCAGGTAAGTCAGAACTGTGCTTCCGGTATGAGGGCCACGGAAATGGCTGCCATGAGCCTTATGCTGGGTAAAACTGATATCGCTCTGGTAATCGGCACTGAGAGCATGAGCAATGTGCCTTATATCGTTCAAAATGCCAGATGGGGCTACCGCATGGGCGACGGCAAATTTCAGGATCCCATGCTGTCAGACGGGCTGGTGTGCGCTCTGGCCCAGGGACATATGGGAAGCACGGCTGATAGAGTAGCTGAGATGTATGGAATAACCCGGGAAGAATGTGACGAACTGGCTCTGATGAGCCATCAGCGAGCTACTGCCGCAGTTGCATCAGGTATATTTGAACGGGAAATCGTGCCGGTAGAAATCAAAACCAGGAAAGGGGTCAAGGTATTTGACACCGACGAACATCCCATTACAGATGCCGGCATGGAAAAGATGGCTAAGTTGCAACCGGCATTTACTAAAACCGGTGTAACTACTGCCGCCAATGCCTCCGGACTGAATGATGCCTCGGCTGCGGCAGTTTTTATGAGTAAGAAAAAAGCCGATGAACTGGGGGTTAAACCCTTGATGAAACTGATAAATGTATGTTCTGCCGGGGTGGATGCCAAGGTCATGGGCTTGGGACCGGCCAAAGCTATTCCCAAGTGTCTGGCTCAGGCAGGCATGAAATATGAAGATGTTGAATACTGGGAAATAAATGAGGCTTTTGCGGCACAGGTATTGGGCGTAAAGAAAATGATTAAAGATGAAGCTGGCATTGAACTGGACTTTGATAATATTAACCGCAATGGTTCCGGAATAGCGCTGGGCCATCCGGTTGGATGCACTGCGCTGCGCATCATAGTCAGCCTGTATTATGAGCTGGAAAGATCGGGCAAGACCGTTGGCGGGGCCTCTCTCTGTGTAGGCGGCGGTCCGGGCATGGCTTCCTTGTGGACCAGAGACATTTGATTTAGTCGGGCACAGCTTATTCCCCTACCAGGGGAATGGAGCAGTTTCTCAATATAATACTTCCTTCAAAATTCTTTCTGCAGGTACGGTTGTGCCTGCTTCTTTTTTTAATTAACAGGCCATGGCCAGCAGGGCCATACCCATAGGGCATACCCATAGGGCATACCCATAGGGCACAGGCAGGCAGGCAGGCAAGCAACCAAAAATGAAAATACTCCAACCGTTCTGCTAGTTTTTTGACGCGGAATTCAGGGAGTTTAAAGGGAATAACGCGGAAGAAAACTTTATAAACTCCGCGTATTCCCTTAAAAGATTCCGTGGTTTCCGCGTCTAATGAATCTGCGTAATTTTGCGTTGATCTAGCGTCTACTTACTAATTAACTGCCGTTACTTAACCGAAGCGTAAGGAAGCCTTCTGGGGCAACAGCACGTTAACATTCCCTGCTCCGAGTGCATAAAATATGAATAGGGGGAGATAATTTCACTAAAAAGGGGATTGTTTATGGAAATAATGAAAACCTGCGGGAATAGCCAGGCCCGAACCGCAGGGATGGTTTTACCGCGTTGCCATTTTTGTGGGCAAGTGCCGGAGAAGGGGATAAGGGGCGGGATAAAAATAAGAAAAGTCTTTATTTGCGACCGATGTGAGTCCCACATTGTCTCTTTGCAGACGGGATGCAGTGAATACCGTTATCTGCTGGAAAAACTGAAAAAAATTTGGTAGTACCTGCGATAAGCACGAAGAGTGCTTATTTTTTTTGCCTTTTTCATATACAATCAATAGTGAAGTAATTTATGCTTTTAAAATATCACGGTATAATTTTTCGAAGTGGAATCAGTACCGGTAAAGGAGAGTAATAATTGCCGAAAACCCCTATTTATTCGGCTCTCAAGGCATATGCCGGGGAAGATTTCCTGCGCTTGCATATGCCGGGACATGCCGGAAAAGGGATGGAACAGCAGGAATTAAGCGCTGCTGCTGCTTGGGACGTGACTGAAATTCCCGGGCTGGATGATCTGCATCTGCCTGGAGGCATCATTCGGCAATCACAGGAGTTGCTGGCCCGGGCTTTTGCTGCCGGGTACAGCTATTTCCTGGTTAATGGCGCTACCGAGGGAATTCATGCTTTATTCCTGGCCCTGGGGAGGGAAGGTAAGGAGATTTTGCTTCCCCGTAATGCCCATCGTTCTTTTTATGGAGGTATGGTGCTTTCCGGTGCCGTGCCGGTATATATACCGGTTCAGACCGAGGCGCAATTGGGTATAGCCCTGGCTGTCACCGCCGAGGATATAGAAACTCTGCTGCAGCGCCACCCGGAGGCCCAAACCGTATTCCTGGCCAGTCCCAGCTATTATGGGACTACCTGCGATGTTGCCGCTATTGCTGCGGTCACCCGGGATTTAGGTAAGAACCTGCTGGTGGATGAAGCTCATGGGTCCCATTTCAGCTTCAGTGATTTATATCCCCAGCCGGCGTTGAGGAGTGGAGCCGATGCGGTGGTCAATGGCCTGCATAAGACTTTGCCGGTTTTAAATCAGGGTGCCGCTCTGCATCTATCCGCCGGTTGGGCCGATAATAGCCGGATAAGACAAACCGTCAGCCTGCTGGCTACTACCAGTCCCTCTTATCCGGTAATGGCCTCCATTGAACTGGCCCGGCAATTTATGGAAGAAAACGGGGCGTCATTATTGGAGCGGGCCTATGAATTTTCCCGCTGTTGCTCTTGCCGGATCAATCGCATTACCGGACTTAAGACCTGTGAGCAGGAATTACGAAAGGTGGCCGGGGTAGCGCAGCTTGACCCCCTCAAGATACTGGTATCGGTACAGGGGACCGCTTTAAGCGGGTATCAGTTTGCCTCCCGGTTAAGAGATAAATACCGGATTCAGGTGGAATTGGCGGACAGCAATATAATCCTGGCCATGTTTTCGATTTTTCACGAAGCCCAGGATTGGACGAGGTTTTATCAGGCTCTGCAGGATATTGCCGTTTCTTATCCCGGTCCGGGAGGGCAGCCGGTCAAGGTCGAACTTCCGCCGCCGCCTCATATGCTGCTGAGCCCCAGGCAGGCATTTATGGCCCCCTGTCGGCGCGTACCCTTAAGGGATGGGGTAAACAAGACGGCAGGGGAGATGATAGCTGCTTATCCCCCGGGAATACCATGTATTCTGCCGGGAGAATTAATCAGCCGGGAAATGATAGATTACCTGGTCTATTTGGTGCGCAGCGGCGCCCGGATCCAAGGACCTGAAGATGCTGCTCTGCGATATATTAACATTATTGATGGGCCGTCTTAAGTTTCCTGTTTGACGTTTATAGTCTATTATATGGATATAGAATAAAGTTATTTATCCCTTTAAATCCCTATTATGGCTACACCTTCACGGAGAAGTTATTCATAGTATATGGCCGCGCAAGTAAAGGCAACATAAAAGAGGGTGGATGTACTGGCAAACAGAGGAATATTTATCAGCCTGGAGGGAATCGACGGCTCCGGCAAAACCAGTTTGAAAGAGCGCTTACAGCCCCATCTGGAAAGCAATTATGGATTGGAAGTCCTGGGGATCAGGGAACCGGGGGGGAATATCATATCGGAAAGAATCAGAGCATTACTGCTTGATGTGGGCAACCAGGGAATGACTTCCCGCACCGAAGCCCTGCTCTATGCGGCAGCTCGCAGCCAGGTGGTGGAAGCGATCATATGCCCTGCTCTGGCAGCAGGCAAAGTGGTGCTGGCTGATCGTTATATGGACTCCACTATAGCGTATCAGGGATATGGGCGCGGCCTGGAGCTGGACTTTTTACGGCAGCTGAACCAACTTTGCACCGGAGGGCTTAAGCCGGACTTGACCCTGCTGTTGGATCTGAGCGGAAAAGAAGCTCGGCAAAGACGAAAAAAGGATATTCCCGACCGTTTGGAGAAAGAAGGCTTAACTTTTCAGGAAAAGGTCCGGGAGGGGTATTTACAATTAGCCCGGGAGGAAAGCGAGCGGATAAAGATTATTGATGCCGGACAGGAACCGGAAAGGGTGTTGAGTGAGGCTTTGGGCTATCTGGACCAGTTACTGGCGCTGAAGCGGTCATAGGTTTCAGACAGGGGGGATTTATAATGAAAATAGAACGGGAGCGGGATAAACTGAATAACTTTGCTGCCCCGGGAAAAGCTGGCCTGCAGGGGGTTAAAAAAGGCGCTGCTTCCTCCTTTGACCAGGAACTGGCCCAGCGGCGGGAGGCGGACGGCCAGTTACGCATGCAGGAAATCCTGAAAGAGATTGACCGTCTCAACGAGAAGCTGAGTCGGAGTTTGACCGTTCAGGATCTTATGAGTTACAAAAAAATGGTGAAGCGTTTTCTTACCGAAGCTACGGCCCGGGCTTACAGCGTTAAACAGGAAAGAGGCCGCAATCGCCGGGGCCGCAGCCTGTTAATTTCCATTACCACCATAGATACTGAAGTTGAAGAATTGATTGAGGATTTTGTCAGAAACCGCAAAGAACCGGTTGAGGTACTGGCTACCCTGGATAAGATCAGGGGTATGCTGGTTGACCTGATGATATAAATATAGGTGTTTATAAATGGATTATTTTTCTGGTATCGTAGGACAAGATAAACCTATTAAGCTGATAAAAAAAAGTATTGCCAGTGCCCATACCAGTCACGCTTACCTTTTTTCCGGGCCGGCTGGAGTGGGTAAAATGCAGGTGGCAATGGCTTTTGCCCATAGTCTGATTGCATTGGCGGATGAACAGGCGGGGGTGTATTTTAATGAAAAAATGCATCCCGACCTTTTAATCATAGAAAAGATGGAGAACCGCAGTCTTATAGCCAAGGAACAAATAAGCCGTCAATTGGAGCCCTGGCTGGCTTTAAAACCTTATCGGGCCCAGCATCGGGTAGCTATAATCCGGGATGCTCATCTGATGAGCCTGGAGGCGGCCAATGCTTTGTTAAAGACTTTGGAAGAACCGCCGGCTTATGCCCTGATAATACTCATATGCGACGATGGAAATATACTGGAGACCATTATTTCCCGCTGTCAATCGGTACGTTTCTTCCCGGTGGCGGAAAAGGACCTGGTAGAGTTTTTGCAAGCCCGCGGTTTTGATAGGGAAAAAGCTTCGCGGGCAGCCCGTCTGGGTCAGGGCAGTGTCGCCGGAGCCCTGCGCTTTGTCGAGGAAGAAGGCCTGGAGGAGATTTGGGAGACGGCGACGGGCATTATCAAGGACATGGCTCAGGGCAATCGGGCCGCCATTTTCGAGGCCGCCGAGAAATTGCAGTCCGCTCCCGACTTAATTATTCGGATAGTGGAAACAATTTTGAGGGACGCGCTGGTAATCGGGGAGAAAAACCAGGATTTGTTATTGGCTCCGGAGGCGCCGGAGATTATAGGTTTATTACAGAGTAAGGATCCAGGCAGATTAATGACAGCGATTATGGAAATAGAGAAACTGAAAACTTATTACCGGCGCAATGTAAACACACTGTTATTAAACACCAGTATCGGCTATCAACTTTGGCATGCCTTGCAATAGTTGATAGACCACAAAGGAGGAATCGGATTGGCCTGGGTTGCAGGGGTAAGGTTTAAACCTGCCGGGAAAATATATTATTTTGAGTGTGAGAATATTGATTTGCAGGCGGGAGACGCCGTAATCGTGGAAACTATTCGGGGGATTGAGTGTGGCAGCGTGGCTATCGGCAGGCGGGAAATGAGCGAGGAGGAATTGGTTCTGCCTCTTAAGAGTGTGGTCCGCAAAGCTACCGAAGCCGATATTGAGATTTTCCAAAAAAATAGGCAGCGTGAAGCAGAAGCCATGGAGATTTGCAAGCAGAAAGTCAAGGAACATAAGCTGCCCATGCGTTTAATTGATGTCGAATATACCTTTGACATGGGTAAAGTCATATTTTACTTTACGGCCGAAGGGCGGGTAGATTTCCGGGAACTGGTTAAAGACCTGGCCGCCATATTTAAAACCCGAATCGAATTGCGGCAAATCGGAGTGCGGGATGAGGCTAAAATGCTGGGCGGCTTAGGCACCTGTGGACGGGTGCTGTGCTGTAATTGCTTTTTGGGGGAATTTGAACCGGTGTCTATACGTATGGCCAAAGAACAGAACCTGTCCCTAAACCCGACCAAAATCTCCGGTATTTGCGGACGCTTAATGTGCTGCCTTAAATATGAATCGGAATTATATGAGTCCGGCAAGGGCAGTGGGGAGGACAAACATGGACGAAAGTCTGCAGGAGTTGAAATTGATCTTAAGGGAATTGATGCTGGAAGTAGGGGAGATCAAGGAGCGGGTAAGCCGACTGGAGATGGAACTGATGCAGAAGGAGCCTCCGATACCTCCCCCGGCCTATAGCCTTGAATTGGAAGGCGAAAGCTATGAGAATCTGGGCCGGATTTATCAGCAGGGTTATCATATCTGCCCGGCCGCTTTTGGTCAGGTACGCCATGAAGAATGCCTGTTCTGTATAGCTTTCCTGGAAAAGGAGTAACAAGTGGAGCAAGAAGCCAAAAGGATAATAGGGGATAATGAAACCCTGGACGATCTGATCATCGGGGGGCTTAAACTGATCCAGCCCCGGAAGGGCTATCGTTTTTCTCTGGATGCGGTCCTGCTGGCTCATTTTGCCCTGCTGGAGAAAGTAAAACAGGCCGTGGACCTGGGCTGTGGCAATGGGGTGATTTCGCTGCTGCTGGCCGCCCGGTCGCCGGATCTAAAGATTACCGGGTTTGAAATCCAGAAACTGATGGTGGAACGGGCCCAAAGAAGTGTGGAATATAACCGCCTGCAGCAGCAAGTCCGGATTATTCAAGGCGATCTTTGCCAGATCAACCGGCATTTAGCTCCGGAATCGGCCGAATTGATTGTAAGCAACCCGCCCTTCTATAGACAGGGGCAGGGACGGATAAGCCGAAATCCGGAAGAGGCGGTGGCTCGCCATGAAACCGCCATGACCCTGGACGACCTTATTGCGGCCGCCTGTTATCTGCTGTCCCCCGGAGGCAGTTTTTGCCTGATTCATCGCAGCGAGCGCCTGCCGGAAATTATGAATAGCTGCATGGCTCACCGGCTTCTGCCGGTTCGTCTGCGAGCAGTCCATTCTTTCCCGGAGCAAGCCGCCCGGTTGGTACTGATGGAGGCTCAGAAAAGGAAGCAGGTTTCCTTTAAACTGCTTTCCCCGTTAATTATTTATGAGCAGGCAGGCGTTTACAGCCAAGAAGTAATGAACTTATATTACGGAGAGGAAAGATAAGGTGGGGAAGCTCTATATATGCGGCACTCCCATCGGCAATCTGGAGGATGCCAGCATACGACTGCTTAAGACTCTGCGCCGGGTAGATATGATTGCCTGCGAGGATACGCGCCATACCCTGAGGCTTTTAACCCGTTACCACATAAAAAAACCGCTGCTCAGCTACCACGAACATAGTAAACCGGAAAAAGAAGAACACATCATAAAGCTGCTGGAAGCAGGCAGGAACATAGCCCTGGTTTCTGATGCCGGCATGCCTTCCATATCCGATCCGGGAGAACGCCTGGTTAAAAAGGCTATAGCGGCAGGGATAGATCTGGAGGTTATCCCCGGACCGTCGGCATTGGTGTCAGCCCTGGCCTTATCCGGTATGGATACCGGTGCTTTTATATTTGAAGGCTTTTTACCCGCCCGCAGTTCTCCCCGCCGAGCGCGTTTGGAAGCGTTAAAAGATGAGAGCCGTACCATCATTTTGTATGAAGCTCCCCATCGCTTGCTGTCATGCTTAAATGACATAAAAACCATCCTGGGAGAAGAGCGCTTGCTGGCTGTGGTCAGAGAGCTTACCAAAATTCATGAAGAAGTCAAAAGAGGGAGTGCGGCAGAGCTATGGACCTATTACAGCCTCAATCCGCCCCGGGGGGAGATCAGCCTGGTTATTGCCGGTAAGCCGGCGGCGGCAGAGACTAAAACTCTCCCCGCCATTGCCCTGGAAGTGGAAGAACTGCTGCAAAAGGGTATGGATAAAAAAGAGGCCTTCAAACTGAAGGCCCGGGAATACGGAATAAAAAAATCCACCCTTTATAAGTATTTTCTTGAACTCAAGGAATGATTGCTATGTATTAGCCTACTTGCTTGGTTAACTCAGTCAGGCAGTTTCTGCATAGATTTTTGCCTTTATAGTTAAACACTTCTTCGGCGTTACCACAGAATATGCAAGCGGGTTCGTATTTTCTAAGTATAATTTTTTCGCTGTCGACATAGATTTCCAGGGCGTCTTTTTCTTCAATACCCATGGTGCGTCTCAGCTCAATAGGGATAACAATACGACCGAGCTCATCAACTTTTCTTACTACACCGGTTGATTTCATCATTGCTACAACCCTCCTCCATCAACAAAATTCATTCTTCACCGCAAATATACCATTGCTGGGAGAAATAGTCAAGTATTTTTCTACATTTTCAGACGAAAAAATAAAGTTTAGAGTATAAATTTGTTTATTATGGGCTAAATAACAGGTTAAAACATTAGATATCACCGTTTTTATCAATATATGGTATTACTTCCGGACTGCGGATATAAGACCTGATAATGTGAAAAACTATGATCAACTATTCTGATTACGTTTGCTGTTGCGATGAAGTTTGCTTATTATATAGAAGAACCCTTTAGAAAATTTTGAATTATAAATTCTTATTAACAGCTTTAATTACGGTTAAATGTGGATAGGAATAAGGAATATTTTACCATAAACTAAAAATTCCATATCTTATTTTTTCTTTATTTATTCATTATGGGTTAAAGACCAGGACAATCTTAATTAAGATACAGGTTTAACAGGAGGGATTACAATGGCAAAAAGAAATAGTTATTACATCACTACCCCTATTTATTACCCTAGTGACAATTTACATATAGGCCATGCCTATACTACCGTGGCGGCTGATTGCATGGCCCGTTTTAAACGAATGCAGGGGTATGATGTATTTTATCTGACCGGTACCGATGAACATGGTCAAAAGATAGAAAAGGTGGCGCGGGAGAAGGGGCAGGAACCACTGGAGTATGTGGATGACATAGTTAACAATATCCGTCGTCTGTGGGATACCCTTTTGATCAGCAACAATGATTTTATCCGTACCACCGAGGAACGCCATGAAGCCGTGGTACAAAAGATATTTCAAAAGGTTTATGATCAGGGAGACATCTTTATCTCCGATTATGAAGGCTGGTACTGTACCCCTTGTGAGACCTTCTTTACCGCTCGGCAGCTGGTGGACGGCAAATGTCCGGATTGCGGACGGGAAGTGGAACTGGTAAAAGAGGAAAGCTATTTCTTCAAAATGGCCAAATATGCTGACCGTCTGCTGGAGCATATTGAAAACCATCCTGAATTTATTCAGCCGGAATCACGGCGCAACGAAGTGGTGAGCTTCATTAAGATGGGCCTGGAGGATCTCTGTGTGTCCCGTACTACTTTTAGCTGGGGAGTTCCGGTACCGTTTAATAACAAACATGTGGTCTATGTGTGGTTTGACGCTTTGATCAACTACCTGAGCGCTATTGGCTACGGCAGTGATGAGAAAAAATTCCGGCGCTACTGGCCGGCCGATGTCCATCTGATGGCTAAAGATATTATTCGTTTTCACGCTATTATTTGGCCCATCATGCTCATGGCCCTGGATATTCCACTGCCGAAAACGGTTTTTGCTCATGGCTGGATAATGCTTGAAGGCGGCAAGATGTCGAAATCAAAAGGGAATGTTGTGGATCCCCGCATTCTCATCAAAAAATACGGGGTAGATGCGGTGCGTTATTACCTGGTGAAAGAACTTACTTCCGGACAGGATGGAATGTACTCGGAGGAAATGCTGGTTAACCGCATCAATTCCGACCTGGCTAATGATTTGGGCAACCTGATCAGCAGAACTGCCGCCATGATAATCCGTTATTTTGATGGTAAAATTTCTGCTGTTGCAGGGCAGGAACCAGTTGATCAAGAACTTCGGCAAATGGCGGCCCAGGTATATCAGGAAGCTACCGCCAAATTGGAAGGGCTTGATTTTTCCGGCTATCTCATTGCGGTGATGAAATTAGTATCCCGGGCCAACAAGTATATTGATGAGACCGAACCCTGGCTGCTGGCCCGGGATGAAAGCCAAAAACCCCGGTTGGGTACGGTGATGTACAACCTGGCTGAATCCATACGAATAATAGTAACCATGCTGGCTCCGGCCATGCCTGCCTTGCCCCCGCGGGTCAACCGGCAGATACAGTTATATGACGATCCTGATCAGCTTGCCTGGGGAGATGCCGGGAAATGGGGCCTGCTTAGAAGCGGCAGCCAGGTCAGCAAGGGAGAGATACTCTTTCCCCGCATTGATTTAAAGACATTGGAGGAGGATAATACCATGGAGGAAAACAAAGCAGAAATTACAGTCAAAGCAGCCGAGAGAAAAGAGGAGCCTCAAAAGCCGGAATATATCAGTATTGACGATTTTGCCCGTCTTGACTTAAGGGTGGCCGAGGTAGTCTCCTGCGAGAAGATGGAAAAGGCTGATAAATTACTGGTTCTTAAGCTTCGCCTGGGCCAGGAGGAACGTACGGTGGTATCTGGTATAGCTAAGCATTACCAGCCGGAGGAACTTATAGGCCGAAAAGTGGTGCTGGTGGCTAATCTGAAACCGACCAAATTAAGAGGAACTCTCTCCCAGGGTATGATACTGGCCGCTTCCGATCCGGATGACAATGATGTCGAAGTCCTGACTCTGGAACGCATTGCCTCCGGCAACAGAGTAAAATAGCGGTTAATTAGAAAATCCGGTAATTTTTTTGGAGGGTTTATAAATGCTGATCGACAGTCATGCTCATCTGCAGGATGAGGCCTTTGCCGAGGATTTGGAGCAGGTTCTGCAGCGGGCTGATGAAGCTGGCCTGGAGAAAATAATATGCATAGGCTATGATTACGAATCATCCTGTAATGCGGTAAAACTGGCCCGTAAATATCCCCAGATATATGCTGCCGTAGGAGTACATCCTCATGACGCCCAAACCCTTAACGGCGACATCATGGCCGGGCTTTATGATTTGGCCCGCGATCCCCGGGTAGTGGCCATAGGCGAAATCGGGCTTGACTTCTACCGTAATCTCTCACCGCAGGAACTGCAGGAAAAGGCCTTTATTGAGCAAATAAAGCTGGCCCAGGAATTGTACAAACCTATTGTGATCCATGATCGTGATGCTCATCAGGAAGTACTGGACATTATAAAAAAGGAAAAAGCCGGCCGCAGCGAAGGTATAATGCATTGTTATTCCGGGCATCTGCCTTTGGCCATAGAATTGATGCAGCAGGGTTTTTATCTGTCCTTTGCCGGTCCCTTGACCTATAAAAACGCCAAAAAGACGGTGGAGGTGGCAGCCAAAATTCCTCTTGAACGTATACTGATAGAAACTGATTGCCCTTATTTAAGCCCGGAGCCGCTGCGGGGCAAACGTAACGAACCGGCTCATGTCAGTTACATAGCAGGTAAACTGGCGGAAATAAGGCATAAAGATCCTGACGAGATAGCCTATCTGACCGGACATAATACCAGACGCGTCTTCCGTATAAATGATTAAAGAGCCGAAAAAGGCTCTTTTTTTATGCCAATCTTTCTCCTTCTGCTTCCTTCGACGATCTTAGTCCAATGGGAAAAAATGTTTTTCAGCAAATTTTTTTGGCCTTAAGGAATAAAATAAACATAGAACGATAACAATAATTAATATACTTTTTTATAGTTGCAGGCATAAAAAGTATATTAGCCCATTATTACCCATAAAATTTGACGTCGGCCTGCTATTTTGGCTAAAATGTTGTATGTATTCAAACTATTTACAAACTAGTTTGAATGAAAGGGAGGAGAGTTATGGGGATTGTCTGGTCCAGGAAAAAGACTTACCTGACTGCCGCTATTCTCTCGGCACTTATTCTGGGAATAAGCTTTTTCTTTGCCTTACAAAAACCAGTCACTATTGCAGTTGATGGTAAAGCCATCAAAAGCCGGGTATTTTTTGTCGGTGATGTTGAGGGAGTTTTGGAAAAAGAAGCTATTGTCTTGGGGAAGCATGATCGGGTAGAGCCTTCTCTTAGCAGCAAAGTCAAGAAGGATACCAATATCGTGGTGACCAGGGCTTTCAAAGTAACAGTCACGGCTGATGGAAACAGCAAAGAGATAATTACCACCCCTGTAAGCATCAGAGAAGCTATTCGCTTGGCCGGGTATAAACTGGGGAAAAATGATATCGTTAAAACCGTCCCCGTGCCTAAGACTGTTCCCAATCAGGAAATAGAAGTAATACGGGTTACGGAAAGTGAAGTTGAAACCGAAGAACCTATTCCCTGTGGGGTGGAGCGGACTGCGGACGATACTCTGGAACGCGGGCTGACTAAAACCCTGAGTTCCGGAAAAAACGGTTTGGCCAGGAACACAGTCAAAATCACCTACCATAATGGTCAGGAAGTAAAGCGGGAAGTAATCAGCAGTGAAACCCTGGAAGAACCCCAAAATCGGGTTATCGCTATGGGAACTATAACCGCCGTATCCCGCGGCAATCAGCTGTTGAACTTCCGTGAAGCGCGTTATATGGAAACCTCGGCTTACACCTATACCGGTTATCGTACGGCCAGCGGTAAACATCCCGAGGTAGGAATGGTGGCAGTTGACCCCAGTGTAATTCCTATGGGAAGCAGGTTGTATATTGAAGGCTATGGCTTCGCCCGGGCTGCTGATACTGGTGGTTCCATAAAAGGAAATCGACTGGATCTTTTTATGGAAGAACGTTCCCAGTGTTTAAGCTGGGGCCGTAGAACGGTTAAGGTGTATATGCTGCATTAACCGTCGGCACACCTAGGGGGATACCCCCTAGGGCGGAAACAGGCCGACATTCAATGAGAGAGATAGTGTAATAAGGATGCCCGCCTGCAAAAAAACATTAAAAAATCTGGGTAGATCATAATAAATCCGCTTAAATCCGGGTATATATTGATCTGAGGCCCTGCCGCAATCCGGCAGGGTTTTTTTATGCATTTTTTTGAAGGTATGCCATCCTTTACCTCGGTTTAAATGACGCTAATGACAGAAAAATAAGATAGATAAAAGTAAAGGAGGTGATCTTGCATGCGGAAATTATTTACTTTAGTATTATGTATCAGTTTCCTGTTTGTCAGTCTGGCAGGATGTCAGAACGCAGCCCAAAAGCCGGCGGTCCCGGAACGTAAGCCTGCTGCCGAAAACGGCACCGAAATGACTGCCAGTGAAAGGCGGGTCATGGCTAACCGTTTATCGAAAATGGCCGAGAATATAAAAGGAGTTCAGAAGGCGAGCGTGGTGGTATCCAGTATCGCAATGAATAATGCAGGCGTGGAAACTGCTCCCAGTACTAATAACACTGGCAATAATAATAATCTGAACAGCACCAACCCCAATAGTAAAATGAACACCAACCCTGATAACAACCTCAATAATAAAATGAATAACAATACTAATACCAATACCGCCAAAACCAATTACAGCGGGCAGATCGTGATGGTAGGTCTGACTCTGGAAGCCAGCGCGATGAGGGATGCTGCTACCCAAAACAAGATTAAGAGCACTGTGGCTAATAAGCTAAAGGCAAGTGACCGGCGTATTTCTCAAGTCCTGGTTACCACCGACCCTGATTTGATTAAAAGAATCAACGATGTTGCGGCAGGTATTATTGAAGGCAAACCCATAAAGAACTTCCAAAAGGATATTCAGGACATAACCAGCAAAGTAAAACAACAGGGAGCACCATTTTAATCAAGGCAGGCCCCGGGTGCTGTCGCCGGCATCCGGGGTTTTTTAATAAGAAAATAGACGCCCTCTACTCGTTATACTCGCAATTAAGGGTGCAGATTACACAGATTAACGCAGATTCATTAGGCGCGGAAACCGCGGAATCTTTCAAGGAAGAACGCGGGTTTTACAAAAAATTCCCCCCGCGTTCTTCCCTCTAAATTCCCTGGATTCCGCGTCAAAAAAACTAGCAGAATTGTTGGGAGATTTTCATAAATGGTTGTTAAATAAAAAATTGGAAATTATCTCTAGCGGCCGAGATTGAGCAGGCAAAAGCAGTAGAAATTTCAGCTTAATGATGATTTGTAGTATAATAAGCGAAGAAAAAATGAAAGGATGATAACAGCAGAATCTTTATCCCAAATTCGATCATTGATGCAGCGCCATCAATTTTTCCCCCGTAAAAAATGGGGGCAGAATTTTTTGGTGGATGGCAACATATTAAATAAAATAGCCAGATCATGCCAAGCCAACCCGAATTATTATATTGTGGAGATCGGGCCCGGCATGGGCGCTCTCACCACCCGGTTGAGCCAATATGGCCGCGGAGTACTGGCCATAGACATAGACCGGGATTTACGGGTAATGCTGGAGGAAGTGTTGGCCGGCCAGGATAATGTTCGCCTTTTGTTTGCCGATATTCTGAAAGTGGATCTGGAAAAAGAGTTAAGCCGCGCTTTTGCCTGGCCTGAGCCCCGGCCTTATCAGGTTTGCGCCAATATTCCCTATAACATAACCACTCCGATCATCTTTTACCTGTTGGAAAATTGTCCTTATTTACAGTCGGCCACACTTATGATGCAAAAAGAAGTAGCCGAGCGTATAATGGCCAGTCCGGGCGGGAAAAATTACGGCCTGCTGACCCTGATGACCTCCTATTATGCCAGCAGTGAACTGCTGATGAATGTATCCCGCAATTGTTTCTATCCCCGGCCCGAGGTTGATTCGGCTGTGCTGCGCCTAACTCCCAGGCAGCGAAGAATTGAATTGAAGAATGAGGTTCTTTTTAAAGCTTTACTCAGAACTTCATTTCAAAAGCGCCGCAAAACTATCTTAAATATCTGTACAAATTTTTCGGGACAGGACAAAAGCTTAATCCATGACTGGCTGACCCAATGGGGAATTTCTCCTCTGGCGCGACCGGAGAACCTCACTCTGGAGGATTTTGCTTTACTGGCCAACAATCTGCCCTTACAGGAGGCGTAAAGGTGATATTTCATAGCCCCAGTAAAGGTCAAATGGAATTAAACGAAGTAGTGAATGATATCCTGGGCTATATCAGTGAAGATATAGACCGATCATACAAGCTTCTGGTAGGCAGTGATTCTCACCCCAGCCAGCAGGGAACCTGTTTTGTCAGCGCCATTATCATTCACCGTTTGGGTAAAGGCGCCCGTTACTACTATAATAGATTGATGGAGCAGAAAATAAAAAGTCTGCGCCAGCGTATCTTCTATGAAGCCTCTCTTAGCCTAACCCTGGCTGACCAGCTTTCCCGTTTGCTCAAACAACACGGCCACTCAGAAATGAAGGTTGAAATCCATCTGGATGTCGGTACCCATGGAGAAACCAGGGAACTGATCAAAGAAGTGACCGGCATGATAGTCAATAGCGGTTTTGATGCCAAAATAAAGCCTAATGCTTGTGCGGCCAGTAAAGTAGCCGACAAATATACCAAATAAAACAACTTCTGCCAGCTCGGCAGAGGGAAAAGAACCTATATTTAGCGAAATTTTTGACCTATTTATCAGTTGACATAACCAACGTTTTTTAATATACTATTTATTTTAATCTTGACTTTATCTCCTTCCTGGTATAAAATTAAATTGACATTTGTATGAAGAAGGTGGTAATGTGAGTTCTCCCAGGGCTTTATCCGATATCAAAAGAGACCTGGAATCCTTTGTGGGCAGTAAAATCAGATTAAAGGCCAATCGGGGAAGGAACCGCATCGTAGAAAGAGAAGGAGTTCTTGAATCTATATACCCTAACATATTTGTGGTTAAATTAAACGAGAGGAAGGTTGAGCGCCGGGTTTCATACAGTTATGCCGACGTTCTGACCGAAACCGTTGAACTTTTCGTTTACGATACTCAAGACGCGGAAATCCGTATAGCCTCTGCCAACAACTAAATAAATCAGGGAAGTACTGCATGCCTATCATGCAGTTTTTTTTTGCCCTTTTAGCCGGGCTCATACTTGGCTCCATTTTGTAATATAAATTAGCATTAAAATGGAAAAAGAAGGTGCGGATTATGGAACAGGCCTTTTCTATATGGGCGCCGGTAGTCATGGCTCAGCTTAATACGCCGCGTCGGCTGGGATATGAACGAAGTTATGCTTCGGAGCGGCTTTTTCGCCTGATGGAGGATCTGAAGATTAAAATCAGGCACTCCGAAGTAATTACCCAAGGGCAGGCCCTGGAAGTGCGGGTTAAAATTGACATATTATGCCTGCTGGAAGACCCGGCCGGCCACATGCATCTGATCAAGAAGGAAGAAACTCTCCGGGAGCGGGTAGCGTACACCGAATTTGACCATAGCCTGGAAAAGGAAGAGGGTGTAAGCTTTGTCATCAACGTTAATGACGTTTCCTTTGACGGTGAGTTAAAAGGCGGAGAGATCCGGGTAAGATTGCTGGTCGAATATACCCTGATCGCGACCCGGGAACAGGCGGTCAGGTTATGGAGCTCCGAGCAGGGTGAAGTCAACCAGGAACCCTTGAGCCAATTGTTCGAGCGTTTGGAAGCTGAAGTCAGCCGTTTGGCCGGGGAGAACCAGGAACTGCATAGAAAAATCTTTTTCTATCAGCGCGATATTTCCAGCCTGAAACGAGGTATCAGCAAGCTGGAGAAACGTAATGCCGGTTTACTTAAAGATATAGACTTCTACCAGCGGGAAACCGAAAATTTAAGGCAAGACCTGCAGGAAAAGGAATCCCATATATATCGCTTAAAACATAATTCCCAGGTACCCGTTTTTCCTGCCCGGGAAAGCTCTCCCGGGGAACAGGAAAGCGAACCTGGGCTGGGCAGCCGGATAAAACGGCTGTTTTTAAATAATCTGATTTAAGGCTGAAGATTTATTTCACGGCGTAACCTTATGTGAACACTTTTCATATAATGAGATAACTGCCGCAAGGGGAAACCGCTTTTCAACCTGGTGGGCAGAGAAGGAAGCAAACCAGCGGGAGGTGTTTACGATTAAAGAAGGCGAGTTGAAAGAGGAAGAACGGGCTCCGGAAGTAAAGATAAAGACCAAAGTCTTTAAAGCGGTTCCGGTTAAGAACGCCGTTGAAGAAAGCATGTTTATTATTACCACCGCACGCCGGAGCAATATTGAAGTAAGCTATAACTGCTCTGAATGCGGGAAGCGGGTAACAAAGCAGGAACTGAAGACCTGTCCCGGCTGCGGTCTGGACTTCTGCAGCCAGTGCCTGGCGGAGCATGATTGTGAAGAGGAATATGACGAAGACTAATCCCCGGATACCCGTTAAGAGAAGGTGCGGAATCCAAGGGGGCCATGACCTTATGGGGGAAAAAACAGAAGGTATAACCGCGATATCTTATGGGGGGATTTATTTATGGCTGGCATACCTGGTATAATTTACCCTCCTACCCTGGATTTCGACTATCTGGTACAGCGTCCCCAACAGTTGCTTAAGGCCCTGTCCCAACTGGGAGTGACTGTTTATTTTTTTAACCGCGATGTCCATTGCAAAGAAGAGGGGCTGGGGGTTGAAAGATACCATGAACATCTTTACCTGTTCCACCAGCATGAGTTCTACTATCCGCAGCATATAAGGCCGGTGGTCTACTATAGCAACCCGACCCAGGTGAGGAGCATCAGCAGCTATAATCCTATCCTGCGGGTCTTTGACAGCCTGGATGAGGCGGTGGATGAATTTTCATCCTGGCAGCCCTATTATCACCAGGCAGTAGCTTCAGCCGATCTGGTCCTGGCGGCTTCGGATAAACTTTACTCCCGCGCCCGGCAAATCAATCCCTGCACGGTGTTGCTTCCCAATGGCTGTGACTACGACTATTTCCGACAGGCCGGAGGACGCCGGATTAGGCCGCTTGATTTACCGGAGCTTAAAGGGCATGTAATAGGATATATGGGGGTTGTTGCCAGCTGGTGCGATTTGGAACTGCTGGATGAGCTGGCGGCAGCTCTTCCCGATTGCAGCTTTCTGATCATAGGTCCTTTATATAACGTGCATGATGTTCCTTTGCGTTCCAACCTCCACTGGTTAGGTTATAAAGACTATGATGAACTGATTGACTATGTGGGCTACTTTGATGTAGGTATAATTCCTTTTAAGACCAGTACTATGACCGAAGCGGTTAACCCGATAAAGATGTGGGAATACCTGGCCTTGGGAATTCCGGTAGTAGCCACGGCCCTGCCGGAAGTCAGCAAATACGGGAACCTGGTTTACTGCTCGGCCGGGCGGGAAGAGTTTATCAGTCATACCCGCCAGGCTTTGCAGGATAAAAGCGAAAACCGGCGTGAACAGAGAATGGCTCTGGCCCGGGAAAACTCCTGGCCGGACCGGGCTCGGCAAATGCTGGAGGCCATAGAGGCAAGGTTTCAAGCCCAAGGTATCAAAACCCGGGAAGGCCTGCCGGCCCCGCCGGGAGCCACGGCTTACCGGCGCAGGAACTATCATGCCTCCGGCCGGGTGAAATATCCGGGAGTCAAAAAATTTAAACTGTCACTAGCGGGAGGTTAGCCATGTCCAAAGTAATGATAGGCTGCCCGGTACGGAACCGCGCCTGGATCCTGCCCTATTACCTGGATTGCCTGCGCAGACTGGATAATAGAGAATTTGAGGTCAGCTATTGCTTTGTCATTAATGACTGCAGTGATGCCAGTCCGGAGATATTAGCCCGATTTGCCCGGGAAGAGCCGGAGCCCGTAACCCTGGTCGAGAAAAACTGTCTGTACCCGGGAGGATTTCGCCGGGGAGAATACAGCTTCTCCCATCTGGCCAATCTGCGCAACCTTCTGCTGCAGGTTTTTTTGGAGTCGAATTGTGATTACCTTTTTTCCCTGGACAGCGATATTCTGGTGCCTGAAAATACCGTTGCCCGATTACTTCAGGATGAATGCGACATAATATCGGCTCTGGTTTGCAACGGACATGAGATTGGCGACCCCGGTATATACAACATACTGCAGCGGGGCAGGGAAGGCAGCTACCTGCATATCAGGGATTTTCCCCGCAACCGGGTTTTCCCGGTGGACTGTACCGGCGCCGCCTGCCTGATAAAGCGGGCGGTCATAGCGACTGGGACCCGCTACTCGGGCCGGCGCGGCGGGGAGGATATAGCCTTCTGTGAGGCGGCGCAGGCTCGGGGATTTAGTATTTTTTGTGACGGAAGAGTGGAAGGTTTACATTATATGCAAGAAAAAATAGGTTAAGTGACTAGGATAATCACATTTTGTTGCTCCCTCTCATAGTATAAGCTAGAAATTTGAACTTGCAAATTTCAACAGAAGCCCTGGTGGGCAAGAGAAAGAAAAAAGAACAAAGGAGGGGAGAGTAACATGGCTGGACTTAAATGTGAATTTCCGGATGGTTGTAGATTAGATTTATGGGCAAAAGTCATCAAAGCCAAATTTATCGAAAAACAGGTAAAAGTCCTGGACACCGTGTTTTGTGTGCCTGATGAGCAGGTGGGGGGGAAAGTAGCCTGTGTGGAGGACATCAAGGTCAAGATCATCCAAAAATTTGAGGATGTGGCCTGTTTCAACAAAGTTAAGATCTTTATCGACTATGAAGTGATTCTCTTTGTTATCGTGGATGGCGAGTATCAGATTATAACTGTTACCGACCGTTACGAGAGAAGTATTGAGCTGGATGAGTTCGATCCGCCCCTTACCGCAGAAGAGTTCAGAGAGGAAATCGAACAGTCCGAATTGATCCTTAGAAACTGGACCTTTGACTATGAAATCAAAGGTAATTGTGAAGACCCTTGTAACCCTTGCTGCCTGACTACTCCGATCAGAGGAACCTGCATCGGATTAAGAGTGTTTGTCGATATTATCGACAAGCTGGGTAAAATGCATGATGTGATTGTTTATGGCGAACTTGATCCGGAAGTAGAGTTTTAGGACCCCCCTGCCCACTTTATGCTCGGCTTTGGCCGGGCATTTATTTTTCCTGGTGGAGGAGGTGGTGATATGGCCAATGTGAAGATAGAGCGCAGGCAAAAGAACATAATGCGCAGCCAGCTGGAAAAGGTGCTGGAAATGCAAAAAGAAGTGGAACGTGAGATAGATGATTTCCATAAAGAAACGGAAGTGCCTGAGTACCAGCAGTTCTGGCAGGAGCTAAAACAGAACAACACCCAGACCATGCAAAAGCTGGCGCGCTTCATGGTACGCAAGTGCAACCGCTGAATTTAACCCCGGAGGCAGTCTGCCTCCTGTAAGCATAGATTAATACTAAGATAGACGCAGATTCATTATAAAAAGAGGCGGAACTCGCGGAGCTTTTGGTAAATACGCGGAATTTATTAAAGTCTTCTTCCGCGTCCTTCCTTCTAAATTCCCTGAATTCCGCGTCAAAAAACTAGCGAAACCGTAGGAGCATTTTCATTCTTGGTTGCTTGTGCCCTATGGGTACGGCATTGAGGACCATGGAGGGTGTTAACAGCGAATAACTGCCCTGAACAAGGGTTTTAACAGGTGATAACATGAAAAAACTTGGATTGGCGTTGGGAGGCGGAGGGCTGAAGGGATTAGCCCATATCGGCATATTGCAGGTGCTGGAGGATAATCGTATTCCTGTATCTATGATAGCGGGAACCAGTGCCGGGAGCATAATAGCGGCCCTTTATGCCAGCGGTCTGTCCGCCTATCGCATGGAAGCGGAAGTCTTAAGACTCAAGCCGGGTGATTACCTGGATTATAATATCAGCGGCCTGATCAAATATCTCTTATCCTGTTTTATCCCCCCTATGGATGCCAACCTTGATGGGATTATTAAAGGCGATCGCCTGGAGAAGCTGATTTACCGGTTGACCGAAGGCAAATACCTGCGGGAGAGCAAATTGCCGCTGGCTATCATTGCCTGCGATATTGACAGCGGGCGGGAGGTCATCTTTGCCAGTGAAAAAATCAGACTGGACGATAATGAAGTGCTGCTGGTCCAGGATGCCCTTTTAAGCCAGGCGGTAAGGGCAAGTATATCAATTCCGGCCGCCTTTGTCCCCAGTCGCCTGCAGGGAATGCAGCTGGTGGACGGGGGAGTTCGCAGTATGGTTCCGGTCACGGTGCAAAAGCTCATGGGGGCTGAGTATATCATGGCCATAAACCTGGGGCAGTATATTTATGACCAGGGAGTGGAGGGCATACCGGAAATAGTAAACCGTACTTTAAACATCCTGGGCTATGAAACCTCAGCGGCGGAGCAAAAATTCCTGGCCGATATGGCCATTTACCCCGACGTAGGTGAAGTAAAGCTGAGTGACCTGGACAAAGCCGCGGAGATTATCCGCACCGGACGCCGGGCTATGAAAAAAGAGATGGCTAAGCTAAAAAAGGACCTCCGCGCTTAATAGTGTAACAGACAGACAGTAATTTACATATAATATCGACAAAGCATAAGATCAGCCGGTATACGGGTTAAGGCAGGGAGGAGGTTAAAATGGCTACGGACAAATTTGAACATGCTACTTTCTACCTGACCAAAAATCAGGTAAACGATATAAAGGAATTGGCCAAGAAAAACCAAATATCGCGCAGTGCGCTGGTGAGAATGATTATAAGGGAATATTTGGCCAGGCAGGGGGAAGAAAAAGTTAAATAAGGCTTCATTTATGAGGGGTATCGGAGTTAAGTTAAGAAGATGCTTGCTGCCTACGCAGGCATCTTTTTTTTAGGGATAAAAACCAGGGGTAAAAGCAGCGCTCGGCCGGATATTGAGGTAAAATACTATATAAACGGGAAAGTGAGGACATGTCTTTTGGAAGAGATGATAAAACGGATCAACCAGCTGGCCAAAAAGAAGAAAGAAGAGGGGCTTACCCCGGAAGAATTAAAAGAGCAGAAGGAACTATATGCGGTATACCTGCAAAACATCCGGCAGCAGGTAAAAGCCCAGCTTGATAACAGAGTTATCCCTTCCCGGCAGCAGGAATGCGACTGCTGCGGAGAACACCATCATCATGATGGTAAATGCCGGCATTAACTTAACCCGTAATTCACCCCGCAGGCTTTGGCTTGCGGGATTTTTTGCATCCATCTAATAATAGGGAAATATAACTTAAGGCCTGACTTCTTAACGTCTTTTTTTATGCTTGACAGGAAGCGAAACAAAGAATTAATATAATAGTGTACTAGTAAACTAATGCACAAGAGGAGGTGGCCGAATGTGGAATTCAATGCCTCGCAGCCAATTTATAAACAGATAGTGGATGATTTTAAGAAACGACTCATTCGCGGGGAATTAAAAGAAGGAGATAAGATCCCTTCGCAGCGGGAATATGCTGAGAAAGCGAGGATTAATCCCAATACGGTACAGAGAGCTTATCGGGAGATGGAGAACATGAATATGGTAGAGACATTAAGAGGACAAGGAACTTTTATCAGTATATCCGAAGACAAATTGGAGGATATAAAGATGGAAATGGCAGTTAACCTGGTTGACAATTTTATTAAGGAAATGGAGTCGTTGGGTTACAGTGCGGAGGCTATGCTGGAAATACTCAGGGAAGAACAATCCCGGCGGAAGGAGGCTGTAATCAGTGATAGAGTTTAAGGAGGTTAGCAAAAGCTTTGGCAGCACAGTGGCCCTGGATAATGTAAGCATTTTATTTCCCAAGGGAAAAATAATCGGCCTGTTTGGACCTAATGGCGCCGGCAAGTCAACCAGTATGAAATTGATTATGGGGCTTAATCGTTGTGACCAGGGCGAAGTTTGGGTGGACGGGCAGAGTCCTCAGAATAAGAAGCAGGATGTAGCTTATCTGCCGGAGATAGATTATCTCTATCCCTGGATGAACATAGCCCAGGCAGCCGATTTCATCCGCACTTTTTATGCTGACTGGGATGAGGCCAAATACCGGGAATTAGTCCAATATCTTAATCTGAGAGAAGATATGAAGATTTCCAAAATTTCCAAAGGCCAGCGGGCCAAAACCAAGCTGCTCCTGACAGTTTCCCGGCGCGCGCCCTATTTGCTGATGGACGAACCGCTGTCAGGTATTGATATTTTGACCCGGGAAGAGATTATCAACACCTTAATCAAGGATTACCGGGAAGGGGAACAGACTATTATTATTTCCACCCATGAAATTGCGGAAGTGGAAAGCCTGGTGGACGAAGTAATTTTTCTGGATCGCGGTCAGATAAGGCTGGGCGGCAATGCTGAGGATCTGCGGGTGGAAAGGAATATGTCCCTGGTAGAACTGATGAAGGAGGCGTTCAGGAATGCAGACTAGCGGGTGGAAGAAGTTTTTTAAGCTTTATACCAAGGAAATGTGGGAGCTGCGGCCCGAAATTTTCATTGTGCTGGCAGCAACTCTGGTCATAGATATTCTATTATATTTTAAAGCTCAGGAATTCCCGGCTTTGGCTGTTGCTCCTCTTATGATGATCCTGGGGCTGGCGGCGTTCCTGCCTTTTATATCCTCGTTTAAACTGCTGGGGCGGGAATGGAATTTCAATACCGTCTACCTGCTCTTGTCCCTGCCGGTCAGGGGAGGAAGCATCCTGGGCTCCAAGCTGCTGGCTCTGCTCAGCCAGTATATTATCGGGACGGTAGTGGTTTCTGCCGGAGGTGTTATTCTGGCCTTCCTGCTTTTCCCTGAGCCGGGACTCCTGGAAACCTTGAGAACCTTGGGCATAGATACCCGAATACAAACCATGCTGAGCTCAGGGCTTCTATTTTTCCTGATGACTCTGGCCGGGATGGCCTATGTGATCTGTATCAGTTTTTTCAGTCAGCTGCTGGGCCGATTAGTAAAACGCTTTTCCAGTCTGGTAACGGCAGTAGTATTCGTAGCCACCTTCTGGCTGATGGGCAAGGCCATGAATCCCCTATGGCAGCAGCTGGAAAACTACAACCAAGTGCACCTGAACCAGTACAATTTCAGCCTGGCGGCTTTAAATCAGGTGTTGGGGATAAGCACCCTCATCATGATGGCAGGTGCGGCCATAGTGTTTATAGCCGCGGTACTGGTGTATAACCATAAAATAGAACTATAATTTCAGCTCAAGAAGGAGTATTCCGCTATACTTCTTCTTGGTTTCACTCCATTTTGGGGCCGGCCTTTACTTAATGGAGGGGTCGGCCGCCCTCCCAATCAGACTTGTGCTCCCACCTCTTCTGACTGTGGTTTCTGTTTATAAAAATAGCTCCGATATACGCAGATGACTTTTGGGCGTCAAGGTCCAGCGGCGCTCTTCTGCGTCTATTTTTAAATTGATTTGATTCGTCATCAGAATCTGTGACCGCATATTGGCAATAAGATTAAGGTTTAAATCTTATTTTTTAGGAAATAATTTTTAGTATCAGAGAGGGGGAAATGACTTATGTTAAAAAAAATTCTGACCATCACCATCGTATTATGTGTAACCCTGGCAGGATCATATACTCTAATGGCCTGGGGGCAGCCGCTTAATAAAAGTGTACTGCGGCTGCATGTAATAGCCAACAGCGACAGCCCTGGGGATCAGGCTTTAAAACTGGAAGTCAAGGATCGCATCGTTGCTCATATGGGTAATGAATTTACTGGGGTTGAAAGCGCAGAAGAAGCGCGTTCTATCGCCATAAGCAAACAGGAAGAAATAAAAGCCCTGGCTGAGTCAGTGGCAGCTGCCCGGGGATATAATTATCCGGTGGCAGTTTACGTAGGAGAATTTGATTTTCCCACCAAGAGTTACGGCAATGTAGTATTCCCTCAAGGTCGATATGAGGCGGTAAGAGTGGTCTTAGGGGCCGGGGAAGGCAAAAATTGGTGGTGTGTTTTGTTCCCGCCCTTGTGTATGGTTTCTTCCTCCGACCAGGGTCTGAGCCTCAACAGCCCTGCCGAGGCCCAGGTCAGTCTGAAATGCCTGGAACTGATCCCCCGGGGGATGAGGGTTAAATTATCCGGAAATTAATCAAGTCAAGTGACAGTACTGTGGGGAAATGGAGTATTCTTTGGTAGATGGGCTAAAAACAAGCTGTTAGATTTGCCCCTGTAAATTGACAGAGGGCTGACCATACTTTTTCCTATTTTCTTAAATCTCATTACATTCCCCCCTAACCCCGGGGAACGGCCCAGCCGTTCCCCGTTTTTAATGCAGGAAAGCACTGCCGCTCCAGCCTGGGTAGGAAAAATATTGGTTGCGTGGAAGTTTAGTTATATAATAAAAAAATACAGGAGCAGTAATGATGCGAAATAAGATAATTATAGAAGCTCCGGCTAAAATCAATCTCACTCTGGATGTAATCGGGAAACGGGATGATGGCTATCATGAATTGGAAACCGTTATGCATCAGATTGATCTTTTTGACCGGATAACCCTGGAAGCAAGGGAGCAAGGGATTAAACTTGCCGCCAGCAGTACCGGGATCCCTTTAGACGAAGATAATCTGGCTTATAAAGCGGCGCTTGCCATTCTCAAAAAATATGGTCAGGAAACCGGGGTCAGCATATTTATTGAAAAGAACATACCTATAGGAGCCGGTTTGGCCGGAGGCAGTACTGATGCCGCCGCCGTACTGGCTGGAATCAACTACCTTTACGGCGCCCGGTTTTCCTACCAGGATCTGCTCGTAATGGCTGCTGCCATCGGTTCCGACGTAGCTTTCTGCTTATCCGAACATTATTCCGAGAATTATTCCGGGATACTGATGAGCCCCGGAGCTACAGCCATAGCTCGGGGACGGGGAGAAATACTGGAGCCTTTGCCCGCCCAAACAATTCCTTTTATCTTAATGGTCAAACCAGGATTTCAGCTATCTACCGCCCAGGTCTATGGGGAATTTGACCTGGGGGCAGTAAATCACTCCCCTGATACCGGAAGCTTTTTGCAGGCATGGTATAATAACGATATTATTAATATAGCAGCTCATATGGGCAATGTGCTGGAGTCGGTCAGTATCATGAAAAAGCCGGAGATTGGGATCATCAAGGCCAGAATGAAAGAACAGGGAGCTATCAATGCGCTGATGTCCGGCAGCGGACCGAGTGTATTCGGCATTTTTCCCAATGAGGCCGCAGCCCGCCAGGCATTTACGGAGTTTAAGCAGGACTACCGGGAAGTGTACCTGGTTTCATCCTATAGAAGAGGTGATAGAAATGGAAGAAAAAAGACTGTTACCGGTAAACCTTGATTCTTATAAACCTTTGCGGGAACTGGTTTTGGAGGCCATCAGAGAAGCCATTATCAGCGGAGCTTTAAAGCCGCGGGAAAGGCTCATGGAAATACAGCTGGCTGAAGAACTGGGGGTGTCCCGCACACCTATCCGGGAGGCTCTGCGCAAGCTGGAACTGGAGGGCTTTATCGTCATGGTTCCTCGCAAGGGGGCCTATGTGGCCGATATTTCCTTCAAAGATATAGCCGATGTGTTCGAAATCAGAGCAGCGCTGGAAGCGCTGGCTGCAGGACTGGCGGCCGAGCGCATAACGGAAGAGGAAATGGAATACCTGGAGAGACATCTGGTGGAAAAAGCTGACGCCATCGCCCACAATGATATGGTTCGCCTGGTGGAGATTGATACCAAATTTCATGAAGCCGTGTATCGGGCCAGCCGTAATGAACGCCTTTTTACCATAATCAACAACCTGCGGGAGCAGATTCAACGCTTCCGGACCAGGTCTCTGGCCTATCCGGGCCGCATGCGGCGGTCCCTGGACGAACACCGTGTTATTGTGGAGGCCATTCAGGCGCGTGATGTGCCGGGAGCCCGCCAGGCAGCCCAGGATCATATTGAAAATGCGGAAAACAGCATGATTGAGTCCATAAAAAAGGACGGATTCCCCGTAGCTGATTAATGGAGGTATGTATAAGTATGCAATACGACGCCATCATCCTGGCAGGGGGAGAAAGCAGCAGTGAGCTGAAAAAAATAGCGCCCTATGATAATGAGGCTCTGATCATAATCGGCAATTACCCTATGATTTACTATGTTTATAGAGCCTTGAGACAATCAAGCTTTATAAGAAACATTGTTATCAGCGGGCCTACCGAAGCTTTGCGCAACATATTTGCCCGGGAAGAGCGGCTTTTCTTTATAAATGGGGGCGGCAATGCCATAGAAAGCTTTGCCAACGGTATGGCAGTTCTGCAGGAACAGGGAATTACTGAGCAGGTCTTAATAATGCCTTCGGATATTCCTTTTATTACTACTGAGGCTATTGACGATTTTATATGCCAGGCTCAAAAAAACGAGGCTGATTTTTATTATCCGGTAACCTCTAAAGAGGTAAACGAAGCTAAATTTCCTGGAGTTGCCCGTACCTATGTTGATATCCAGGACGGTATTTTTACCGGGGGCAATCTGTTCTTATTGCGATCGGCATTGTTTGAACAAGTGCTGGATATAGCTTTAAAACTGGTGGAGCGCAGGAAGAACCCCCTGGCTATGGCTCGTTTATTTGGCTTGGGCCTGGTGTGGAAATATATTATCAGACGGCTGAACATTGAGGCGGTGGAAAAAAGATTTCAGGCAGTGCTGGGGATTAAAGGCAAAGCCATAATATCTCCTTATGCCGAAGTAGGGGTAGACGTAGACAAACCCAGTGACCTGGAACTGGCTCAGAGATACCTGGCGGGAGTAAAGTTCTAATCAGATTACCCTTATTCTGGGAGAGGGATATTTACCAAACAGCCTTGCCCGATAAAAGGTATAATACAAGTAAGGATTTTGCATAATTAAAAAATACGAATAAAAACGGCTTACTCTATCCGACATATAGTAGTATAATTAGTCAGCAACCGCAATATACGGGGCATGATGATGCAACAAAGTAATTATGCCAAAACTTTCAGGCTGACGGCATGATTTTACTCGCGGCTTTATATGCGCTGGCATATATTAAAATAAAGCCGGTATTAATATATTTATTTTTTTATATTGGGAAAAGGGTGGATTTACAAGTGGATTATTCAGCAATTATCCTGGCTGCGGGCAAGGGGGTCCGCATGCGTTCGCAAATGCCCAAGGTAGTGCACCGGGTGGCAGGACGGCCCATGATATGGTATGTGGTTAACGCAGTCAGGAAGGCCGGAATCAACAATGTTACCCTGGTGGTAGGACATGGCCGGGCCATGGTGGAGGAAGCCCTGCAGGGCGAGAACCTGCATTTTGTAGTGCAGGAACAGCAATTGGGAACCGGACATGCTCTGATGCAGGCTCAGAACGGCATTGATCCGGGCCAAACCCTGATCGTTCTGGCCGGTGATACCCCCCTGCTGGAAGCGGCAACGGTACGGAAACTGCTGGACTACCACCAGCAGCAAGGGGCCGAAGCCACTGTACTGAGTGCTTTCCTGGCAGAGCCTTATGGCTATGGCCGTATAATACGCGATGCCGCTGGAGGAGTTGAGCGTATTGTCGAAGAGAAAGATGCCAGCCCGGAGGAGAAGAAGATAACCGAAATCAACACCGGCATGTATTGCTTTCAGACCCAATCAGTATTTAAAGCCCTGACGGCAATCAATACTGCCAACGCCCAGGGAGAATACTATTTAACTGATGTTTTACCCCGCTTAAAACAGGGCGGGCATAAAGTAGCCGTAATGGCTATAGAGGAAACCGACCAGATTCATGGTATTAACGACCGTATTCAGCTGGCCCGGGCCGAAAGCATAATCCGCCGGAAGCAGAACCAGGCTTTGATGCAAGGCGGGGTTACCATAATGGCGCCGGATACCACTTTTATCGACAGCTCGGTAGAAATCGGAATGGATACAATAATTTATCCTTTCACTATCATTGAGGGGCAGACCCGCATAGGGCAGAATTGTATCATCGGACCGCACAGCCATATAAATGATTCTCTCATAGGCAATGATGTAGCAATTGAAAATTCGCGGGTAAAGCAGGCTCGCATAGCCGACCGCTGTAATATCGGCCCCTTTGCTTATCTCAGGCCTGAAGCCGAGTTGCATGAAGATGTTAAAGTAGGGGACTTTGTCGAAATAAAAAAATCCATTATCGGTGCAGGCAGCAAGGTACCTCATCTCAGTTATGTCGGCGACGCTTTGCTGGGCAAGGAAGTTAATGTGGGTGCAGGCACTATAACCTGCAATTATGACGGCAAAAGCAAACACCGCACCATACTGGGAGACCGGGTATTTATAGGCAGCAACACTAATCTGGTGGCCCCGGTAACTATGGGGGAAGATTCTATGACCGGAGCAGGGTCAACCATCACCCGGGATGTTCCTGCCGGTACTCTGGCCGTGGAGCGGGCAGAACAGAGAAATTTGAAAAGAAAAAGATAAAAACAAAACCGGTAATTAAAACTGCTTTGGGGCAGGAACTATATTCCAAGGAGAATTTTATTAGGAGGTTAAAACAATGAAAGCGTCCAGGTGGAGGATGAAACTGTTTACCGGCAACGCCAACCCCTGCCTAGCTGAGGAAATAGCTAAATACCTGGGAATGCCCATAGGAAGCGCTAAAGTCTCGCGCTTTTCCGATGGGGAAATAAATTGCGTGATTGATGAAAGTGTCCGGGGAGTGGATGTGTTTGTAGTGCAGCCAACCTGTAGTCCGGTTAATGATAACCTGATGGAACTCCTCATTATGATTGATGCTTTCCGGAGAGCCTCGGCGTCCCGCATAAATGCAGTTATTCCCTATTACGGCTATGCCCGGCAGGATCGTAAAACCAGAGCCCGCGATCCCATTACGGCAAAACTGGTTGCCAACCTGATTGCCGAGGCTGGGGCCCAGCGGGTAGTGGCGGTAGATTTGCATGCCACCCAGATTCAAGGATTCTATGATATTCCGGTGGACCATCTGCCTGGAGTCCCCACCATAGCCGAATATTTTAAGGCTCGTGGGTTAAACCAGAACGCGGTTATTCTATCCCCCGATGTGGGAGGAGTGACCAGGGCCCGCGATTTGGCTGAAAAATTGGGCGCGCCTCTGGCTATAGTGGACAAGCGCCGACCTGAGCCTAATGTATCGGAAGTAATGAATGTAATTGGTGATGTGCAGGGAAAATCAGTCATAATTGTGGATGATATTATAGATACCGCAGGGACCTTATGCACTGCAGCCAAAGTCATGAAAGAAAAGGGGGCTTTAAAGGTTTACGGCTGCTGTACCCATCCGGTATTTTCCGGACCGGCCATAAGCCGGATTTCCGAAGCGCCTTTCGAAGAGATTGTGGTTACCAATACCATACCGTTAAGTGATGAGAAAAAAATTCCCAATATTACAGTTCTTTCCGTAGCTCCGCTGATTGGGGAGGCTATTCTCAGAATCCATGAAGACCTGTCGGTAAGTAAACTTTTTGAGGGCTAGCCGGTTTTGGACATCAATCGCTTTAACTGGTATAATTACTATTTAATCAGTGCAGTCTTGGTATCCATTTAATTAAGGAGTGATGTTATGGTTAATGCAGAAATAATAAACTGTTCACCAAGAGAATTAAACACCAGAGGCTACTTAAAAGAATTGAAGCGTCGTGGATTTTTGCCTGGAACGGTATATGGCAAAGGAATAGAGAACCAGGCTATTTCTCTTGACTTGCGCCAACTTTCCCGGGTTTTTCAGATACATGGTTCACGAGGCCTTTTTTCTTTACAGATAGACGGCCATAACAAAGCCGTCATGGCAGTAGTGCGGGAAGTACAAAGACATCCCATCACTGGTCAGCTTATTCATGTGGACTTTTGGCAAGTCAATATGAATGAAAAGATCAATAATACCGTAGGCATTTACATTACCGGGGAGGAAGAGCTGATTAAAAAGGGTGGTATCCTGCAAGTAGGGACCAAGGAAATTGAAGTCTCGTGTCTGCCTCAGGATATCCCGGAAAGCCTGACTTGTGATGTAAGCACATTGGAAATTGGGGATAAGATCACGGTGGGCGACTTTACGGTACCGGCGGAAGTGGAGATACTCAGCGAACCGGATACCTTGATAGTTACGGTATTGGCTCCGTCCCGAGCCGCTGCTGAGGAGGAAGAAGGAGAAGCCACCGCCGAAGCTGGAGGAACTGCAGAAGCCGAGGGCGAATAATCGCTGTTCCCAAAAGGATTGGGCTTCGTGCTCAATCCTTTTTTGACGGAAGAATATGGGAGCCCTTGCGAGAGGCAGGACAGTATTAACTCAATTAGTGTCAATCTGTGGTTAAATCTATAACTTGAGGTAGGATATGAAAGTAATCGTGGGGCTGGGAAATCCGGGGAGAAAGTATAGTGGTACCCGGCATAACATAGGATTTCGGGCACTGGAAGAAGTTGCCCGGCGTCATAATGTTGAAAAAGAGGAAAGCCGTTTCGATTCCATCATTGGACATATACGTATTGATGGGGAAAAGGTTTTGCTGGTAAAACCGCTGACCTATATGAACCTTAGCGGCAAAGCGGTTCAGCCCCTTATGCGCTGGTTTAAACTGGATTTGGCTGAGCTCATAGTGGTTTACGATGATATGGATTTAGCCCCCGGAACCGTACGTCTGCGGGCTCAGGGAGGCAGCGGGGGGCATAAGGGAATGACTTCGATCATTGCTTGCCTGGGCAGCAAAGATTTCGCTCGTATTCGCATCGGCATAGGCCGCCCGGAAAATGAGGCGGTTGACTGGGTATTGGGAAAATTCAGTACGGATGAACAGGAACTTATGAATCAAGCCCTTGACCGTACCGGTGATGTCCTGGAGTGCTGGGTAAGGCAAGGCATAGACCGGGCCATGAATGAGTATAATTGATTAGCCGTATATTTGCCGGTAATCTCAGGGAGAATATTAAAAAAGTATAAAAGATTTGGGGAATGACTTTAGGCCATGGAAAGGAAGGCGTGGTCGTAATATTCCATAAAAGCCCGGTCTTCAGTTGTGGTATAGCCGATGTTATGGATTAACGATGCTTATGGACGGGGAAGTAAGATCACAACCCTTTCCCCGCCTTTATCTCTTTCGCTCCATATTACGACCACGCCTTTCGGGAAAGTTTACCCTGAACCTCTAAAGGAGCAGACATAATGAAGATATACCATGTTTGCGAGTATTGCCGGCAGATTTATTCCACGGTAGAGGTGGAAGGCCCTGAAGGTGCCGTACAGCTTTACGGAACTTGCGATGAGTGCGCCAGCGAACTGGGAATGGGCGAGATATCCAGCCACCGGGGACAACATTTTTATAACTGAGAATTGATACCCTGCCGGTAAGGACGGGTCTTGACTACTGAAAAAGTCCCCAAAATTGTGCTAGGGTATGTATAAATATACTGGCGACCGTTGGCGGAGCATGGGTAACAACATCCTGCGAAGGCGATTGGCGCTGTACCCCTGGAGACAATCGACAAGCAGTTGATGTTGTCCATGCGTAGACTGGGCGCAAGTATTTATACATACCCGTTTATCTCGGACGGTTCTTGACGAATTAAGAATCAGCCGTTCATCTTCCTATAAGTATCCCTGGGGCATACCCCTAGGGCCAAGCAAGCACCAAAATAATTTAAAAAGATTCCCGCTTGGGACCCAGATGGGCGCAGGTAATTTTACCTTATGATCGCACCCCAAGGATCAGTGTCTTTCTGTGTCTGAGGTGGAGGTTGGGAGCGGGCGTCCGCTTTTACTGACGGGAGGGTTTACCTAAACCTTTGCATATGGAAATCTTGCAGCAGGTGTCAAGGTGCCTGCAGAATAATAATAATGCGATACTGACCGGGTTGGCGGGAAGCGCCCGGAGTTTTGTGCTGGCCGAATTGCTTAAAATGCTGCCGGGCAAAATGCTGTGTCTGGTGGCGGGAGAAGAAAAAGCCTATGATCTGAATCGTGAACTACAGGGATTTATGGATCCTGATCGCATATTTATGTTTTTGGGCCGGGATTTTGTATTCATGAAAGAAAACTATTCTTCGGTGGAAACCGGCCGCATCCTCACTCTGCAGGAGTGCCTGCAGCATCCGGCCCGCAGCGGAATAATCATTACTACCCCGGCAGCCTTTATGTATTATCTTATCAGTCCCCGACAAATGCAGGCTTCCACCCTGCAACTGCACCCGGAAGACGAACAGCCGTTGCAGGCCGTCCTGCCCCGACTGGTCGATAACGGCTATAACCGGGTCGCCACGGTAACCAGACCAGGTGAGTTCGCTGTGCGGGGAGGACTGCTGGATATTTTCCCTCCGGCGGTAAAAGAAGCCTTAAGAGTAGAGTTTTTTGGCGATTTTATCGACTCGATCCGTCGTTTTGACATAGACAGCCAGCGTTCCGGCCAAAAAGAAGACCGTTTAAGCATAACCCCGGCCGATGAACTGTGGGGAGAGCGGCCGCAAAGCACACTTATGGATTACCTGCCAGCCAGCACCGTATTGTTTCTGGATGAGGCCCGGGATTTTTACCGTTTATATGATAAAGAGTTGAAGCGCCACCGGGAGTTTGTACGCGAAGCGCGGCGGGAAGGCAGAATAATCCGGGAACCGGCCGTAATGGAACTGGAAAACCTGCGGGATACTATACAATCCTGGCCGGGTCTGTACCATTCCTTTTTTCCCGGTAATATTCCCCAAGTGCCGGTAGCGATGATGGAGCATGTCTCCCAGCAGGAGATGGAGCCCTTCTATGCCAATCTCAGCATGCTCTACGGCCGGCTCAAGGAATGGCAGGAAAAGGGTTACCTGATACAGCTGGCGGTCAAAAGCAAAGTAGCCCGGGAGCAGATCCGGAAAGAACTGCTTGATCAGCATATAAATACGACCGGCTTTCTTAATCGGACCATGGAAAAAGGCTTTGTCAGTCAAACTCTGAAGGCTGCCGTGGTCGCTGAAAAGGATATATGGGGTAAAACTCATGGGCCCAGCGGCCATCAGCGTAAAAAATCCCCGGAACGCATACTGCTGGAGGATCTGAAACTGGGGGATTACGTTGTTCATGAGAATTACGGCATAGGTATCTTCCGGGGTGTGACCCAGGTGGAAAATGACGGGGTCACCCGGGAATATATTCTCCTGCAATATGCCGGAACCGATAAGCTGTATCTGCCGGTAGAAAAGTTGGATTTGCTTTATCAATATACCACTTCGGAAAAAAAGGCTCCCCGCCTGAGCAAATTGGGCGGCAGTGAATGGGAGCGCACCCGGAAAAAGGTTTCCGAGTCTGTCCGGGAAATGGCCGAAGACCTGCTGCGCCTTTATGCCAGCCGGGAGGCCAGTGAAGGTTATGCTTTCTCTTTGGATACCCCCTGGCAGCAGGAATTTGAGCAGGCTTTTCCTTATGAAGAAACTCCGGATCAACTGAAGAGCATCAATGATGTCAAACGGGATATGGAAAGCAGACGTCCCATGGATCGCCTGGTTTGTGGAGACGTGGGTTATGGCAAGACCGAGGTGGCCATGCGCGCGGTTTTCAAGGCTATTATGGACGGGAAACAGGTAGCCGTGCTGGTTCCCACCACGGTTCTGGCCGAGCAGCATTACCAGACTTTCAGCGAACGTTTCCGGGACTATCCCTGCACTATAGAAGTATTAAGCCGGTTTCGCTCCGGCAGTGAGCAGAAGCGAATAATTGCCGATATAAAAAAAGGGGTGACCGATGTCGTTATTGGCACCCACCGCTTGCTGTCACGAGATATCTTATTCAAAAACCTGGGCCTTTTAGTGGTTGATGAGGAACACCGTTTCGGCGTAGCTCAGAAAGAAAAAATCAAGGCTTTAAAAGAGACTGTAGATGTGGTGTCTCTATCTGCTACCCCTATTCCCCGCAGCCTGCATATGGCATTAACCGGTTTGCGCGATTTGAGCATAATAGAGACCCCGCCTCCGGAGCGTTATCCCATTACCACCTATGTGCTCGAATATAACGATGAGATAGTCTCCCGGGCGATAGATAGCGAGCTGGAACGTCAGGGTCAGGTATTCTTTGTTCACAACCGTATTGAGGATATTTACCGGGTATATGAACGTTTGCGGGAGACCCTTCCTGAAGTGACAATAGCGGTTGGACACGGCAGAATGAAAGAGGATGAACTTTCCCGTACGGTGATGGACTTCCTGCAGGGGAAATATCAGATTTTTCTCTGTACTACTATTATTGAGTCGGGTCTGGATATGCCTAATGTAAATACCATCATAATTGATGAGGCTGATAAAATGGGGCTGGCCCAGCTTTACCAGCTGCGAGGCAGGGTAGGGCGATCTGATCGTATTGCCTATGCCTATCTCACTTACTGCCCGGATAAAATTATTACCGAAACCGCTCAGAAGCGTCTCAATGCCATTCGGGAATTCAATGAGCTCGGCTCCGGAATGAAGATAGCTCTGCGGGATCTGGAAATAAGGGGGGCCGGTAACATCCTGGGACCGGAGCAGCACGGCTATATTCACGCCGTAGGTTTTGACCTTTACTGCCGTCTGCTGGAACAGGAGACCGCCCGGCTTAAAGGGCAAAGCCCCCGGGAGGAAATCACTACCCAGATGGACATTGATGTGGACTATTACATACCGGAAACTTATATCCCTGACTCCGGCGCTAAAATGCGGCTTTACCGTCGTCTTCTGCTGGCCACTGAACAGCAGGAAATAGAAGACATACGCAGTGAACTGCGGGACCGTTTTGGTCATCCTCCCCAGCCGGTGGAAAATTTCCTGCAAATAGCATCGTTGCGTATCATGGCCCGCAACAAGGATATAAAGTCCCTGCGCCGCAAAGGCCGGCAGGTGGAAATCAGGACGGTCGACAAGCTGCCTTCACATCTGGGGGTAATAAGCCGGAAGTTTAAATTACGCCGGCTCAACGACTATACCCTGGTGCTTAACCTGGACGGCTCGGCCTCTTTGCAGGCTCTGGGCGAAATTCTGCAGATAATATAGACGGTTTTCCAGCATGTTGCTTGCGCAGCTTGACTACTGCCCCTACTATAGTCAGATAAAGCAGATTAAGGGTGAGGCTTATTAATGGTGTTGTGACTGAGCCCAGAGCATAAAATTCCATATCCGAACTGTACATATAAAGTGATATTACGGTAAGAAAAAAACCCAGGGGAAGAACCAGGGGATTAAGGCGGGGCAGACCGATATAATCCTTCAAGGCCAGCGAAGCCGCCAGGTAGTTTATCATAAGCACGACAAAACCGCCGGTAAACCAGAGAAGGAAAAAAAACAGCTCCACCCGTTGAAAATCAGCCAGGGTCAGCATGCGCAGTGATGCATAGAGGGGAAATCGCAGCAGGATAGTCATTTCCGGACCCAGCACCGCGATAACCAGAAAGCTTCTCAAGGCAACAACCGATACTCCGGCCAGATACCAGATGTAAATAGTTTTTTTCTTTGCCGCTAAATCCGTTACAAAGGGAAGAAGCATAGCCAAGCAACTGATGCTGCTGTAAGGCCAGCCGGCGCTTTCAATGATTCCCCCCAATAAAGCTTTCCAGTCAGCCCATACCGGCTGCAAGCGGCTGAAATCAGCTATGATAAATATGAGGATAAAACTCAGGCCGGCCAGCAGTAATGCTATAGGTACTAATATTTCAGTTAACCTACCGACCGTATTCACCCCTTTGTAGATGCAGTAAGCAGCCGCCAGCATTATTAAAGGCCGCAGCAGGTAGCAGGTAATAAAAGGCAATATCGTTCTGATTATGACACAGGCATCAAAGAGATAAACTATGGTAGCGTAAAAAATGGCGCTGATATAAATAAAATTTAAAAGCTTGCCGCCCAGTTTACCCAGACAGAGCTCAGTGATTTGGATTATGCTCCGACCGGGAAAAGCTTTTTGAACTCCTATTATAACCGCAAGCACATACCAACCTGCCAGCGCTGCCAGAAGGTTGGATATCCAGGAACTGTTTCCCGAACCGGCAGCAGGCGCGACCAGGGCGTTGCCTACCAGGATCATGAATAATATAAAAGCGGTCTGCCGGGAGGATAAAGTTGTACTCGACATGATATGCACCTCCTCCAATTCTGGTAAAAAAACTGGCGGGAAAGACGGAGGCCGACCTGTTTTGTGAATAAAAACAGATCAGGGCTTTCGGGTCTTCCCTCCTGTGTTTTTGGCATCCTTCCGAATCAGAGCCTAATATCTCAAATTAAAAAAATCTCTGTATTCCTGTCCCAGGGGAAATACTTTATAGACCAGGGCCTTAGGGTCAGGCAAAAGGTGAAGCTGCAGGAAATAATCCATTCCATAAACCAGAGATAAAAAAACCAGAACCGTCACCGTCAATATCTCTTTCCACTCTTTCCTTCTGATCATAGCCGGCCCTTCCCTTAACGCTATCATAAGGGTAAAAACTGCCATCAATCCTAAAATAAGCGTCCCTCCCTGCTTTCCTACCTGAATTCAAAAGAATGAGCGCTCAGGTTAGTTCTGTCTACCCGGCAGGTTACCTTGATATCAGCCTTAACTTGGGGGTACAATTGCCCCCAGTTGCCTTGTATTTTTTCCCACTGGGAGGGATGATGACGGTAGACCATTTGTCCCCATCCCATGATATCGCTATTGAGGCTCTGGGCTTTATCTATACAGGCCCGAACTTCTTTCCTGATTTCCCGAGCGGCAGCTATCTCCAGGTCCTGCCGCTGATAAAGCCCGATCAGCTTATTATCTCCTTGCTGTTCGTAAAAATTAAGCATCGCATTGATTTCGATATTCATCACCACCCGCCCGTTCTGAAAACGCGGGGTTTGCCGGCAGGTAAACTTGGCCGGCTCAAAGGCGACCCTTCCTTTGCCCTGAGGCATGTCGACCACCAGCAGCCCGCCTACATTCTTTACCGGGTATAGCCAGCGAAATCCGCGGCTTTCCCTTTCATTTAAAACTCCCACCATACGGCGCTCCCGAAAAACCGCGGTTTCGTGCAATTTTAAAATCGGGCCCGAGTCGGAAACAACTGTCGTCAACATGGGCAGAGTCGGATCAATCCCCGGGGTAGACAGCTTAAATATAAATTCCGCTATGCTGACGGAGACATAATTTCCCCGGTTAATTTCTGCAAAAGCCAGCATATCCTCCAGTCTGCGGGCAGAACACCCGGTAAGGGGGTTCTGGGCGGAAAAGACCTGGTCGGGCCTGGCGTTTTTAGCCACCAGCATAGTGGAATCCATACGCACATTACGATTACGGGCGAAAAAGTCAATTATCCGGGCCAGATCGCTGCGGGCCAGTTGCTCTCCTATAACCAGGCTGCCGGCATGGGACCAGAGCGGGATGCGGGGCATGATCAGGGTGATATTGCGGGCCGCTTCAGTTATGGTCCGGCCGGTACCGGTCAAAACTACGGTTTCCGGCTTTAACGGTTCGCCCTCGGCGATAGTAGAGGCAGTCTCCACCTGGACCGAAAGATGTATCTGCTCGTCATCCAATACATCAACTCCCATACCGGCTACAATAGCAGTATCGTTAACCTCAACCAGATTCCAGCAGCCGCCGCAGATCATAGTCAAAATTAAAATGAGGAGCACTGCGATTATATGTCTATACACAGGCCCACCTCACCAATATTTCCGGACTAGGTGCGGGAAGAGCACCCAGCATAGTCAGAAGCGTCTCTATAGGGTTATAGATATTCCAGCCGTAAAATTGGGCCAGGCCCAAATATACTCCGACCAGATAAAAACATAAGAAAACCGCCAGGGCATGGTAGTGCCGCTGCCGCAAGAGAGTTGGCAATTCCAGGACCGGAATCAAAATAAAGATAAAAATAAGAATCGTAAGCACGTTAAGCCTCCCTATGTCCTCCGCAGGCTCCGGGTCTGTTTAACGGAAGACGAAAGAATCGGCGGTGAGGTAAGTCCGGCGTATAAAAAACTTGACTTCCACCTCCGCCTGTATTCGAGGAAAAATTTCATACCAATCCAATTTAACCTGTTCCCAGGTATGGGGAGACGCAGTTTCCACTGCCCGGCCCCAGCCGAAAATATCACTGTCAAGTAATTGAGCCCGGGCAATGCTGGCATGGCATTGGCGAGTAATCTCCCGGCTGGCCAGTTCTTCCATCTTTTTAATATTTACCGGAGTTAAAACCTGGCCGATGGAGTTCTGTTCATAGAAGTTGCCTTCAGCATTGATTTCTATCTTTATTTTGATTTCGTCATCCTTAATTATTGTCTGACTTTGGCTCTGGGAACGGATTACCTCCAAACTTACCTTTTGTTGAGGATCAAGGGGAGAGGGGATAATAATTATTCCGCCCTGGGTTAAACCCGTTTTCATCCAGCGGTAGCCCTGGGTTTCATCTCTATTTAACGACCCTACCATTTTTTTACCTTTGAACGCGGCCGTTCCGTCAAGAGTAGGGATCATTTTATCTCCCTGTTTTACCAGGCTTACCTGGGGCACCAGGGGGTCTATTCCGGCCGTGGAAAGGGCAAACATAAATTCTCCCAGGCTTACCGCAGTGTATATGCCCAATTGTTTTTCCTGTGCGCGCAGCAAATCCCGTATACCCAAACAGGAATAAGGTTCCAAGGGGGTCTGGGACGACATTATTTCTTCGACAGTATTGCCGCGGGCGACGAAAATCCGGGCACTTTTGCGGACTTCAGGATCGCGGGATAAAATATCGACTATCAGGCTCAGATCCCGCTGAGCCAGGGTATCGCTTATAAAAAAGGCAGGAGCATGGGACCATAGGGCCTGCCGGGGAATAGACAGAGAAATATTGCGGGTGGCTTCACTGGCAGTCCGCCCCACACCGGAAACCGTTGTGAAAGGCACTTCTTTGCCGCTTTGCTCAGGGGGAAGCGGTTTGGCTAGCTGGATGCTTATTTTAATCTGCTCCCCTTCCAAATCAGCACCTATACCAAGAGCTGGGCTGGCGTCATTGACCTCTGTCGCCTGACACCCGGCCAGGGGCAGCAACAGTAGCATCAGCAGGCCCAAACCAAAGCGCCGCATCAGCCTTTAGACTCCTTCCCATCGGTGTTGAGGCGGGTCTGGTTTTGCATACCCTCCTGGTAAGGTCGCTTATACATCTTAAACCAGGGTCGCCGCACCACAATATCCGCTAATTCCTGAAGATTCAGCGGAGCGATTGGGGACAGATACGGCATCCCAAATGACGACAGGGAAACCATGCGGATCAGCATCAGAATAAATAGCACCATTATTCCCAAAAAGCCTAATAAAGCAGCGGCGAACAAAAAAGCGAAACGGGCTATGCGCACTATCATGGCGGCATTATAACTGGGGGAAACGAAAGAGGCGATTCCCGTAAAAGCTACTATCACTACCATGGGAGTGGAAACCAGGCCGGCTCGTACCGCTGCATCGCCGATTATCAAAGCTCCCACGATGCTGACCGCCGGACCTACGGCCCGGGGCAGGCGCAAACCGGCTTCACGCAGCAGTTCAAAAGTAAGCTCCATCAAAAGGGCCTCCACAAACGAGGGGAAGGGGACTCCTTCCCGGGAAGCGGCAATGGTAAGATATAATGCCGTAGGAACCATTTCCTGATGGTAGCTGATCACCGCCACATAAAGCGAAGGCAGAGTCAAGGCCATTAGGAAAGCGGCAAAACGGCCGATGCGAAAAAGGGAGGCCGGAATATAGTGGACATAATAATCTTCAGAAGAAATCCAGTAACGCGGGAACGAGGTCGGCAAGACCAGAGCCATGGGGGAGCCGTCTACTAAGATGCATATTTTGCCTTCCAGCATGTGGGCTACGGCCCGATCCGGTTTTTCGGTCTGTTCCGTCTGGGAGAAGATCGTGGATTTGTGATCCATAATCAACTCTTGGATATAATTGCTGTCCAAAATGGCGTCAATATCTATTGCCTGCAGGCGCCGGCGGATTTCATCCACTAATTGCGGGGAAGCGATAGTGTCAATATAACATAAGGCCACATCTGTCTTGGATATTCTTCCCATAACTATGCTTTCGATTTTAAAATGGCTGGATTTAAGGCGCCGCCGCATTAAAGCGGTATTAAAACGCAGGGTTTCAACAAAACCTTCCTTAGGACCGAATATGACCAGTTCGTTCTCGGGGGTGGTTACATTACGGGTATTCCAGAACCGGGTGCCTGCCACCAGGGCCCGGTCATAGCCGTCAATCAAAATAACGCTATCGCCGGAACTTATAGCATGGATAAGGGCCTCAAAGGTTGATATGCCTTGCTTTAATTCAGCGATGTTTACTATGCACTGCTCTACGGCGGTCAACAGGTCGGGCTGCTCCAGCTTATTCCCAGGCTCTCTGGTCATCTCCACTTCCAACTGCAGGGATTTAATAATATTGTCGTCCAGCATCTTACGCTGCGCCAGGCCGTCGAAATAAACTATCAAACAGCGGGTGGCGGGATCGTGGCCTATCAGCAGCTCCCGAAAAACGGCATCGGAGCAGCGCTGCAGCAAAGTCTGGAGCTGATTTAGGTTCTCTTTTATATCGGTGGACAGAGGCCGGGATATTATTGCTTGCGGCTCTTTAACCGGGCTGTTTTCCCTTTTTATAAAGCGCATATCTACTCCTGCTATTTAAAATTAAAGTATCTCCTGAATTAGTTTAAACAGAGTGGGTACATTTATACGGGTTCCAGGTCTGGAACTTTACTGTTTAGCTGCTGCTTCGGGGACGGACTCGGGGCTTTCGAGTTCAGTATTCTGTTCTACCGGCCGCTTGAATAAGGTGATGATAAAAATCAGCAGAGGGATAAGTAATAGAAAAAAACCGTAAACCGGAGGCAAAACCCGTTCTATTACCAGATTGAGCTCTAAAATATTGGGACTTAGCATAACCGAGCCTACCCCGATAATCAGTGCCGTAGGTGCGGCCAGAAAACGGTAATCATGAAGGTGAAAAACCTTTTGGATGGTGTAGCAGGTCATGAACCACCAGATGGTTATAACGCCAAAAATGCCCAATATCCAGATTCCTATAAAAATAATGTCTATATTCTGAATAAAATCGCCGATGCTTATCAAGCGTATGCTTACAAACGTGGGAAAGATAAAAAGATTGACGTTTTCTCCGCCCAGGACCACGATGGTAGCCAGGGTGGTTAACAGCATAACCAGGACATAACTTACCATGGCTTGAATCATAGTTGCCGTCAGGTGCTGAGGCTGGTTAAAATGATAGCCCAGTGTAAGCACCGGCATCATATGCAGCAGGGCTATGGCGGCAAATTGTAATCCCTGGGCAAAATCCCGCCCGCTCATATAGCCGAAAGGCTGCAGATTGCTGAAATCATGGTTGTGAGTGATGGTCAGAAATAGCATCAGCAAGGTAAATGGGAAACCCACATAGGAAATTATTTCTATCATACGGGCTATATTGATAAGCCCGGACTTGATCCCGGCAAAGCTGGCGACAAGTATCAGCCCGATAAAGACACTGATCGGAGTACCGGGAAGGACATTGGTTTCAATAAAATCCACGAAGAGGCGCAAGGCGAAACTGCTGGCGAGGATAAAGAACGGTATATACAAAATGGCGACGGCTTTCCCCCCCCATCGGCCCAGGTGTTCTTCCAACAGGACAGGAAAGGGCTGCCGGCTTTTTTTGATAATAGCCGTATAAATATAAATAACCATGCTTCCTGGTATCAGAGAAGCAACTATCGCCAGCCAGGCATTATTCTCCAGCGGAGCAGCCACCAGTCTGGGTACGATAAGGAAAGCCATGGGGACAGCCATGAGCGATAACATGCAGTAAAGCTGAAACCTGTTGATTTTATCCATATCTCCCACCTATATAAAATTTAAATCTGTTTTTTATTCTTACCTAAAGCCGTAAATATTATGGCTGAAGCGACCCCTAATTTATTAGAGTGATATACGTATTTAATTAAAGTAGGGATTATTGCGGCGGAGCTCTTTTAAAAAAAGCCATTCTGCCTTAGCGGGAATTTTTTATAAGCTGGTAGGGCAAATTGAAAAGGAGCTTAAATCCCGGTAATAAGGGATTCTAAAAAAATTCATACTTTGATGGTAAAAAGTGAATAAAAGGGTATTTTGAGTTATATACTATCACTGAGAAATAAAACAGCATTTTCAAGTTTTCAAAAAAGGAGGGATAATTGTAAAATGAAAGCAACAGGGATCGTACGCCGCATTGACGACCTGGGCAGAGTCGTTATTCCTAAGGAAATACGCAGGACTTTACGCATTCGCGAGGGTGACCCTCTGGAAATCTTTGTTGACCGTGAAGGTGAAGTTATTTTAAAGAAATATTCTCCCATAGGAGAACTGGGGGATTTTGCTAAAGAATATGCAGACTCGCTGCACGAGACCATCGGTCACATCTCCATGATAGCTGACCGGGATGTTATCATAGCGGTGGCTGGCGCCAACAAAAGGGAGTTCCTGAGTAAAGCTATCGGGCCTGCTGTAGAACGGGCTCTGGAAGAGAGAACTACCTTGATCATGAATGAATTGCAGCCGGCGGATGACGATAGTGTATATGTGATTCAGAATGATGACCGTGAGTATACCATTAAATCACAGGTCATTGCACCTATCATCACCCAGGGCGACCCTATCGGGGCGGTAATCATCGTTACCAAAGATGCGGGAGTAAAATTGGGTGATATGGAGGTTAAACTAGCTGAAACCGCCGCTGGTTTTCTGGCTAAACAGATGGAACAGTAATTGCGTTTAAGCAAAGAGCGGTCTTATATTAATAGTATAAGATCGCTCTTTTTTATGGGACGGATTAGAAAGAAACAGCCAGCCTCTGCTGAGAGATTAATAATTCAAACTGACGTGTGATATAATAAAGCTCACGAACATTGGGGAGGAACAAAATGGAGACGAAGAAAAATTTCCTCCGGGGAGCCCTGGTCTTGAGCATTGCCGGAGCAATCAGTAAAATTCTGGGGGCGGTTTATCGCATCCCGCTGGCTCGTTTGCTGGGGGGGGAAGGGATGGGCCTTTATCAAATGGCCTATCCTATATATACAACCATACTGGCCCTGGCCACTGCCGGGGTGCCGGTAGCCATATCAGTGCTGGTATCCCGTAAAGAAACGGAAGGATATACCGGGGACAGCCGCAAGATATTCCGGGTGTCACTGCTGGTACTCTTTATATTCGGGATAGTCTTAACCCTCCTGGTTATGCAGTCAGCTCATTTTATAGCCAATAATATATTAAAGGAACCGCGGGCCTATTATCCTATTCTGGCGGTAGCCCCGGCTATTTTCTTCTCCGGACTGATGTCGGTTTTCCGGGGTTATTTTCAGGGGCATCAATCTATGCTGCCCACAGCTGTCTCCCAGGTTTTGGAGCAGCTCTTCCGAGTGACGGCAGTGCTGATTTTAGCCTTTTTCTTCTTCCCCCGCGGTCTGGAATACTCTGCTGCCGGGGCTACTTTCGGTGCGGTGGTAGGAGGCATAATCGGATTAATTGTGCTGAGCATCTATTATTTGCATTTTCATGCCAAAAATAGGAGACAGGGACAGATGCTGCAATATTCAGGCGCCAGTTCCATGGAACTGGCCCGGGAAATGATTACCCTGGCTATCCCCGTTTCTTTTGGCGCCGTGGTCCTGCCTTTGGTGCAGATGCTGGATGCCGTCATTGTTCCCGGTCGCCTGATGGCTATAAACTACAGCACCTCCCAGGCCACCGCTTTGTATGGTCAACTCTCCGGCATGGCTGCTGTGCTCATCAGTCTGCCTACCATTTTTACCATTTCCATTGCCACCAGCCTGGTGCCGGCGGTATCCGAGGCTCTGGCCCTGAGTGAACGGCGGCTCTTAAACTCACGCATCAACAACGCCTTCAGGGCTGGTATGCTGATATCCTTTCCCTGTGCCGCCGGGTTATATATACTGGCTTTTCAGATATGTGATTTACTTTATGCCACCCCGGAAGCTGGCCTGCCTCTGGAACCACTGGCTTTTTCCTGTATTGTACTGGCCGCCTTTCAGCTTTCCAGTGCCGGGCTGCAGGGTATAGGACACCCTGAGATAGCCATGCGCAACCTGATTATAACCGGCATACTTAAGGTAATCTTTAACTATAGCCTTACCAGTGTACCCATGCTGAACATCCAGGGTGCGGCTATAGGCACCGTGACTGCTTTCTTGGTCGGCTCCCTGCTCAATATGTTTTATCTTAAGAAGTTGACGGGCATGAACTATGAAAACGGCCGGCTGGTAAAGATAGGGCTGGTGACTGTGGTTATGGCTGTGGGAGTAAAATTCTCCTATCAGGGTATGGTAGGAGTAGATATCAACTCGCACATCGCTACTCTGCTGGCAATAACAATCGGCGTAGGCATATACGGAATATTGCTGCTGCTGCTTAAAGAATTGGATCTTGATATGGTGAAGAGAATCGTAAGGAGTTAACTGATTCAAGGCTTATGCCTACTATTTTCATAGGTGCTTGTGGCCGTAGCCTGTTAATATGAAAATAGACGCCCCCTTCGAGGACAACTGATGCTCGTTATACTCGCAATTAAGGACGCAGATTACGCAGATCAACGCAGATTCATTATAAAAAGACGCGGAACTCGCGGAATATCAGGGAACTGGGGGATTACTTCAATACTTGCCAGCAGCTTTCCCAGCCTTGGCGGTTAAATATAAAAATGGATAACCCCAGTTATCCCCACCTTAATTCAAAATTAAGAATTCAAAATTAAAAATTTCCCCGTCTGCTTTCAGGCTGTAGAGATAGTTATTTTCTTAATTGAAGGAGGAGTTGCAATGAGTGATGCGGGTCAGGCCATAGATGAGCTGATTGAGGTAATGGACCGGCTGCTGGGACCGGAAGGTTGTCCTTGGGATCGGGAGCAGACCCATGAGTCCCTGATACGTTATCTGATTGAGGAAAGCTACGAAGTTATTGAAGCTATAAACGAAAAGGATATGCATAAACTGCGGGAGGAACTGGGAGACTTATTATTACAGGTAGTCTTTCATACCGCCCTGGGTCGAAAGGAAGGATATTTTGACTTCAGTGATGTAGCTGCCGGAATAAGCCGAAAAATGATAAAGCGCCATCCTCATGTCTTCGGAGATGCCAAGCGGCTGGAAACCGGGGATGATGTTATGGAGGTCTGGGAGGGATTTAAGCGTCAGGAAGGCAAAAAATATCTCCTGGAGGGTATACCCAAAAATCTGCCGGCCCTTATGCGGGCCCAAAAACTTCAAGAAAAAGCAGCCCGGGTGGGCTTCGACTGGCCTTCTGTGGATGGAGCTGTGGAAAAGTTCAAGGAAGAAGTGGACGAGCTGGGTCAGGCTACGAATAAGAAAGAGGAAATAGAAGAATGGGGCGATATTTTCTTTGCTCTGGTAAATGTTGCCCGTCTGCAAAATATAGAACCGGAGCAGGTGCTACAGGCCAGCAATGACAAGTTTACCAGGCGCTTTAACTACATAGAGAATCAAATTAAGAGCCAGGGTAAAGATTTCCCGGAGGTGAGTCTGGAAGAAATGGACTCTATATGGGAAGAAGCCAAGACTAAAGGGCTATAAAGACAGGGAAATAAAGATTAATTTATATCTTTTCACCGGGAAAAGAAGGATAATCTCGGCAAACAGCGAATAAGCCAGTTAATACACGTTTAAGGAGGGATACATGATTGAATAAAACAGATCTGATAGCTCACGTAGCCTCAAAGGCCGATATGACTAAAAAGGACGCTGAGCAGGTGGTTAACGCTTTTTTTGCAGCGATTGAAGATGCCTTAAAGGTCGGAGACAAAGTGCAGCTGATTGGTTTCGGCACATTTGAAGTAAGAGACCGCCAGGCCAGGAAAGGGAGAAACCCTCAGACCGGAGATGAAATTGACATTCCGGCTACCCGGGTTCCTGCTTTCAAGGCTGGTAAAGCATTAAAAGACTCTGTAAGTTAAAATGCGTTTGGACAAATATCTTAAGGTGGCGCGTATCATCAAAAGACGTACCGTTGCCAGAGATTTTGCGGCCAATGAAAGAGTTTTGATCAATGGGAAAATGGCCAAACCTTCCAGTGAAGTAAAAAAGGGAGATATTATTGTACTCCAGATAGGAGACAAAAGTACCACTTTTGAAGTACTGGACATAAAGGAAAATGTAAAGGCCACGGAAGCTAAAAATTTATACCGCATAGTAGAATAAAGCCAAATAAGGGGGACGTCCCTTCGGTGAGCCGACACTGGCCCACTGAAGGGACGTCCCCTTATTTATCACTAATCTGCTGACCTCCCCTCCTATATTCCAAAACTTCAGTCATAAACCCCCTATGCGGTTGCATATTGTTAAATAGCTTAAAGAAGGAGGCGGGTACCGTGGCAGACCATTCCTTGACTCTGGTAAACCGAAACAATATGCAGCTCAGCGGAATCAAGAATGTAAATACCTTTGACGAAGACGAAATAATTTTGGAAACTGAATTAGGTTACCTTTGCATTTTGGGACAGGAACTTCATGTCAGCATGTTAAACCTGGAACAGGGAAAAGTAGCCCTGGAAGGTACGGTTAACAGTGTGGAATATAGAACTCAGGGAACTGACATCAAAACTAAAGGAAAAAACATCCTTAACCGGCTGCTGAAGTAACCTTTGATCTGGTCACGCCTGCTGCCGGGCCAGGTGAGAATGCCGTCGGCAAAGGTTAAGCAACCCGGTTCGGGTCCAGAAAATTTATTTTTTGCCGCCTGATGCGGAAAGTTAACTACCGGGTCCGGGAAGTATAATCAGTTGCATTTACGGGACAGACGGTTAAGGCAATTGAGCTGAAGCTGCCTGTTTCATGGCTGCGGGATAGACGATTCCATAAGGCATTTCCTGAAAGCAGCCTATGTCAAGGGAGGAGGCTTTTTTGACCAGTTTACTGGGACAGCTGGAAACCTTTATCTTGACCCTGATACTGGGTTTAGTTACCGGGACTATCTTTCACTTCTACCAGACTGTCATCCGGGCCGTCCGGCTATCACGCTACGTATTATATGTGCTGGACTTTTCCCTGTGGATAATTATCATTGTTCTTGTCTTTTTAAGCATGCTGTTTATCAACCAGGGAGAAATGCGGATTTACGTTTTTATAGCCCTGTTTTTGGGAATCCTCATATATTATCGCCATTTTGCCCGCCGTATTGATGCCGGTGTATTCAGGGCAGCCGATGCAACTATCACCGTCTGTGCCGCCTGTTGGCGGGGAAGTAAAAAAATGTTTTCCTGGATGGGCCGACAGCTAAGCCGGCTCAAACCCCGACCGGAAGAGCCGCCGCCTGATTCCCCTGATTAAAAAAGCTCAGATCCGATCTGGGGGATTACACGGTTATGGCAGCTATTTAATAAATTTCCCTAAAAAAGAAGGATTTGTTTTGACTCTTCCCGAAGATAAGTTATACTAAATTTGTCCACAGATTGTGGAAAAATTGTGGATAGAGTTGTTAAGGTTATGCATATTGAGATCCGGGGAGCCGAAAAACTCAGCTTCAGAGAAAGACAAGTAGTGGTGATGAAAGAAATGGGTAAAAGCACGGAAGAGATATCCAGAACTCTTAAAATAAGTGCCAGCACCGTTGCTACTCTTTATAATCGTGCCCGTTCCAAGGGGTATGAAGTGGTTATCGTGCTTCCGGGTGATGTGCTTGGTCTCTTTCAGGAGGAGGTTGACGATAATGAGCAATAAACACGGTAGATCTCCCCTTAAATTAGTTTTGGCCGGGATAATGGTGGTGGTGCTGCTCCTGCCCATAGTCCCACGGATAAAAACCATATGGGATTTGAATCACCAGATGGAGCAGCTGGAGAATCAAAAAACTGAATTGCAGTCGGTCAACCGGGATTTGGAAGAAGAACTGGAGCAAGCCAGTTCCATGGCTACGGTAGAAAAAATTGCCCGTGAGCAACTGGGTATGGTGAAGCCGGGCGAAACTCGCATAATTGAAGTTCGGCCTTAAAAACCGGGTATAATGATATGAAAACCAAGGTTGATGTTGACTAGTTATCTGGCATTTAATACAATTAATCTAGCATATATTGAGGGGGACATCATTTTCTATGCCTATTGAACAAAGCAATATCAAACCTGGTGATCTGGTAGAAGGCAAAGTTCAAGGAATTACCAATTTTGGAGCTTTTGTTGAACTGCCGGGCGGATCGGTTGGACTGGTGCATATTTCGGAAATAGCAGATACCTATGTCCGCAATGTAAAGGATTTTATTCAGGAGGGTGATACGGTTAAGGTTAAGGTACTTAATGTGGACGGCAAAAAAATTGGTTTATCAATTAAACAGGCTGCGGTTCGAGAGAATAAACCACCTGCCAAACCCCCAGTCCGCAACCGCGCTACAGACAGGTATAGAAGCAATACCCAGCCAAATAAGGCTCCCATGGGCGAGCTCAGCTTGGATGATAAAATAACCAGGTTTTTAAAGGAAAGCGACGAAAGGATGCAACCCCTCAAAAACCGGATGGAACCCAAAAAACGTAATCGCTTTGTATAAAGAGATCAGGGCAAGCAAATTGTTAGAAAGGCCATGTTTTATTGAAACATGGCCTTTTGGGACGATTAGGCCTGAATGCTTTTGGCCCCGAGTTTTATGCCGGGTTTGGCATTAACCCGGCATGGCCCGAAAGATCGCAACCAAGAATGAAAATAGTCCTACGGTTTCGCTAGTTTTTTGACGCGGAATTCAGGGAATTCAGAAGGAAGGACGCGGAAGAAAACTTTAAAGTCCGCTTATTCCCTTAAAAGATTCCGCGGTTTCCGCGTCTAATAAATCTGCGTAATTTGCACCCTTAATTGCGAGTATAACGAGTATCAGTTGTCCTCGAAGAGGGCGTCTATGTTCTAATTAGCCTGCTTCTTACCCAAAGGACTTGGCCAGTTCCGGCAGTACTTCCTTGAGATCAGCCACCATGGCGTAATCAGCCATCTGCAGAATGCTGGCGTTTTCATCCTTGTTTACAGCCATTATGGTATCAGCGTCACGTATGCCTACCGTGAACTGCACCTGTCCGGATACACCCATTATTATGGCCAGCCGGGGCTTGCATATCTTACCTGACAAACCCACTATCCGGTCTTCCGGGAACCATTTTCTATCAGTTGCCACCGGCTTCGAACAGGCTATCTCGCCTCCCAGGCTTTTAGCTATTGATTCAGCCCAGTGCAAATCCTCTTCTTCCATGCCCTGGCCGACGATCACCAGGATCTCGGCTGCTCCTATGTCCACCGTGTCTCCCGTTTTGGGTCGGCCTGCAATCACTTTCAAAGGTGATGCTGCTGCTGTGATTTCCAAATCCTGGATGCTGCCGCCTTCCTTAGCTGGTGCTGCTTCAAAAGAACGTGGCGCCAGGGCTATGACCTGCCGCTTACTCTCTATCTGCTGGGTGGCAATAACCGACCCGCTCAAAGCATTCCGGCGGCACTGAACTTTTCCGTCCACCACTGCCAGGCCGGTTACGTCAGTCAGGCAGCCGGCCTGAAGTTTTTGCGCCAAACGGCCGGCGAGTTCTTTGCCCCGGCGGTTGGAAGCCAGAATCACAATTGAGGCATCCAATTTTTCTGCTGCCTGCTCCAGCGCTGCCGCCACCGAGGCGGTATCAGCCGGATTAATGTTCTCATTTTTTATATGGAAGGTTGCGGTTCCCTTACTTGCCATTTCAGCTGCCTGTTCATCATTGTTAAGGCAAAGTCCTTTTACTTCTGAAGAACAGCCCTGAGCCAGAATTCCGGCTGCGGTGAGCAGCTCTAGGGCTAAAGAACTCTTTTCGCTGTATATCAATATCGCTGCCATATTTTATTACCTCCCTATAAATCCATTGGCCTGTAAAGCTGCCACCAACTCACCTGCACTGTTAAGAAAAATCCGTTTGCGATCGGTTTCCGGCGCCAGGGCACTCAGGGTCATGACGGTCTTTTCCCCTGACAGTTCTATATCCAGATCGCCTAATCCCAATATCTCTTGGGGTTTTCTGCCTGCCTTCAATATCTGAGTAACGGAAGGAATACGCGGCTCATTGCTGTCACCCAGGATACTCACTGCGACGGGCAGCTGTACCTCCAGCAATTCTTCTTCGTCTTCCAGCTGGCGGGTGATTTTAGCGGTTTGGCCCTCCAACAGAATCGAGCTGGCGTATCCTACCTGAGGAAGCCCTAAGAGTTCAGCTACCCGGGAACTTACTTGCCCGGAGTAATTATCACTGCTGCCTTCTCCGAACAGCAATATCCCTACATCATCCATCTTTTTTACAGCCGCGGCCAGCACGCCGGCAATCTTTTCGCTCTCAAGATCATTAAGCTTATCGTCTATCACTAAACAGGCTTCATCTGCTCCTATTGCCAGGGCTTCCTTAACTGTTTCCTCAATCTCCTCATTCCCTGCGGATAATACAATTACATTGCTCTGGCTGGACTCTTTCAACTGAACCCCCGCTTCCAGGGCATTTTTATCGATTTTCCCAATAGTATAGGATACTCCTTCCAGGACGGGCTCGCGATTCCTTATCCTAATCTGCTGTATATCCGGCACCTGTTTGATAGCCACCACTATATTCATTCTCTTTACCCCCTTGTATAAAGTTTATGATTGTTCTTATATTCATCCCTGTGCTCATATATTCATCACTCTCCTCCCTAGCTTTATAATACCTGATATCTCAGACATACCCAGGTATTTTTTATAGAAAAATCCGCGCTTTGGGACCGACTGGGACTGGGTATACATCCCGCAATGAGCACCGCAGTCGAAAGGGGCGATGCCCCACTTATACCATATTTTGGATCGACAAAGGAATAATTATTTTTTATAATAACTGCATGTGATTGAGCCAAGAAGGCTTGATTGATCAATAAAATTGTTAAAGCTGTTAAATCGGATATTTAGATAAGTTAACCACGAAGGTTGAAAAAACCCGCAGTAGCTGGGGTTTCTTCCTGCGTGGTTTTTTATTTGAAAGGGTAAAGTGATAGCTATGATTTTTTACGTATCTATTTGGACATGTGATATCAGCTATGAGAAATTTTTGCTGGATTCATCTTAATAAACAATATACAGAAAACAAATCAAAAAATCTTAATTGAGAGAGGGAATAAGAAAAAATGAAGAAAAAGCTGGCTTTAATACTAATGTGCTTACTGCTGGTTTTATCTGCGTCCGCTTGCTCCAATAAAGGAGAAAATGCTCCGCCGGCCGGCTCCAATAGGCAGCAATCTTCTGCCGCCATAACCTTTAGCGATCTGGCCGGACGCAGGATTGAGCTGGAATTCCGGCCCGAAAAGTACATCGTAGCCAACTATATTGCCAACTTTCTCATGGTCGGCGGGGCCGAAAGCCTGGACCAGGTAGTGGGCATGACTTTCGACGGCTGGGAAGATACCCGATTTGGTGAATATACCGTATTTACCCAGGCCTTTCCCCGTATGCTGGGCGGTGAAGGCGGGATTACCAGTATTGGGGGCTATCATGACGATATTTTAAATGCGGAGCTGATCGTTTCGCTGAAGCCGGATATTATTCTGATGAGCAATTCGCAATTTACCGCCAACAACCAGAGCATCGCCGCTTTTGAAGCTGCCGGGATCAAGGTTGTCGTGCTGGACTATCACGCGCAAAAGCTGGAGAACCACAGCAGAAGCACGGAGATATTAGGGAAGCTGCTGGGCCGGGAAAAAGTCGCCCAGGAGCAGATTGACGCTTATGTCCAGGCTATCAATGATGTCAAAGCGAGAATCGCCGCCCTGCCTGCCGAAAAAAAGCAAAAGAAAGTCTATGTGGAACTCGGCAACAAAGGGGTGGGGGAATACGGTAACAGTTACGGCAATTCCATGCTTTGGGGAGGAATTATCAACAACCTGGAGGCCAAAAATCTGGCAGGAAACCTGCAAGCCGGTTATGCCCCGCTGGATAAGGAATTAGTCCTGACTTCCGATCCGGACACCATTTTTATCGGCGGTTCCATCTGGTCCGGGGACACCAAGGGCGACCAGATGCGAATGGGATTCACCGTTGACGAAAATACGGCGCAGGCGCGCCTGAAAGGTTTTGCCCAAAGACCGGAATGGAAGAACCTGACTGCGGTCAAAAATGGCGAAATTTACGGCATTGACCACGGCAGTCTGCGCAATATGATTGATTATACCTTTACCCAGTATATGGCCAAGGTGATTTATCCCGATCTGTTTAAGGACCTGGACCCGGAAAAGACCATGAACGACTACTATGCCAAATATCTGCCGGAGTTAAAATATACCGGAACCTTTATGATTAAACTGAAATAGCCCTGAATTTGGAGATTCCAGGGAAATTTCCCCGGGTAATGGCTTCCTTGGAGGCTTGGTTGAACAACAATTTAAAAAGGAATTTATAATTTTGCAGCAAAATAATCCTGTCTGTACAAGTATCTATACGGATATTAATAAAAGCCGGATTATCATCAGCCTCTGTTCCCTGGCGGCACTTTTCCTGGCGGTAATTGCCGATTTGGCCGTGGGTTCGGCTAATATCGGCGTCCAAGCCATCTTAACGGCCTTGTGGGCAGGTCCCGGTGCGCAAACCGTTAACACCGTCGTGCTGTGGGACATACGTCTGCCCATGACGCTTACCTGCATTTTTGTAGGGGGCTCCCTGGGCGTAGCCGGCCTGCAGGTTCAAACCATTACCAATAATCCGCTGGCAAGCCCGTATACTCTGGGGATCTCGGCCGCCGCCAGTTTTGGGGCGGCTATTTCCATCACCGTGGGCTTTGCCGTCGCCGGCTATTTATGGCTGGGGACTTCCCTCTTGGCGTTTTTATTGGCCATGCTGGTTTCCATGTTGATCTTCTTTATGGGAAAGCTCAAAGGTATGTCCACCACCACTTTGATTTTAACCGGTATCATTATGAACTTCTTTTTTTCAGCCTTGCAGCAGTTTCTGCAATACCGGGCCTCCGCTGAAATTGCCCAGGTCATTTCCAGTTGGACTTTCGGCAATCTGGCCCGTTCCACCTGGACCAGCGTTGCCGTCAATGGGGTGATGCTGGTGTTCGGTTCACTGCTGCTGTTGGGGTGGTCGTGGAAACTGACGGCCTTGAGCGCCGGGGAGGAAAGGGCCTATAGCCTGGGGATCAATGTGGAAAAGCTGCGTTTCGGCGTGTTTGTGATCAGTGCTTTTTTGATTGCGGAAGCGGTGGCCTTTATCGGCACCGTGGGTTTTGTGGGATTGGTCGCTCCCCATTGCGCCCGCCTTTTGCTGGGAGAGGACCAGCGGTATCTGCTGCCTCTCTGCGCTTGCTTCGGCGGGCTGCTGATGCTGCTTTCTTCCGTGGTATCCAAACTGATGTCGGTGGGTTCCATGCTGCCGGTGGGAATTGTCACCTCCATCGTCGGGGTCCCGTTTTTGTTTGTTCTTTTGTTAAGGTATAAAGGGTAACCGAAAAAGCCGTGGATAACCCGATGGATAAAGCCTGTTGGCGTTATTGAACAGAAAGGAACGAAACCATAAAATGCTGCAGCTCAGTATTGAAAATTTACAGGTTAAATACGGCAGTCAAGTAATTATCGACCATGTTTCCGCCAGGTTTAACGGTGGAAACATGACCGCTGTCATTGGAAAAAACGGGGTTGGCAAAACAACCTTGATCAAGGCCATCGCCAAATTGGTCAGGCGCGGCGGTACGGTCCGCCTGTATGATGAGAAGCGGAACTATTCGAGCCAGGATATCGCCTATGTGCCGCAAATGGGCAACGCGGCAGCCCGCCTGACCGTATTTGAAATGGTGCTTTTAGGGCTGGTCAAAGATTTGCGCTGGAAGGTGGGAGAAGATCAAATCCAGGCGGTGACCGACGTTCTCACCCGCTTAAACCTGCTGGCTCTAAGCCAAAAACCGTTCCATCAGTTGAGCGGCGGGCAAAAGCAGCTGATTTTCATGGCCCAGTCTTTGGTCTCCCATCCCCGGGTATTATTGTTGGACGAACCGACCAACGCCCTGGATTTAAGGCATCAGTTGATCGTGATGGATCAGGCCCGAAGTTATACGAAAGAAACCGGGGCCATTACGATATTTGTGGTCCACGACCTGATGCTGGCCTCCAGGTACGGCGATAACATGATCCTGCTGGACGATACCCAAATCAAAACCCAGGGCCCGCCTCAGGAGGTGCTGCGGCCCGACCTGCTGGAAAGCGTGTATCATGTGAAGGTGGATGTGGAAAAAAACGGGCGGGGATATTTTAATGTGACTCCGATTGCCCCGATCTGAAGGAAGCAGGTTGCAAGAAACTGTAAAAGGATGGAACTGGGATAATAATGAAAAGGGGAGTTGAAGCGGAAATGAATACGGCGCTCGGAGTAATCCGAAAACGCTGGGATGACCACGCCCAATCTTATGATGACTTAAATCAGCAATATTCCGGAAGGGAATGGATGAAAGTATTGAAGACCTATTTGGGCCAAAATGAGGATATTGATGTGGTGGATGTGGGCGGAGGAACGGGTTTCTTGTCCCTGTACGCGGCCGGGCTCAGCTATAAAAGGTGCCATTGCGTGGATCTGTCCGCAGGTATGCTGGCAATCGCCCAAAAACATGCCGGACAAAACAATCTGAGCATCAACATTATCTGCAGTACCGCGGAAAATCTGCCCTTCCCCGACAACAGCGTGGATGCGGTTATAAACCGGTGGCTGCTATGGACGCTGCTGGAGCCTCAGGTTAGCTTAAAAGAATGGCGGCGGGTGCTGAAACCAAACGGGAGATTGCTGTGCTTTTGCACGGTGGGTGAAAATGAAAAGGATGCGCCGCAAAGCGATCATTACACCAAAGAAGTGGAAGATATCCTGCCTTTAAAATACGCTGTGAAAGAAACGCTTATCCGGGTATTACAGGAGGCGGGTTTTGTCGACGTGGAGGGGATCGCCTGCCCCCAGTTGCTTTCCCATGATCCCCAACGCCTGACCTGGTATTTAATAAAGGGGAGAAAGGAATAATCATGGAACAACGGCAAAGAATCAGGGATTACTGGAATCTCAGAGCGGAGGGATTTTCTCTCAGCAATATTGATCAACTGAAAACCGACCAGAAAGATATCTGGCTTGACCTGCTCCAACGCTATGCGCCGGCCCAAGAAAAATTGAAATGTCTGGACGTGGGCTGCGGGCCCGGTTTTTTGGCCATATTGCTGGCCCAGTGCGGACACCAAGTTTTTGCGGTGGACTATACGGAAAATATGCTGGAATACGCTCAAAAAAATGCGCAGGCCGTAAATGTGCGGATTCGCCTGCAGCGGATGGATGCCCAAAAGCTGCTCTTTGAGGACGAGAGCTTTGATTACATTGTTTCCAGGAATCTTACCTGGAATCTGGAATATCCGGAAGAAGCCTATAGAGAGTGGCTGCGAGTGCTTAAGCCCGGGGGCAGGATGGTTAATTTTGACGGCAACCATTGCCTTCATCATCATCATGACCTTTACCGGGAATACAGAGAGTCCGGCGCCTATATTGATCCCCACAAAAAGGAATTTGTCAAAGATGTGGATCTGCACATCATGGATGAAATCTCTAAAAAATTGCCGCTAAGCCGCATTGAGCGCCCGGCCTGGGATACCGCCTTCTTTATCGGCGCCGGGGTGAAGAAAATAATCCTGGATATTGAAAGAGCCGTATTCGTCGCCCCAAGCGATCAAAGAAAAAAATCGGTGATAAAGAGTTTCTGTATCTGTGTGGAAAAATAAAAGACGGCGGGAATGGCTGATTATTATCCGTTTCGAACGCTTGGTACCCAAGAATGAACCCGCCCCCAATCTCAGGAGAAACTCGCGGTG
>ENA-UOOE01000250-UOOE01000250.1-fermentation-metagenome-genome-assembly--contig:-NODE-250-length-57667-cov-29.643807_pt1 | contig 57667 bp, 49 predicted proteins | sample MGYA00245776_ERZ724021 | MGnify/ENA primary metagenome ERZ724021 (study PRJEB28704, sample SAMN03018321) | fermentation metagenome | biome: anthropogenic terrestrial biome; feature: soil; material... | reverse complement strand
TTGAAAGAGTTAACAAGTCCAGCTTCTTATTGTCCGCTTAGGCTTGACCAGATCACTATGTTCAGGATGACATACTATTAGTTTATTGTGGTGCGGACATCGCGTGATAATTCTGAGCCTCAGCGAAGAATCTTAAGATCCTTCGGCTTTGCCTCAGGATGACATTCGCAAAGTTCATTATGCAAAACTCTCATAATAATTTTTTTCGTTTTTGCAAAAAAGCAAAAAATAAAAAACATTTAATTACAAATTACGATTGCATGTGCTATTATAAATCTGTCAAAACATGTTTTCGCGCACAAAAGCGTATATAATGATTTATTCTGTCGAATCCGCATTAATGGGGGATTTTTGTATTGAGTGACGGGGCCGGGCTAATTGTAAATGCAAAAGGAGTTCGACGTAAAGTATTAATCATGGCTTTTGGGCTATTGATTATTATCATGTCGTTTACCGGTCTTGTAAACTATATGACATTTGCGGACAATTATAATAATTCGCTGGTAAATACTTATTCTGTTGCCGGCAATGAATCGGTAAGAAAAATAGAATATGCTCTTCATTATGGCAAACCCATAGACAATTACTATGGGATGAATGAAACCTTGCAGGAATTAAAAGATGTTATTCCGGAGCTGGAACAGGTAAATATTGTTTCCCCCGCGGGTGACATTTTATACGATTTAAACGGTTTTGTCACAGACAGCCGGCTGCCCGATGAATTAATAAAGGCGGCGGTATTTCAGGAGGGTACGGTTAACCCAAATGTAAGCTACCGCTTTTATGAAAAAAAAGCTTATTTATTCATCAGGATCAATGACAGTCATTCACACCAGGTTGCAAGCCTGGTCATGATTTTTCCCCAGACCTTCCTATTATTCAACAGTCAGTTCACCCTCAGCTTATTCGCGTATCTAGCCGTTATTGCCGCCATCGCGTTAGCTATCTTAGCTATAATCTTATTTAAGACCAAATTCATAAAACGGGATAATTTTATAGATCAGAAAAAGGTAATGGCCGCCTTCATTACTGTTATGGGGATAGCCCAGCTTGCCTATGGAGGTCTGAACTATTATCTTTTTAAACATGCCTATATAGACATGGCCTTGACCAGTAAAGAATTTATCGAGGATATAGTAGAAAAAAATATTGCCGGCATATATTCGAAAGGACTCAGTCTGAAGAATATCCAGGGCCTTGATAAATACCTGGATTCAATTAACCACAGTCTACCGCAAATCGAAGATATTACTTTAGTTCCATCACAGGCAACCAATCCAACCAACTTTACACCTCCGGCCACAGTTCATGCTGTCGTTTCCAATGACTACATTCACCATGCCATGGTTAACATCCTTTTAGATATATTGACGGTTTTGGTCATCTCTATATTTTTCATGATTGAGATGACTTTGCTGTTTATAATTATCCTGACCCGAAACAACCATGGAGAACGTCAGCCCGCCGGTTCCGATATCAGAACCAGCCACGGACTGATAAGATCCTTAACCTACTTTGTTAACCTGTGTGCTTGCATGTCGCTTACCTTTGTTCCTATCGTTATGAGTCAACTTTATAAGCCCTTGCTGGGATTGTCCAAAGATGTGGTGCTGGGTTTGCCTTTGGCGGCTGAGATGCTGGGGGGGATACTGGCTATCGTCTTTGCAGGGTGGTGTATTAACGAACAGGGATGGCGTAAAATTATGTACCTGGGTGCACTGCTCCTGGCCGCAGGTAACTTATTATCAGGACTTAGCGCTAATGCGTTCCTCTTTGTTCTCTGCCGGGCGACGGCAGGGTTTGGATTAGGTTGTATTATGATGGTCATACGCAGTTTGGTGGTATCATTGCCGGAAAATAACTCGGCCATTGCAGAATTTAGTGCCGGCTCTATTGCAGGCTTGAACTGCGGTGCGGTTATCGGCGGTATGCTGGCCGATCGAATCGGTTATGATGCTATATTCTATATGGCGGCCATCGCCGTGATAATCCCGTTTATTTTTGTTAACCGCCTGATGACCGGATTTGAAATCGAAAAGCGGGAAACCAGCGACATTTCTGCTCCGGCCAAGTTCTATAACTTTATTGCCGATAAAAAAGCCATCATCTTTCTTCTGTGCATATTTATTCCCTACTTCATTAGCGGCGCATTTCTGGATTACTATTTCCCCTTATTCGCTGCCAGTAATGATCTGTCCCAGAGTGACATAAGCAGGGGTTTCCTGCTCAATGGCCTTTTCATAATTTATTTAGGACCGGTTCTGACCAGATATGCGGTCAGAAAATGGGGGGACATCAATGGGATGATCGTTTCCATGTTCATTGTGGTTGGGGGACTGGGAACCTTTATGTTATTTGGCACAGTCCCGGCTGCCTTTATAACTGTTATTTTGTTGGGTATTGCCGAAAGCTTTGGGGTTTCCATGAAAACTACCTATTTTTTGAATTTAAAAGGTATTGCAGATTTGGAAATTAATAAAGGCATGGCATTTTTCAGTGTTATGGTCAATTTTAGCAGGATGGCCGGACCAATTCTTTATGGTATGGCCTTATCTCTGGGCGCCAGAATGGGGGTGGGACTTATTTCCTTAGTAGTATTGATGCTGTTGTTGGTATTCATCTTTTTTACCAAGTTTGAGCCGGCACCCGGCAAAGCAACTGGTTAAAGGGATATCCCGGGTACAAATATTTCAAGGGAATAGGGGTCTTTTAGCATGAATCAAATGAAAAAGATAGTGTTTCTATGCCTGGTCGCGCTGTTTATGTTAGCGGGATGCGCCAGTAACGACCTGGCGGGGCAAAGGGAAAAAAGTGCGGGCAAGGGTAGCGACATTCTTATTGGCGTGCCTGTTCCTCTCGAATTTGCGAAGGAAAATACCAATTTTCTAAAAGGCTTGGAATTGGCGCAGGAGGATATAAACGCTGAAGGAATAAACGGTAAAAAGATCAAGCTGCAAATCGCAGATGATGGGGGGAATTTCAAAACGGCGGTGGATATCGCCCAGGAATTCAGTGAAAACACTCGTATGATGGCCGTTATTGGACATTGGTTTTCGGATATCTGCCTGCCGGTATCCACAATATACGAAGAAGCAGGTATGTTAACCGTAGTGCCCACTGTTTCCAATCCGGAACTAACCGAAAATGGATACAAATACATATTCCAAAATATCAGCAGTGATAAAATGATAGCCCGGACAATGTGTGCCTATGCCAAAAGCAAAGGTTATAAGAATATAGTGATCTGTTATGAGGAAAGTTCTTACGGCGAAAACCTGGCCAATGCGATAGAACAGGAGGCCCAGGCCAAAGGCCTCAAAATAGTGGATCGATGTTCGGGGCTGGTGACCGAAGAACAATTTAAAAAGTCGCACGATAAGTGGTCGGCGCTGGAATTCGATGCGGTACTGCTGGCTCTGGTTATGCCCGAAGGTGCAAATTTTATAAGCGAATTAAGAAATATGAACCAGGAAGCCGGCATTATATCTGCTGATGGACTGGATGTAGACAATTTTATTGAGGTACTGGGTCCTAAAGCCGAGGGCGTAGTTCTAACTACAACCTATAGTCCTTATAATAAAAGCCCTCAATTAAAACAGTTTATTAAAAAGTATCAGGATAAGTATAACCAGCAGCCTGATGTATGGGCAATTCAGGGGTATGAATCATTACAGCTTCTGGAGCATGCCATCAGAGAAACCGACAGTTGTTCCCCCAAAGTATTAGCAAATTATTTGCACAAGATGAAACCGTTTAATACCTTGTCAGGAGATATTACTTTCAACCAGTACGGGGAAATCGAAGGCAGAAATATTTACACCAAAGTAGTGGAAAATGGTCAATTCAGGTATGTTGATTAAAAATAGGTGGTGCCCCCTGCGGGTAGGGGGTAATTAGTTAAAGGAAGGTATAGATTCATGGAAGATAATAAACTTTTTAGAAAAGTATCACTGGATCGTTTATCTTCTCCGGAAGAACTTGATCAGCGTTTGACGGTGACCTCGCCCATAGGCTGGATAGCTCTGTTTTCAATCATTATTCTGATGGCTGCCGGTCTTATATGGGGGTTTCTAGGCAGCGTAGCGGATAAGGCGGTAGGCAGCGGAATTATTATTTCCAGCGGCGGTATTACCAGTGTTATTCATAGTGCCAATGGTCAGATAACGGATGTAACTATTCATGATGGCGATTATGTTAAAAAAGGCGAGGTAATTGCCCGGATAGACCAAACCCAGCTGATTACTGATATTAATAAGTACAAGCAGGACCTGGCCGCTGCCAAATCCATAGACCTGGATAATCTTCAGTTGAACAACAGCAAGCTGAATTTCAATGTCTATGGAAAAATTGGCGAGATTTACAAAGACTATGAAGCGGCCCAGGCTAATCTGAATACCCAAAGGACATATTACGATACGCAGAGAAAGCAAGCCGAATATGAATTGGAGCAGGCCCGGATTCAATACAATGCCAGCCTGGACACGTTTAATAACAATAAAGCTCTATATCAGGCGGGTGCCCTTTCCAAATCTGCATTTACTGATTCGGAACGTGAGTTGGAAGTTAACGAGCTGAATTACAATACCAAGAAACAGAATTTGAATCAACTATCCTTATCCCAGCTTCATGAGGCCGAGGTTAATTTTGCAGCCCAGAGACAATGGCTCAAAGATACCATTGCTGTGTCCATAATCGATCTGGAAAATAACATCAAAAAAATGCAGAGAGATTTGGTTAATAACAGTGAGGTAGTAGCCAGCGTATCTGGCCGTGTCCTGGAGATGAAAGTTAAAAAGGGCGACATCGTACGGGCCGGAAGCGTAGTTTGCACGATATCAGAAGAAAAGGCCCAAACCGATACCCTGGAAGCTGTTATCTATGTTCCGGCCGAACAGGGGAAAAAGATTATCCCTGGTATGGAAGTGAATATTTCGCCCACTACAGTTAAAAAGGAAGAGCACGGGTTTATGCTGGGAAACGTGGTCTCTGTTTCGGAATATCCGGCCAGTGCCCAGAGAATGATGTTGACTCTGGGTAATAGTGAACTGGTAAGACAGTTGCTTGGTAATGGCGCCCCGATAGAGGTCAGGGTCAAGCTGGTAATGGATAGCAGTACTCCCAGCGGCTATAAATGGTCGACTTCCGAAGGGCCTCCGATTGTAATAGATGACGGGACATCCTGCCTGGGTGAAGTAAAGGTGGCCGAAAAGAGACCGATCAGCATGGTTATACCTTTTATTAAGAAAATTCTTCCTATCTAAATCTTGGATTGGATTTGAGGTGATAGATTTGCAGACAATGCCCAACCGGAAAAAAGTACCCTCCATTTTGCAGATGGAAGCAGTGGAATGTGGTGCGGCATCACTGGCCATGATTTTTGCTTACTATAAAAAATTTCTTCCCCTTGAAAAGCTGCGGGTTGATTGCGGTGTTACCCGTGATGGGGTCAAAGCCAGCAACATTCTTAAGGCAGCCCGGAGATACGGTTTTGAAGCCAGGGGATTTAGGAAAGAACCGGCCCAGTTGATGGAAATGCCGCTGCCGGCTATTATCCACTGGAATTTTAACCATTTTGTGGTTCTGGAAGGATTTCACCAGGACAAGGTATATATCAATGACCCTGCCAGTGGCCCGAGGGTTATTTCTGAAGAAGAATTTGATTTGGCCTTTACCGGCGTAGTTTTGACTTTTGGGCCAGGTCCTGAATTCAAACCGAGCGGCAAAAAGAATAGTTTTTTGGATTCTTTAAAAGACTGGCTCACCGGGTCCCGAGCCGCCATAACCTATCTGGTGATACTGGGGTTGCTAATGGTGATACCGGGTTTGATCGTTCCTGCCTTCAGCAAGATCTTTATTGATGATGTTTTACTGGGAAGCAAACGTGAATGGCTTAAACCTCTGCTTTGGGCTATGGGGGCGGTGGTAATTTTACAGGCGGTATTGACCGGATTGCAGCAGCATTACCTGTTGAAAATGGAAACCAAAATTTCCATAAGCAATGCCGGCAAATTTTTCTGGCATATCTTCCGGCTGCCGGTCGAGTTTTTTCAGCAGCGCTCGGCGGGGGATATTTCCAATCGTATGCAAAGTAATGACGTGGTAGCCGCCTTTTTATCCCGGGAATTGGCGGAAACAGCCATAGGCTTTTTGACTATCGCATTTTATTTGGCCGTTATGCTGCAATATAGTGTAGGTTTGACCATCATTTCATTATTAACCGCTTTAGCAAGCATTGCTTACCTATATTATTCATCCAATAAAATTGAGACTTTAAATAAAAAACTGTTGCAGGACAAAGGCAAGGTCATGGGATTTTCCATATCCGGCTTATATATTATTGAAACCTTGAAGGCATCAGGGTCGGAATCAGATTTTTTTGCCAAATGGTCGGGCTATCATGCCAAAGAGATAAATGCCCAGCAAAGTCTGGGTAAAACCACCCAGATATTGTTCCACCTGCCGGAATTCCTGTCTCAGTTTGCTGATGTGATTGTTTTGTTTGTGGGAGGCCTCATTATTATCAGCGGCAACCTCACCATCGGGTCATTGATTGCTTTCCAGGGCCTCCTGGCTAACTTTATGAAGCCTGTCAGCGGGATAACGCAAATGGGTATGCAGATGAAGCAAGTACAAGGAGATATTAACCGCCTGGAAGACGTTTTTAAATACAGTATTGACGAAAATGTCAGCCGGGAAGTGGAGGTAGAAAACGAAGAAGACGCTTATAAAAAGTTAGAGGGTTATATCGAAGTAAAGGATTTAACCTTTGGGTATAACCCCTGGGACCCGCCCTTGATCGATAATTTCAACCTCACCCTTAAGCCTGGCGCACGGGTAGCCCTGGTCGGCGGTTCCGGCAGCGGGAAAAGCACGGTAGCCCGGTTGATTTCAGGAATTTATAAGCCCTGGTCAGGAGAAATATTGTTTGACGGAGAAAGCAGAGAGAATTTGCCGCGCAACGTTATTGTTAATTCCATGGCGGTAGTTGATCAGGATATAACCATGTTCGATGGGACCATTAAGGAAAATCTAACCATGTGGGACAGCACTATTTCAGAATTCAATATTATTCGGGCGGCCAAAGATGCCTGTATCCATGATGATATTAACATGAGAGACAAAGGTTATGACCATAAAGTAAGTGAAGGCGGAACCAATTTCAGCGGCGGGCAGAGACAAAGACTGGAAATCGCCCGGGCTTTAACCGGAAATCCTTCCATTTTGATCCTTGATGAAGCAACCAGCGCTCTGGACGTCCATACGGAAAAAGTGGTAGACGAAAATATTCGCCACCGGGGCTGTACCTGTGTAATTGTAGCCCACCGGCTGAGTACCATCCGAGATTGCGATGAAATCATTGTTATGGAGCGGGGCAAGATTGTACAACGCGGTATCCATGATGAACTAAAGAATGTTGAAGGGCTTTATGCACAACTGATTAGTGCCTAAATAACCCGCAAGAGGAGGTGAAAGCTTGAGTTTTATTAACCGTTTGCAATATGTCCGGATAAAAGCCGAAGGCAATAAACCTTTACTACTGACCGGCAGAAAAGGCTGGTTGGTTAAAGAAGGCAAAATAGACCTGTTTATTACCAGGGTTTTTGATGATCTTAGCACCGGCCGAAGAAATTATCTGTTTTCAATTCAAAAAGGAGATATTTTTCCGGGGTTGGACCCTTTAGCGGCAGAGGAAGGCAATTTCGGGTTACTGGCGGTAGGACAAACCGGTACTGAATTGGTGGAATTTGATCTGCACCAGTTCATGACCTTGACCGCTGAGAGTGAGCCCAATGAGAGCGCCGGCCTTTTAAAACGCTGGACTCAGCAGTGGAATTCTATAGGGAGCAAAACTGACCTTCAAATTGATGGGGACACTGCCTTAAATATTCAGCAGTTGGAGGATTTCAACACCAATGTTTTCCGACAGGCGCTGGAGCTGTTCCTGTCTGAAAAAAAGGAAGAAGTACTAAGAAACAAGCTGAAAGAAGAAAAAGACAAGTCCTTTATGCACAACGGACTGCTCCGGCTTATGAACACCCTGAGCTTAAAGGAAAAGGAGCAGCCAGAGACGGAAGAAATATTTATTGATAACTTGCTCTACCAAGCTTGTGTTGCGGTGGGAAAGGCCAAAAAGATAAGTATTGTTCCATCTTACGGGCTGAAAAAGAACCATTCGGAGTCAAAGGATCTTTTAGGAGAGATAGCCCGGGCATCCCAGATGAGGATCAGACAAATCATTTTAAAAGAAACCTGGTGGAAAGAAGATAACGGCGCGCTGTTAGCCTTTAAGGAAGCTGACGGGCAGCCGGTAGCATTACTGCCGCTCTCTCCGAGTAAATACGCTTTATATGATCCGGCCGATGGCAGTCAGGTGGTCGTGGACAGTACAGTGGCGGAAACGATCAAGGCGCAAGCTTATACCTTTTATCGGCCGCTGCCGGCCAAGGCTATTACTTACAAAGACCTGCTGCATTATTTGGCTGACAGCATATGGAAATCAGATGCCGCCGCAGTTCTGGTCATGGGCATATTAGGCGGCCTGTTAGGTATGCTGACCCCTATTGTGACCGGAATCATCTTTGACCGAGTTATTCCCGATGGCGAAAAGCTGTTGTTGATTCAAATCGGCTTTTTACTGATCGCTATTGCTATAACCAATTTTGCTTTTAGTTTGACCAGGGCCTTTGCCATGCACCGCATAGAAGGTAAAAGTGAGGCAGACCTGCAGGCTGCTGTCTGGGACAGGCTGTTAAGCTTGCCGGTACCATTTTTTAAAGATTATACCGCCGGCGAATTGGCGGGCCGGGCCATGGGCATCAGCCAGATCAGAAGTATTTTGTCGGGTGCGGTTGCCAATACATTAATATCAGGTATTTTCTCGGTGTTTTATTTTATCCTGCTGTTTTATTACAGCTGGAAACTGGCCCTTATCTGTACGCTGATCGTGATAGTTGTGATGGCGGTATCATTATTGTTCGGATTTCTGCAGATCAGTTATGAACGAAAACTAATCGACTTAAACAATACCCTGGCCGGTAAAATTTTTGGCCTGTTGAACGGTGTGAGCAAAATAAAAACCGCCGGAGCCGAAAAACGAGCTTTTAACAATTGGGCCCGGGATTTCAGCCGGGTTCGGGATGTTACCTATAGGAAAGAAAATCTGGGCAACAAAATGGAAGTTTTTAATTCCACGGTAAACATCATTGCCACCGGGATCATCTTTTTCGCCATGATAAAACTTAAAGGGGTAAACTTGGGAGCCGGCAAGTTTATTGCCTTTAATTCGGCATTCTCCAGTTTTTTAGGAGCAATGCTGGAAATATCCGGGGTCATTTTGCAGCTCAATATTATCAAACCTTTATATGAAAAAACCAGGCCGATCCTGGAAGCACTGCCTGAATTTGACCAGGACAAGGTCGATCCGGGTGAAATTGAAGGCAACATTGAGGTCAGTCATGTCAACTTCCGCTATCAGCCGGATGGACCGCTGATATTAAATGATGTGGTGCTGGAAATCGAAAAAGGCGATTATGTTGGCATTGTAGGACCGTCCGGCAGCGGGAAATCCACCCTCTTCAGATTGCTGTTAGGCTTTGAAAAGCCGGAAGCGGGACAGATTTATTACGACCAGCAGGATTTGGACAATGTGGACATTCGTGCTATCCGACGTCAATTAGGGGTGGTTTTGCAAAGCGGCCAATTAATGTATGGCAGCATCTATGACAACATTGTCGCGGCCAACCCCGGCCTGAACATAAATGATGCCTGGGCAGCCGCCCGCATGGCAGGTATGGAAGATGACATCAAAAGTATGCCGATGGGAATGCATACTATGGTGAGCGAAGCCGGCAACACCCTTTCCGGCGGACAAAAGCAAAGATTGCTCATTGCCCGGGCGATTATCTCGAAACCGAAAATCATTTATTTTGATGAAGCCACCAGCGCGCTGGACAATAAGACCCAGAAGATTGTCAGTGAAAGCCTGGATGGCTTAGGTGCTACCCGGGTGGTAATTGCACATCGTTTAAGTACCATTGCCAACTGCAATAAAATCGTGGTTATGGATCGGGGCCGGATAGTGGAATATGGCAGCTATCAGGAACTGTATGAAAAAGGCGGCTTATTTACCGAACTGGTGCAAAGACAACTGGCTTAGCCGGTAAGCTGGCAGGCCGGCCTGCAGGGTTGGCTATAAGTTTTGAAGCGGACGATTCGATTAAGTCTTCTTAAAGAGTAGAGAGGGTGCAATCAGTGTATAACATCAGCCGAATGATTACAGGAGAACAGTCTGATTTTATCTCCAGCCTATATAATGATTACTATGCCAAAATTTACAAATACACGCTTTATCGGGTAGGAGACCACAGTACAGCCGAAGATCTGGTCAGTGAAGTGTTTGAAAAAGTGTTGCTGAAGTATTACACCTATAACCCCAATAAGGCGAAGTTGAGCACCTGGATATTTGCCATCGTTAACAATACCATCATTAATCACCATAAAAAGAATCAGTATTGTGCGCAAACTGTGAACCTGGAAATGATGGATTCCAGGTATCGGCTGGATGATACCATTATCGAACAAGAATTAAAGGAGCATCTGCTCAAGTCCATAATGGCACTGGATGACCGCCAGCGAAATGTAATTGCGCTTAAATTCGGTGCCAATCTGACTAATCGTGAAATTGCCCAAATAATGGACTTGACGGAAAGCAATGTGGGAACCATTTTATACCGGTCTTTAAAGCGTTTGAAGGATATTTTAAAACAGGAAGTTTAGTCTGAATTGCGATTAGAGGTGTAACCGATGGCAGATAAACAAGAATTGGAATCCTTGACGGCGGCTATAGACAAGATCATAGCGGGGGAGCTTACGGTTTCATCCGAGGGTGAACCTTATGATGAACGCCAGGAACTGTTAAGGCTTGCTCAGTTGCTGGCCCGGGCAGATTTTCCTTACGAACCTTCCGACAAGATGAAAAAGTTATGGTCAGAGCTTCAGAACAACGGTCAATTGGAAGACGATGAACTGGATATGGTTGCCGGCGGGCTTAATTTGAATGCGGTCCTGGAGCAGGAAAAGAAAAAGGATCTTTAACGAAATCGCTTCTGTTTAGACCTAAAATATGCCGTTATTAGACTTAAGAATATTTTTACAAAAAAAATCAAAATAAAATGTGCTACTTTTTTTAGTCGGTTGTATAAGTAATTAGAAAAGTAAAACCGTAGGCCGGCTTGCGCCTAATGTCGGGGCCGTAGGGCAGGCTGCGGAATATGAGATTAACGAGGTGGGGCATGGTAAACGAACAATTGGCCTTTTTATATGATAACTGCTTTACTCACCATAAAATACTGGCCTGGAATGAGATACCTCCCGGGGATGAGCCGTTTGCCGAGGCCTGGGAAGAATACATACGCGACATACCTCGCCATGGCGCCCTGGCGGCACTAAGCACAAGACTGGTCCAACTGCGTTTCCCGGTTCAGGCAGGAATGAGCAGCAATCCCAATTACCGGTTGGCAACCAGAAGAGGGCTGCCTGTTAATACGATGAAAGAGGCAACCGGTACCAGGTTGGAACAACCGGCCGGACTAAAGGTTTACCTTTATCAAACCATGGCCGGCCGCATTCCGGTAATAGAAACGAGCAACCGCAATGATTTTGAGACCCTGGTGCGGGTATTTTCCCATCGCAATGAACCTGTCGATATTCCGGCTTCCATGGGAGCATGCATGATTAAAGGTTATAACAACTGGGATCGGGTGGCTAAATATAAACAAAAATGTTCCGATAATTTTGATTTTAATGAAATGAAAGCCCACCGGGAAATATACCAGGACGCTTTTCTTATCTTAACCGATAAAGAATATAGCGGGGTACCGGCAGAAGTGTTGGGACTGGAGGATGATGAATGGCGCAAGTTGTCAATGGTCATTCGCCGGGAACACGAAGCTACGCACTATTTCACGCTCCGCTTTCTGGGCTCAGCCCGGAATCACTTGTTGGATGAATTTATGGCCGACTATATGGGCATAGTTGCCGCTGCCGGCAGGTATCGGGCCGATTGGTTTCTCTGTTTTATGGGTCTGGAGAAATTCCCTGCTTTTAGATCCGGGGGAAGGTTGCTGAATTATTTGAAGAATTCGGAAATATCCGGGGAAGCCTTTGCAGAACTGAAATACCTTATCAAAAATGCCGCCGAGAATGTTGAGAAATTTGCTGATGAACATCACGAGGTTTATGCTCCCCAGGGAAAATATGAAATGCTTTTGCGCCTGTCCAAAACGAATTTGGTCAAGTTGGCGGCAAATGACATAGACCAGGAAATGTATTAATCAAGAGGAGGTGGTGGAGCTAAAGCTCACTTCCAATTACCAGATTTATAAGATGATTTTATGAAACGAAAGGAATGTTGTTATGGAACAGAAGTTAGCACAATTACAGGCCAAGATTGAAGCTGACAAGACTTTGGCCGAAAAGTTATTAAGTCAGGAAAATCCTCAGGATGTACAAAGCTTATTAAAAGAACAGGGACTTGATTTTTCCATCGAAGAAATCGATATGCTGAGACAAGCACTGGTCAGGGCTTTGGAAAAGAACGCCGGCGATGAACTTTCCGATGAAGATCTGGAGAATGTAGCAGGTGGATTTGCCATAACTGCTATTGTAGCTCTTATCGGAGCAATTGCCGGTGCGGTTTCCGTTGCAGGAGCAGTGACCGATCAAGCCGTTAGATCAAGATGGTAGTATGAAATAAAAAGGTCAAAAATGGAAGGGAGAATACATAATGGAAGAAAAATTTGCTCAATTACAGGCGAAGATTGAGGCTGACCAAAGTTTAGCGGAAAAACTGTTTAATCTGGAAACCGCAGAAGAGGTGCAAGGCTTTTTAAAAACAGAGGGATTGGAATTCAGCCTGGAAGAGATTAATTCGTTAAGAGATGCTCTAGTCAAGCTTGCCCAAAAAGGGGAAAATGGTGAGCTGTCTGATGAAGCCCTTGGAGATGTAGCCGGTGGAGTTGCTGTCACCACAGCATGTGCAGTCATTAGCGCAACTGCTGCTGCTGCCAACTTTACACACAATGCTACCAGAGGCAGATGGTAGAGTCTAAATAACTGTGAAAGCCATGAATCAGGTCAGCAATTAATGGTTCATGGCTTAATCCTCCAATATGAGGAGGTAAAATTATGCAGGAGAGATTGATAATTTACGATGGGAGAGGTTTTTATGGAAACGAAGGTTTTATCTACTCTTGAGCTTAACCAGTTGATTGCCCAAAAGGCCGGTGAAAATGAGGAATTCAGACTGGCACTGCTGAATGATCCAAAAGCAGCGCTAAATAAGGAATTTGAAGTTACATTTCCCGAGAACACAAAAGTTGAAGTCCATGTCGAAGATTTGAATGTGCTGCATCTGATAATTCCTGTTGCCAATACCGATGAACTGACCGATGACCAGTTGGAAGATGTGGCTGGCGGGGTTGGGCCAATGCCTGGCCTGGTATGCGCATATGGAGTAAGACCCCCTAGCGGAGGTATAGGCTGGCAATGGCCTCCTATCCAACCGAAGCCCGGTCGGTAAGAGCAGCATCCCGTAACATCCATTTATGGAAAGGTTAAACATAATGATAAATAAACCGCTGACAGCAGTCTGGGAAATAACCATGGGATGCAACATGAGATGCAAGCACTGCGGTTCCAGCTGCCATGATGCGCTCCCGGAAGAACTAACCACCGCAGAAGCCCTTAAACTATGTGATGAAATAGGGGAACTTGGACTTGAGTGGATTACCCTTTCGGGCGGCGAACCAACCACCAGGAAAGACTGGCATTTAATTGCCGAAAGGTTAACCCAAAACGGAGTGATTCCCAACATCATTACCAATGGGTGGCTTTTTAACGAGAAGACACTGGAGCAGGCCATTAATTCGGGAGTGGGAACTGTTGCCTTCAGTATCGATGGCCTGCCCAACACCCACGACTTCATACGCAGGGATGGTTCATACCGGAGAACCATGCAGGCTGTCGAGTTATGCCGCCGCCGGAACATTGACGTAACCGCTATAACAACTATAAACAAGCTGAACCTGGGCGAGTTGATGGAACTTAAACAGGAACTGGTGAGGCAGGGTGTCAGGGGTTGGCAGGTTCAGATGGGATTACCCATGGGAAATATGGCTGACCACCACGGCATGGTAATCGAACCTGCTGATATTGATACTGTAATCGATTTGGCTCACCAGTGCATGGAAGAGTCATCTATAAATGTAATGCTGGCAGACTGTTTCGGCTATTATAACCTGAAAGAAATGGAACTAAGTAAGAAACAATACGGCGGCGCATACTCCTGGCAGGGCTGTACGGCGGGAAAATACAGCTTTGGTATACTGCATAACGGTGATATCTTAGGTTGCACTTCCATAAGGGATAAACAATTTATCGAGGGCAATGTAAGAAATACCCCCTTAAAAGAAATATGGGAAGACCAGAATAACTTCAGTTGGAACCGGAACCTGAAGAAAGAGAACCTGGGAGGTTTCTGCCAGAAATGCCGGTTCGGGGACAGGTGCCTGGGCGGGTGCGCCAATTCAAAGCTTACCCTGGGAGGCAGTGTATATGCTGAAAATCGGTATTGTTCCTATAACCATGCCAATAAAGTAAGAATGAAGATGTTTGAACAGAAGCAGCCGGTCGGCGAGCTAATAGCCATGGGCCGTAAATATGCTCAAAAGGGCTATTGGCAGCTGGCAGAATCGGCTCTCAATGTTGCCATGCAGAGGAACGGTGCAGCCAGTGATATTGATTTGTTAAGTCTTTATGGCTACGTCAGTTTCAGGCTGGGTAATTATCAGGCAGCACTGGAAGCCAATGAAAAGGTGCTTGCAAGGGAGCCCAACGATGTTTATGCTCTCAAAGGGAAGGGTATTTGTCTCTCCCGCCTAGGTAGGTCAGAAGAAGGAATAGAACTATTACGAAAAGCCGTGTCTCTGACGGATGAAGCATTTATGGACCCCTATTTCGACCTGGCGGTCATATTGTCCGAAACTGGGCAGAAGAGCGAAGCCATTTCTGTAATTGAAGAGGGACGCAAGAAGTCGGAGCAGTTTAGAGCGCAAAGTGAAGCTTTATATCAGCAATTAGTGGGATAGTTGGTGTTTGTATTGAACGGTAATATTAAAAATTATCTCAACAGCGTTGCCGGTAATTTACCGCCGGAAATAGTTTCTGAAGCAACCTACCGCCAAATATATCAAACAGCTGCGTTATTCAGCGATTTTGCCGCCAGTGAATACATAATGGAGACTCATCTGAATACCGAAGCAGCCGAGGTGGATTTTTCCTTTCGTGTGTTGACGCAAGAGAAGACTTGTTTAACAAGCGGTTTGAAAAACAACTTTTCCACCCTGGCTGTGGAGGGGATCTGGAGGAAGATCGCCGACTTTGTGAATTTCTGGCCCTCCACTATTGGGGATATTTGGTTTGAGATGGATTATGGCGAATATGAAAAACCAATTCCGCAGCCCTGTTTTTTCTTTAATGCCAGTCAGATAAAAAAGGGTACTGAGGTGCAGGAGCAGCTTTTGTTTAATGCCCTCAAGCAGTTAATGGACATGGAACAGCTGGAATTACTATGGCCCAACCTGCAGGGGGTTACTAATCAGTTACCCCCTGAGGCGGGGTTGTTTCAGGTGGGCGTCATGCTGGCCAGAAATAATGACCGGGTGAGAATATTTACCGCGGAATTAACCCGGGAACAGGTAACGGAGTATTTGTCTGCCATCGGCTGGCAAGGGCCTTTTTCCCGGCTGACTGAATTATTCGAGCTGGTTCATTCTTTAAGCGACGGTCAGTACATCGTGGATTTTGATGTCACCCGGGAGGGCGTGTCCGGGAAAATCGGTATTAATTTCGGGCTGCAAACCAAAAAGATGCTGCCTTATTTCCTGGAGAAGCTGGTTACGCACCGGCTATGCACAGATACAAAAAGAAAGGGTATACTGGCATGGCCTGGCAGCCAGGGCAGTTTTTTGGGACCGGACTACGGTTATACCGCACTGATTAAAAACATATCACACTTTAAAATAGGCTGTTCACCGGAAGAAGATTTTAAGGCGAAGGCCTATCTTCGGGTAGAGGGGATTTATTTGAAAGAGTTGTTTAAGGTAAACGCTTCAAGGCAGTTTCCGGATGTGCAGCCGGAGACTAAAAGGGAGCAGCCGTGCTACAAAGAAATACAAAACGTTTTGAAGCAAATAGCCCAAAGGTCGATGCTGGACCAGGAATTTCGTGAGCTGTGCTTAAGGGATGGTCAGGCCGCCGTACAAGCCGTAAGCGGAAACGATAGGGCAATACCGGATATTCTATTTGTGGAAGAAGATCAAAAGAAGCCGGCAGATGATGGTCTGGTTTATATTCTGCCTCCGTTTCTTAAGCCATCGTGGCTGACCAGTAAATAAACCCGGGAGTGAAAGCTGTGACAGAAGAATCAACATTACCATTGTTTATTATTGAAGAACATCATGAAGCTTTTTTTATTTGGAATTATGGCTATTACCATGGGTTCATAAATCCTTGCGGCAATACCCTCTTACATGTGGATTCCCACGATGATATGGTCATTGCACTCCTGCAGTCATCAATTGATGAATTGGAAGATGATTTAAGCAGGATCTATGAATATGGATATAAAGAATTTGGCATCGCCAGTTTTATCATACCGGCCATTTACCGGGGAATAATCAATAACTATACCTTCTTATGTAAATATGATGCTTCGAGCGGAAAAAGGACTAACCGGTATGTGGCTTCCTATCAATCGGAAGGAAAGTTTTTCAAAACCGGAGAGATTAATCCGCTTTTCCGGCTGCAGCTGGAATCAGATGAAAACCCGTGGGGAGAATATCAATTTTACAGCTACCAGGAAATTGGTTTGGGCAGCAGCTTTGCGACCGGCCAGTCTCTGATACTGGATATTGACCTGGATTATTTCTCCTGTGACAATTCGTTATCATCAGCAGAAACAAAAATAGAGATAACTGCCGAGGCTTATCATGATTTCCAAAACAATAAATATCATCCCTTTAAAGTCATGCCGGCGGCAGCTTTGTCGGTAAGCCGGGAGCAAGACCGTTATTATCTGCATTATAACGAATGGCAGGAAGTAGCGGGATTGAAAAAGGTTGCCAGAGATGTTATTGATAAAAGAATTGCCGGATTTATAAATTTTTTGACCCGGAATAGCATTAAACCAGGATTAATAGATATTTGCCGTTCCCGTTTTTCGGGATATACACCTGACGAACAATGGGAATATATCGAAAAGAAATTGATAGACGGTCTAAATCAGTTATACAGTCTGAAAGTTACTCATATTGGTGAATTGGACCGGATTTATGGAGGATATCATGGAAACAGCAACGCGGGAAATGATTGAACAGGGGCAGATTTCCCTGAAGTCAGATTTAGATCAACATCCATATGTGCTAAGAATACTGGATAAAAATGATGTTGCGGCGGTAATGCAGTTGCAGAGTGATTTGATCGAAGTCATGGAGAAAAAAGATCTGTACGTACCTATAGCGGAAGAGGAAATGGTTTCATTGCTGGAAGGCAAGGGGGAAGCACTGGGTTTCTTTATTAATAATAAAATGTATGCTGCTTGTTCACTGCTTTTTAAGGTTGATTACGAAAATAATATGGCACGGGAGCTTAACTTTAGTGAGAAAGAATTAGCCCGGGTGGCCCAGTTGGAATTATCACTGGTAGACCTGGATTTACGGGGCCATAAACTACAGCATAAGATGGCCGGGATTCTGGCCCGGCGGTCAGCCGAGAAGAAAAGATTCAGATATTTGTTTACCACTGTTTCTCCCTATAATTATGCCAGCATTCAGACGGTAACTTCGATGGGGCTGCAAATTGCCCGGTTATGCAAGATGTATTATGGTTGGGACCGGTATGTGGTCTACCGGGATATTGTTAATCCGGTAAAATTGGATACCGATCATCCGGTAATGGTTAAGAATACCGCCTGGGCCGAACAGCAGGAGTTATTAAGCAGCGGCTACCGTGGCTTTTCCCAATTCGGAGATGAACACGGCATCAAGATCATGTATGCCAGGATTTTATAAGCAGAGCGTCGAAAAATGTACGCTATTAGCAGTAAGATTGCGAATGTCATCCTGAGGCAAAGCCGAAGGATCTTAAGATTCTTCGCTAAGGCTCAGAATGACATCTGATGGTTTGTGAGGTTAGCATATGAAAATAATATTTCGGGCCGAACCTGGTTATTTAACGGCATACAACCTGACCACCAAAAAGAGCATGCGAATCGCCGGAGATAATTTAAACCTGGTAAATCAATGGCTCAATACCGGTACAAGCAATGACTTTGTCCAAAGGCTAAATGAAACCGGTTTCCTAAGCGGGGATACGGGCGATCTTCAGAAGAGCGAATTAAAAAAATTATCGGCCCGGTGCCGGGAAACACAGGCGCCGCTCCGTTCCATGCATACACCTGAAATCATGAATATAGAGTTGACCACCCGTTGTCCCTTAAGATGTCCTCAGTGTTATTGTGATTTGAACCAGGGCAAGGACATAAAGAAAGAAATTGCTTTTAAATACATTGATCAGGCAGCCGACTTAAAAATCCCCTTTATCAATTTAAGCGGGGGAGAGACACTGGTTTATCCTTACTTGACCGAACTGCTGGAGCGCATAAGCAGGCGGGGTTTGAGTTCAGCCATCTCCATCAGCGGGTGGGGGTTTGACCCGGCCCGGCTGTTGGAATTAAAAAAGGCCGGGGTGGACGAGATATATGTCTCCTTAAACGGCTCCACCCGGGAAATCAATGCGCTGTCCCGGGATGGTTATGAAATGGCGGCAAATGCTCTGAACCTGTTAAAAGCTGACCGGCAGGTTAATTATTATATAAACTGGGTAGCCCGCAATGATAACGCTGGGGATTTTCCCCATCTTGTGAGCCTGGCCGAAGAGTTGGGGGTCAAAGGCATCGTTATACTGGAATCAAAACCCGATGCCGGCTATGCTCTGCAGTCAACCTTAAGCCCGGAGAATTTTTTAAGGCTGGCTGATTACTTGAAAAAACATGATCAGCAGGAAATACCTATTCAGGTTGAACCATGCTTTTCCCCGCTGCGGGCCTATATTAATGATTATTACCTCTGGAATCGCAATACCGGGGTTAATAAAGGCTGTGGGGCGGGGCGCAACGCCATGGCAGTAGATGTGGACGGAAATTTGATTCCCTGCCGGCATTTGCTGTATTCCGAAAGGTTTGAAAGTATTGAGGATTATTGGTGGAATTCCGAGGTGCTGAATAAGCTGCGTCAATTTGAAGATTACCGCGAAGAACCATGCCGGAGCTGTTATTTGAAAAACAACTGTATTTCCTGCCGGGCGGTAGCAGACAAGGTGGAAAAGAATCTTTTCAGCGGCAATCACTATTGTTCAGCAAGGGAGATGGCAAAATGAAAAGGCTGACGGTCATAATTTCAATTCTGGTCATATTGCTTGGTTTGACTGTGCCCGGCTTAACCATGGGGGCCCGGCCCACCAGCGTTAATAATAATGATAAACCGGCTGCCCGGGCCGATGGCAGCAAGTGGCGGATTGGCTACTGTGAAAGTGAATCTTTTATTACTTACAACAAGACGCTGGCGGCGATAGTCAAGGGCCTGGAGGAAATCGGCTGGATCACTGATCTGAAAGGATTTGATGAGGCAGCGGCTAACGGCGATAGCAGAGAGATCTGGAAGTGGCTGGCTTCCAGAGAAGTTAGCCCTTATATTGAGTTTGTTGACGATGGTTTTTACAAATTAAAAGATCCCGGGTTTGATAAAGAAGGGATCATGACCCGGCTTAAACAGCAAAATGATATCGATATTATGCTGGTGATGGGGGGCGCAGCCGGGGTATTGTTAAGTGAACAGCGCGATACCAACATTTTTGTTTTTGCTGCCTCCAATGCCGTACGCTCAGGGATTATTGCTTCTGTGGAGGATTCAGGCAAGGACAATATTTGGGCCCATATGGATGAAACCCGTTTTGTACGCCAGACCAGGGCCTTTTATGACATCGTAAAATTTAAAAAATTAGGAATCGTTTACGAAGACTCTCCCAATGCCAGAATATATTCAGCCGTTAACGAGTTGGAGAGCCTGGCGGCGGAGAAGGGATTTGAAATTGTCCGTTATCATGTTACAGAGCCGCGGACTCCCGAAGATTATCCGAGATATTATCAGGAAGTTCAGGCTGCTTATAATAAATTAGCCCAACAGGTTGATGCTGTTTATGTAACCATAGCATCCCTGGAAAGTGATAAACTACCGGTACTGTTTCAGCCCTTCTATGATCATAAAATACCTATTTTCTCTCAGCTGGGCAATATAGAAGTGGAAAATGGAGCATTGATGACAGTCTCGGTTATGGATGAAGAAAACATCGGCCGCTTTGGGGCTGACAATATCAGTAAATGTTTACATGGAGCAAAACCACGTGACCTGGAACAATCTTTTCAGAGTGCCCCGAAAATAACCCTTAACGCCGAAGTAGCCAAAAAGCTGGACTTCAAACTCCCCTTTGAATTATTGATAGTGGTTGATGAGGTATACTAACCGGTCATATCCAATTCCTGACCGCTTTTTGGGGCCGGTACGCGTCCCTGGCGGTCAAGTTCCTCGCTCCTCTCTTTTAAAGCCCGGGTTGCTTCCATGGTTGCAATGGCAGCTGGTGCCTTATATACGTCAATGCGTGTTCCTGCAAGGTTATTATCATCATGGTAGCGCAGTATTGCCTGATTATCACAAAAAATGTATTTTATAGATTTCTGACTATCCTTCTTCGCATGCCCGTAAGCCCGGGACACAGTTCTCCGGGCTTGTTTAAATAAAAGCAGGAATCAGGGTAGGCCATGTCTAAAATATAATATAAAATTCTATATGACATGGCTCCGTCAACCCCATAACTTTAGCTGGAGGTAATTTTAATAATGGTCGATACACTTCGTATGGGCTTGGATGTAGGATCAACTACAGTAAAATTAGTTATAACGGACGATAACGGGACCATCCTCTACAAAAAATATCAACGTCATTATGCCGAGACTAAACGGTACACCGCGGAACTGCTGAATAATGCTTTTGAGCAGGTAGGCAATCGTCCGCTCACCGTTATGGTAAGCGGTTCAGCCGGGCTTGCCCTCTCATCCTGGTTGGGCATCGAACATATTCAGGAAGTAATCGCCTGCAATAAAACCATTGACAAGTTAATCCCTCAAACCGACGTAGCCATCGAACTGGGAGGAGAAGATGCCAAGATCACCTTCTTTAAAGGCGGTCTGGATCAAAGGATGAATGGCATTTGTGCCGGAGGAACCGGTGCTTTTATTGATCAAATGGCTACCCTCCTGGGGACAGACACCATCGGCCTTAATGAAATGGCCCAACACCACTCCACTATCTATCCGGTGGCAGCCCGCTGCGGGGTTTTTGCCAAAACTGACATTCAGGTACTCTTAAATGAAGGTGCCCGCAAGGAAGACATTGCTGCTTCAGTTTTTCAGGCCGTGGTCAATCAGACCATCAGCGGCTTGGCCTGCGGCAAGTCTATAAGAGGAAATGTCGCCTTTTTGGGCGGTCCTTTGTATTTCCTGCCCGAACTGCGCCAAAGATTTAAAGATACTCTGAAACTTAATGACAGCCAGGCCCTATTCCCGGAACAGGGACAATTCTTCGTGGCCATGGGCGCGGCGATGGCCTCATCATCGGCCGAAGTTACCAATCTGCCTACTTTGATTAAACGTCTGGAGCATCACGACACCTCAGAACATGAGGTCTCCTACCTGCAGCCGCTTTTCCAAGATGACCGGGAACTGGATGAATTTCAGCAGCGCCATAATGCTCACAACCTAAAGCAGAAGGATCTGGCATCCTTTGCCGGCCCGTGCTTTTTAGGTATAGACGCCGGTTCGACCACCACCAAGGCCGCTTTGATAGATGAAAACGGGGCTCTCCTGTATTCTTACTATGGTAACAATACCGGAAGTCCTCTGAACTCGGCTGTGAATATTTTAAAAGACCTCTATGACCGGATGCCGGCCACGGCTAAAATTGCCTGGACAGCGGTAACCGGATACGGGGAAGGGCTTTTAAAGGCGGCCCTGCATGTTGATGTGGGCGAAGTGGAAACCATAGCCCACTATACCGCAGCCCGTTTTTTCAATCCCGGGGTAGATTTGATACTGGATATTGGCGGGCAGGATATGAAGTGCCTTAAAATCAAGGACGGGGTCATCAACAGCATCATGCTGAATGAAGCCTGTTCATCCGGCTGCGGTTCCTTTATTGAGGGATTTGCCCATTCCTTGAATATTCCGGTGCAAGATTTTGCCGGGCTGGCGCTCCAAGCATCGCACCCGGTAGACCTGGGCTCCCGCTGCACTGTTTTTATGAACTCGATGGTAAAACAGGCCCAGAAAGAAGGGGCGACGCTGGGAGATATCTCGGCCGGTCTTTCTTATTCCGTCATCAAAAATGCTTTATTTAAAGTCATAAAAATGCGAGACCCTTCCGAACTGGGCGAAAAGATTGTAGTACAGGGCGGGACCTTTCAAAACGATGCCATTTTGAAAAGTTTCGAAATCATTACCGGTAAAGAAGTGATAAGGCCCAACATTGCTCCCTTAATGGGGGCTTTCGGGGCGGCTCTGATTGCCCGGGACCGTAGTCAAAACGAGCAGCCGAGCACAATTTTAACCAGAGAGCGGTTAGATGAGTTTTCCTTTAAGACTAAATTTACCCGGTGCGGAGGGTGCGGCAACAATTGCCTGCTTACCATTAACAGCTTTCAGGACGGCGGACGGTTCATATCGGGCAACCGCTGTGAAAAGGCCATGGGAAAAGACAGTAAAAAACCGGCGCTTCCCAATCTATATGATTACAAGTATAAACGTCTGCTGGATTATGAGCCTTTGCCCGAAGAAGAGGCTAAGAGAGGCGTCATTGGCATTCCTATGGTTCTTAACATGTACGAAAATTACCCCTTTTGGTTTACTTTTTTTACCAATCTGGGATTTAGAGTGGTAACATCACCGCGTTCTTCCCATGACCTGTATGAACTGGGCAGTGAAACCATACCTTCGGATACCGCCTGTTTCCCTGCCAAACTGGTGCACGGCCATATCGCGGCTCTGATCAACCAGGGCCTGAAGCTGATTTTCTATCCCTCCATACCCCATGAACGGATGGAACAGACTGGCGCTAATAACGATTTTAACTGTCCTATGGTTATTTCCTATCCTGAAGTTATAAAAAACAATATGGATATAATCCGGCACAACCAGGTTAATTTAATAAATCCCTTCCTCCCTTATGATAATAAGAAACAGCTTATTATCAGGCTGTATCAGGAGCTGGGATTCCTGGGGGTTTCCAAAAAGGAAATTACCCGTGCGGTGAGCCGGGCCTGGCAGGAGGATGCACGCTTTAAAGCAGACATTCGCCAAAAAGGTGAAGAAGTGGTAGATTACCTGAAGGAAAATGGCAAGAAAGGCATCGTTCTGGCCGGCCGGCCTTATCATCTTGATCCGGAAATAAACCATGGTCTGCCGGAAATCATAAATTCCCTGGGCATGGCGGTCCTTACCGAAGATTCCGTGGCCCACCTGGGAACGGTGGAAAGACCCATTCGGGTAGTGGACCAATGGATGTATCATTCCCGGCTCTATGCGGCCGCCAGTTTCGTTACCACCCAGCCCCAGCTGGAACTGGTACAGCTTAATTCTTTCGGCTGCGGACTTGATGCTATAACCACCGATGAGGTACAGGAGATCCTGAGCTCCAGGGGCAAAATTTACACCGTGCTTAAAATAGATGAGGGAGCCAATCTGGGCGCTGCCAAAATCAGACTTCGTTCTTTAGTGGCGGCGATCGGGCGGGAAAACAAAGGATCGGAACATGAGATGACCTCTTATTGCCAGCCGCGCATAGTTTTCACCAAAGCCATGAAACAGAGCCATACCCTGCTCTTCCCACAGATGGCGCCTATGCATTTTGAATTTCTGCAGGAAGTGTTTAAAACGGAAGGATACAATATTGAACTGCTTTCCACCGTAACCAAGAATGCGGTGGAGGTAGGACTAAAATATGTTAACAATGATGCTTGTTATCCGGCCATCATTGTCATTGGACAGCTGGTGGAAGCCCTGCAGTCAGGCAAATACGACCTTAACCATACCTCGGTAGTAATCAGCCAGACCGGTGGGGGATGCCGGGCCACCAATTATATCAGCCTTTTGAGAAAGGCTTTAAAAGAGGCGGGCTTCGCTGATATTCCGGTACTGTCGGCCAACCTTTACGGCTCCGAAAAAAATCCCGGCTTTAATATTAGTTTCGGCCTGTTCAAAAAAGCTATCACCGCTGTCATATATGGCGATTTACTCATGCGGGTCCTGCACCGGGTAAGGCCTTATGAAAAAATTCCCGGTTCGGCCAATATGCTTTATGAAAGATGGGCCGAGCGCTGTAAAGAGCAGCTGGCCTCCGGTACTAAACAGAATTTTGAAACTAACCTGAAGGGGATAGTGGATGAATTCGACCAGCTTGAAATAGCCAACACCGCCAAACCCCCGGTAGGGGTAGTAGGTGAAATACTGGTCAAATACCATCCGGTGGCCAACAACCATATTGTACGGACTTTGGAAGAGGAAGGCGCTGAAGTGATAATGCCTGATCTGATGGACTTTTTCCTTTATTGCGCCTATGATAATATCTTTGAAGCTCAGTATATGTCAGGCAACAAACGTGATTTACTGGTGGGCAAATGGTTTATTAATTACCTGGAAAACCGGCGCAAACTGATGAATTCCCTTTTGGAAAAAAGCAAGCGTTTCCATGCTCCCAAATCTATTTACCATAAAGCATCTCTGGCGAGCAACATCCTGTCGCTGGGACATCGTTGCGGGGAAGGGTGGTTCCTGACCGCCGAGATGATTGATTTGATTAATGACCATGTTCCCAATATCGTCTGTGTACAGCCTTTTGGCTGCCTTCCCAACCATGTTACCGGCAAAGGTATGATAAAGGAACTAAAAAGACATTATCCCCGGGCCAATATAACTGCGATCGACTATGACCCCGGGGCCAGTGAAGTCAATCAGCTGAACCGCCTGAAACTGATGCTTTCCGTTGCTTTTAAGAATATGCAGACCCCGAAAGAAGCTGGCCATAAAGAGAAACCGGGCGATATCATTGCCGGCCAAGCATAAACACAGCGGGCGTGTTGTACAATAGCCCACAGACTGCCAAAGAACCCCCTGATAAAACTAATTTTATCAGGGGGTTTAGTTTTAATTATGATAAAATAAAGCGGAAAATGCCTGAGGACGACAAGAATTTAAGAATTCAGCCTTTTTTAATGTAGAGATTTACTCCAAATAATCTACGTGTTTGCAGATTTCCTCCACGACACTATACTTCTTCAAATTAAAAGCAGCTTTATTATTTTCAAAAAGATTATTTCCTTTTGTATCAATAGATACAATCAGCGGGCCAAATTCCTTCACCCGCATGATCCACATAGCCTCCGGCATTCCCAGATCCAGCCATTCCACATCTTCAACTTCTTCCACACAGTTGGCTGCCAGTACCGCACATCCTCCGGGGAAAACAGTGTGAATTGCCTTATTCTCCTGACAGCCTACTACTGTATTTTGACCCATCCCGCCTTTACCGACAATAAGTTTGACGCCGGTTTGGGTGATGAACTCCTTCTCGTACTTTTCCATTCGCATACTAGTCGTAGGTCCAATAGAGATTACCCTGTATTTTCCCGGTTGGCCCTTTATTTCCTGCATAATGGGTCCGGCGTGAAAAATGGCTTTACCAGCCAATTGAACCGGCAACTCTTTATGCTGTTTGATTAAGCGCTGATGCACATCATCCCGGCCGGTTATTAGATAACCATTTAAATAAACAATATCGCCTATTGTGAGGTCTTGTATATCTTCATCTTTTATGGGAGTAGTCAGTATTTTTCTGCTCATAGTATTGCTCCTTTGTGAGAAATCGTTTCATATTCCAGATGAGCATTGATCTTAATCAGACCTCTCCGGTGAGCCCAGCAACCTGTTGATAAACCGACTGCAATCGTGGCTGGATGTCTAGCAGCCTGTTCAATATGAACTCCCATTACAGAGTTCTCGCCGCCGAGACCTCCTGGCCCAATTTTAAGTGTATTTAGTCCATTTTCTATCAGCGACTCCAATTCTGCCCCTCGTGGATTACTATTATGCGAACCTATCGGACGCAACAACGCTTTTTTGGAAAGCTTAGCAGCAACGTCTGCCGAACCGGCGATGCCAATACCGACTAGAAGCGGCGGACAGGCATTAATTCCGTAAGAAGTTATCTGGTTGAAAACAAATTCTACTACACCTTCGTAACCTTCTAAGGGCATCAAAACCTTTGCTGTTCCAGGAAGACTGCAACCTCCTCCAGCCATATATACATAGATTTTCACATCATCACTGTTAGGGATAATTTCCCAATCTATCCACGGTACTCGGGTACCTACATTATTTCCGGTGTTCTTTTCATCGAAGACTTCCACCGCATTATGACGTAAAGGTCCAATAATGGTAGCCTTCTTAACTGCTTCTTGCAAGCAATCCTCAATCTCATCAATCAAGGGGAATCTCGTTCCGACCTGGACAAAATACTGAATCACCCCCGTATCCTGGCAACAGGGCCGGTCCAACTCTTTGGCCATCTTTAAATCGTTAAACATGGCCTCATAAATAATCTTGGCTAAAGGGGCATCTTCTTTTTCTCTTAGTTCCTGTAGTTTTACTAAAACATCATCAGGAAGATATTTTGCGATATACGCAGTGAACCCAGCTATAATATCGATAAATCTTTCACGTTGTTCTTTCTTATTCATTTCAGGTTCCTCCAACAAATATTAATAGCTATTCTAGTATTATAGCGTAATTTTCTATTAATTCCGATTGACTTTTATATGAGAGTTTTGCATAATTCCAAAAAACCCATTTGTCATTGCTATGAATAACGTCTTTTTGTCATCCTGAACGTAGTGAAGGATCTTTCCATCTCGGAGACTGCAAGATCCTTCGGCTTTGCCTCAGGATGACATTCGCAAAGTTTATTATGCAAAACTCTCATATGACTACATCTGATTTTTACCAAATTTACTCGCTTACAAGCTGTTAAAGGATTGCCTTCCTGATCTAAATGTGTGCAGTTGGGGCCGGTAATCATAAACAGGAGATAAGAAATTTGGATATAATATATGTAAGCATTTTGAATGGCCGACCCAATGTATTCTAAAAACATGGTAAGCAGGTGAGTTATGACCCTTCAACAATTAAGATACATTATAAAAATAGTGGAATGCGGTTCGATCAGCGAAGCCGCCAAGCAGCTTTTCATCTCCCAGCCCAGCCTTTCCAATGCGGTCAAAGAGCTTGAAACCGAGCTGGGCATAGAGATATTTTACCGGACCACCAAAGGTATATCATTGTCCATCGACGGTACGGAATTTCTTGCTTACGCGCGCCAGGTTATCGAGCAGACTGAACTTCTGGAACAGCGCTATCTGGGCAAAAAGCCTTCCAAGCAGCTTTGCTCCGTTTCCACCCAGCACTACGCTTTCGCTGTCAATGCCTTTGTGAATCTTCTCCTGGCATTGGATGTAGAAGAGTATGAATTTACCCTGCGTGAAACGAGGACCTATGAGATCATGGCCGATGTAAAGAATCTTCGCAGCGAGATCGGCATTATATATTTCAGTGACTTTAATGAAAAAGTGCTTAAGAAATTGTTGAAGGAAAATCACTTGACCTTTAACCCTCTTTTTGAAGCCGGACCCCATGTTTTTATCAGTTCGGCTCATCCGCTGGCTCGGAAGAAGTCAGTCACGCTCGAAGACTTGGATGATTTTCCTTTCCTGGCCTTTGAACAGGGTGAATATAACTCGTTTTACTTTTCGGAGGAGATATTAAGTACCGCTCCGCACAAGAAAACCATTCATGTCAGCGATCGGGCGACGCTTTTCAATCTGCTGATCGGGCTGAATGGATATACCATTTGCACAGGCGTTCTAAGCAGTGATTTAAACGGCGACAACATCGTCTCCGTACCGCTGGAAACAGAAGAGAGAATGCGCGTGGGCTGGATCGCTAATGAGAAAGCTCATCTGAGCACGATCGCCCTGGATTATATCGCGGAACTAAGGCGGGTGATTTCTGAATACGGTTATGTGGTTTTATAATAGCCTTAGTTTGGGGTATGGAAAGAGAGCCTTTGTTATGCGGCCAGCAGCAGGGTGCGGATTGCCGCATAGATTTTCTGTGCAATATAGGAGTTGTTCATCGTATACAGATGGATTCCATCAACCCCTTGTGCGATAAGATCAACAATTTGATCAACGGCATAAGCAATTCCGGCATCACGCATGGCTACAGGGTTGTTTTCATATTTTTCCATCATAGTTACAAACTTTTGCGGCAGCTTTACGCCGCATAGCGATACCATTCTTTCAATCTGTTTTTTGTTTACGACCGGCATGATTCCCGCTTCAATCGGTACGTTTATGCCTGCAATGCAGGCTCGTTCCCGAAATGAGTAAAAGTAGCTGTTGTCAAAAAACAGTTGAGTGATAAGCTGGTTGGTCCCGGCCTCCACTTTCGTTTTAAGATGGCGTATATCTTCAACCAGATTCCGGCACTCAGTATGCCCTTCCGGATAACATGCTCCGATAATATTAAAATCGCCGTTTTCCTTAATGAATGAAATCAAGTCGCTGGCATAACGGAAATCCTGCTGGGGCGGAATTTCAGGGTTAACATCACCGCGCAGGGCCAGAATATTTTCGACGCCTGCTTGTTTAAAGCCTTCCAGCATATGCAGCACTTCTCTTTTGGTGAGATTGATACAGGGCAGATGGGCCACGCTCTCAATACCGTAATGGTTTTTAATAGCTGCTGCGATTTCCAGAGTTGCCTGGTTATTTTCACTTCCGCCTGCGCCATAAGTTACGCTGATAAAGTCCGGGTTTAAGCCTTTCATCTCATCCAGCGCCTGGTAAATGATATTGATCGAAGCTGTTCGCCGGGGAGGAAAAATTTCCAGCGACAGCACTTTTTTGTTTTTAAAAATTTCCGCTGTTTTCATTACTGCCAACTCCTTCGAATTGCTTGGGCGGCATCCACCAGATTTTCCAGACTCGCAACCGTTTCCGCGTTTCCTCTGGTTTTGAGTCCGCAGTCCGGATTTACCCACAGCTTTTCTTTGGGTATTTTCTCCAGCATCTTAAAAAGTGCTGCCTTAATTTCCGCCACGCCTGGAATTCTGGGAGAATGGATGTCATAAACACCAGGACCGACTTCCGTTTTAAATCCGCATTGATGCAATACATCGATAATGGCAAGATCTGAACGCGAAGCCTCGAAGGTGATAACATCCGCATCCATAGCGTCAATATCCTTGATAATATCACTGAATTCGCTATAGCACATATGGGTATGAATTTGGGTCTGGGCTTTAACACCGCTGTGAACCAGCCGGAAGGCAGGAATCGCCCAATCCAGGTATTCACTGTGCCAATCACTTTTTCTTAAGGGAAGCTTTTCACGCAGAGCGGCCTCATCGATCTGGATAATTTTTATGCCGTTAGCTTCAAGATCAAGCACTTCTTCCCGGATAGCAAGAGCGATCTGAAAGGCGCATTCCTGCCATGAAATATCCTCACGGGGGAAGGACCAGTTTAAAATCGTGACAGGACCGGTAAGCATTCCTTTCATGTATTTCTTTGTAAGCGATTGCGCATATACGATATAATCGACCGTCATAGGTTGGGAACGGGAAATATCCCCCCATATGATAGGCGGTTTGACGCATCTGGTACCGTAAGACTGCACCCAGGCTCTTTCTGTAAAAAGGAACCCCTCCAGGCATTCGCCGAAATATTCAACCATATCATTACGCTCAAATTCACCGTGAACCAGCACGTCAAGTCCGATTTTTTCTTGCAGTGCGACACATTCCGCAATTTTCTTTTTATTAAATTCGATGTACTGTTTTACCGTCTTTTTACCATTTTTAAATTGGGAACGGTTGGCTTTGACCTCTGCCGTCTGTGGGAATGAACCGATGGTGGTGGTTGGCAGCAATGGCAGATCGAATACCGCTTTTTGTATCTTTTCCCGTTCATAAAACTGAGGATGCCGGATGAAATCCTCCGGCGCCAGTGCGGCAACCGCAGCTTGGACCGAGGTATCCGGGCAGAACCTGCTGGCGCTGAAAAGCCTGCCGTTTGCAATATATTCCGGAATCCCGGCCGGGTTATTGCTGGCGGTAATTTTCTTCAGGTCGGCCAGTTCTGCCAGCTTTTCTTCCGCAAAGGAAAAATACTTTTTATATTCGTCTGCCAGGGAAGTTTCATTTTTAATAGTATAGGGAACGTGCAGGAGCGAACAGGAGGTACTCAAAACCATATGAAGGCCGGATTTCCCCAATTCATCAAGAATGCGCAAGGTTTGGCCATAATTATTGCGCCATATATTTTTGCCGTTGATGACACCTGCAAAAAGAGTTTTATCGGACGGAAAACCGAATTGTTTTACCAGTTCCAGCGTATTTTTGCCTTCGATAAAATCGAGCCCTATGCCATCAAAAGGCAGTAAGGCGGCCTCCTGGTAGCAGTCGCGTATATCGCCAAAATAGGTTTGTAAAAGCACCCTGGTACCGCCTTTGGCTAAAAGGATCTCACGGTAAATCCTATTTAAAAGAGCAATATCGTCTGCGCTTAAGTCCATAACCAGCGCAGGTTCGTCAAACTGTATCCATTCCGCCCCTAAATCATTAAATTTTTTAAGAATCTTTGCATAGGCCCTGATAATATCTGGGGCTAAATCAACCGGGGTTTTATGCCCGGTAAATTTAGCCAGCTTTAAAAAGGTGAATGCTCCGATAAGAACGGGCTTGGTTACGATTCCCAGCTTTTTAGCTTCGGAGAATTCATCAAATGGTTTGGTCCCAACCAGCGAAATTTCGGCGCGGCCGTCGATTTCCGGCACCAGATAATGGTAATTGGTGTTGAACCATTTTTTCATGGCCAGAGCCTTTACATCACCGCTTGCGCTTTGATAACCTCTTGCCATGGCAAAATATTCAGCCAGCGGATCAAGCCGTAAATCGCTGTAGCGTTGGGGAACCACATTAAGCAAAACTGCGGTATCCAGCATATTGTCATAAAAAGAAAAATCATTGGATGGTATATAGTCAATGCCATTTTCAATTTGATTTTGCCAATGTGTTTTCCTAAGCAGGGCAGCGGTGTCCTGGAGTTCCGCTTTTGATAAAACACCTTCCAAATACTTTTCGGTTGCAAATTTTAATTCCCGTAAAGTCCCTACTCTCGGGTAACCGATTATGGCGGTTTGCATGCCCGCTCTCCCCTTTCACTTTAGTGGAAATAATATACCATGAGATTTCAGTCATAGCATAATACTTGATTTGTATGTTTTGGCATAGTTATAAACTATGGGAATGATTTGAGAGTTTTGCATAATTAACTTTTTTCTATTGATTAAGCAGTAACTTTTCTAATGTCATCCTGAGCCTTAGCGAAGGATCTTAAGATTCTTCGCTAAGTGTTGGACGACCTGGTAACCTCAGGTACTATAACCCAGGAGCAGGAAGATGAAATTAAAGAGACATTGGACAAGTCTTTCCAGGCACCGCCGCCACCGCAGCAGGGAGGTTCTGGCCAATCGTTGGAAGATAAGCTGAAAAGTCTCGAATCGGCAGGAACTATTAATAAAGATCAGCTTAATACCATAGTTGATGCTTTAAAGACTTCTGCCGATGAAGACAACCAATCACAAACCGATGAAGATCAGGAAAATGCGATTAGCAATGATTTTAAATCGGCGCTTAAGGCCTATGGAATGCAATTATACGGTTTATAAGCGATAAGCTTTTTCTTTTCAATCAAGAGACACCGGGAAAATATTTCTACGGTGTCTCTTGCTTTGTGCAGTGGTATGCGCCAGAAGGTTATCTTGCACATATTCAATAACTTTTCAGTCTTTATTCAGGGAAATTTCAGCTATGGAATGGAAAATATACACAGCGAAGGCCGTTAAACTATAATTACGCCAACAGGTGGAATTTTATTTTGGAGTGAGGAATGCTTATGTCAGATACGATTAAAACCCCGATTGAAACAGATAACGGTTCAGTCCAAGCCAGGCTAGACATTAATAACCTGGAGAAGGCATTAAAAAAACGGGATATACAGGGAACGTCCAGACGTAAGAAAATGGTCTGGCTTCTGATAATCCTCCTTATTGCTGCGGCAGCAGGGTTTGGTGTCTATAAAAAGTTTGCTCCCAGCGAAAGTTCCGAATTTTTAACAACGGTGGTTACCAAAAGTACTATAACCAACTCGATTGAGGCGACCGGTACTTTGAACCCGGTCAAAAGCAGCGAAATGGGTTTTAAGAACGATGATACCATAACTGCTATAAACGTTGCAGTCGGTGACCATGTTAAAACAGGTCAGGTGCTGGCCCAGCAGGAAACCACTACTTTGCAGACATCTTTGCAGCAGGCCCAGAGCACAGTTGAACAAGATCAGCTCAGTGTTAAGACTTCTTCCTTAAACCTCGAGTCCAACCGCAGGACATGGGAACGGCAGCAGAAACTGTTTGAGTCCGGGGCTATTTCCCAATCAGATCTGGATACCGCTCAGGACAATTTTAAAAAGAGTCAGCTGGAGCTTGAGACTGCCCAGGCCAAGCTGGCCAATGACCAGCTTAAAGTGGAGCAGGCACGCTCTGATTTATCCGGTGCCACTCTGATTGCACCCTTTGATGGTATCATAGGGGCAGTAAACGGCCAGGTGGGCCAGATTAACGGAATCAACAGCAGCACCAGTACTTTGATCAGTATTATAAGCGAGGATTTGCAAATAAGCGCACTTATCAATGAAGCCGATATAAGCCAGATAAAGGTAGGGCAGGATGTAGAATTCACCACAACTACCTATAGTAATAAGACTTTTAAGGGAAAAGTTTTAAGAATCTCTCCCCAGGCGCAAACGGTCAGCAATATCCAGTACTACCCGGTCCTGATTTCCTGTATTGATCCTGAACATCAGCTTTTAGCCGGCATGTCTGTTTCAGTCAAGATTGTCATAAACCAGAAGCAGGATGTAGCAGCTATTCCGATGATGGCGGTAACCTATGCCCAATCATACATTAAAAGTCTCCCAGCAGGGGATAAGACAAACCTATCTAAAACTTCCAGAACCGGGGTTCGTCCTGATGCTCGAAAGGCCGAATCCGACGATTCCGACGGTAGTGAGATAAAAGGCGGGCAGCCGGGTAAAGTACTGGTTTTACAGAATAATAAACCGGTTATTAAAACGGTGGTGCTGGGCTTAAGTGATGGTTCCAATTATGAAGTAATTCAGGGTCTTAAAATTGGAGAAAAGGTTATAGTGGGATCAAGTCAGGCAGATGACCAATCGGCCTCAGGTGGGTCCGACTCAAGTTCCAATTCCAATTCCAATAAATCCAACCGCCAGAATCAGCCCGGTGGTATGGGCGGACCTCCTCCGGGAGGGTTCTAAATAATGCGATAGTGAGGATTGTAAAACATGGCAGAGGATAGTCTGATAACTTTAAAGGATATAACTAGAACTTATTATGGCGCCGGTGAGCCTGTTTGTGCCTTGCGGTCAGTCTCATTAAGTATTAAAAGTGGTGAAATGCTGGCCATTATGGGACCTTCAGGTTCCGGCAAGTCTACCTTGATGAATGTTCTGGGCTGTTTGGATAAACCTGATGCAGGAAATTACATATTTGCCGGACAGGATGTAATGGCTTTGAATAAAGAACAGCTGGCCCGATTCCGTAATTTAGTGGTTGGGTTTGTATTTCAGAACTTTAACCTTATCGGGAGAGCAACTGCTCTGGATAACGTATGCTTGCCTATGATATATGCAGGGGTCTATTCCGGACGGGAAAGGCAAAAACGGGGCATGAAAATGCTGGAACTGGTAGGGCTGAAAGGCCGGGAACATCATTTTCCCCGACAATTATCAGGCGGACAGCAGCAGCGGGTGGCTATTGCCCGGGCATTGGTCAACCGGCCGGGAATGCTCCTGGCCGATGAGCCTACCGGAGCTTTGGATACCCGAACCACGGAAGAGATTATGCAATTATTGCAGTACTTGCACCGGGAACAGGGAATGTCGCTGGTAATAGTCACCCATGAAGCGGATATTGGTCTTCATTGTGAACGGATCGTACGCTTGAAAGACGGAGAGATCGTTAACGATGAAATGGTCGCCAAACCCTTTCAGGCTGAGGTGCAGGCCGGAAGATAATGAAAAGATAAGGCGGGGTCAATATGGATTTAATATCAAGTTTAAAGATGGCATGGCAAAGTTTGAAGGCCAATAAAATGCGCTCTTTTCTTACCATGCTGGGAGTTATTATTGGGGTCGGTGCGGTTATTGCGATGGTCGCTTTAAGTCAGGGAACAGCCGCAGGCATTACCGATAGAATCTCCAGCATGGGGTCCAATCTGCTGACTATTTCTGCCGGAGGTGGCTTTGGACCGGTGAGAGGTGCCAGCAGCGCCCAACTTACCATGGGCGATGTGGAAGCGATTAAAAACTTGCCTCTGGTTAAGTACGCAGCGGCTGAAGTCAATGTAAATAATGCTACGGCAGCCGCCGGCAGTCAAACCTGGACCACCAAGGTGGACGGGACTACCCCGGAATTAATGAAGATAAAAGAATGGCCGGCCGCTCAGGGGGAATTTTTCAATCAAAGTGATGTCACCGGTATGAACCGCGTTGCAGTTCTGGGACAAACGGTAGTAAGTAATCTTTTTGCAGGCGGAAATGCGGTAGGCAATACCATTAAAATCAATGGACTGAGCTTCACGGTTATTGGCGTGCTGGAGTCAAAGGGGAGCAGCGCCGGTTCCGATCAGGATGATGTTATATATATTCCGATCAGCACGGCTCAGCAAAGACTTATCGGGTCCAAAAGCGTAGGTTCAATCAACGTACAGGCCACCAGTCAGGAGGCTTTGGCTTCTTTGCAGGACTACATCACTACCCTATTGCGTCAGCGGCATCGTCTGGCTGAGACGGCAGATGATGATTTCTATATTCGAGACATGGCTGATCTGTTGTCAACTATTGAAGATACCACCAAGATGATGACCTTTCTGCTGGGTGGTATTGCAGCGGTATCTCTGCTGGTGGGGGGAATTGGCATTATGAATATCATGCTGGTTTCGGTCACCGAACGGACTAGGGAAATCGGGATCCGTATGGCCATAGGTGCTACTACCCGGGCGATTCTTTCCCAATTCTTAATTGAAGCATTGCTGTTGTGCTTTTTAGGGGGAATCATAGGCGTTTTGCTGGGATGGGGAACGGCCAGCATACTTAGCATGGTGGCAGGTCTGAACATGACAATAGCTCCGTGGCTGGTGGCTCTTTCCATGGGCTTCTCCGTTATGATAGGTTTGTTTTTCGGGTATTATCCGGCCCGGAAAGCAGCCAATTCCAATCCTATCGAGGCTCTGCATTTTGAATAAATTAAAAGCTTTATGGAGTGATGATGGTGCGAACGATATTTGTGGCGGATAACGAGGAGAATACTCGCATGGTCATCAAGAAGTACCTTGCCCGCGAAGGATTCTGCGTGGAAACTTATTCATCGGCGGAGGAATTGGTGGCCAGATTACAAACAGCATTCCCGGATATGTTTATTTTGGATATTATTTTATGCGGTACAGCCGGCCCTGAATTCTACCATGACATCAGAAAACGCAGCGGTCTACCGGTTATTATAATTTTTTCCGGTGACGAAGAAGCAGATAATGATCTTAAAGCGGATTTGAATGAATGTGAATACTTGACTAAACCTTTCAGTCCCCGTGAATTAGTGGCGAAGGTCAGATCAATACTCCGTCATTCTTCTTTTCCCGCCAATCAGGAAGAAATACTGGAAAGGGGTAACCTGAGAGTTGATCCCAACAATCGCCATACTACTGTGGATACCACTGAAATAATGCTTACTCCCCAGGAATATGAACTTTTGCTGCTGCTGGCCCGGCAACCGCAAAGAACCTTTACCCGACAAGAGATTCTTGACCGCATATGGGGATACGACTACGTAGGTGAAATCAGAGCAGTAGACAACCTGGTGAAAAGGTTGCGTAAAAAACTGAGGGAAAGTGGCTCTGCCAAGAATGTTAAAACAGTTTGGGGATGGGGATATCGCTTTGATGAGTAAATTCGGGATAACATGGGTTTCAAAATGGGCCGGAATTTAACCAATGTAAACTTTTTGCTATAATTACACTTGAATGAGATGATTAAGCAGCAACTTTGCGAATGTCATCCTGAGGCAAAGCCGAAGGATCTTAAGATTCTTCGGCTTTGCCTCAGAATTATCACGCGATGTCCGCACCACGATAAACGAATAGTATGTCATCCTGAACGTAGTGAAGGATCTTGCAGTCTCCGAGATGGAAAGATCCTTCACTACGTTCAGGATGACAAAAAGGCGTTATTCATAGCAATGACAAATGAATTATTATCCCAAAGGCGGTAGGCAGATGCAGCAGTTAAAAGGTATCAAAATATTAGTAGTTGATGATGAACCCAATATACTTCAATTTCTGGAGATCGGACTGCAAAACGAAGGTTTTGAAGTCCGGACAGCTCAGGATGGAATTTCCGCGCTTAATCATATCAAACAATTCCAGCCTCATGTGGTTATTCTTGATGTTATGATGCCGGGTATGGACGGTTTCGAAGTATGCCGTATGCTCAAAAAAACTGAGAATGTTGCCGTAATAATGCTGACTGCCCGAGATGAGGTTGATGACCGCGTCAAAGGCCTGAATCTGGGAGCAGATGATTACATGGTAAAACCGTTTAGTTTTGAAGAACTGCTGGCCAGAATTTATGCCCGCATACGTAATCAGTTCCCCAACTTATTTGGTGAAGTCGTCATTGGTCCCTTTACGATTGACGACCGGCGCCGAGAGATCAAATTTGAGGATAGGCTCCTGGATTTATCCCCTACTGAATATGAATTGCTCAAATTCCTGGTACTCAATCATGGACTGGTTTTAAGCAAAACCATGATTTTAGATAAAGTATGGGGATATGATTTTGGAGGCGAGCAAAATATTGTGGAAGTTTATATTCGTTCACTAAGGGATAAATTAAACGATAAAGACCATCAGTTAATCAGAACTTTACGTGGTTCCGGTTACCGGGTTGATTTGATATGAACCGGAAGATAATTGACCAACTTAAATCTTATTTTTCACCTAATTCCCTTAGAATTCAACTGCTATCACGTTCATTGCTGATATTGGCTGTTTTGTTGGTTTTAATTGGCGTCCTGCAGTTTGTTTTCATGCGGGATGTTTTTTACCGCAATAAAGCAGAGAGTCTGCAAAGTCATTTAATGTCTATTCCCGGGCCGGTCTGGGAACGGTTAAATTCATATACAGATAATGATATTATGGTCAGGCCATTTATGTTTGCACCTGACACCAGTCTGGCTTTTATTGATACTAACGGTAATTTTAAAGTGCTTTCAAGCGGCCCTTACAACATAAGTCCTCCGCAGCTTAGTACGAAAGAATATGCTGCTGCTTTGCAAGAAGGACGACATAAGATAAATTATATCGTCTCCCATACCGGCGGAACAGAACAAATAGTAGTTTTAAAGCGTATAAATTCATTTCCCGGGCAACACCTAGGAGTGGCGGAGATAAGTACCCCTACCGGGCCGATCAAAGAGCTGCTCATTCGTCAGTTGATAACATTCCTTTTTCTTTCCCTGGTAGCATTAGTATTCGGATTATTAACTTACCTTTCGGTACTTAAAAAGACTTTGATACCTCTTTTTAAAATGGTGGAAACGGCAGAGCAAATCGATGCCGGAAATCTGGACCGGCGATTTTCCACTCATCAGGGACAGACAGAAATTGATACTCTGGCCGTATCATTTAATGGCATGCTGGAACGATTGCAGGTCTCCTTTGCAGCAGAGCAGGAAACCAAGGAGCAGATGCGCCGGTTTATAGCAGATGCTTCCCACGAACTGCGCACACCTTTAACCTCTATTCATGGATTTCTGGAGGTGCTGCTGCGCGGGGCAGCCAGCCAACCAGACCAGCTCGACAAAGCTTTAAGAAGTATGCACAGCGAATCAAAACGCCTTAACAAACTGGTACATGATTTACTGCTTTTAAATAAACTTGATCGCACGCCTCATGTTGAGCTTCAGAAAGGATGCCTGGACCGCGTTATAAACGATATGGAACCGCAACTGAGTATTCTGGCCGGCCATAGGGAACTGAGCTTAAATATAAGCTCCGGCATGAAATGCCAATATAATACTGACCAAATGAAACAGGTAATTCTAAATCTGTTCCAAAATGCGGTTCAGCATACTGATCCGGAAAATGGCCATATACGAATATCATTGACGGAAAAGGACAACGAAATTGAATTGTCCATTCAGGATAACGGACCAGGTATCAGTAAGACCAATCTTCCTCATGTCTTTGAACGCTTTTATCGCAGTGACAGCTCACGCACCCGCCAATATGGCGGCTCCGGTTTGGGGCTCGCCATAACTCAATCTATCGTCGATGTTCACGGCGGAACCATAAATGTTATAAGTAAAGAGAACGAAGGCTGCACCTTCCGGGTGCGTCTTCCCGCGATTTCAACCGGAACATAGTGATTTGAGAAACATCCTGCTTAGCGCCTGGAACTGGCACCAAAAGCACCCCGGGGGTTACTCTTCCGCCCGGATGTGTTAGAATTTTGCTCTCCCCAATTTTCACCACTCTATATTTAGCCTAGAAATATGTGTTATTATGATGAATGATGTATTAAACTTATGGGAAGATGCCAAGCAAGTGTTAAAAAATTGGGGGGGACCGAAATGAGAAAAATTATTGCTGGTTTTCTAATTATGATCAGTCTTTTTAGCCTGGCCGGGTGCGGTCAGGAAAAGAAAGCCGCTGAAACAGACAAGACTGCTAAAACTATAACCATTGGGATCATGCCGGATGTGGAATCGATACCATTTATTATCGCCGAAAAGAACGGATATTTTAAACAAGAAGGAGTTCAGGTTAAGATCGAGCCCTTCAAGAGTGCGAAGGATAGGGACAGCGCTCTGCAGAGCGGAAAACTGGACGGTGTCATAACCGACCTCCTGGCTGTAGTTTTTGCCAATGAGGGTGGTATTGATCTGCGGCTGATTTCCAGAAACGATGGTAACATTGAACTTATGGCCGGAAAGGACAGCGGCATTAATTCGGTCCAGGACTTAAAGGGCAAAAGCATTGGCATATCAAGCAATACTATAATGGAGTATTCGCTTGACCAGATGCTGGCCGCAGAGGGAATGAAAGCCGAGGATATAAATAAAGTGGCCATTCCGCAGCTGCCCACCCGGCTGGAAATGCTGCAGGGCGGCAAAATCGACGCAGCCATCCTGCCTGAACCTCTGGCAGGAGTTGCTATCAAGAATGGGGCCAAAGTTTTAAACAGCACCGATCAAATGGCCAACAAAGCCGGAGCTATAGCTTTTACGGCTAAAAGTTTGCAGGAAAGCCCGGATGAGATCAAGGCTGTTTTCAAAGCCTATAACGATGCGGTAGAATATCTGGCCCAGGAGCCGGCTTCCAGCTATATCGATTATGTTATCGAAAAACAGGGTTTCCCGGCCGGGGTAAAAGATGGTATCCAGCTCCCGCAATACAGTAAAGCAGAGGCGCCCAGCGCAAAGATATTCAATGATGTCGTACAATGGATGAAAGATAAGCAGCTCATTAAGGGAGACTATGAATATAAAGATCTGGTCGCTGAAAATGTTTTGAGGTAATGTTTTAGTGATTGAAATCAAAAATCTTTCCGTAAAGTACCGGGCCAAAAATCAGGAAGTACTGGCTCTCGACCGTATAAATATTAACATCGAGACCGGTGGGATCTATACATTTATAGGACCATCCGGCTGTGGCAAGTCTACCTTTCTTTACGTTCTGTCGGGTATACTGAAGGATTATACGGGCAGCGTCTTAATTGATGGCAAGAACATTGATCCTAAAGTCCAGCGCATCGGGCTTATCTTACAGAATTACGGCTTGTTGCCCTGGAAAAATATCTATAAGAATACCTTGCTGGGATTAAAAATAAAGAACCAGCCGGTTGAGGACCAGTACCGGGATTATATCATTAAAAAGCTGGGTATTGATAATCTCCTGGATCGATACCCGAAAGAATTGAGCGGTGGTCAGCAGCAACGAGTGGCGATTGCCCGGGCTTTTCTGTTAAAGCCCGACTTGCTGCTGATGGATGAACCTTTTTCGGCTCTGGACGCCATTACCCGCGAAGAAATGCAGGAGCTTTTCTTGAATATCTGGAAAGAAAATAGTGTAACTACCGTTTTTATTACCCACAGTGTAGACGAGGCGCTCTATCTTGGCAGCAAAATCATAGTTTTCTCACCTTCTCCCGGCCGGATTCTGGAGGTCTTTGATAACCCTTGCTTTCGGCTGGATAATGTAAGGTATAGAGACGAATATTATGCCATGTCCAATAAATTAAGAAAAATATTAAAGGATTCTCACCAGGCTAACCGGTCGGTTTTGGCTTAATACCGGCTGCAGGTCAATATTTAATGAAGGATGATCAAGTTGTCCAAATCTAAATGGCAGGGAGCCCTGTACGGCTTTATTGCGGTAATCATTCTGTGGTATGCATTGTCGGTCACCTTAAAAATTCCCATTGTTCCTTCACCGGTGGCCGTTTTCATAAATATTTTGGCCATATTTAAAACTAAAATGGAGATACATGCTTTATACAGCCTGGGTCGTATTACAGGAGGTATAGTGGTATCCATCCTGATCGGAGTGCCTTTGGGCTTTTTGATGGGGTATTTCGCCAAAGTCGATAAAGTGCTGTCTCCCTTGGTGTATTTTACCTATCCTATTCCTAAAATAGCTCTGCTTCCTATAATAATGCTGCTTTTTGGCCTGGGCGAAGGCTCCAAGCTAATCATGATAGTATTAATAGTAATTTTTCAGATCATTATTACTGCTCGTGATGCGGTCAAAGGTATTCCCCCGGAGATATACCGTTCGCTCCAGTCCCTGGGTGCCAGCAGGCGGCAAATGTTTACCGAGATTATTGTCCCGGCTTCCCTTTCCAAAGTTTTAACCGCGACCCGCCTGGCACTCGGCACCGCTGTGTCTATTCTCTTTTTCACCGAAACCTTCGGCACCGAATACGGTATGGGCTATTTCATAATGGACTCCTGGATGCGCGTAAACTATCTTGATATGTACGCCGGTATCGTAGTCCTGAGCTTTATGGGATTCTGTATCTTCACGGCCATTGATATAGCGGAAAACTATATCTGTTCCTGGCAGTAAGACTCCGTCATCGTCTCCCTCTGCACTTTCAGGGCAGGTCTTCCATCTTTCTTGAAGGGGCGGGGAGCTGATTTCAGCAGAAAATAAAGATGGCGGGCGCAAGCGCAGGGAGGTTTGGGGACGGGGATGGTACCAGGGTCAGACTTTCTTTACAGATGCTCCCGCCTTAAGGGTATCCTTTACCGGGCATAGTTCTTCTGCCAGTTCCACCAATTTTTCAATCTGCTCGGCCGGAGCCGGAGAATCCATTATTACCTGATAACGAATATCCTGAACTCCGGTACGAATACCGGAAGAGCGGTTGCGCATTCCTTCTTTATCCATATCGCCTTCAACTATGACCTGCAGATCATTGATTTCAATCCGCTGTTTGGAAGCCAGACTGGCTATGGTCTGAGTCAGACAGGCTCCCAGGGAGGATAAAAGCATAGCTACCGGCGTTGGTCCTTCACCCTCTGCACCGGTGTCATAAGTTACCAAATGTCCGCCCATGTCAGCCGTAGACTTTACCCCGGTGTGGTCCCAATTAACAGCAGCCGCATATGTTTTTTTCTTCTTCATATCAATACCCCTCTTTTCAAATCTATGCTTTATACTTAACATACCTGATATTGGTCAATTATAAACTAAGTTACAAACCAAAGAAATGATGAAATGATTCAGGTCCTTGCTCCCCATAGTAATGGCCCAGGTGAGGTATCCGGACTTAGCATTGACGAAATTTGCAGAACCCATTATATTATATATGTAGACTAGTAGGGACTGTAGGAAAAAATGGTACTAATAATCAATATTACATGGGTAGGACGGCAGCAAGGTAAATGCAATATGGTGTTCTTGGCTCCTGTCCGGGAGTTTTTTTTATTTTTCTGATCCAGCCCGCTACTGCTATGAAAAAGGACAGGAGGTCAAGAAGATGAGAAAAGTTGTAGTATCGTTACTAATGTTTTTGATGATTGCCGGTATGGCAGGTTGTGTAAGCCAGGGGGATACCAATAAAGAGGCAGAAAAAGATAACGCCAAACTAAAAATAGGAATTATTCAAATCGTTGAACACCCGGCTTTGGATGCTGCCCGTAAAGGATTCTTAGATGAGCTGGCTCAAAAAGGCTACAAGGAAGGCGAAAATCTGGAAGTTAATTACCAGAATGCCCAGAATGATCAGGGCAATCTGCAAACCATCGCACGCCAGCTGGCCCAGGAAAAATGTGATTTGATCCTTGCTATTGCCACCCCATCAGCCGTAGCTATGGCCAACGAAACCAGCGAAATTCCGATACTGATTACGGCTGTTACTGATCCGGTATCAGCCAAGCTGGTTAAGAACAATGACAAGCCGGGAACCAATGTCACCGGGACTACGGATATGAATCCGGTTAAAGACCAGTTGAAGTTAATCAAGGATATTGTACCAAATGCTAAAAAAGTGGGAATAATTTATAACTCCAGTGAGGTTAATTCGCAGGTTCAGGTCAAAATAGCCGATGAAGCGGCGCCGGAACTGAGTCTGAAGCTGACCAAGGTTACGGTTACGGCCAGCAGTGAAGTCATGCAGGCAGCTCAGTCCCTGGCGGGAAGAGTAGATGCCATCTATCTGCCCACCGATAATATGGTTATTTCTTCTCTGGCCTCAGTGGTTAAAGTCGCGGAAGCTAATAAAATACCCGTTATCTCAGGTGAGAGCGAATCGGTCGCCAGCGGTGCCCTGGCTACCGTAGGTATTGACTATTACAAGTTGGGACAGACCACCGGTGATATGGCCCTGCGGGTAATAAAAGGTGAGAAACCTCAGGATATGGCGATCGAGAAACAGGAAGGCACGGAACTGGTTCTTAACCTTAAAGCCGCTAAGAATATGGGGGTTACTGTTCCTGAAAGTATTATAAGCAAAGCCAAGAATGTTATAAAGTAATAACGAATAAGTAAAAAAGGTGATAAATTTGACTGCAAGTATCTGGGTTGGAGCACTGGAACAAGGCTTATTATATGGAGTAATGGTCCTGGGAGTATATATTACTTTCCGAGTTCTGGATTTTCCTGATTTAACGGTTGACGGTAGTTTTACACTGGGAGGGGCAGTTGCCGCCCGTCTCATTTATAGCGGATACAGCCCCTGGCTCGCTACTTTTATGGGTCTGGCGGCAGGACTGATAGCAGGTCTGTGTACCGGCCTGCTGCATACTAAAATACGGATTGCCCCTTTGCTGGCCGGTATTTTAATGATGATCGCGCTTTATTCCATCAACCTGCGGGTTATGGGCGGTAAATCCATGTTATCCCTGTTGCGCATTGATACTGTTTTCACGGATATTGCCAGGTTGGGTATACCCAAACAACTGGCGGTAATGGCTCTAGGCCTTGCCTTTATAATTATTATATGCTATCTCATGTTCGTATTCCTGCAGACCGAAGTGGGTCTGGCTTTACGTGCTACCGGGGATAACGAACAGATGATCCGCAGTCTGGGGGTAAATACTAATTACTCCAAAGTGGTAGGGCTTGCACTGGGCAATGGGCTGGTAGGTTTATCCGGTGCCCTGGTAGCCCAGTATCAAAGTTTTAGTGATGCCGGTATGGGAATCGGGATGATCGTAGTGGGTCTGGCCTCAGTAATAATGGGTGAAGTGGTCATAGGTAATAAAACCTTGCGCCGTACTTTAATAGCAGTAGTAATCGGATCGATTATCTACCGCATAGTTATTACCTTTGTAATGCGGATAGGCCTGCCTGCCACGGACTTGAAATTATTTACGGCGGTTCTGGTTATACTGGCCATGGCGATGCCGATTGTAAAAGAAAAGCTGCCCGCCGGAAAAGCAAGTGAAAGGTGAGTGGGAAGATGCTGTCATTACAAGGATTAAAAAAGACTTTCAATCCCGGTAGTATTAATGCCAAAATTGCGTTAAATGAATTATCCCTGGAGCTGAAGCCGGGGGATTTCGTCTGCATAATTGGGGGAAACGGAGCGGGTAAGTCTACCTTATTGAATAGTATTGCCGGGGCATTCTCGGTGGACCGGGGCAAAATCGTAATTGACGGGCAAAATGTAGAAAATCAGCCTGAATACGCGAGGGCATCGTTTATTGGCCGAGTATTTCAGGACCCCATGATGGGTACGGCCGCGTCCATGACCATCGAAGAAAACCTGGCTATGGCGGTGAAAAGAGGCCACCGTCGCTGTTTGCGCCGGGCGATCAACTCCAAAGATCGGGTATTTTTCAGCGAGCAATTGAGTTTACTGGGACTGGGGCTGGAAAATCGCCTGTTAACCCGGGTGGGGCTGCTCTCAGGAGGACAGCGCCAGGCCCTGACCCTGTTGATGGCTACTCTGGTTCCGCCCAAATTATTATTACTGGATGAACACATCGCTTCCTTGGACCCGGGTACGGCCCAGATAGTTCTGGATTTAACCCAGAAAATAGTAAGCAAGGAAAAGCTGACGACCTTAATGGTCACTCACAACATGGAAGACGCTCTCAACATCGGAAATCGGACTATTATGATGCATGAAGGGCAGATCATCCTGGACTTGACCGATAAACAACGTAAAAACATGTCCATAACTGACTTGCTGGATATGTTTAAAAATGCCAGTGGGGTGTCCATGGCCAATGACCGGATGCTATTAGCTAATTAACCATCCATGGCCGTAGGCCACGACCGCCTATGAAAATACGTCATCCTGAGTGTTAACAAAGGACCCTTTCCTTGTTAATCATTAATATCGGCAAGATTCTTCACTGCGTTCAGAATGACAAGAACAGTATTTTTGTATTAACAGGCCATGTTCGCAGCGCACAATCATTTATATCTCATAGTCCGTAGACTGCCCTACGGCCCCGACGATAGGAGCGTGCTCCAGGGCTGGGTGTTCACGTGAGTATAGAGGTAGATTAATGCCGGGTTGAGGTAGTGTTTAACATGAGGGACGGTTCTTTCGCAGGGACCGTCCCTTTGCCGTATACATAACCAACTTAAAATTGGTTAATTATAAGATAGAATAATTTAACCAAAGGAAAGATCTGAATGATTCTAGTAATAATCCGCACCTTAATATTATATTTGGCTACCGTTATACTATTAAGAATCATGGGAAAGCGGCAAATAGGCCAGCTGCAGCCCTATGAACTGGTAGTCATTATTATGATTTCCGAATTAGCCGCTATTCCTATGCAAAATACCGGTATTCCCATTATCAATGGGCTGATTCCCATATTTATTCTGTTTGCCTCTGAAGTTATTTTCTCCTACATATCGCTCAAAAGCGAAAAAGCGCGGGGGGTTATATGCGGAAAACCCAGTGTACTGATCGAAAATTCCAAAATAGTAGAGTCGGAACTTAAAAGACTGCGTTTGAATATCAATGATTTGCTGGAGCAACTGCGCCTGAAGAACGTACCCGACATCGGTGACGTCGAGTTTGCTATTCTGGAAACCAGCGGACAGCTCAGTGTAATTTTAAAAGCGGATAAACGGCCGATGGAGCCTCAAGATATGAAAATTAAGCCGCAGCGCGAAGGTTTGCCCGTAACGCTGGTTATTGATGGGCGCTTGATTGAGGATAATCTTTTCAAAAGCCGGCATGATATGGAATGGCTGCACAAGGAGCTCAAGAAAGCAGGGGTAAAAGATACCAAAGATTTATTTTTTGCCGGGATTGATACCCTCGGTCACTTTTTTTATCAGGTAAAAGAATCGGCTCAAAAACAAGTTTAAAAGAGGGAGCATTGTCTTATGAGACTGCTGATAAGCATCATAATAATCTTAGCAACCATTATCGGTGCTGGTTTTTGGACTAATTATGCCCTGCAGGCTTCCACCGAAAAGTTAACCCGGCAAATAGACCAGGTGAGCAGAGCAATACAACAGGAAGACTGGGCAACTGCTGTCAGTCAAACTGCCCAACTTGAAAAAACCTGGGAGCAAGAAGCGCGATGGTGGCCTGTCGTACTTGATCATCAGGAGATGGATAACATAGAATTTTCCCTGGCCAAGGTAAAAGAATATGTTCCGGGTCAAAATCCGGCTCTTGCTTTAGGCCAGCTTTCCGAGGTCAGACTGATGGTGGAACACATACCTGAAAAAGAGGCCATAACGCTGGAAAATATATTATGAGGCAAACAGAGGGACGTTCTTTTTGTTGGGCTGGTAAAAGTACTCTGGGTCAGCCCAACAAAAAGAACGTCCCTCTGTTTGCCTGGTTATTTTAAAAACCCGGGCTTGTTTTCCTCATCAAAGCCCCCGACAAAGGTATCGCCGTTCTTCAGCACAAAGACCGCCTTATAGCTCGCATTGTCCCGATAAGTATAAGTACGCAGGCAAGCGTCGATCTGTGCTGAATCGGTAATCTTAATGTAATCACCTTTGGCTTTTATATCCGCCAGATATTCCTCCGGGTTTTTAGTACGGTATGTCTCTATTGCGGCGGTATTCTCCGGCCGCTTTTGCACTATTAAGTATTGAATATCAGCGGGAACCAGCCTGCCGGTTTTCCCCGTATCCTGCAACCAGGCATCAAATTCATCATAGGACTTCTGCCAATCCAACTCCAGACGCTTTTCCGTGTTCAGGATGATGCTAATGTTACCCCAGTGTACAGTACCGGATGCAATATCCTCATAGGTCTCTTTATTGATATCTTCTTGCAGTATCGTGATTGCCTCTTTAATCTGTTCCGGATCAGTTATTTTAACGCTGCGGTCAATTTCATTGGCAGCAATCGTAATGACGTCTACTTGCCGGGGTGATATATGCAGAACATCATTTACCTTCATCTTATATTCCTGTGATTCATAAATTGGCTTCAGTGCAGCTGCGAACGATTTAACCGGCACATTATACTCCCGATAGAACATATCGCCGTTTTTAAGCTTATAGGCAAAACAGAAGTGCTGGTATGAATTATCCTCCCGGGTAGTATCCTTACTTTGGCCCCGGCTGGTTATAGCCTTATGAAATTCAAATATGCCCTGCACGGTCTCCGGTTGCGTATAGAACATAGAGACTTCCCGATGATAAGTATCATCAACCTCCTCGTAAGAGACCCGGCCGGCATATCGATCGGCCTTGTTGGTTAACGGATAAAAGGAATGGTCCAGGTATACGCTTTCCACCTGGGTCAACTCCGGTAATTTCTTCTCATACCCGGTAAGATCGTAATTCAATCCGCTGATCAATATTACCATGGCCAGACCAAATCCAAGATACCCCTTGGCTGCTCTATGATTGAAAACATGCAGGGTTTTGTAAATCAAAATCTCGCTCAGCCAGTAGCCCAGCAGGGAACCCAGCAAATAGCCGAAGTAAGTCCAATAGATGTTATGGTTTTGTACGGAATTAAAATAACTTCCCAGCAAGAGCATAGCGCAGAAAGCCATACCGTATTTAAAAATAGGGAATAGGAAGGTAAAGGCCAGTGCATTACCCGCCATCTCCAACTGGCGCCTTTTATACAGATACCAGCCCAGCAGGTACAGGATCAGGCTGTACAGGAGGTAAACGGCGATATCATGCCCGGTAAAGGGGTGGCTTGAATAATTGAACATATGCAGCAGCGGAGATAGGTTCTCCAGATTAATACTATAAAAATCAATAGCAAAACCATAAATATATGTATTCATATTCTGATAAAGCAAGGTCAGAAAAGCGGTGGGCAGTATAAGCAGGATAAAGGTCAACGCCCCCTGCACCCAGGATATGCCGCACATCATGCCTATTGCGGCGGTCATGATAAGAAAAAACAGATTGGTGACCAGAGCAAGCCCCAGCCAGCTAAAAAAAAGATTGTGAGGCACGTAGGTAATTCCCAGACCATTTAAAGCCAGTGCCGATATTAAAGCAGTAATTAAGACGGGAACAAATAAAAAAATGATTCCGGCCACCAGGTGAGTATTATAAAGGGTAGTACGTTTGACCGGCAGACAATGCAGCAAATCAACCGTTTGATCGTAATGCAGATAACGAAACAGCATCATTCCCGTCAGTACCGGCATAACTATTAAGAGCAAGGCGAGCAAAGGTGAAGTTTCCAGTTGAAAAAGACGTAAATAAGGGTTGTTCATAATCCAGTTGATCGAGTTGTAAACCACTGTGTCTGTTTCCCGGCTGTGAATCATAAATATCTGCAGAGGCAAAGAGGCCAGGAGTCCCAGCAGGTAAACAGCACCTATCCAGCCCATACTCTTTATATCATTACGCAGAATACCCTTATTAATAAATGATGTTCTGGATTTCATAACCGTTATCCCCCATTTCATAGATAAATATTTCTTCCAGCGTAAGCGGCAGAACATCAAGAATCGCCGGATGGTATTTACTGATACGATTTATTACATCATCGTGGTTTCCGCGTATAATCAGAATATGAACGCTGCCACGTGTTTCGCGGTAAAGCGGCTGCAAATCCGCATATAAACCGGCAGGAACGTCTGAGGTAAAGGCCAGCTGGATCTTATGCACATCGGCTTTCAAATCATCCAATTCTCTTTGGATCAGCATACTGCCCCGGTGCAGAATTCCGATGTAATCGCAGATATCTTCCAGCTCCCGCAAATTATGGGACGATATGATGATAGACATCTCCCGGTCGGCTACATCCTGCACCATCAGATTTTTAACCTTTTGCCGCATGACCGGATCAAGACCATCCAGGGGTTCGTCCAGAACCATTACCTCGGGCATCAGGGCGAAGCCCAACCAAAAAGCCACCTGGCGCTGCATGCCTTTGGAAAGCGTTTTGATCCTCCGTTTAACATCAAACTTAAAAACCTCCGCCAGCCGGTTAAAGCGTTCCTGGCTCCAATCCGGGTAGATGCTCCGGTAAAAACCCGCCATATCATTAATGGTATAATTATTGAAAAAATACAGATGGTCGGGGATAAAGACCATGCGCCCTTTTATATCGATATTCTCAAAAACCGGCTGAGCATCCAGGGTAACGGCTCCCCGGTCCGGTTGATAAATTCCCGCCAGAAGCTTTAGAAGAGTAGTTTTGCCGGCACCATTGGACCCCACCAGGCCATAAATCGAACCTTTGTGCACGGTCAAAGTAACATCATTCAATGCTTCCAGGCCGGCAAAATTTTTGCTCACATTACTTACTTCAATCATCCGATTCCTGCCCCCCTTTATAACCTGAACCTTTTATCCAGGATACAATGTCATCCTGTTTCACGCCCAGATAATTCAATTCAGCTACAATTTTCAGCAACTCCTGTTTTAAATTATCCCGCCGGGCCGGTTGTATTTCGGAAGCTGGCGAAATTACAAAATGCCCCTTGCCCGGAACTGAGTAAATATAGCCCAGATGCTCAAGCTCCCGGTAAGCTTTCTGGATGGTATTGGGATTAACCGTTAACTGACCGGCCAGTACCCGAACCGTAGGCAGCTGTTCATCCGGCTGCAAGACCTTGTTAATGATCAGTTCCTTGAATTTTTCGACCATTTGCTCATAGATGGGAACTCTGCTGCGTAAATCCAGCTCAAACATCGTAAACCTCCTTTCATGCTATGCTGTACTAATACGAATAATACAGTTAGTACAATTAAATGTCAAATATAAAACAGGGGGACGTTCTTCTGGTTTCCAAAAGAACGTCCCCCTGCTTCCCGGGGGCAAATCGAAATCGACCTACAAATACATTTTACATCATTTAACAGTCAAGTCAAGTCATACCATGAAAAATCACTATATAGTGCAAGAAATACTAATAAATAGAAACCACTTACCTTAATAATGGATGAAGTGACAGTAAAAGGGGATATCTGCCTTTCGTTTTACTTATAAACCGGATAAAATTATTTTATCCCCAGGCGTCTGCTTGGTGTTCGGATCTACCTGCAACTTCTGTCTTGTTACTGACAAGAAGCCAATGCAGGTTTTTTTATCAGTAAGAAGGGAGGGGAGAAATGAGCTTTTGAAATAGCCCTAAAATGCCGGTAACGGAATAATTACGGGAATTAGCGGTAGGGTATGCCTGTTACGCAAGTGAAGCATTGAACTGCAGTTTTGTAGATCCGGGCCGGTCCGGTGGGATGCGCAGGGAGATTGCAGCTTTAGCCATTGAGAATGTGAAGACATAAATAATTATTAAGGATGTGATTTGTTAAAATGGAGGTTGTTATTAATCGGAAAACTACGCGGGCAGTGCTGGGCAGCCTGTTCAGTCTGGCTATGTTGTTAATTATGCCCGCCACGGCAGTTGCCAGTGAAGCCAATCTGGCCATTCCCAATCTTACTCAGAGCCAAAATCACCTGTTGATGGGCGGTATTCTGGTATGTATACTGGGGATGCTTTTTGGGGTATATCAATTCAGTAAAGTTAAAAAAATTAAGGCCCATAAATCCATGCTGGATGTTGCGGCTACTATCTATGAGACCTGTAAAACCTATCTTATTCAACAGGGTAAATTTCTTTGCATATTATTCGCGTTTATCGGCGTCTGCATAGCCTTCTATTTTGGCTTCCTGCAAAAGACCCCCATAGGCGGGGTGCTTTTTATCTTAATGTGGACGATTATAGGTATTCTGGGTTCATATAGTGTAGCCTGGTACGGAATTCGGATGAATACACTGGCCAACAGCCGAACGGCCTTTACCTCCCTGGAGAAAAAACCTCTCAAGGTTTTAAATATTGCACTTGATGCCGGCATGAGTATAGGTGTACTCCTGGTCTGCGTTGAGCTTATCATGATGTTGATCATCCTGCTCTTTGTTCCGCGCGAGCTGGCCGGAGCCAGTTTCATCGGGTTTGCCATTGGCGAATCGCTGGGCGCCAGTGCTCTGCGTATTGCCGGCGGTATATTTACCAAAATTGCCGACATAGGCTCCGACCTTATGAAAATCGTATTTGGCATAAAAGAAGACGACCCGCGTAATCCCGGTGTTATTGCCGATTGCACCGGTGATAATGCCGGCGACAGCGTAGGACCTACTGCCGATGGATTTGAAACTTACGGTGTTACCGGTGTAGCGCTGGTTTCGTTCATAGTACTGGCCGTAGGCTTTATTCCCGGTATAAGCGAAGCCACCAGAATATCTCTGCAAACCACTTTGCTGACCTGGATATTCGTGATGCGCGTTTTGATGGTCATTACCTCCATAGCGGCATTCTATATTAATAGAGCTATAAGCCAGGCTAAATTCCGCAATGCGGTTGATATGGACTTTGAACAGCCCCTGACCAATCTGGTTTGGACTACTTCAATTCTTTCTATTGTCGTTACCTTTGCGGTAAGTTATTTCATCCTGGGGCCGAATTCGGCAGCGCCGCAGGAACTGCATGGCCTCTGGGCCGTCCTGGCTATAATCATCAGCTGCGGTACCCTGGGAGCAGCCTTGATTCCCGAATTTACCAAAATATTCACCAGCCCCAAATCCAGACACGTAGCCGAAGTTGTACAGGCTTCACGCGAAGGCGGTGCGTCGCTTAATATCCTGTCCGGCTTGGTGGCCGGTAATTTTGGCTCCTTCTGGATCGGCATGGTCTTTGTGGCCCTCATGTTCATAGCTTATTTTGCCAGCGGATTTGGTCTGGCTGCCATTATGATATATCCTTCCATATTTGCTTTCGGACTGGTCGCTTTTGGAATGCTGGGAATGGGGCCGGTTACCATTGCCGTGGACAGCTATGGTCCGGTTACCGATAATGCCCAATCCATTTACGAACTTTCCCTGATCGAAGAAATCCCGGGTATAGCCAAAGAGATTCAAAGGGATTTTGGTTTTAAACCTGATTTCGAGAAAGGCAAATACTATCTGGAAGCCAACGATGGTGCCGGCAATACCTTCAAGGCTACTGCCAAACCGGTTCTGATCGGTACGGCCGTAGTAGGCGCTACCACCATGATCTTTTCCCTGATTCTGGTTATCAATAACGTATTGCAGGTTGAACCGGAGACGATTCTGAATATTCTTAATCCCTACACTATCCTGGGATTCATCTGCGGCGGTGCTATAGTATTCTGGTTTACAGGTGCTTCGATGCAGGCGGTTACCACCGGCGCCTATCGGGCGGTTGATTATATCAAGAGAAATATTCGTCTGGACGAAAATTCCAATCAAAAGGCTAATATAGAAAATTCCAAGGAAGTAGTAAAGATTTGTACCCAGTATGCCCAAACGGGTATGCTCAATATATTTGTAGCCCTATTTTCATTTGCCCTGGCCTTTGCTTTCCTTTCCGCCCCTGGTAAAACCAACGATGCAGTTGCCTTGTTTGTAGCTTATTTGATCTCTATTGCCATATTCGGCCTGTTTCAGGCGGTTTTCATGGCCAATGCCGGCGGTTGCTGGGATAACGCCAAAAAAGTGGTAGAAGTGGATTTGGCTGAAAAGGGAACTCCGCTGCATGAAGCTACGGTAGTGGGTGATACGGTAGGTGACCCGTTTAAAGATACTTCTTCGGTAGCATTGAATCCGATTATCAAATTCACTACTCTGTTCGGCCTGCTGGCCATGGAAATAGCCCTTTCCGAATCATTCAGAAACATAGCTCCCTGGGTGGGCGGTGTTTTCCTGGTAATTGCGCTATATTTCGTATGGCGCACTTTCTATGGCATGAGGATCGAAAGTAAAGCTGACTATTCGGACGCCACTCGCACCTCCGGCAAAATGAAGATTGAAAAATAAAGATAAATAAAAGCCGCAGGGCAGACCGTAGGGTATAAAAAATGGGTGTCGGGAGATTATCTTCTGACACCCATTTCGTTTTTCCTATCCGTATTTTCCTATCCGCAGCAGGCCCTACAGCCCCGACGGCAGGAGCGGGCTTCAGGGCCGTCCGCTCGTTTCCCCATGTTATGCCCTACTTCGCTAAAGCTCAGAATTATCACGCGATGTCCGCACCACGATAAACGAATAGTATGTCATCCTGAACGTAGTGAAGGATCTTGCAGTCTCCGAGATGGAAAGATCCTTCACTACGTTCAGGATGACAAAAAACATTATTCATAGCCATGACAAATGGGGTTTTTGGAATTATGCAAAACTATCAAATACTTTCCTTATAAACGATGACGGATTCTACCTCATAACCTCTCTGTTTGAGTTCTGCCAGGACCTCGTCACAGTTTAGCTCTTCTGCTCTTAAAATCAGTTTATAGCGCTTTTTTCTTTCATCAAAATAAACCACGGTATTGATGATGTTCATCCCCTTGTTACCGAAAAGCGTGGTGATCTCTCCGATGGTGCCGGGGCGCTCGGCAATATAGCAGTCGATCCGGGTGTGAGCCGTTTTTACTCCCAGTATATCAATAAAAGAATCGAAGATATCCGTTTCCGTGACCATCCCCACCAGCTTGCCGTTTTCCATTACCGGCAGGCCGGAGACGGTGTGCTGACGCATGATTTTGGCGGCCGTTTCTATGTAGGTATCCGGACTGACCGTGACTACCTCCTGCTCCAGAGGCAGCACATCCTTGATCGTAGTTCGGGCCAGCAGGTAATTCAGTTCGTGGATACTGAGACTGGTAGCCATAGAAGGGGTAGCCTTGTTCAGGTCTCCCAGGGTAACGATCCCCACCAGTTTTCCTTTATCCATTACCGGCAGCCGGCGGAAATTATGCTCCTTCATCAGAGCAAACGCATCCGAAACGCAGGCGTTTAAATCGATTGTTATTGGATTTTCAGTCATACGGTCCCTAACCTTCATCAAAAATCCTCCTTCTTATGTTCAGAATTTAGCTTCTGACAGTTTTTACAGTAGCCGTAAATTTCGAATTTATGGCCTGTAACATCAAACCCCATCCGGTCGATCAGCACCTTCTCATATTCATCCAGCGGACATCCCGCCACCGGAATCATTTCTTTGCAATTAAGGCAAACCAGATAATGCTTATGCTCATGGTGGTTTATCTCGAACATGGCCTTGTTATCCTCCGCCATAATAGCTTTCAGCACCAGGCCCTTCTCGACAAAAAGCTCCACCGTCCGGTAAACCGTGGACAGATTGACCGACTTATTGGTTTCCTTAAGTCTGACAAATATCTGTTCCGCGGTCATCGGCAAACCGGTTTCATTTAAAATATCATAAATCAAATTACGGCTTTTAGTATTTTTTAGACCCTTGCCGGCAAATAATTCTTTATAACTTGTCATCTGTAATCAGCTCATCCTCTTAACTAATAATACTGCTAGGTTGTAATGTCATCCTAAGCCCGGTTATAATGTCATCCTGAGCCAACGGCGAAGGATCTTTCCATCTCCGAGCCGGCAAGATCCTTTCCTAACGTTCAGGATGACATCATCCACACGAAGGAAGCCGCTCTTATTTCACTCCTAATTTTACCATAAAAGTCACGGCAAAAAAGAAGGCGGAGATAACCACAATCGTTGCACCGGTAGCAGTTCCCCAGAAATATGACAAAATCAGCCCGGCCAGGCCTGAAACCATCGCGATCCCAACCGACCAGGCATGGTACTGCCTCATATTCCCGGCCAGATTGCGGGCTGCCGCCGCCGGCAGCACCAGCAGGGAATTAATGATCAGAAGCCCCACCCACTGAATCGAAACCGTAACCGTCAGTGCAATGATAATGGTGAAAAGGTAATCATACAAACGCACATTCAGCCCCCGGCTGGCCGCCAGGGATTGATTCACGCTGAATAAAAGCAATTTATTGAAAATCAAAAACCAGAGTAAAAGCACCATAACAAATGCTATCAGAAGCATGAGTAGATCAGTTGCACTAATACTCAGCAAATCGCCAATCAGATAAGCCGAATATTTGGCAAATCCCCCCCGCAAAGAGAGAATGGCTATGCCCAGGGCTACTGCCGTGGAGGAAAAGACTCCGATGATGGTATCGGTCGAAGCGGTGTTGGCATTTTTAACGATGATTATGGCTACAGAGAAGAAACAGGCAAAAAGCAGCATAGCCCATAGAGGCTGCTTAATCCCCAACAGTACGCCGATAGCTATGCCGGTCAAGGCGGAATGTCCCAGAGCATCGGAGAAAAAGGCCATGCGGTTGTTAATCACCATGGTTCCCATCAGGCCGAACATGGGAGTAACCAGCAATACCCCTAAAAGGGCGTTTTTCATAAATATATGCTGGGACCATTCAAAAGGCAATAATATATTTAGGAAATGATAGATAGTGGTCATCATTTTACGCCGCCCTCTCCAGGATTAAGAACCCCGATACCGAAGAGATCTATTACCTTTTTATCGCTGAAAACCTCGCGGGGGGTTCCGCAGCTTTCCACGGTCTTGTTATTTAAAAAAACCACCCGGTCCGCAAATTCGGCTACCAGTTTTAAATCATGCGAGACCAGAATAATGGACAAATCGTAGTTTCTTCGTAAATCCGATACTGTTCTATAAAATAACTGCAACCCATTCTGGTCCACGCCTGATACCGGCTCATCCAAAAGCAGCAAGTCGGGCACCGGGTTAAGGGCCAGGGCTAAGAGAACTCTTTGCAATTCTCCCCCCGATAAAGCCCCCAGACGCCGGTTTACCAGATGTTCCGCTTCTACCTGCTTAAGGCTTGAGCAGGCTTTGGCATAAACCTTTTTAGAATGAAAGAACCATACCGGCCGGTTAGTCTGGGCTGCAGCAAACAAATCCAGCACACTGGTGGGAGAGCTGGTATCCAGATCCAGCTTTTGCGGGACATAGCCTATCACCGGCCGATTAGTATGTTCATCCTTGGCATCCAGAAAAATAAGTTTACCGGTATGGCGGATATCCCCCAGAATCGCTTTCAAAAGCGTACTTTTTCCGGCCCCGTTAGGACCTATGATAGCGGTTAGTTCACCGCAATGAATATGAAGATTAACATTTTTAAGAATCGCATAATTATTGCGGACCACTCCAAAATTCTCGATTCTGGTGCAGCACAATCCGCAAACATTATGCTTTAAACTTTCTTCCTGCATCATTTCAAAGCTTCCTCTAAGGTTTTAAGATTTTGGTCCATAATATCAATATAAGCGCTGGCTTTCATGGGACCGGTAACCACCGGATCAAGCGTGTAAACTTTCAAACCGGTTTCACGGGCGATCGTTTCCGCCGCCTTGGCGGAATACTGAGGCTCTACGAACAGGGCTTTGACCTTCAAGGCTTTGATCTGGTCAACGGTCTTATCCATTTCTCTGGCACTAGGCTCCGAGCCGGGTTCACGTTCTACCACCCCGGCGATATTAAGGTTAAATTCCCGGGCAAAATAGGGAAAGGCCTCGTGGAAAGTAACGATGCCACGGTTATTTAGACCTTTCAGTCCGGCATGCATTTTAGTCCTTTCAGCCTTCAATTGAGCCACATAAGCCTTGGTATTGGCCTGGTAAAGCTCCGCATGGTGCGGGTCCAGAGCCGCGAGCTGCTCCCCGATATTCTCGACCTGCAAAATAGCATTGGAAATACTCACCCATATATGCGGGTTAGAGCCTTCATCCCCGCTGCCTTGAATGAGCGGTATATCTTTACTCGAATCAATAATCTTCAAATCCGGAAATTGTTTGATGACCTTGTCCATAAAAGCTTCCATTCCCGCCCCATTAATGACCAGGAATCGAGCCTCTTCCAGATTCTTCATGTCATCCGGCGTTACCGCGTAATCATGCAGGCAACCGGTAGAAGGCTGAGTCATATTGACTACCTTCACATCCGGAATATCTTTGGCTACATTAAGGGTGAAAATATAAATGGGATAGAAGGAGGTTGCAATAACCACAGAGCTATCCTTCTCCGTCTGATGGTTGGCAGGGGTGCTGCCGCATCCACTTATCAACATCATGCCTAACAAAAGCACCGAAATAAGTCTTAACCGTATTTCCCTCAAATTCAATCGTCCTCTCTGCAAATGGTTCGCATTTGCATTATACCCCATTATGGCTATAAATAACAAGAAAAAGGCCAGGCCTTTCCTAATTACTTAAAATTGCCCCCGCTAAGGTCGCCTGTATTAGCTAATGGGCACCGGGCTGTCCCCTTATAAAAGCATCACTAAATACTCAGACTACAATATGTAGTATTTAGGCTAGTTTACGTTATTTATAGGAAGGAATATGGTAGAAATGGGATATACTTCTTGACGACAGATATTCTGGAGATTATATTATTTATACTTGATTCCACTGCAAAAACCCCAAAAAGCTGCAAAACCAGCAGGATAAATCGCCT